>Ga0169931_10009623_pt1 | contig 13910 bp, 14 predicted proteins | sample Kivu_15m_20L_FD_129675 | JGI IMG/M metagenome (GOLD analysis project Ga0169931, IMG submission 129675) | Freshwater microbial communities from Lake Kivu, Western Province, Rwanda to study Microbial Dark Matter (Phase II) - Kivu_15m_20L... | ecosystem: Environmental > Aquatic > Freshwater > Lake...
ATGCCTGCTTGAACGGCGAAATTGACATTGTTAGTGCAATGATAAGATGCGGAGCAGATGTTAACCGAGCTGACTCACAAGGCCTCACGCCCTTACAGGCTGCAAAGCGTCGCCCAGATGTTCAATTACTACTGCGTGAAGCCGGCGCAAAGGGGTAGTACACAAATCCGTAGTGAGACATCGGTGGAGGTATGAATGGCATTGCTTGAATCTGTCTCGCAATCAGTCCTCAAATGTCAACTTTGCAGGATTGCGTGAAGTTGGTCCCCGGGTGTACAAGCTAATCTGGGGGGCTGGTGGCGGTGCTCCGGGCGCTACTGAAGGCGCTGAAGGTGGACGCGATCGTGTCCAAGTTGGGCACGGGCGTGGCGTTCGGTGCGCTGCGGTCACTTCAGTTTCACGCGCACGAACGACGGCCAGTACACACTCGCGTCGTTGATCGTGCGCGCGAAGTCGAACGAGTTCGTGGCGTAGGAAAGCACCAGTTCGTTGTCGCCCGCGAGGTGCGGGTGGGCCTTCCCCGCGTAGGTGAACAGCTTCTTGTCGCGCTTCATCTCCGGGCAGGTGTAGAGCAGCACCGGTTCGCCCCACGGCCCCTCCGGTTTCTCCGCGAACCGCGCCACGATGCGATCCGACAGCCCGTTCTCGGTGGTCACGAGCGCGTATTGCTTCAGGCCCGGTAGGTGCGTGACGGAGAACTCCGCACCGACCGCGTTCGCTTGCAGTAGGGCGTCCTTCGGCTCACTTACCCAGCCGCCCTTCGACCAGAAGCGCCATGCGTCGAACTGCGCGAGCTTGTCTTTCGGCACGCGCGCCGTGAGCAGCTTGCGCGACGGAAACACCTTCGCGGGCGTCTCTCCGTAGCCGTACACGTACGCGAAGTCGCCGACCGTCAGCACCGACGACCCGAACGACACCTTCCGCTTCTCCCCGAACTCCGCGAACGGCACTTTCGCGTAGGCGGTCTTCCACGTGGTCGGCTCAGCGGTCGGGTTGCTGACGGTGCCGAGCCACACGTCGAGCGCCTTGAACCCGAACGCCGCGGGGCCGTCGGCCTTCTCGAATCGCGGGAGGAAGACGTGCAGTTGGTCGCCGCTCGCGTGCCCGGCGAAGATCCAGAACCACGACTTCGCGCCTTCGGGCGGAACGAACAGCGCCGTCGGCTTCTCTTTGTCGCGTGCGACGAAGAACGCCACCTTCGCGCGCTCGCCGGCGCCGTCTTGCGCGCCGACGGTGTTGTTCACCATCGCTACGTCGCGGCGCTTGCCGTCGCGCACTTCGCCAACGAAGGTGTCGCTAAAGAGCCACAGCGCGCGCCCGTTCGGAAGCACAACCGAAAACGCGCCGTCGCCGCCGACCCACCCGGTTTGCGGGCGGAACAGCGCGTTCAGCGCCGCGTCCGGTTCGGCCGAAGCGACCGCCGGCGGCGCACCGAGCGTCGAGAGCAACACGATCGGCAGCATGTGGAACCCGGGGTCAAGTCAGCGCGCCCACTTCTTGGCGAGGAGCAAGTTGACGAGGAAGACGGTGGCGATCTGCTGCGTGCGCACGCGGCCCCACGCCTCGAACGCGCCGCGCACCCGCGCGAGGAGGCCGAGTGTGTCCGGGCGGCTGAACCCGCGCGCCACGTTGTAGTCGGCCTCGTGACGACTCTGCTGGAGTTGGGCGAACACCTCCGCGACCGTCCGCAAATCGTTCGGTACGGTCGCGTCCGTGACCGCTCTGAGGTGGTCCGGTAGCGCCCCCGCCGCAAACGGGCGGCAGGCTTGTTTCATCTCGCCGTGGTCGAACGCGCGCGAAACGAGTTCGCGCAACCGCGCGTCGGCCACGAGCGCCGCCGTCGCTTCCCGAATGAGCAGGTGAAACAGGGCGTAGTACGCGGACGAGATCGCGCGGCGCAAACTGGCCTGCTTCGGTCGCGTCGGGTCGCGCTGCGCGAGGTGTTCCGCCTGTTCCAACAGGTCGTCGGCGAGACTCACGCGACCTCCGCGCCGGGGGCGAATGCGTCGCTCACGGTGTGCAACCGCGAGTACGGGATGCGCGCGCTGCCTGCCGCGAGGGTCGCGTCCCACAGGTGCCGGCCCAGTTCACGCGAGAACGTGCGGAACTCTTCAGAATCCGGGTCGGTGTCGTCGCGCAACAGCACCCACACCCACGCGCACGGGTCGCCGGACCAGTCGGTGTCGAGCGTGCAATCGAACCCCAGCACGAACGGCGGTAGCGTGCCGACCGCGCGCTCCACCGCCGCCAAAATCGCACGCGCCTCCGCGTCGCCCGGTTCGTCCCCGAGTGCGGCCGCCGCGCTCGCTAGCGCCTCCAACCCCTCGGCCAACTCCGCGTCGGTCGGCGGGCCATCGCCGATTCGAGCCGCCAGCGCCCGCAGGCGCTGCGCGGTCGGCCCCGCCCCGCGCGCCGGCACACCGAGCCACACCGGCGCGGCCGCGCGGAGCCGCTCCCAGTCCGCCCCGGCGCGCGGCGCACTTGGCGCGCTCAAGAACCGGTGCGCCAAGTTCCGACCGGTGCGCACCGCCCGCGCGAACTCGTACCCGTTCATGCTCACCTCCGCTCGCCATCATACCCGCCCCGCGTTATTTCTTCGCCTTCTTCGTGAACACGATGACGTGCTGCCACGGCAGGTCGGCGTGCGTCTTCGTGTGGGTCAGTTCGGGGAACGCCGCCATCTCCTTCAGCACTTGGCGCTCGCTCATCTTGTGAACCAGTTTGATCGGCACCTTCTGGTCTTCGAGCCGGAACTCCACGAACACCAGTCGGCCGTTCGGCGCGAGCGCGTCCACCATCTTCTCCGTCATCTCGAACGGGAACTCGAACTCGTGGTACACGTCCACCATCAGGATGAGATCGACCTTGCCCGCGGGCAGCTTCGGGTCGGTGGTGGTGCCTTTCACCGGCTCCACGTTCGTGACCTTCGCGTCCTTCGCCTTCTTGGTGATGAGGTCCAGCATCTCTTGCTGAATGTCGGACGCGATCACCTTCCCCTTCTCGCCCACCTTCGGCGACATCAGGAACGTGTGGTAGCCGCTGCCCGCGCCGACGTCCGCGACCGTCATGCCCGGTTTCAGGTCGAGCAGCTTGATGAGCTTCTCCGGGTCTTCCTCTTTCACCCGCTCCTTGCGCTCGAGCCAGCCCGCGCCCTGCCAGCCCATGACGTGCGCGATCTCGCGGTCGAGGTAGAACTTGCCGATGCCGTCGCGGTCGTGCTCCTCGCGGTACTCGTACTTGGGCTTGGGGCGCTTCGGCGGCTCGTCCGCCGGTGCCAGCCCCGCGAACCCCACCGCCACCAGTGCCAGCAGAACGCGCTTCATGACCGTGCCTCCGCTCGTGTTGGCTTCATGTTACCCGCGGCGGCGCGAAAAAAATTCGCGCGATTCGGTTGACAATGAACACTCGATCACACACAACCACTACTGTACAAAAGTCAGTATCGCGCCCGCGGAGGTGGAACCCCTTCCCCCGCCGGGCGGGGGGCCGACCTTGGTACCCCGGCCCCCCGCCCGGTCCCGTCTCCCGCGAACGCACGAGGCGCGCATGCACTGGAGCAGCTTCACCTCGTACTCGCTGTACTTCGACGGGGCGCACATGACCGCCGACCAGACCGAATTCCTGCTCGCCATGGCCGCGTACCAGAAGCGGTTCCGCCGCCGGTTCCCGACGTGGCTCGAAGCGCTGCACGTGCTGCACTGCCTCGGCTACCGCAAGGTGGCCGAACCCGAACCGCTCAGCGAACCGCGCCCGCCGAAGAGCGCGGGCGAAGACGAGTCGCCGCCGGGCGAACGGCCGGCATGAGCCGGCCGGTACTTCGTCTGCGCTCGGTTCAACAACCCAGAACCGGCCGGCTCACGCCGGCCGTTCGCCATTGGAGGAGGCCCCATGTTCGCGCGCTTGCTGAAGGCGCTGCGCGGGACCGGCGCGCCCGCGCCGCCGAAGATCGTTCACGCGCTCGCGCCCGCGGTCCCGGCCGGCGGGTGGTGGCACGACGATCCGGCCGAGCAGCTCCGCAACTACCGCTCGTGGGTGTACGCGGCCGTGAACGCCATCGCGCAAGAGGCCGCGCGGCACAAGCCGTTCCTCTACACGAACACCGGGCAGGCCGAACACGAGCAGAAACCGCTTTCGCACACGCACCCGCTGTGCCGGCTCCTCGACAAACCGAACCCGTGGCTCACGCCGTGGGAACTGTGGTACCTCACGGTCGTGTACCTCGAACTCACCGGCAACTGCTTCTGGTACGTCGCGCCGCAGAGCGTGGGCGACACGCGCCTGAGCGCGCCGGGCGAAATCTGGATCGTGCCGACGCCGTGGGTGCGTGTGGTGCCCGACCGCGAGCGGTTCGTGAAGGCGTACGAGGTGGCCGCGCCCGGCGCGCGGGGCGAGACGTTCGCGCCGGAGGAAATCGTTCACCTGAAATACCCGAACCCGCTCGACCCGCACTACGGCCTCTCGCCGCTTCAGGCGAACGCGCTCACCGTGGACGCGAACACCGAACTGCTGCGGTCGCGGTTTCAGACCTTCAGCGCCGGGCAGCGGCCGGGCGTGGTGCTGCACACCGATCAGACGCTCACCGACGGCGCGGTGTCGCGGCTCGAAGAGACGATCAACGCGAAGTTCGCGGGGCGCGACAACTGGCACCGGCCGCTCGTGCTCGAACAGGGGCTGAAGGCGAGTCCGTGGACGCTCACGCCCGCGGAGATGGACTTCCTCAACTCCGCGAAGATGACCCGCGACGAGATCCTCGCGCTGTTCCGCGTGCCGCCGCCCATCACCGGCCTCGTTGAGAACATGGGCTTGGGTGCCGACATCTGGTTCGGCGCACGGGTGATGTTCTGCGAAGGGACGATTCAACCGAAGCTCGATCTGATCGGCCAAGTGCTGACGCGCGACCTCGCGAGCCGCTACGGGCCGGACGTGGCGGTGTCGTTCGCGGACTGCTCGCCGCGCAACCAAGACCAGCGCCGCAAGGACGACGAGGCCGATGCGCGGCTCGGCCTGCGCACGTTCAACGAGATCCGCAAGGGCCGCGGGCTGGAACCGTTCGCCGACCCGCGGTTCGATCAGCCGATTCTGCCCGTTGAGCTGGCGCAGGGGACAGGGGGCAGGGGACAGGGGACAGAAAACAGGAAGTAGTGACGCCCCTGCTTCCTGTTCACCTGTTTTCTGTCCTGTCTGCTGTCTCCTGCCTCCTGCTGTCTGACCCCTGACCCCTGTCCCCTGACCCCTCGGAGGTTCTATGTCCCCGTCGATTCGGGCCGATCCCGGCGCGCGCACGCTCAGCGTGAGCGCTTCCCAGATGCGCGTGCGTAGCGTCATCACCAGCATCGAGCCGGACCGGGCCGGGGATGTGGTGGTTCCCACCGGGCTGCGCAACCGCGACGAGTACCTGATGAACCCGGTCGTGCTTTGGGCGCACGACCGCGTCCGCGTGCCGCCCATCGGGTCGTGCGAGTGGCTCGACGTGCAACCGCGGCGCGTCGTGGCCGAGACGCGGTTCGCGGAGGGCGTGCCGTTCGCGGAAGACCTGTTCCGCCTGCACGAACAGGGCGTGCTCCGCGGGTGGTCGATCGGGTTCGTGCCGCGGGTCGCGCGCCGCGTGCCCCGCGCGGACGGGCGCGCCGCACTCCACGTCAGCGAGTGGGAACTGCTGGAATACTCCGCGGTGCCGATCCCGGAGCACCCCGGCGCGCTCACGGTCGCGCTGCAAAAGGGCGCGGTGCGCGACGCCACCCTGCGCGAACTGCTTCTGCGCATCCCCGACGACCGCGGCGGGCGCTTCTGGCGCGCCGCGGACGTGATGAGTGAGTTGTTTTGATTCGCGGTCGTTGCCGCACCTTTCCGCAAGCGCCCCTCACCCGGCCTCGAAGACTCGGCCACCCTCTCCCCGCTAAAGCGGGGCGAGGGCAGGTGCGATTCGTGTTCCGTGTTCGCAACACGCGCGTTGAGGCTTCACGACGAGGCGCACCACAACGCCCTCTCCCCGCTTTAGCGGGGAGAGGGTGGCCGAGTCTTCGAGGCCGGGTGAGGGGCGCGACACAACACAAGCGCGCTTCGCGGAAAGCCAGAGAGCTGTCTACTTCCCCAACATCGAGGTTTCCCATGTCCACCGTTGCCGAAGTGCCGGCCGACAAGTTCCAGTCCCGCGACGAACTCGTTTCGTTCATCGAGCAGCAGGCCGCCACCGCGGTCGAGAAGGCCGCGCGCGTGGAGCGCCGCGTGCCGTGGGCCACCAGCGGCCCGGTGTGCGCCGACTCCGCCGGGTACAGCGTGCTGAAAGCGGCGGCCTACGCGCTCGGGTTCGTCGGCCCGGAGTACGCGAAGGAAGAGATTCACGCGCACCAGCAGCTCCGCGACCTGTACGCCGGCTACGGGTTCGCCCCGCACCACGGGCAGCAGTCGTTCCTCGTGCCGCTCGCCAGCGCGCACCTGCCGGCGTTCGAGCCGCAGGGCCGGCGGCTGCGCGACGAACTGCACCAGAAGATGACCGCGCACGCGAGCAAGTTCGACCCGGACGAAGCCGACTGGATCGGCCGCCGCATGCACCGCAAGGCGCTCGGCACCACGCCGGACACCGCGGGCGGCACGATGGTGCCGCTGCCCATGCTCGGCGAACTGATCGACTTGCAGCGCAGCCTCGAAGTGTTCGCGACCGCCGGCGCGCGGGAAGTGGCACTGCCGCCGAACGGCCGCGTGCAGTTCCCCAAGCTCACCGCGGCGAGCACCGCGTACTGGGTGGGCGAGGGCAGCGCGATCACCGAGAGCCAGCCGACCACCGGCAACCTCGACCTGCAAGCGAAGAAGCTCGGCGTGTTCGTGAAGCTCAACAACGAACTGCTGCGGTTCGCGAGTCCGAGTGCCGAAGGCTTGGTGCGGCTCGACATGGCGCGGGCCGCTGCGCTGAAGGCCGATCTCGCGATGCTCGAAGGCACCGGCGGCACGCAGATTAAAGGCGCGATCACCTACAGCGGCATCGCGACGCACACCGCGAGCACCACCGGCGCGAACGGCGACACGTTCCAACCGCAAGACGTGGCGCTCATGGAGAGCAAGCTGCCGGACGCGGTAGAAGCCCCGACCGCGTGGGTGATGCGCAAGGCGATGTTCGCGGCGCTGATGAACCGGCGCGCCGACTCGGTGAGCGCGAGCGACGGGAAGGGCGCGTTCCTGTTCCGCGACATGCGCTCGGCCGCGGTCGGCCCGCCGGCGGAGTTGTACGGCACCCGCGTGGTGCGCTCGGCGCAGGTGAGCGCGACGCGCACGAAGGGCAGCGGCACGAACCTGAGCTACGTGCTGCTCGGGCACTTCCCGGATTGGATCGTCGCGCGGATGGGCGTGATGGAGTTCCTCGCGTCCGGCCTCGGCGACACGGCGCTCCAGAACGACATGACGTACCTGCGCGGCATCCAGCACATCGACGCCGGCCCGCGCCACGCGGCGAGCTTCGTGCTGTGCGACCAACTGCTGGTGGCGTGATCGAGTGTGAGGGTGCCAGCGTGCGAGAGTGGAGAGGAAAGCAAGCAACTGCCTTCTCTCCACTCTCGCACGCTGACACGCTGGCACTTCGGCACGCCGGCACGGCACTTCTCAGTCGAAACACTTCCAAAAGGAGAATCAGATGGCGACTCACATTTCGGACCTCGCGGCGGCGGTGGCGGTGCTCGCTGCGGTGGTGCCGCAAGCGCCCGGCGGCGCGCTCACCGGCGGCGCGCTGGACATGCTCGACGCTGACGGCGAGTGCTTCGCGGTGCAAACGATCGGCGCGTTCGAGACCGGCCCGACGTGGACCGGCCGCATCGAGCAATCGGCGGACGCGAGTTCGTGGAGCACGGTGGCGACGTTCGCCGCGGTCACGAGCGCGAACAACACGCAGACGATCCGGTTCGCGCGCACGGCCCGCTACCTGCGGTTCAATTCGAGCGTGACCGGCGGCAGCCCGGACATGACGTTCGCGGTGCTCGTCGGCCAAGCCCGGAAGACGTTCTGATTGAGTAGTGGGCAGTGGAGAGTGGGCAGTGGGCAGAAAGATATATGAACCACAGAGGCACAGAGGACACAGAGGAAATCAAACACAGAGTGGACCAAGAAGAGTGTTGTTCTGAACTCAATTCTTCAGCCTTCTCTGTGTTCGTCTTCTCTCTGTGTTCTCTGTGCCTCTGTGGTTCATTTCTGCCTTCTGATCTCTGCTTTCTGCCCTCTGCCTTCACTGCCCACTTCCCACTAACCACTAACCACTATTCCCATGCTCACCACCGTTACCGACATCAAGAGCGCGCTGGCGATTGCCGGGACCGGCGACGACGCGCTGCTCGAGCGCATCCTGAACGGGGCCGACGGCTACATCGAGGCCGTGACCGGGCGCGACTTCGCGGGCGGCACGTTCACCGAACTGCACGCGGGGAATCGCGCCGCGCTGTTCCTCGCGAACTTCCCCGTGAGCGCCGTTACCAGTTTGAAGGTCGATCCGGCGCGCGCGTTCGGGGCCGAGACCGAGCGCGCCGCGGACACGTTCGTGCTGCACGCGGCGCGCGGCGTGATCGAATCGCTCACCGGGCCGTTCGTGCCCGGCGGGCGCGCGCCGAGTACCGTGCGCGTCGTGTACACCACCGCGACCGGCGCGGTGCCGCACGCGGTGCAACAGGCGTGCGCGCAACTGGTGGCGCACTGGTACCGGCAGGTGAAGACGTACGACGACCAACAGTACCAGATGCTGATGGCGCGCGGCAGCGACGCGAAGGAGTGGCCGTGGAGCCTCGTGAGCGGGCTGAAGGTTCCGCCCGCGGTGGCGCAGTTGCTCGCGCCGTTCCGCGTCCCGCCGGTGTGAGGTGGTTTTCAAGAGTAGGCCGCTCGCTCCGCGAGCGGTCAATGGCGCTTGCAAGTACCTTCGGGTTGTTCGCAGCGCCAATGGTCGCTCGCGGAGCGAGCGACCTACACTTGAAGAGTGACCGGACCACAGGAAGACCGCTGTGAGCGGTTTTGCGAATCGCGCCAGTTTAGTCTAGCGTACAACCACGCGCCGCGTAGAATTCGCGGGTACTCGTGGCCCGCCTCGCTGCTCACTCATGTTTCTCCGCCGACGACTCTCGACCCGGTTCGCGCGCCCGCTGTTGGCGCTCGTGGCCGCGTTCGCGCAGCTCGTGGCGGCGACCGGCGCGCCGCTCCCGGCCGCGCCGAAACAACCCGATTCGCACGCACGCGCCGACCTCGCGCCCGCCAATCCGGTGGGTTCCTGCGGGGTCGGCGCGTGCTGTTGCGCGCCGGTCGCGGCCGAACCCGCGTGCGGGTGCTGCGCGCCGAGGCCCGTGTCGCAATCGGTCGTGTGGGTCGGCGGCACCTTCCAGCAGAAGTGTCACGATTTCCCGATGGCCGCGGGGCTGTTGAAGTTCGAGTTCCTCGGCGCTGCGCCCGCGTGCGCAGCGGTTTCACTTCCCGTGCCGGGGCGCGCGTTCGCGCCGGCGTCTTCGATCTCACTTCCGCGCACGGCGGCCGAACCGCCGGTGCCCCCTCCGAAGCTCCCCGTGATGTGATCGCGCGCGCCCGCGCGCACGTGCAACACCGTTCCTTTCCCGGCTGCCACCGGGCGCGGAGTTCGTCGCGCATTCACTCACACCCGGAGCCACACCGTGCGGACCGCCAAGAAGGGTTTCACCCTCATCGAATTGCTCGTCGTTATCGCGATTATCGCCATTCTGATTGGGTTGCTGTTGCCCGCCGTGCAGAAGGTGCGCGAGGCCGCGGCGCGCATGAAGTGCAGCAACAACCTGAAGCAGATCGCGCTCGGGATGCACAACTACGAGAGCGCCCGCGGGAACTTCCCCGGCTTGGGCGGCGAGGCGAACGGCACCATCGGCCAAGCGTCCGCGTTCTCGCCGCTGGCGAGCGTGCTGCCGTACATCGAACAGGCGAACCTCGGCAACCTGATCGACTTCAACCGGCCCGCGGTGCTCGGCCCGCAGTTCTTCCGCGGCATCATCAACCCGGCGCACGACGCGGCCGCGGCGACCAAAGTGAACCTGTTCCTGTGCCCGAGCGACGGGCAGACGCCGGAGTTCGCGCAAACCGACACGCTCGGCTATCGCGCCGCGGCGACGCCGTCCGGCGGGGCGGCGTTCGTGACCGCGGGCACGAACTACGTGTTCAACATGGGCACCGCGAGTGCGGGCCTCAGCCCGCGCGCGTTCGCGTACTACGACTCGCAGTTCCAGACCGACGGCATGTACTGGTACGGCTCGCGCACCGGGTTCCGCGACCTGACCGACGGCACCTCGAACACGCTGATGGCGTCGGAAAGTCTGCTCGGCACCGGGGCGAACGTGAGTGCGGCGACCGCGCCCGGCGTGCCGGTTCGGCACTACGCGGGGTTGAACACGAGCGTGTTCCTCGCGGGCGGCGCGCCGACCGGCGGCTGGCTGAACGGCGGCGCGCTGGTGGTGGGCCGGCCGAGCGAGTGCGACGGCGGCACCCGCAACTGGACCGGGAACCGCGGGAGCACGTGGTTCTGGGGCGGGCGCGACTGGAACGTGGTGTTCAGTACCGCGCTGCAACCGAACGACGCGCTGCCGGACTGCGGCGCGCACGGGCGCGGGTACTTCGCGGCCCGGAGCAACCACAGCGGCGGCGTGAACGCGGTGCTGTGCGACGGCAGCGTGCGGTTCGTGCGCAACGGCGTGAACCTCGCCACGTGGCGGGCCGCGAGCACCCGCAACGGCGGCGAAGTGTTCGGCAACGATTTCTAGCACGAAGTGCCAGCGAGCGGCGCGACGTAAGTCCGCCGGTAGAGCAACACAACCTCAGCGCGCAACGCGCATTTGAGTTGTGTTGCTCTACCGGCGGACTCACGTCGCGCCGCTCGCCTTTCGTCAATCTGTGTCGGTCGCCGCTAGCAGCGCGACCGTGCGCCGGTCGGCCCGAACGCAAATCACGCCCAAGTTGAGTTGCTCGATCACATCGAACCATGCGCTCCCGCCGAACGAGAACCACTCACAGCGCTCCACTTCGCGCGCCACTTCGTCGATGCTTGCCTCTGGTGCGCAGCCGGCGAGCGCGCCGAGTGACTGCCACGCGTGAAGCCGACCGTACGCACCGAACTCGCCGCGCGAGTACGCGCCGCCGGCCTGCGCCGCGGCGAACAGTGCGCCGAGCGTGTTCGCTGCGGCCGCGCGGTTCACAAACCACTGGACCCCGACGATTGAGCCGTGTACGGAATCTGCGGGCAGGCGCGTAAACCACAACCGGCTAACGGCGCTCGCGCTCAGTTCGCGGTCGAGACGAAACACGCGCCCTTCGAGCCGCCCGCCTGACTCGGCTTCCCAACTGCGCACCGCGGCGAACACTGGCGATTCCGGTGGGAATTCTTCGTTCGTAATGACGCGCGGCGCGTCCAACGGAACGGCGGTCGCTCCGAGCGCGCTGCCGTAGCCGACCTCACCGCCGTTGCCGTAACTGTTAATGTTGAAGCGCGTTGCCAACGACGGCAGAAACAAATCCGTGAACAGCAAATGTGTCGGCAGCCACGCGAGCGGGTGCCCGCGCTCCCTCATGCGCGCGGCGTGCATCACCGCACCCGGTAGCGCCGCGTGCGAGCGCTCGCGCACCACCAATTCGTGCAGCAAACAGGATTGCTCCTCGAAGGCGCGCGCGTCCGCGGGTTCGGTGAACTCCGGGGGTTGTTCGCGCGCCGAGGCGCGGGCCGCGAGTTCGCGCAGCGCGCGTATGTCGTCTTGGCGCTCGTGTTGCCAGCGGTAGAGGAAGTACAAAGGCGGAACCGGGTCGGACGAGCTGGTATGCGTTGGCGCAGGCGCGTCTTCCGCCCAAGTGGAGTACCCGGCTGGCGGTACTGGGAACAGGTGCGCGTGACGCGACATCAGCCGCGCAGCGGGCACCACCGGAAGAAGGTGCTGATACAGGCCGTTCACGTACGTCGCGACCGGAAGTGTGGGCACAGTGTCCCACTTCGTCAGTTCCGATAGGAACGCGACCATCTCCGGCGACGCGCGCAGCGCCGCCGCGAGGTCCGGTTCGTCGCGCTCGTCGTACCAGTCGGCGAGCACGAGCCGCGGCGTGTGCTCGGCGGGGTTCGCGAGCGCCGCGGCGAACAGCAGCGCGTCTTCGGTCATGCGCGCATTTTATTGGCGAGCCACGGGGTTTATCCCCGTGGTGATTCGACGTGCATAAGACCACGGGGATAAACCCCGTGGCTCGCCGATGCGCGACGCGAGCGCTCGCCGTTGGGCGCGCCGCCCGCGACAATAGCCGCACCACACCGCCGCGAGAGCAGCATGCACCGTCCCACGTTCGAGGAGTTCGCCGCGCTCGCCCGCGGGCACACGGTCGTTCCCGTGTACCGCCGGCTCACCGGCGACGCGCTCACGCCCGTCACCGCGTTCCGCAAACTCGGCGACTCGGACCGCGCGTTCCTCTTCGAGAGCGTCGTCGGGGGCGAGCGCATTTCGCGCTACAGTTTCCTCGGCGCGGGGCCGTTCGCCACGTTTGAAGCGCGCGGCACCCGCACCCGCTCGCGGGACGCGAGCGGCGCGTGGACCGAGCGCGAATCGGCCGACCCGCTGCGCGACTTGGAAGCGCGGATCGCGGAGTTCCGCGCGCCGAACGTGCCGGGCCTGCCGCGGTTCTGCGGCGGCGCAGTCGGCTACGCGGGCTACGACACCGTGCGCTACGTCGAGCGCCTGCCGAACGCCCCGCCGGACGATCGCGGCATCCCGGACCTGAGCTTCGACTTCTACGACCGCATGGTCATCTTCGATCACGTCGCGAAGACGATCCTCGTTGTCGCGCACGCCCGCGTTGAGGGCGACCTGCGCGCGAGCTACGACGCCGCGTGCCGGCGCGCGGACGAGTTGGTGGAGGTGCTGAGCGCCGGTGGTGGCGAGGTGCAACTCACGGACATCGACCCGCTTGCCAAGAGCGCGCCGCGCGCGAACGTGACCAGCAACTTCACGCGCGAAGGGTACGAGGCCGCGGTGCAGAAGGTGCGCGAGTACATCAACGCCGGCGACGCGTTTCAGATCGTGCTCAGCCAGCGGTTCCGCACCGAAACGACCGCGCAACCGTTCGATATCTACCGCGCGCTGCGCGTCGTGAACCCCAGCCCGTTCATGTTCTACCTGCGGGCCGGCGAAGTCACGCTCGTGGGCGCGAGTCCGGAAATCATGTGCCGCGCGGAGAACGGCGTCATCACCAACCGCCCGCTCGCCGGCACGCGGAAGCGCGGCGCGACGCCCGAAGAAGATGCGGCGCTCGCGGCGGAGTTGGTCGCGGACCCGAAAGAGCGCGCCGAACACATCATGCTCGTCGATCTAGCTCGCAACGATGTTGGGCGCGTATCCGAGTTGGGCAGCGTGAAGATCGGCGACCTGCTCGCGGTGGAGCGGTACAGCCACGTCATGCACCTTTCCAGCACCGTGACCGGGAAGCTGCAACCGGGCCTGACGGCGTTCGACGCGCTCCGCGCGAGCCTGCCCGCGGGCACGCTGAGTGGCGCGCCGAAGGTGCGCGCGATGGAGATCATCGACGAACTCGAACCGCACCGCCGCGGGCCGTACGGCGGCGCGGTCGGCTACGTCGATTTCGCCGGGAACATGGACACCTGCATCGCGCTCCGCACGATGGTGCTCCTCGGCACGACCGCCTACGTGCAAGCCGGTGCCGGGATCGTCGCCGACAGCGTGCCGGCCAGCGAGTACGAGGAAACGGTGAACAAGGCGATGAGCCTGCTCCGCGCGATTGAAGTGGCGGAAACGCAGTTGTAGGCGCGATGGTGCCATTTAGGCCGTGTTGATTGAATCTGGGCGTTCTGGTATGCGCCGCGCGTCACATTGGTGAAGCGAGGCGACCCATGATTCGGCGTCACGAGCTCACGGACGCGCAATATGAGCGGCTCGAACCGC
>Ga0169931_10009625_pt1 | contig 13907 bp, 2 predicted proteins | sample Kivu_15m_20L_FD_129675 | JGI IMG/M metagenome (GOLD analysis project Ga0169931, IMG submission 129675) | Freshwater microbial communities from Lake Kivu, Western Province, Rwanda to study Microbial Dark Matter (Phase II) - Kivu_15m_20L... | ecosystem: Environmental > Aquatic > Freshwater > Lake ...
ACAAACTGGAACAACAATTCCGCTCCCAACAACAACGCCCCAGGATACAAATGTGTGCCCAAATGCATCATCCAATGATTCCACCCAAAAAATCCCATAAAAACCATATTAATTCAATATCTTTCTCTATAATTTATTTTTAATGTTAATTGCGATATAATAATATGGATTTTAAGCGAGATTGGAAAACCCTAAGCTGGAACTACGGAGTAGTGCCTGGAATTATGGGCGTCTTTTTCGGTATTGGACACTTTCTAGCTTACTATTTCTTCCATGTGGTTGAGCCTGAAAAACATGTGAGTAAGTTTATCGAGAACATACTCTGATATCACAGTCGTATTTGCATAACAATCTGTATTAAATATCAATAAAAATATTAGTCTTTTTACAAGATTATAGAATATAAAAATAAACAAGTTCATTTGAGATAGTTTCTTCCCGATTTAACTGCAAATCTAGGGCTGCTCTATAGCCCCCAAGACTACTATCTATTGATTTATTTAAGAGGTGAATAATTGCGAGCTGGAAGATAAGGTTGTCTATTAGTACTACCTATTGTATCCCTATAAGTTTGGTTGAGACAAAATTGCGAGTTTAATTTTGATCTAGAAAGAGGGTTTTCATACTGTCCTTTTTGGTAAACTAAAGATTTCTAAGGAGTATATGTATTGTCTTATTTAGTCTAAGTCTGCCCCTGTTTTCTGCCCTTGAATCCTGAGGCTTTCTTTGAAGGACTTTATTATTTTCGGCCTTAAACTTTGATAATTTTTCCTAGTTGATATCTAAGTCCATTGATAGCATCATGATTGATCGAGAGTTTAGGCTGATTTTTAAGACTGTTCTGTATAACCCCCACACCTTACATCGATGTATTTTGCAACTTTGTTATGCAACATATGCCCTAAATGTTGTTTTTCCTTTCTGAAAAGAATAAGATGCCCCAAATGATGCTACCCTCTTAGTCCTTAGTACATCTCTCTAAGCTCTTCTATGCCCAAAAAAAGCAACTATTATTGTTATTTACACTTTTCTAACGAAAAAACACCAATTTCTTAATAATAATTTTTCAAACTACTCCTTGCATCTTTCTATATCCCTACAAAAGTTTATTAAATCATCGCATACACTCTATTTTTAGCTTACTTGACCATAGTCAATATGAACTAATCCAAAGACCTTACGGCTTTCATGAGATCATTCTACCTATCATTTTTTTTACATTGTTTTTGCGATCTTATTCTAAGCATCCAAGTAATGTTCTGAGTTGAATCTGGGTCTATTAGATGACTTCGCTGATGTTGTGATATTGTGGTCTGGTGCTGCGTTAGTGATGCGTTTGGGTGTGTTCGCCTATGCAACTTGGACATAGTGGCATGAGGCAGTCTTCTGGGTTAGAAAGAGGTACTGTCTTTGCAGAAATTGGTTATTAGTTGGCGTTAGTGATAGAGGCAATAGGTTTTTCGGGACTAGTTCATAAGGGATTTATAAATGTTATATACATGTCTAACTGCTATATTATCTTTCACAATAAGATGCTAAAAAAACAAATATTTAATTGATATTTGAGAGATAATCATTGATTAGATTTTTAGCTTACTTTTTTACTAAATGCCTTATTGCTTGAAATCAACGAAGTTGTTTTTTTCAAACTACGTTACATGATGATTTGAGTTCTTCTTTTTTGTTTCTAAAAAGCGATCTAGTCGATTTCTTACTTAAGAGGTGTTCCTTTAGTCTCATATAGTAGTGTAAGACATCCCAAAGCTATGATCCCAAAAACCACAAAAAATACCATCACACTGATCCCTTACTTTCTTATGATGCCCAGATAAATCGGACTCAATGTCGATCCAAGAGTTCCTACCGCTGATACCATACCTGATCCGATTCCTCTAGCTCGAGCAGGATACAACTCACAAAAATAAACCTGAAAGAAACAGAAAAAGAATGAGACACATGCTCTGAAAATAAAAATTAAGACGAGTTAGATTATGCTTTGTATGCACATATCGCAATCATCAGGTTTTTTGTTGAAAACTAGAATCATGGCGCAAATGATAGCACCAGCGAAGAGCATTATACCAGTATTTTGACGTTTTATGTTTTGGATCAAGAAGAAAGAAGGCACGAACATAACAAGTTAGCTCAGATTGACCATGTAACTACTAACATATATGTCAAACCCAATGTCTCCGACAATCAGTACAGGGCCGTAGTACATTGCATATGTCATGAAAGATATTATACTGCAGCTAACGGTGACTAGTCTTAAGCTGGGAAATCTGCACAAGTCGAGAGGAGTGATCAATTTTCCTTGGAATTATTGGGTCAACTGACAATCTATGACGTTGCTTACATCACTTTAATCTAAGCAGTCATCGTTTCCAGTGTTTATTTTGCCGATTTTATTCATGACTCTTAGGGTTTAATTGACTCCTTTTTGCACCAAAAATTGAGGGGTTTCTTGGACGTACCATAACAACAAAATTAACTCAAGAATTGCAGGTCCCACTATTAAACTGAACCAAACGATTCTCCAATTTGCAACCATAGAATAGAGAAAAGTAGCTACTATTGCTCCAGTTGTAAAAAATATTTGAACTGCTACAGAATATTTTTATCTTCTCGATTAGCCGACCATTTATCCAAAAAAGAAGAAACAGATATTGATGGCGGCGTCGCAACCGAATCCGCTGAGAAAGAGCCCAAGGGCTGCTACGTAGATGTTGGGGCTGAATCCAACTACTAGAGTACCGAGTACGCAGACCGTCCATGAGATTACTATTGATTTTTTTCTACCGAAATTATCAGCAAGAAAAGAAATGACTACATATCCTGCAAAAGCTCCGAGATAGGTGCAACTACTGACCAAATCAACAACCGTAGACCGAGAACAAAGATCATTGTTATCTAGAGTAGCCAGAGTGATAAAATCATTATCATATGTAGAAATATATCTGGTCCATTATTCTTAAGGCAAAGCACAAACATGCTATTGACACTGAGATTCAGTTAATGCTAGTCCATGTTATCTACAATCGAACTATCTCATCCTAAATAAAAAAGCAGTGCTGAGCAAGATAATCCCCGTGACAAACCAACATAAAGAAAAGATGACGGTGAGCATGAGTTGATACTTGCCATTCGAGTTTATTTTTTAGACTAGTTAGAAATATGTTGTTGGTTTATCATCGTTGGTGTGTAGCTAGTCTTCTCTGAGTCGAACTGACATTGTTGTATAGATATTATTTAGCTATTAAGTTGTTTTTTAATCTACTAATGATTGAATATGTGTGTAATAGTATGAATCACATGTTATAGAAATAGGATCAGAAACGATGGGCTTAAATGCGGAAAGATGAGCTTATGCATTTGAGGAGGATGGTCAGGTTGTAGCAGGCTAAAAAATAGTATTTGAATGCGCAGATTTAAAAGGAACTTGGGAAAATTAGTACTCAAGAACTGATGGGATTGTATCAAGAAGTATGTAGAGTATCTGATAGTCAAAAATGATCATATTTTAGCAACTTGTATTGATAAAAATTTTGTAGAAAAAGCAAGAAAAATATCAAAAACATGATCAAAAAAATACGTTTATTAGCGATTTTCTATATTTTTTTACATTTTCTTTTGAAAATCATAAATCACAAAATATCATCGGTGACATTTCTGCCTTTCAACTGCACACTCTTAGTGACTCTACTTCCCATTCTACTACCACCTATCGATTTATGACTTACTTTAGGGTACAAAATTTCAGCTCTAATACTCGGTGGATCTGCAAATTTTTAGTTATTTCTTGTCTCTTTCCTCTATTTTCTCATAAAATATTGTTTAACTAAAGAAGTAGTTGCTCTATCGAGATATGCCTTATTTTAACCTTGTATTTACTTACTAATAGGTTTAAGACATCCTCTTTGTATCAAAGGGTTGCGTGTATTGGTGATATCTACCATCACGTATCCGTCTTGTTGTTATCTGTATTTCTGAAAGACTTTATGCTTGGCCTATAGATAGTGTTAGTCATAAGGTTGTGAGGGGTCATAGTACCCACGGGTGTTAAAGGGACGGTTGTTTTATTTGTTACAAATTGGTTTTGAAGATGAGGGACGAGAAAGATGAGGTTTTTTTGTTTGAATTTTCATGGAGTCAGCTGTTAGGGTATATAAGGGATTATAACAGACACTAGAACAAAAATATTATGATAATCTAAGAAAAAACAAAGGTATTTATATATATGAGGTGTGTTAATATTTAATATTTTTTTGTTTATTTAAAATGTGGCGATGTTCCGGAATAGGACACCACGCACACGGCCAGTTACACTGGTCTAAACTTGGATAAGAAAAAATATCTTGCTTACGAATAGTAATAAAGTTACCTTTTCAACCCTTAAGAAATACTTCAGATCTGCATCTTATTTTAATTTTGGCCTACTCTTATAAAGGGCTATATTTTATTAACACCAAAAAGGCACAAATCGATTGAGAACTTTTTATAGCAAAACTTTCTACATGCCATCTTTTCAAAAAAGTTTAAAATAAAAGTTTTGTCTTAAAAAAGAGTATAGCGATGTTCAATATATCTAAGCCTGCGTGATCATAAATATCCTATTTTAGGTGATTGTTTAGAAATCAATTAAAAATATATGCTTGGATCTGAAATTACAGTCGGATGATCATAAAAATAATCTTTTTGTATAGAAATGTATGCGAATGGTTTTTGAGGTCCATATATGATGTTTTAGATTTATAATTTTGATATAAGATTCGACAAAAATTCTTTTATTATTATTAAAATAGTATTTTTTTTAAATAATTTTATGATTACACTTTCTTATTTTTTTTATCTTTCTTTCAAAATTAACAATAGGAAAAATACTTTTGTTTAGTAAATTTTGTTTTTCATAAAATATCAGGTTAAAAGAATAATATTTTGTCGTAAAAACAGCATAGCAAGAATAAGTAAGCAGCTTCTATATATTGCTTAAAATATATGTATTGTTTTTGTTTATTTAAAATGTGGCAGTGTTCCGGAATAGGACACCACGCACACGGCCAGTTATACTGGTCTAAACTTGGATAAAACGAATATATGTGGGAATACCGTTAATGTCATAGTTTCAACCCTTAAGAAATACTCCAGATCTGCCCTCTATATCAATTTCATAGAACTCTTTTAAAGTCTTATAATCGATTAGCCTCAAAACTTCATAGTTTTAGTCACATCTTTTACAAGTCATATTATATACCTACCGTTTTCACAAAAAATGTTGTAGTCATAACCTTCTCTCTAAAAAATGTATTGCGATGATATATATTTCCAAGCTCAGATTATGATAGATACCTTTTTTTTGATAATTCTTGACAAATATACAAAAAATATATGTCTGGATCAGAAAAATCCTTCTGATTAACATAAAAATAATCTTTTTGTATTTGAATGATCGAAAAATGCTAATGCAGCTCTTATCTGATGTTTTTAGTTTATATAACTTTGATATAAGATTCGACAAAAATTCTTTTATTATCAAAAAATAGTATTTTTGCCTCAAGACTATTCTGCTTTACTTTTGACCTGTCTAGCGAATTACTAATACTACCCACAGCGTACGAATCCGATTTCTCCATTCAGTTGCCAAGTGCGGTACTAAAGATACTAGCTATACATTCTAGCCTAAAGTGGAAAAACTCCCATTCGAATAAAAAGGTTCAAGACTGCTTCTTTGCCTACTTATTAAGAAGCCCCGCCTAGTAAACGTAGTTGCTTGCGGAAAGCGCTGCCCTGAGCTCGCACGAATACGCTCAGATCTTACTAAGCTTATCTGAGACTAATAGGGCCTTAAATTTAAGTTTTGAAAAGGTTGCTTAGTACCTGTCTGGCGTACGCTATTGAAATACTATTAGAATTTTAAGTTTTTTGTTAGTCTTAGACTACATATCTGACTATTTTAGAGGCCTATTCTCGAGTAAGTCCAATTTATGTGATTGCCATAATATATCCTCCAAGTTGAACAGATGTTATCATCTCCCCAGAATGTTTATTTAATCCATTATTAACCACTTGACTCGGACACATTTGCTTACTTAACAGTCGAAAAGCAGCCTTTTTTCCTATCGGCAAAACTTCCTCAGCCGTTATCATTTTCTCCATTACACAACTGACTTGAACACTAGCAACAGGTATAACCTTCGGTCCTCTCCTCTTATATTCTTGCTACTTAAACAATGCATTCCTATAATCTTCATTATACTTCTCATACTGATTTGTCAGTTTAGTGATTTGTTAGTCGTACATGGCTTTTTTCTTGGCATGTTACATCTTGCGTTAGTCGAACTGTTTTTTAAGTTATTTGGTCCATTAGAACATATAATCAAAGGTTTTGCTTTTCTATCTGACTTATTTTTATAATCTGATTATTTTTGTTTACTTTATTTCGATCTTTTGTTGCAATTGTTTTTGCTAAACTCCTTATTTTTTGCGATCTTTTATGCGCTGTTGTAGCAATTGAATCTCGTATTAGAGACCTTACTGTTATAAGAGATGTCTTTTTAATTATTATTGTTAATCTTTTAATTGTTTTTTCTTGGCTTAAACTTTTTTGATTCTCAATCTTTTTTTTATTTACTAAAGATCTCCTCGGTAGTCTTTGAAACGATGGGAAGCTGCCTTGACTTGTTCGCTCAGCCATTGACCGATCTAACTACAAGCAGATTCGTATTTTCTAGCTTGAGATGGGTTAAAATCTTGTATAGATAATCTTTTTTGAACTCTTTATTGTTGGATTTTAACCTTATCAGCTATCAAACTTTTATGTTGATTCAAGATTGTGATGTATAATTTGAGTTATTTAAGAGCACTTGCGTCTCCATTTTTTAATAATTTTCGCAATCTATCTTTGGCTTGTTTTCCTTATTATAGTAAAGTTTTCTTAGCTTGAAGCAGTACTTTTTTTGTATTTGTTTTTTTCTTATCAGTCTGAAAAGTAAACTCTACTTTCTTCAAAAAACTATCCAATTTAGAATTCTGTGCCACACATTACTAATATTATTTTCTAAGCTCACAATTGATTCTCTACAACTCCCCTACCATTTTTTATTTATCATAATGCTACTGTCTCAATCCGATCAGATCTTTGCGCATTCTTAAAGGTTTTATTTTTAATGAACGTTTTTAGAAACGTTGTAGAGGTAGATCTTGTGCAGGTGGGTTTTATTTATCTTATTAGTCGCTTGAAGGTTGTTGCTAGTATTCTTAGATAGCAAGGTTGAGACGTTTTGATGAGGGATCGAGGGGGTTTGAGGTTATGCTGTGGCTGCTAGAGATCGAAGCCATTATTATTTAAACTGCCTATCGTATTCTATATATCAGAGATTAAATATAAGTATGAGTGTGAGTAATATGAAAATGAATCACATGAGGTCAGTCGAAAAATATTTCTCCTTTATAGGCGTGATTTTGAACTGTTGTGCCACTAAATCAGCCAATTAATCACTCTTTTTCTTACCATGACTAAGTTGTTTACTTCCCCTTGACTTTTTAACCTTGGCTTCTTCTTAACTCGAATAGCAAAACTAGCTGCTGACTGGATTGAGACAATTGGTCATTTATTAGCTCATAACTTGTTACTTAAAATGCATTTAGAGATCGAAGTTGTTGTGTTAGCGTTTATTGCCTTCGCGTTGGAGTTATTTTGTTACGTCGCTGTTTAGTTACGAAGGTAGGGGGAGTTATTGGGCTCGTTATTTTTTGTCTTGTCGTGGCAAGGATCTTTTTGGGGCGTGGTCCATACTTGTTGGTCTTTATTGTAGAGATCCTTTTGCATTCATAAATCTATTCAAATTGGGGTCTTTTGATTTGCTTTATCCTTTTGCGTTTGTTGATTCGATTCTTAGCTATTTATACTCTGTTGATTTTTTGATAGTAGTCGAACGGCTATCTCCTTCTCCGAAGATTTTATCGGCTAATTTTTACTTGACCCCTAGCAACTAAGCAGAAATCTCTTAATTTTCTCTAAACTTTGCAAACTGCAAAGAATGAAGTTGTTTCTCGAACCTCGTCCTCATCATATCTAACTCCAAAGCTGCATGTTACTGCATTTTTTCCATATCAATCTGCATCTGCCGATACTCTTTTCCTTTGTCTTATAATTTACAACTGAGATAGAAGTTGTGGTTGCACAGCAAGACGATGTCACCTCTAAGAGATTAGAGTATGGTGGAGATTCGATGAAGAAGTTAGGGAGAAGGCTGTTCGATACAAATACGCAAACGTTTTGAGAGGTCGTTCAGTTTTAGTAAGGTTTGTTTGCGTTGATGATCTGTCATTTGCTTTGAAAATAATAATACCTTAGTAACCGTATCCAAATTAGAAATCCAACTGTATTACAAAAATTGGTAGCGTTTAAAACAAATAACAAAAAATCATAATATTTTAATGCAATGAATGAGAATTTCAAACTCAATATGAACATATGAATGGTTAGTCTTGTATGTATCATTTGCTTCTTTGCGAATTATGATATATTCGTCTCAGTTCAGCTTTGTTCTTAGCTACATAATCTATGACTTCTCCCCAACCGATATTACCCAATCTCGTTCTCATCATAATAAGTTCTTCTTCATTTCTATTCTCCCCTAGAAGTTATTTGAACTTTGCCAAATATTCAGAAAAACTGTTTTTTGATGATATTTTGCTTGCTTTCCACACGCACCATTCCTACATATTTCTTCGAACTGAAGAATATTCAGGAAAAGGACTAAGAGGAGTTTGGTACTATGGACCCACTCGAATATGAGCCGGTATTATTGTTTTGTTAATGACAAGCAACGATTAAGGAATGTACTATGAAAAATCTGTGATGTATTGTTTAACTTTTTTCTTTTTTTGCTTCTACTAACGTCTGCTTTCGGCTCCACCTGAGGAAACTCGTAGGGTTTATTTGTTTTTTTGGAGTTATTAGCTTTTGAAAGAAAGAAGAGGATCGTCAGAAATATTTCTGAGGGGTTACAGGCCAGGACTGCGGTATGAATCTGAACTTATTTCGATTATGCTGCCCATTTGAGCAAGTTATAGATTTTTCATTTACTAAGGCAGCTGTTCTTGGATAGGCAATTACTGATTCTAGGGTGCTATTGGCTACTATTCTTCTGACCTTTCGTTTTGAGCAGGCTAAAAATGATCTAAAGGTTGTTCTTATGGTACCATACTATTCTAGTTCTCTGAAGACTACTCTTCGTTTTGCATTCTTTAGTGTTTTTACTACTACATTAATAATAATTAGCCGCAAGTCCAAATATAACACAACCTAAGCTTGTCAAAAATCATTAAATTTTGTCATCGTTTAGCGTTTCTCTCTTATAGCTGCTTTTTGGTTGAATTTAAAAACGAAAGAACTGATTTTTTGTGAATTTTAACTTAGATGGGTCTTGCTGTGCTTTATTGTGCAGATGCGTGGGCCGCTTGATGGATAGGAGTTTGGTGATGGTATTCTTTTGGGGTAAACTTGATCGGTCTGACTAAGGGAGTGGCGGGGCAAGGCAAATCTTAGTCCAAAAGAGTACTCATTACACGTAAATATTATGATCAATAATCCTCTTCATCCACATATATACCAATATGCATGATATCACTGATTATAGTCATCACTGTAGCTTTACAATAAAATAACAAATATCATCATAGATCAGCTCTAATTTTATCTCTTGAATGCTTTTTGTATATCATCTGCGAAAGCTATTCTAAAATGTCCAAAATCTGTGGCTATTTTAGTTGAATTAAAACCATCTCTGAAGGTATCTTTGATTATTTTTTATTTAAATATTGCGTAAGAAGGGTATTGCTGTCTTCCGGTTATGGGGTCTCGGCCTGAGTAGCTGCGAAAAAGATCAAACGAACCCCAGAAAAGCAGTATGCCTAAGATTTGACTTCTAGTCATATAATTATTGTAAAAAAAATGATAAAATTTTAATGCTTTTGATAATGTTTAAATCATTTTTTTCTTAAAATTTTTATTATTTTTATGTTCTTGTGCGCTTTCTATGATTATAGTAATTTGATATGAACTCTAATAAGCGAATCGATTAACTCTTCGACCTTTCTAAGCTGAGCGAATCTTCTCTTCGCAAATATCAAGTATCTTCAATCACACCTAGAGCTACTTCCGCATTTAATGTCAGGACTCCGAACTAAAAGGACGTGTGCAATAACATTTTAATAATGATTTAAAAGTAGATTCGAACTAAGTTATTGACAAACTTTTGGATTTGAAGAGAGAGGAAAAGGGTGGAAAGATAAGAGGAATGAGACCGATCAGAAAAGACAACATATGATAGATGTTTATTTGCGACAAAAGTATTAAAAAAAGCTAAAAAAATAAAGAAAAATAGCAAAAATGAACTTCTATTGTATAAATTTAGCTTTTTGTATCATATTTTTGATACTTTACCCCTTTTAAATCTACACACATCAACTACCTCCGCAACATCCTTTTTTTTGCTAAGATTTCTGAGCTATACCGGGAACTACATTCGTACTAGTTACAATACCTTTATTCTGCTTCTTACCTTTCCTCACTCCAATCGACTACATATCTCTCTTAATACCGACTACGCATCAGGATTAATTTGACCACTATTAATCCTATCGAGCACTCCTTGACTCATTTGCGTAAAAATTTCGACCACCCTATCTCCCGTCTTAGCTGATACTTATGCATATGGAAATCCATTATTTCTTGCGAATGTCTACGCCTACTAGATGGACACTTCTCGTCTGAGTGTATGAAAAATACTTTTAGCTGAGATCGATTTTGTTGCCCAAAACGCATATTTATATCTTTTCATGAGAGTAGTTTTTGATCTAGTAGAGCCATTTGTGTAGGTTCTAGAATGAGACTCTATTTGTGACATCGAAGACTAAGAATGCGCAGATTGATCCTTTGTAATATGATCTCGTTATAGCCCTAAAAGATTATTGTCCTGCCTATTTTATTATATTAGTACGGTGTCCCATATTTGTGTTTTGATAGTGAGGCCATTGATGACTGTTGTTTTGGAAGCAAACTCGACTCCTAGTGTGGGTTCGTGATCGTTTTTGAACTGTTGTTCGACATAGCGAATTAGTAGGCATGATTTGCCGACGCCTGTTTGTGATAGAGGTACAGCTGTCGCCTATGACGATGAACTTGAAGAGGTAGTCATAGTTGTTGTGCGTGCTCATGAGTATACTCAACACTACAATAGATATATAAATACATAGAATTAATGAATGGAAATGATTTTGTAAGAATTTAATGAATAAAGTATAAAAATTTAAAGAAGATTTTCAATTATTAGATCATTTTCGCGGACAACATGTGTACCTTAGATTCTTATTTTATAATTTCTTAATAAGATGATAATATTCCTGCTGCTAATATTAATGCAAATCCTTGCCTCTTAAACCCTTCCTCCAGGCTTCGATTACGTGAAAAACTTCGACAAAACAATCCAAGTTTAAGCCCGTTACTTCACTCCTGGCAATTTCGTTGGTGAAGTCATCGATGGTTACCTCAGCAACACTGCCATACTCACCATATAGGCGGGATAGGCATTAGCCAAAGTGCAAAAAGACTGTATCCAGCAAGGATATTCTTTGGTGGTTTATGATGCTTACCGACCGAAAAAAGCAGTTGCTCATTTCATGCGATGGAGCTAACAACCCTAAGACTACAAAACCAAAGCATAATTCTATCCAAATATCGACAAAAAAGATATAATCCCCCAAGGATACGTCGCCCCTCGATCAGGCCATTCTCGAGGAAGCACAATCGATCTAACTATGATTGCTTTGGGTTAAGAACTTCATCCGATAAAGCTAATTACATCTCAACTAACAGACGGGTCTGAACTTCTATATAGAGATGATGGCAGTATGTTCACTTGTTCTCATTTCGATTTTTTCGGGTAACCGTCGCATCATGATACTGATTTGATGCCTAAGTAGTGTGCTCAGAAAAGAAATTTGCTGAGGACTTTGATGATGAAGCATGGATTCAGACCATTGCATTAGGAGTGGTGGCATTATACGCTTAATAATGAGCCGTACCCAGATACGTACTTTGACTTCGATGTTAAATGATTATGATTGATAAAATGTTTTTATCTTACACTGTTGTTCAACAGTAAATATATATATATATCTTTATGCTTTTTACAAGAGCTATCAGATGCTGTTTCTCGCAGCTCGTCAAGCTATCCACCTATACCTAAAAATTCCAAAACGTCGCTAAGCTCGAGCTCGACAACCCTAAAAAGAAAAACGCCCTTTCAGTCGATTTACTCAACCAAGTAAATTTTTCCTTATTTAGCTTGATACAGCTATTCAATCAATAAATCAGCAACCTCATCTTAGAGCTTGTATTTTGAAAAGCAGCGCTTAGGGGCATTTTTGTGCAGGTGCTGATCTCAAATAAAGATTGGATAAGACTGAGGATCAGATCTAAAATATCGTGTATAATCTTAGAAGAATTTTTAATGATCTGAGAAACGTTCATTGCCCTGTATTTTGTTTGATTGATGGACCTGCTCTCGGTGGAGGTCTTGAGCTGGCCTTGAATGCTGATATAAGAATCGCAACTGCAAGTGCTTAGATGGGTCTGCCTGAAACTTATTGGAGTTTGATTCCTGGAGGTGGAGGCACTCAGACTTTAGTAAGAGCTATCGGGGCATCATGGGCTAAATAACTTATTTTCACAGGACGAAGAGTCAAAGGATAATAAGCTTTGAAACTTGGTTTGGTGAATTATGTGACTGCTAATGTCGCAGAAGCATAAGCAAGGGCTCTTTAAATCGTCGGAGAGATGCTAGGAAATGCTCCAGTTGCGATCAGGCATGCAAAAAAAGCTATAAACTGGGGATCAGAGGTTGATCTGAGGACAGGTTTGTAAATATAAAGAGCAAACTACGATAGAGTTCTGAGGACGGCAGATAGAAGAGAAGGATTTAAGGCATTTGCTTAAAAACGTAAGCCAAGCTACAACGGCAACTGATATGCAATTCAGTCATAACATTAAAATATAGATTAAATGAAGCATTTTCTATCATTTGATTATTGCATGCTTGGACCAATAGCTGACACTTTCCATATATTTTTATCGATCCAAAGGCACCCCAGAGCCACCTTGTTCTTTACCAAGACAGTTTCTCATTATAGTTATCGGATCCATAGGGGTCTAGTAGTCGACATCGGTTGGTTTGACAGAAACTATTCCGAAATCATAGTCTATATTTGCATTTGGATCTGTGTTTCCCATAGCTTTGTTTTCTTATTGTATTTGATCTTTGCTATATAGGATCAAATCTAAAAATTTGCAAGGTCTAAGTTCGACTGTTTATTTTGGAAAATATCTTCTGAGGACAGGTAATTATTTTTAAGTTCTAGCTTAGTACACTGTTCTGAGTTGTGCTTAGTTTTGAGGAGTAATTTCCTGGCAAGAAATGAGTACGTTGGCAAAGTTTTATATGAAAACGTGTTTGCAAAAAGGTGCATAACCGTCTTTGAGCTCAGCTTTTTGATATAAGATATTCGCTCTTTCTTAGAATTACTGAGGATTTAAATCGATATGAGGTGATCCGCCTACGGCAAACTGCCTTTTACAGAAAGGATCTAAATTAATCAAAGGTTACCCAAAACTATTTTGTTGAACTTTTTCATCAAACAAAAGATTATTATTCTTTGACAAATATCATCATATGATTGATATAATTTACTATTGAATCATATTTGCAATAAAAATCAATTGAAACAATCGAAATTCAATCACAAAACGTACTATCGTCTCTTTAATCTTACTTTTAAAATTTTTTTATGTTTAAACATCCATTTTTTTTCAGATTTTTGTTTTGAAACTTGGAATTTAGAACTTA
>Ga0169931_10009626_pt1 | contig 13904 bp, 10 predicted proteins | sample Kivu_15m_20L_FD_129675 | JGI IMG/M metagenome (GOLD analysis project Ga0169931, IMG submission 129675) | Freshwater microbial communities from Lake Kivu, Western Province, Rwanda to study Microbial Dark Matter (Phase II) - Kivu_15m_20L... | ecosystem: Environmental > Aquatic > Freshwater > Lake...
ATCTGATCCGGCACTCTCCCGCGAGCGGAGCGACGCGGGGGAGTCGGGCTTGTCGCGAGGCGACAAGCCCGGTGGGGGAGGTACGAAGCGCGACGAAGGGGACGTGGCGACGCCTCGACTCGTTCGCTTCACGACGTTCGTCGCGCGTCGTGCCGCCCTCACCCGGATCGCGAACTGCGTCCGCGATCCGGCCTCTCCCACTCGTCGCGTCGCTCCTCGCGGGCGAGGCGCCGAGTCTTCGGGCACTCTCTCGAGAGCCGACTCGTCGCGTCGCTTTGCGCGGGAGAGCTGGTCCGCCTGGCTCAGTGATCGCCGTCTCGGCGTCTCACTCGATCGTCCACGCCCGCAACTCGACGGGCGTGGCGCCGCCGCCGATGACTCCGAGGTCGTCGAGGATCCGCGTCGACGCGACGAACCGCTCCGGTCGCTCGTGCAGGCTCGTGGCGTGCAGGCAGCGACCGTGATCGTCGGCGAGGTCGAGATGACGGGCGATCGACGTCGAGCACGAGCACCCTCGCACCGCGATCGAGCGGGCGGGCAGGATCGCGCGACCATCGGGTCGCGTGACCAGGACCGTGAGCGTGCCGACGAGAGGAAGCGGCTCGCCTGCGGCAGAATCTCCGCCGGCGGCGCCCTCGACCTCGACGATCGCCCTGATCAGGACGTCGCCGTGGGGCGCTGCCTCGAGCACGTCAAGGACGCGAGATGCAGCCCGAGTCGACCAGCGCCAGGCGAGCTCGAGGCGGACCTTCGTCGATGCGGCACGCCGCGGGGACGCCGGCGACTGGCGAGGTCGTCCGCCGCGGGTCGCGAGGTCGGGTCGAAGCAGGCTCATCGCCCATCCTCCGAGAGGTCATGGGCGAGGTCGGCGAGCTTGTCGCCGCCGGCGTTGGAGCCCAAGAGGTGCTCGGAGAGGCGGTCGAGCGTCTCGATGAGCGTGATCAGGTCGCCGATTCGCCGGTCGTGCTCTGCGGCGTCGTCTCCGCGCCGCGCGTCGTCGAGCAGGCATCCTCGGAGCGAGGTGAGCAGGGGATCGAGCTCGCGGCGCTTGCGGGCACGCAGCACCGTCGCGAGGAGCTTCCACACGTCCTGCTCGGCGTGGAAGTAGTCCTTGCGGTCGCTCCGCTGGTGCGACCGCGTGACCATGCCCCACTCGACGAGCGTGCGGAGCGTCATCGACGCGTTGCCGCGGCTGATGTGGAGCCGCGCCATGATCTGGTCGGCGTTCATCGCCTCGCCCGCGATGAAGAGCAGGGCGTGGATCTCCGCCATCGTCCGGGGCACGCCCCAGTGCGCGCCCATGTCGCCCCACAGCGCGATGAAGCGGTCTTGCGCCGCCATCACGTCGGGGCTTGGGGGCGTCGGCTCGGAGGGCGTGGACATGACCTAAGAACCGTAGTGGAGATCGGCGTCGTTGGCGACCGTCGTTTCAGAAATCGATGAAACAGACCCGTTCTCGGAGTCGAGGAGGGGGGGTTGAGGGGGGGTGAGGGGGGTTGAGGGGGGGTTGAGGGGGCACCGTGGCGGCGGGGGCGACTGGTACTTGGGCGGGATCGCTCGGAGGCATCGACTCTCCCCTCGCGGGTGAACCCTGCGGTGAAGCCTGCGATCAGACCTCCGATGAGTCCGCCGATGGAACCCCCCGCCAAAGAACGCGACCCGGTCGGTGGACCGGGTCGCGAGAGGAGATTGCCGTGGGGAGCGGTCAGGGGACCGGGATGAACGGATTCGGTCCGACCTGCACGAAGTCGTGGTAGACGAAGTGGCTCGGCGTCGAGCCGAGACCCGCCGTGAAGATGCGGGCGACGACCTCGCCGGTCTGGGCGTTCACGTACTGGCTGATGTCCTCGGTGGGATCCACCGCGAAGTTCGCCGCCGCGTACTGCTGCGGCATGATGTCGAGACCGACGAGCCGCCACCGGCGGGTGACCTGGTTGAGGACGTAGACGATCCGAATCACGTTCGGACGGCTCGCCGCCGCGACGTTCTGGATCGTGAGTCCGACCAGCTCCTCCGCCTCGCCGTCGTAGGTGGCGGTCACCTGGATGTCGGTGATCCAGCCGCCCGTGAGGTAGACGAGACCGGCGACGCCAAGACCACCGTTCGCCCGCTGGGTCTTGATCTCGACGGCGATGCCGTCGTCGGCGCGGAGGCGATAGGGGCTCTGCGGCGTCACCTGCGTGCCGGTGTAGATCCGGTAGTTGGTGACGAGGCTCGGCCAGGAGATCGAGGTCAACGCCGCTGCGGCGGCGCTCACGACCTCGGGGAACACGCCGCGGTTCGCCGGATCGGTCGCGCTCTGGCCAATCCGGTGACGGGTCTCTGCGCCATCGCCGACGATGTTGTCGCCAGCGGCAGGGCAGAGGTCATTGCCGGGGAAGTTCGGACTTCCGTAGCTGATCGAGCACTGCTGGAATCCATTGCTGCGGAGCAGGTCGCCGAGTTGCTCCGGGGAGAGCGGCATGTCGCCGTAGATCTGCTTCGCCCATCCCTGCATGCACGCCGCGACTCCTGCGATGAGGGGCGCCGCGGCACTGGTCCCGTTGAATCCGCCGGTGTAGGTGCGGAGCCGGTTCGCCTCGAGCGGCGGCGTGGTGGGGGCGGTCCTTCCCTGAAACGCGACGCCGTAGCCGGTGGTGCCCACGCCGGTCCCCCACGCCATCAGGTCGACGACACCGAGCGGGTTCTCGCCGGAGTGCCAGTTGCTGAAGTCAAGCCGGCAGAACGCGCCGCCCGGATTGATTGGGGCGAGCTGCGCGCCCGGCCAGCACGCCCCGACGATGAGGGCGCCCGAGCGGATCTCCCCGCCCTCCGACTCGACCTCCGCGGAGCTGTTGCCCGCGGAGATGCACGACAGGACGCCGAGGTCGGTGCCGAGGCGGATCAGGGTCCAGACGCCCGGATCCGACACGAGGGTCGGGTGCGTGCCGTTGCCGCAGTAGGGACCGCCCGCGGGTCCGATCGAGAAGTTGAGCACGTCGCCCGGCTCGAAGGTTTCGAGCGCCGAGACGATCGCCGTGGCGAGACGCGGTCCCTCCTCCACGCTGACGATCGGGAAGAACCAGCCCTGCGCTTGGTGAGCGATGCCGGTCACCCCGAAGCCATTGTCGGCTGCGACGGTGATGCCAAGGCATGCGGTGCCGTGATCGGGCTCTGTATCCGCTTGCGGAAGCAGGATGATCGTCTGACCAGGCTCGGAGTTGACGCGGGGGGTGGTCAGCGGGGTGCCGCCGCTGCCGTCGGGATTCGATGGCGTCGCGAGCACGAAGTCCTCGTGGTTCACGAACGCCGCGAACTCGACGACGCCCACGTTGATACCGGCGCCGTTCACGAGCGGCCGAGCACCCGCCTGATAGTTGTTGGAGAAGTCCTGGGCGAGGTTGCGCAGTCCGGCGAGGTTGAACCCGCCGCCGCGGAATCCGCTCGCGAGGAACGCGGTGCCCGGCGAGGGCGCGGGCGGGATCCCAATCTCGCCGAGAACCGGCTGGATCACCGTGTACGCCTGAAGCCCTCGCGCCCGGACGGCAGTGATGGTGGTGCCGAAGATCGTCTGCTCCTGGACGACCTCCGGCCTTGCGGTGAAGTCCGGCGTCGGCGCCGGCTGGGGCTGCCCGCCGCACTTGTTGATGTTCGGATCCTCGATCGACGCATTCTGCAGCGCGAGGAAGGCGCAGTACGCGTCCCAGGAGACCGAGCAGCAGGAGGGATCCTGAAGACAGATCACGTCGCAGCAGTCGGGGTTGCTGCAGCCGCCGACCGCGTGCGCCTCGAAGCAGGGTCCGGAGATCAGCGGGATGAACGCGGCAAAGATCGGATCTGGACCGCCGGGAGGTTGACCAGGATCACCGTTACGAAGACACGGGTCGTACCGCTCCGCGGGAGGAAGCGTCGCGTTGTTCGCGTCGTACACCGTGCCGTAGCAGTAGACGTTCGCGAGCGCGGCGCAGTAGGTGTCCCAACCGCGAGGATCGTCCACGTCGATGCATCCCGGAAGGATCTCGCCGACCGCCTCGCAGCACTCCACGTCGGCGCAGCCGTACTGGTCGTTCGGCGGATCGCCCTGACCGCCCGGGTCCGGGTTGCAGTTGCCGAGTGCCGGCGGCGCGCAGCCCGGATTGGGCGCGTTGCAGACGACCGGGTTCATCGGGTCGCAGCCCTGCTGCGTCGTCACGATGCGCCGCTCGAAGCTGACCCAGTCGGTCGCGTTGAGCTGGTTCAGCGCCTGCGCCACCTGCTCGATGACCTTCTCCGGCGCGTCGACGTAGACGATGCTCGAGAGATCAGGCTGCGGGCGGCTGCTGTACTCCTCGGCGCGGCGGGTCAGGTCGCGGAGCTGATCCGGCGTGCGGTTGATCCACTGCTGCACGGTCGAGCCCGACTGCAGCAGGATCTGCTCGACGGCGTCGAGGTCCGAGCCGTTGAGGCTCGCCGGGATCGGCGCCGGGGTACGCGGCGCACGGACCTGCAGGTCGTCGCGGAACTTCACGATGAGCCGACCCGTCGCGACGCTCTCGCCGGTGCGCTCGTCGATCGGAAGCACGAGGCTCGCGGTCGGGAACTTGCGTCCCTTCACGGCGCGCTTCGGCAGGTTCTTCGGCTCGCCGGTCCACCACATCTCGACGCCGGCGCCGCCGGAGGGATTCGGGGTCGCCTGCGGAGCGACCGCGGCCCAACTCGTCGTGACCGCGATGGCACCAGCGAGCGAGGCAAGGGCGAGCGAGCGAACCTTCATGCGGAGATCTCCAGATCGACGGACCGCGGCGCTCGCCGGGTCCGAGGGTCGGACGGTCCGCCCATCCATGGCGCGGACGCTTGGTGTTCGACGGGGAGCCTTCCCGAGTTCCCTCGTCTCATCACGGTTACGAATGCAACCTCTGCGTCGCCCGTGAGAAGCGACGCTTGGTTGGAGAGTAGCAGAGGCTTGGGGGGGCGGCTACCGCGACCTCGGTTTGCGCGGTCTCAATCACCTCGAACACGACCCCCCAGTTGCCCATGAGAGGCGGCATCCCGGGGCAGGCGCAGGAGGCTCGAGGCTTCCTAGTCGCGGCGATCGCGGCGGTCGCGGCGGTCGCGATCCGGAGAGCCGAGCTTCGCGGACGTCGCTCGTCGGGCGGGTCAGCCGGCACCCGCCGCGCGGACCCGCTCGGCTCGACGCCGCGTGGAGCCCGGTCGGGCTGCGGGCGGCGCCGTCTCCCCGAGCACCTTGGCGGCGAGGTCGCGCCGGAAGAAGGCTCCCGGGAAGCGGATCTTGGACGCCGCCTCGCGGGAGAGGTCGCGGGCCCGCCGCAGGTCGCCGGCAAGCGCCGTGACGGTCAGCACCCGACCGCCCCGGGTCACCGCGGTTCCGGGACCTGCGCTCGGATCCGTGGTCGTGCCGGCGTGGAAGACGACGACCTGCTCGCCCGGACCGCCGCAGGCTTCCGCGGCGTCGATCCCCTCGATCCGATCGCCCGTCTTCGTCGCGCCCGGATAGCCCTCGGCGCAGACGACGGTGGCGACCGCGGCGCGGGGATCGAAGGTGATGCTCGCCTCGTCGAGGGAGCCGGAGGCGGTGCGCCAGAGGATCTCCAAGAGGTCTCCCTGCAGGCGGGTCATGAGCGGCTGCGTCTCCGGATCGCCGAAGCGGCAGTTGAACTCGAGGACCTTCGGACCGCCTGGGGTGAGCATCAAGCCGGCGTAGAGGACGCCGCGGTACTCGATCTCCTCCCGGCGGAGCGCGTCCACGATCGGGACGAGCACGTCGCGCTCGACGATCCGGAGCAGCGCGTCGTCCGCGGCGGGGACCGGGCAGAAGGCGCCCATGCCGCCGGTGTTCGGTCCGACGTCGCCCTCGCCGACCCGCTTGTGGTCCTGGCAGGGATCGAGCACCCAGATCGTCCGACCATCGACGAGCGCCATGACGCTGAGCTCAGGACCCTCGAGCCGCTCCTCGATCACCACGGTCCTGCCGGCGTCGCCGAAGACCTTCCGCTCCATCGCGTCGCGGACCGCCTCGACCGCCTGCTCCTTCGTCTCGCAGACGACGACGCCCTTGCCCGCGGCGAGTCCCGATGCCTTCACCACGCAGGGCTCCTCGCGGACCGAGGCGTAGGCGATCGCCGCGTCGAGCGAGGTGAAGGACTTGCCCTCCGCGGTCGGCACGGAGGCGCTCCGCATGAGGTTCTTCGCGAACGCCTTGTCCCACTCGAGGCGCGACGCCTCGCGCGACGGGCCGAACACGCGCCGCTCGCCCTCGGCGAGGAGGTCGGCGTAGCCCTCGGCGAGCGGACCCTCCGGACCGATCACGACGAGATGGATCTGCTCGCGGTCGCACCAGCGGTTCAGGCGGAACGCCTCGCGGGTCGAGATCGGCTCGGGGCAGGGGCGCCCAAGCGCGAGCAGTCCCGCGTTCGCGCTCGGCTCCACCCAGAGCGTGCCGAGCCGCGGCGACTGCCGCAGCTTCCAGGCGATGGCGTGCTCGCGACCACCCGTCCCGAGGAGGAGGACGTTGCAGGGGGACGGGCAGGGGACGGTCATGGAGGCTCCGGCGGACGTTCGTGGGCGCGGACTAGGCGTAGAGCGGCTCGAACTCGAGCCCATGCGCCTCCGCGACCGGCAGGTTGGTCAGGCGACCACGGTCGGCGTTGATGGCGTTGGCGAAGTGGGCGTCGGTGCGGGCGAGGCGATCGCAGCCGTGGCGGGCGATGCGGAGCGCCCATGGCAGCGTCGCGTTGGTGAGGGCGATCGTCGAGGTGCGGGCGACGGCGCCGGGCATGTTGCCGACGCAGTAGTGGACCACGCCGTCGACGGTGTAGACCGGGTTTCGGTGGGTGGTGACCTTCGCGGTCTCCACGCAGCCGCCCTGGTCGATCGCGACGTCCACGATGACCGACCCGGGCTGCATGTGCTTGAGGTCCTCGCGGCGGATGAGCCGCGGCGCCTTCGCGCCCGGCACGAGCACCGCGCCGATCACGAGGTCCGCCCAGTGCAGCCGCTCGCGGATCGCCTGCGGGTCGGAGTAGACCGTCGTCACGTTCGCGGGCATGAACTCGTCGAGCCGACGCAGGCGGTCGAGGCTGATGTCCATGATCACCACGTCGGCGCCGAGACCTGCCGCCATCCACGCGGCGCAGGTGCCGACCACGCCGCCGCCGAGGATGAGCACGTGCCCGGGCGAGACGCCCGGCACCCCGCCGAGCAGCACGCCCTTGCCGCCGAAGGGGCGCTCGAGGAACTTCGCGCCCTCCTGCACCGAGAGCTTCCCCGCGACCTCGCTCATGGGGGTGAGGAGCGGCAGCGAGCCGCGGTCGTCGGTGAGGGTCTCGTAGGCGACGCAGATCGACTTCCGCTCGAGGCATCCCACGGTCAGCTCGCGGTCCGCGGCGAAGTGGAAGTAGGTGAAGACGACCTGGTCCTGCCGCATCTGCGGGATCTCGACCGGCTGCGGCTCCTTCACCTTCACGACGAGGTCCGCGCGGCTCCAGATCGACGCCGCATCGGGCACGATCTGGGCGCCCGCGGCGACGTACTGGGCGTCCTCGAAGCCGCTGCCGAGCCCGGCGCCGGACTGGACGAGGACCACGTGACCTTCCCTCGCGAGCATCTCCGCGCCCACCGGGCGCATGCCCACGCGGAACTCGTCCGTCTTCACCTCGGTCGGGACTCCAACGATCATCGGTCGCTCTCCTGTCGGCGCCAGTCCGCATGGCTGCAGCGGTCGCCCGCGCCAGCGGACTCCGGGCAAGGGGGCGGATGATATCGGCGGTCCCCGCTCCCCTCCGGGCCGCGCGGGGGGTCTGCTACATTCCGCCGCTTCGTTGCCCGCCCGCGCCCCGTCCGGCGAGCGGGACTCGACGCGTTCTCCTTCCCGGAGCGACTTGATGGTCTCGCCCTCGGAGTTCGTCCGCCGGCGCGCGGGCGTTCATGCGGTCGCCGCCCTCGCCCTCGCCGTCGGCGTCAGTTCCCACGCGGACGATCAGGCGCTCCTCGGTCGCCTCAACCAGCCGCTGCAGCGGGTGACGGAAGCGAACCGGAGCTGGAAGCCGCTCTTCGAGGCGATCGCGGCGATGACGCCGCCCCCGAAGCCGGTGGGTCCCGACTTCAACCAGACGACCATCTGGACCGGCATGCCGGACTGGACCGCCGTGGCGGCGTGGGCGCAGGCGAACGCGAAGGTGGCGGACGCCCTGAAGGAGGTCCAGGACAAGATCGTGCTGGGGCTTCCCTACGGCGCCGACGCCGTGCCGGCGAACCTCAAGCAGGCGGGGCTCTACGCGGCGGTCTCCGTGACCGACGACGCGCGGATCACGACCTTTCCCTACCTCGACGGCATCCGGACCCTCGGCGCGTGGGCGACCGCGGAGATGTACCGCCTCTGCGAGGCGGGCGAGTTCGACGCGGCGTTTGCGATCGGCGTCTCGCACCTCAAGGTCCTGCGGCAGATCGCGGACCGCTCGATGCTCGCGGAGAAGTCGCTGGGGATGCTCTGGATGTGCGAGGCGTGCTCCATCCAGCGGGACCTCTTCTGGAAGTACCTCGACAAGATCCCCGCGACGACCTTCCAGCGGCTCGCGAACGACGAGTACCCGTTCCTTCGACCGACCGACAACGAGCGGATGAAGCGGCTGGAGATGCCGGAGGGCGACCGCGTCGTCGCGGAGGCGATGCTCGAGCTCGGGTTCGACTCGAACGGCCAGCCGGACATCGACCGCTTCGAGGAGGTCTTCGCGGAGATCCAGGCGTCGTCCAAGCCGCTGACGCGGTTCGGCGCCGCGAAGCGCTGGAAGGCGATCGCCGCGGTGCACGGCAGCCTCGACGCGTCGAAGACGAAGCTCGAGAACATCTACGACGACTGGTGGCGGCGCTGGCGGATGCGGCAGTACGACCCGCTGCAGGAGCTGCCCACCGAGCTCTCCCGCACGAACGAGATCCGCTACGCGGCGGTGGTGGTGTCGATCCTCGACATCCAGTCGCTCTTCGCCCTGCGCAACCGGCTCGTCGCCGAGGTGAACGGCACCGTCCTCGCGGCGGGTCTTTGCGGCTACAAGCGGACCTTCAACGTCTGGCCCGACCTGCCCGCCAAGTACTACGCGGTCTTCGCGCCCAAGCGGTTCGACTTCGATCCCTACGACCGCGAGTACGGGAGCTTCCTCTTCCGCTTCCTCGGCAGCGACCGCAAGCCGATCGACACGCCGGAGGGACGGGTGTGGGTGACCGGGTGCGTGCTCTACGCGCGGGGCGCGGACCATGAGGATGGCGGCTTCACCGAGGGCGACCCGACTGGCGCCGCGGGCGACCTGATCCTCTTTCCGCCGCTGCGGGCGCTCGCCCGCGAGGAAGGTCTGCTGAACTGACCGCGAGGCGGCGTGGTCCGAGGCGGGTCAGGTCGGCGCGAGGCGCGACAGGAGCGAACGAACGTGGCGAGCGAGGCGAACGACTCCACCGAGCGGGTGGTGATCATCGGATCGGGTCCGGCAGGCTGGACGGCGGCGATCTACGCGGCGCGGGCGAACCTCTCGCCGCTGGTCCTGATCGGCGTGCCCGCGACCGACCCGGCGCCGGTGCTGCCGGGCGGGCAGCTGATGCTCACGACCGAGGTCGAGAACTACCCAGGGTTTCCCGAGGGGGTGACCGGTCCGAAGATGATGGCGGACTTCCAGGCGCAGGCCGAGCGGTTCGGGACCCGCGTCGTGGGCGAGGACGTCCTCTCCTGCGACTTCTCGCGGCGACCGTTCGTCCTGAAGACCTCGGAGGGTCGCGAGGTCCGGACGCGGTCCGTGATCATCGCCACCGGCGCGGTCGCCAACTGGATCGGCGCGCCGAACGAGTTGCGCCTCGCCCGCTCGGGCGGCGGCGTCAGCGCCTGCGCGGTCTGCGACGGGGCGCTTCCGATCTACCGGAAGAAGCACCTCGCGGTCGTGGGCGGCGGCGACACCGCGATGGAGGAGGCGGCGTACCTCAGCAAGTTCGCCTCGCAGGTCACCGTCATCCATCGCCGGGGCGAGCTCCGCGCCTCGCGGACGATGCAGGATCGGGTGAAGGCGCTGCCGAACGTCGACTTCCGCTGGCACTCGAAGGTGGTCGACGTGCTCGGCGCGGACCGCATCGAGGGAGTGCTCCTCGAGGACGCCCGCACCGGCGAGCGATCGCGGCTCGACGTGGCGGGGCTCTTCGTCGCGATCGGGCACAGCCCGGCGACGCGCTTCCTCGCGGGAAGCGGCGTCGAGCTCGACGACAAGGGCTACGTGATGCTCCGGACCCGTTCGAGCCGGACCAACATCGAGGGCGTCTTCGCCGCGGGCGACGTCGCCGACCCGACCTACCGCCAGGCGGTGACCGCCGCCGGCATGGGCTGCGCGGCGGCGATCGACTGCGAGCGGTGGCTTGCCGAGCACGGCGTGCACTGACGCGGGACGCCGCGTCGTACGATGCCGCCATGACTTGGTCGAGAACGCATGCCCTCGTCGTTGCCGCGCTCCTCGCCGCGGGCGGATGCGGCGCTCCGGCGCCGATCCGCGATCCGGAGGCGGTGATCGCCGATCCCCGGGCGACCGCCCGCGACCAGCTGCGGGCGATGAACCAGCTCGACGCGACGCCGGAGGCGCCCGAGTACCTCGAGGCGCTCCGCCGCCCCATCAACCTCGACGGATACGCCCTCGACGTGCGCAAGGCGGCGTTCGAGCGGCTCTACGAGCATGACCGGGCGCAGCTCGCCAAGCAGCTGGCGCTGACGCTGCCGAAGCAGGATCCCGGACCGTGGCGCGACTGGGCGTGCACCCGGATCGGCGAGCTTGACTGGAAGGAGATGACCCCGACCCTGATCCGCGTCTGGGCGGCGCCTCGGCTGCCGTGGGTGGACGCGAAGACGCCGCGACCCGAGGCGCTTGCCCTCGAGCGGATGTACGGCGCCGACCGCGTCGCGGCGGTCCTCCTCCGCGAGCTCGTCGAGGCGGACCCGTTGGTGCAGGCGAACCTGCGGATGCGCTGCTGGGAGCTGCTGCTCGCCCTCGGGCAGGAGTCCACGCTGCGGGAGCTCGTCTCCGACGGCAGCATCGGTCAGAACGATCCGATGCTCCGCGCGATCCGCCGCTTCGTCGCCGAGCTCGGCACGCTGCCCCGCAACCGGGACGAGATCCTGTGGGCGGAGTCGATCGGGCGGAGCGGGCAGACCGCCTTCCTCGAGGAGGCGAAGCAGGGGATCACGCTGCTGGCTCCGGCGCGCCGCGAGCGGCTGCGCATGCGGGACCTCCACGTGGTGGTCGCGGCGGCGAAGGTCGAGCCGTCGTTGCTTTCGAGCTCCGACGAGGAGCTCCTCGCCCGGCTGAAGGAGCGGCTCAAGGAGCGCCAGGCTGGTCGGCACTCGCCCTCCTTCGAGGGCTACGGTCCGGCCGACGCCTTCAGCGAGACGCTGAGCGGTCAGCGGGACAAGATCGACTGGAGCGACCTCGTCGCCCTGCACCTCGCCCTCGATGCGATCGACTCCCCGCCGCTCGCGGCGCACCTCTTCGACTTCGCGGAGCGAGATCAGCTCGATCGGACCACCGAGTTCGGAGGTCTCATCGACGTCGATGCGCAGGGGCGGTTCCGCCTCGTCGAGTTCAAGCCTCGGTCGCGGGGCGGCGACCTCCGCTACGAGACGCCGACCGAGCTGATGCAGGCGCTCGCCACCGGGCTCTTCCACGTGCACCTGCACGCCCAGAAGTTCGAGAACCGCGACTACGCGGGACCGCACCTCGGCGACTTCCAGTTCGCCGACTCCTGCGGTCTGCACTGCCTCGTCTTCACCTTCATCGACTCGCGGACGCTGAACTGCGACTGGTACCGGCAGGACCGCTGCGTGGTCGACCTGGGCGTCGTGAAGCGACCGACCGGCTGAACGCCGATTCCTCGATGCCGCTCCTCGTCCTGGCGCTGGTCGCGACGGTGGTGCTGCCCGGACTCCTCGGCGGCGGCGTCGTCGAGCCGCAACCGGTGGTGCCGACGCTGCTCGTCGCGTGGGTGCCCTGCCTCCTGATCGCCGCCGCGGCGTTCCTCGCCGAGTGGCTCGCCGAGCGGGGGCTCGAGCGAGGTCGCGGCGGGGCGCTCCATGTGCTGCGGATGCGGCTCGTGACGCTGCAGTGGCTGGCGGTCGCCTGCCAGATGGTGGCGGTGGTGGGCTTCGGTTGGCTGGACCTCGTGCGCGACTGGGTCGGCAACGTTCCCGTCGTGGACGAGGCAGTCGCGCTCGTCCCGCCGCTCGCCGCGATCACCGCCTGCTGGTGGGCGACCTCGCCGATGGAGTCGCTGCTGCGGGGGCATCCCCGGACGGAGCCGCTCGGGTGGCGACGCCGAGGCTCCATCGTCCTCGGGCAGGTCCGGAACCAGCTCGCCCTGATCGGGGCGCCGGCGCTCCTCGCGCTCGGGGTGAGCGAGGCGGTCGAGCTCGTCGTCGTCCGCGTCGCGCCCGAAGGAGGACTGCTCGCGCTCCTCGCGACGCCCGCGGCGATCCTCCTCCTCGTGGTGGTCGCGCCGACGCTGATGGTCCGCGTCCTCGACACCACGAGCCTCGAGCCCGGTCCGCTCCGGCGCGACCTCGAGCAGATCCTCGCCGACAACCGGGTCCGGCTCCGCGACATCCGCGTCTGGCGGACCGGGGGCACGCTCTTCAATGGCGCCGTGATGGGGATGCTCGCGCCGGTGCGGTACCTGCTGCTGACCGACGCGGTGCTCGCGTCGATCCCGAGCGAGGGATTGCGGGCGATCGTCGCCCATGAAGTCGGTCACATCCGGCGGCGTCACCTGCCCTGGCTCGTCCTCGTGATGGCGGGCACCATCGGACTGTGCTCCCTGCTGGCGGAGCCGCCGGCGCGATGGATCGCCGAGCAGATCGAGCCGGAGTTCCCGCCCGATCCCACCTTCGACCGCCTCGCCGCCGCGGTCGGGGCGCCGATCCTCGCCGCCGAGGAGACCCGCACCGCGGACCGCCGGGCGTGGGCGGAGATCGCCGCGGGCGTGCTGGTGATCACCTCGACGATCCTCGCCTTCGGGTGGGTCTCCCGACGCTTCGAGCGGCAGGCGGACGCCTTCTCCGCCCAGTACCTGAGCGTGGTCGGCGCGACCGCGGTCGCCGGGGGCGGACCACGACCCACGTCGCCCGAGCAGGCGGTGGTGACGCCGGCGGCGGTGCTCGCGATGTGCCGGGCGCTCGGTCAGGTCGCCGACCTGAACGGCGTCAGCCCGACCGCGCCGAGCTGGCGCCACGGCTCCATCCAACGGCGGCAGCGCCACCTCGTCGCGCTGGTGTCGCAGCCGATCCTGCGGCTGCCGATCGACCGCCAGGTCGCGCTCATCAAGTGGAGCGGGACGGTGGCGCTGGTGATCGTGATGAGCGTCGAGTTCGTGCGGCTGACCGCCGCGTGACCGGCGTCCGGGCGGGCGAGGAGCGATGTAGCATCGACCGCATGACCCACCAGCCGCTGAAGCGCGACTCGGGCGACGGCACGCTCGCCTTCCGAAGGATCCACGGCTGCGGCAACGACTACGTCTTCGTGCGCGGCGAGGACCTCGCTCGGCGGGACCCCTCGCGGCTCGCGATCGCCCTCGCCGACCGCCACTTCGGCGTGGGCGGCGACGGGCTGATCGCGGTCGAGGCGGCGCCGGCGCCAGACGACGCGGATCTCCGGATGCGGATGTGGAACGCCGACGGATCGGAGAGCGGCATGTGCGGCAACGGGTTGCGGGGTGCCCTCCTCTTCGCCGTCGAGGAGGGTCTCATCGCCCCCGCGGCGGGCGGTCGCCTCCGCGTGCGGGTCGGGTCGCGCCTCGTGACGGCGTCCCTTGCCGCGCACGAGCGAGGTCGAGCGGAGGTCGAGATCGACATGGGACCGCCGGTCGTCGAGAGCCAGCGCGTGCCGGTCGCGTGGGGCGGGATCGATCCATCCGAGCGG
>Ga0169931_10009628_pt1 | contig 13903 bp, 12 predicted proteins | sample Kivu_15m_20L_FD_129675 | JGI IMG/M metagenome (GOLD analysis project Ga0169931, IMG submission 129675) | Freshwater microbial communities from Lake Kivu, Western Province, Rwanda to study Microbial Dark Matter (Phase II) - Kivu_15m_20L... | ecosystem: Environmental > Aquatic > Freshwater > Lake...
AATTGAAAACCCACACTCTACTAATGGCAGGACTAGGAGATGTACATAATATAATGAAGGAATACGAATGTAGCAACTATATCACAGTGGATGAATATTTACTTATCTATCCGCATTTGTTTTCCATCCTTGTTACAGAAGAAATGTAAGTTCATATGAAAATAAAATATTATGATAGTACAGAAGAAATGAGACAAAAGGCTTTAAAAACTGTAGAAGAAAGGCTTCAAATCTCTATTTCAGATTTTATTCCTATCAGATCTATTTTTATGTTAGCAGACATACTTAGATGGGAGATAAATGTTCAATTGTTTTCTGATTTGTTGATATCAGAAGATGGTGTTCCTGGTACTATCAGGCCCCATGGTGCTAATCAGTTTGTAGAGTTCCATCTGTGCGGGAAGGATTTAATATACAAAGATGTATTTCCACTCCCTAGAATTGCTGTAGGGACTTTTTGGTTTTCACTTGAACACTTGTTTTCATTAAAATACGGAAGACCAATTGAACATACTTTATATGGCAAACCGTCTCCTAAAATGTTCGAATATGCAAGTAAAAATTTAATTAAAAATCTTAATTTACAATTTTTTTAGGAAATCAAACAATCCTTCACAATCCCGATACACAAATCACAAATTTTTATATGATAGGCGACAATCCTCAGGTAGATATAAAAGGAGCTAATGCGAGTAATTTTGAATCTGTTTTAGTAAGGTAGAATAATATTTAGATATATTTAATGTATTAGAACTGGAGTATTTCATTCCGGACCGAATGATCTAGAAAACCCTGCAAAACATGTTGTTGATGATGTATTACATGCGGTCCAAAAAATTTTAAGTATTGAAGGAATATAAATAATTGTTACTCTTTGAAAGCCTTAAATCGAATTAATCGAAGTTTACTATTCATAATTAAAGTTTTAGATTTGTAATTCATGTATAAAAACATATTCATTAATCCTAAATTTTAATAATCTAATAATTATGTTTTTCAAAAAAAATTAATTGATATTCTCAATTATGAAACTCATAACTCATATATTTATCTTATAATCAGTTTTCTGCTTTAAAATTATTTGAAATGACTATATTAAATGTGACATTTTTATTTCTCGAATAAAAATGATGAAATTAACATCATAATTCTTGTCAAATGATGAATATATATAATTCAAATTTATACATATTATATCCTTTCTCTACTCAATTCCTAAATAATTCAAATAATAATGTGTCTTAAGAGAATGAATTAAATACACAATATTCATAAGCATAATTTTGTGTAATTCAATAATATAGTATAATATGAAATAATAAAGTCTCGATGAATTCATATGAATAATTCTGTTTTAATTAACTACCCATAGGTTCAGTAGTTTTAAGATATTATTATAAAAATTTATTCTGGAAGCTAAATAATATTAATAATTTTAGCAATTTGTTTGTTGACTTTTTTATTTCAAAAAGTTTAATAAAAATTTATTTTTAGTCAGGTAGATTATGAATTTTATTAAAAATTCAAATAATGGGAACATATTTTAATAAACCCAACATAGAATCGCCTGAAATAGGAGATAATCTGAAATCTCAAATAAAAGACTTTATACAAAAAACTGACAAAATTTTAGACTCAAATGAAAAAAACTCCTTTACCCATCTTAGAGTAAAGCAGTCAATAAACAAGGACCTAAAATCTTTAAAAGCGTGCACAGAAAAAGGAGGAAATTTAAAAATTGGAATAATATCAAGAACAGAAGATGTCACTCAACTTGTAAATACTCTTTATCTGGATAACCTTCACACAGATACAAACAGAAATACTCTAATCTCATCAAAAAACATCAAAGACAAAACGATACTAAGCAATAATAACATCCAACAAGATTCAGAACAATCAATTTCAAAGCTTATGTCCTCGTCGTTAAAAGACAGCGTACATAAGAACCAAAATATTCTAATAACCAAATTTTTTCCGGGGAGCCCCGATATAATCAACGATAATTTAATGCTAACATGTTCTTCAAATTTAAAGACAATCCATTCTCATTTAGAGCACAAAATTGAAATCGACATAGATGATATGAACAAATTCCTTTTATTTTCTGCTCTTCATGATTTATTGATATATCTACCCGACAAGGAAAATTTAAAAAACGAAATTTCTTATTTAGATCTCTTATCAGATAATATGCTGATTCTCAAATTATTAAGGCGTGGGAATTTCTATATCGTCAACAGAAAATTTTCGGCAAGAGACATCGATGTAAAATTAAACGACCTTATCATCAAGCTCGGAAAGACTGTAGTTCATCAATTAAATTATGAAAAAGCCGAAGAAGATAAAGTAAGATATCTAGGAGTGATGATCGAAAAGTATGGTACAAAATATGTAAAGAATATTTCTTATGATATTCTTAAGAGAATAAAACTAAAATTTGACGATTACCTAAAGCAGAATGAATTTAAGGAGTATATGAATAAAATCAGCAATGAAGAAAAACACGAAGAAGAAAAAGCTATACTAGACCCAAATTATATAAAAAAGGAGATAACAAAATTAGGGTTTCACGAGTTTAAACGCGACTATGTTAATAAATTTTTCACTTTCGGACAGAAATTCAAAACAACTTCTGGAATAGACCATTTAGAAGAAAGTTTAACGAATTCTTTTATGCAGATTATTAACAACAAATTTTCTATTTTAAGATCAAACATTTCTTTTAAAATAATGTTGTATGAAAATTTGGAAGAATTAGAAGGATGCAACGAGTTTTTAAACAGCTTGGTGCTTACCAGGACTCAAATCGTTGAAGATATAGAAAAATCTTTCGGCGAAATGACAAATTACATTCTTAATGAAGAAAACATTTTGTTTACATACTGCGATAAATTAATGAACGAAATTACGAATTTAAGAACAATAGCAAATGATTTTAAAGGAGAGTCTTCCTTTTTAAATATATTCAATTTATATGGAAATCAAGTTCCTTTTAACCAATACCTAAAAAACTTAAGAAATAATTATTATTCTTTCAATGGAGTTGTATTTAGAACACTTACTAAAATTTCGAATGGAATATACAGAAATCTCGATATATTGACTAAACGTATTTCTAATTATTATACTGCTCTTTTTCTAGAAATAGAAAATAAATCACTTTCAAAAATTATTTCTGGCCGGAATAGAACTTCGTTTTATGATTTTAACATGTCTAGTGATTATTTGAATAACCTTTCTATTCAAGAAATTATTAATTCTAAAATTGAGAAGGTTAATGTTTTAGCTATCAATCTCTTCTCTGCTTTTGGATATAGTAATTTTTTGCTCGATGGAGTATATCCTTATTATTTGATCCCTAGCTACGGTGGACCCCTAGTTTTCCTAACCTTTTCACTCCTGTCAGAATATCTGTCCACCCCCCTAAGGTGGTTTGGATTTAATATCTTTAGGATGAATCTTACCGGAGCCTTTATTTTACTCAGTAGTTTTTTGCTGGCTGAGTACTTGGAACAGGTGTATAGAAAAAACTCAAAAGAAAATTTTATGATTAATTCAGAAAAATTGCTGAGCTTCATGGCTTTGAAAAAAGATAAAGTTATGTATCTCAAAGACGATTTGAATAATTTTTGTAAAATTTATTCTAAGGAAACATTGGAGTTGATTGATCTTATATTAGGAATCGAATAATCAAAAAAGACTTCATTATATTCAAAAATTCATATTAACTACCTAGCTATAGTATGTAATTCTAAAAAAGTGAATATTTAACATTAAATGAATAAATATTCTATAAAATAATAAAATTTATACTATATTCTATAAAAGTTGTATTATTTCATTAAGTAGATATTATGATAACTATCACTGTATCAAATATTGAATTTATTTCCTTTTTATTATATTACCGAATTAGATAATCAAAATTTAATTTCAATTTTCTGCTTGTTATTTATTGCTAAAATTTCTTTAAATTTATTTGCAACAACTTCATCTTTAATAATCGGAAAATTAATTTCGACTAAAAAATTCAATTCATTTTCTCTTTCTTCTTTTTTATAGAAAATATTACTATTTTCTTTGTCTTCTTGAGAATTACTTCCGGTTTTGTTGGAATGTTTTCTTATCTTAATAACAACTTTATCAAAGAATTTATCAGGAATTTCAGAAAATTTTTCATTTAAAATTTTCTTTAGCTTTTTTAAATTAAAATGCAAATTTTGAGCTTCCCCTAAATAATCTTTTTTAATATCATAATTTTGTTCTGCTGACGAATTGTCTTGATCGCTATTTTGTGTAATAAGAATATCTTTAAAGGAATATATTTTTTTCAATTCTTCAATAACTTTATCGATTGATTTTTTTTCATCGAGAAACTAAAAATTCAAATAAAAATTTTTTTACTCGATGTCTAATTCTGAAAATTTCATTCTTGTTTTCTTCATAAAAACTTTTGAATTCATAGAATTCAAAATTATATGGAAGTGTGATATATCCCGGTAAATTTATCGAGTAGGTATTTGATACCATAATTCTTATGATAGATGATGGATTACAAAGTTCAGTAGCAATCTATAATTAAATTAAAATTTTATTTGTAATTGAATTAAATTTTACACTCCTGAATTCGATTCTGTTTGTAAACTTTTCAGTTCCTTTTAAATTATCCATTTTGATTCTTATCATAAAATCCTCTACTTGATTTTCATCCAGACTTTCATCGAGGAAAATTAAATGTGAAGGGTAGATAGCAACATTCGTATGCTTCATATCTTTGAATGATTTTATACTGTTGACTAGCTGCTTAGCGATTGGATCTGGTGCTCGTCTGTTTACAAAAAAGTCATTTTGGCTGTGGAGGGCGCGGTCTAATTTTAGAGCTAGTTTACTATACGAGTTAAGTGTTAAATATTTGTTTTAGTAATTATGAAATTTACTCTTTTTTGCTTTTCAATTCAAATTTTCTAGCCGCATTCCTGAAGTAATTCGCTTTTTGAATATTATCGAAATCTTCAAATAACTTTTCTGGTTTTAATATTCTGATTCTCTCTAAGTTTTCAGAATCTTCTCCTGAATTCTTGGTTTCGAATTCCAAGTCCAATTTGTTAAAGAGATTGTTCTTGTAATCCTGAGATGTTTTTCCCTTAATTGCCTCCTTTTTTAGTTTCGCAATTTTTTTGATAAGTTCTTCGATGTAATTGTGAAGGCTAAATTTAAAAATTATTAATGAAATATTTTATTCAAAATTATTTACTTCATTTGTATTGTAATTCTATTTGATTGAGATGTCTGCTGTTTTATTTCGTCCAATTTTAAATCTAAAGTAGAATAGTTGATTTTTTTTTTGTCTTCATTATTCTTGTCTTGTTCCTCTAGTGTTATGTAAAATTTTAAATTTTTAGACTCGAATTTTACTCCTTTATCTAAGGATTCAATGTAGGAGTTAAGTTCTTGCATTGATTTTTCATTCGTAGTACGGTATTCCACGGGGCAAGTTCCTCCTAAGATATCAGGATGCACATGCTTGTAAAACATATTTATTTTGTTTTTGAAACTTAGAGTGACTGCAAAATTTTTCTTTTGTAATTTGATAAATGGAAGGTTACATGTGTGAGAAGTTTTTGAATATTTGATGTTTAAAAAAGAAATTCTTGCGGTATTTATGCTGCTGAGATTGAGTAATTTAAATACTTTATTCATTTATATTTGAATGAAATTGAAATAAAATTTAATTTATAATTTAATTATATGATCATAAAAAATGACAATACAATTACAATTAAAATAGACTAAAATTTTTTTACATTTTATCTAAAATAATCACTAATCTATTGAAGAAACCAAGTCTACCTACATATTCTTCCATATTTTAAATTTTAATAACTGTTTATTAATGAAATATTTTTTATACTTGTTTTACTAAAACGAAACTCTAAATTATATTCAAAATTTTTATTTCTTTTTATTATTTTTTTTATTTATTTAATAATTTAAATACTATTATGAGAAGCTGGAATTTATTTGTAGGATTTCTAGGTGAGAAATTCTGGACGCTCTATAGAAAAAATGGTTTCATGAGGACTTTTCTACGTGGTAGAATTGGTTTGTAAGAAATCACATATATAATATCCATATAATTTTATTTACTTAACACAGTTTCACATCAATCCAGAAGGGAGGTCCTAGTAATGCTCCATCAAGATTAGTAGGAACAGATGAATATGGTAATCAATATTATGAAGATGTCGAGACAAATTACTACATCAACAGAAGATGGGTAGAGTTTTCTGAAGCCCATAGATTTATGTCTCATCAAGCCTATAAACTACCCCCACCTTGGCATGGGTGGCTTACATATACTTACGACGAGACACCAAGCGTATACATAATAATTTACCCTCTTTATTAAATAATAGAAAAAAAATTTCGTTGAGCCTAAGTGGAGACCACCCCGTACTTATCAAATGAGATTGGACCATCCCTACGTTAGTAACTTCCACATGGCACCTGGGTCATTTGGGAATCAGTATAGAAATGAAAACTTCGAATATGTGAAGCAGAAAACCTATTTAGAATGGAATCCCCCAAATACATCAAATAAAGTAGATTATATGAAATACGATAGAGTGCTACCCTATGATATAACACAAGAAAATTAAAAATTGCTCTTAAATTAAATTTTAATAAGAAAATACTTTAAAATAGATAAATTCGATTTTATTTTGAGAAGTATAAGTATATTTGTTAAAAAAATAATAATACTAAATAAATTAATAGAAAACTATTTTAATATTAAAATATTAAATTATAAAATTTATTATTTTCCTATTTAACAATCTTGTTCATTTTAAAATTTCATTTAGCCAGCCTCCCAGCTATTAAAAAAACAATTCATGCAACCAGTATTTTAAATTTAATTATTTTCCCATTTAAGTATTGCTTTAAAATCATGCAAGGTAATTTTGTTAGGAGCATTTTGATTTAAAATATGATCATCCGCATTCTCGTAATATTCCCTCTCTTTTTGTTTATTCATTTTTTTAATATTCTTAACAGTTTCTTCTTTATTAGTCAGCTTACCTGTTTCTATGGCCTCTGACAGCATTTCATCAATTTCCTCCATCGACAATTTTTCATCTAGGGCGTTGGCTAATTCCATGACGTCCTCTGCGTAGATAAAATTGTAATCTTTCTCTTCTGGTTTCGTTCTTTTCTTCGCTATTTTTTGAAATGCGTATTTTATATCTTCTAAGCTTAGTTGTTGTTCTATCTTAGCAAGCATTATATCCATAAATTCTTGGAAATCGATTGCATCGGATCTTCTTTCTCCATCTTTACCATCGTCACCTACTAGCTTATCTAATTCTTCGTTGGTTGGATCAAATCCTAAGGCTCTTAAGATGACCTTTAATTCCTTTTTCTTTATTTTCCCAGCACCACCTTGATCGAAATAGTCAAATGCTTTTTTGATGTCGTTTTTCTGTGAGGGTGAAAGGAGTTGTCTCATTCTTTTTACTCTCGAATTTTGTCTATCATTAGGTTTGGCTTCCATTTAGAATAAGATAGTGTTAATTATAAATTTATATATTATCGACAAATAAATTCATCGAAATTCCAAGAAATATATTTAGTAATAAATTTAAACATTCGTAAAATTTTAATTAGAAAAAAAGTTTTCTATATTCATGTTTAGTTTATGTATATCCCTTTCTTTTGTATGATAATCGTATAGATTTTTCTTAGGAAGGCTTTCTTCTGGTGAAATATGTCTAAAAGGCATAATAATTTCATTTTTGTTTTGATTTAATCGATTTTGATTTGAATCTAATTTCGAATTAGATTTTGAATGAATCTTATTAAAAGTAAGATTTTCTCTTTCATTAATATAATTATTATCTAGCGGAGAAAAGTTTTGGTAATGATCAATTTTACATTTATTTTTAAAATCTTCTAAATTAGAAATTTTCTTTTCATTTTTAATTCTTTTCCCAAACTTATTTAAATAATTATGAAGGTTTTTTCGAATTTCGAGGGCACTTTCTTTTTCTAAATCTTTTTCTGCTTCTAAATTGCTCTTGTCGTTTCTCTTCATTTCGTAAGTATTAAAATTAATAAGACCGGCTGATTTTGGTCGTAAGAGATTTTTTTCAGGCTTAGTTTTAATATTCCTAAAAGACAAATGTTTTAATTCTGGTCTAAAATTATTTTTTTTATCGAGCGATAAATCACCCAATTTAAGATTATTCACATTTTCTAAGCCTTTATATTTTCCTTCAATTAAGTGAGTTTTGTGGTTTGCATGACTGTTTATATTTCTAGATCCAGTAACCTCCTTGAAATAATTTTCTTTCATTTTTTCTACCTTGAATTTCGTTCTAGTAGGTATTGATTTTTATTAAAATAATTCTTACAAATTTCCTTTTTCTATTAATCTATCTTCTACCTTTTTTTCCAGATAATCTGGATTAACCTCTTTCAAAATTTCCTCGCTATTCGGTAGGGTCTTTGTATTTTTCTTTATGTTTGATTTGAATTCTTTTTCCAATATTTTGGCTTCTTTTCTCATATTCCAATTGTATAAATCATTCACGTCTCTTTTTTGTAGTTTTGAGATTTGATTTATTTCTGGTTCAAAAGTACAGGGACTCTGGTTATAAATTTTATCTAACAATTTTAAATCCTCCTCTTTTTTTAAAAATTGATTATTATCAGTTAAGCGTTTGAAAACAGATTTATCATTGGATTTTTGTTCAATGAGTTTTTTAGAATTTTTTGAAATTGTTGGCTTGTCTTTTATAGTTTTCTTTTCTTGATTTATTTTTTCTGTTCTTATCTGATTAATTCTTTCTTTCTCTTCTCTGTGTCTTCTGTCTAAATACATCCCGACCCTGTTTTGGGATTTATAGGGGTTGGTGTATTCTCTCTCCGGACTTGCTCCTTCATTATGTGTTTGGGCTTTTGTCTCTATTTTAGGATTCGGGATGGTTTTATACTCATTCTTTGTATCATGAACAATTTCTTTCATGAGATTATTTGTTGGCCTATTTCCTTCCCTATCATTAAAAGAAGGCATCGATTGTGATTTTTTGATAAATTCTTCAAAAGAAAGAGATCCTATTATTTTATTAGAAATCTGTGAATTCATGTTCAATTGAACCTCATTGTTTTTTGAGATTCCATTATTTGAACTTAAAGGATTGAGGAATTTTGTCTTCGTGTTTGCATATTGGTTTTGATTCTTGACTGCAATTTTATTGTTTTGAAATTGTGTATTGTATCCATGTGTGTCATTATTATTTACATAGCAAATATTTAAAGGATCTCTATTTACTTGATTGTAGTCTCTGATTTTATTATCGTTCCCCCACTCTCTATAAACTGTTTGATTTGCAAATTTTATGTCATCTAAATGTCTATTATCTTTAGAATTTTCTTCAATAATTTGAGGGATACTGTTAGAATCATGTATAGTATATAATTTTTCGTCATCGTTATTATCATAATTGTTTCTGTCTGTTCTTTGATATGGGAAGGTGTATGTGTCTTTTTTCGAATAATGGTTAATCATGTTAGCTTTGTCCAATAATTTATTTCGATCTTCCTTAATTTTCATATTATATTTATCACCGGTATTAACACAGTCATATTTGATCCCATAATTGATATAGTTTTGAGTATCTGTATGATAATTGGAATTAATTGTATTATCAATATTTTTATTATATTGAATAATATACTTTTTATCAATATAACGAGAATTTCGATTTTTCTTTGTGAAATAATTCATATTTTTATCAGAGAAGTTGCCATTTTTAAAACCATATTTACAATTAGAATTATTAGTGTTATCAACATCGAAATTTCGTACAAAATCTGTAAAATCTATTTTTCTTTTATTAGAAGAATATACTATCTTGGACATTTTTCTAATTAAAATTAATATAAATAATTTTCATAATTAAAATATTAAATAAATACAGTTTTTATAAAAGCCTATACCATAATTAGTGATAAATACGTATTATATTAAAATTTGTATTATAAAAATTAGCTCGATAAAGTTTAAAATATGATTTTCAAAAATTTCAATTCAACACCCCCTATATTTAAATCTTATTTCTCTTATCCCACTCAATATTAATTTATAATCTAATATATTACAATCAACTAATTAAAATTTATAATATCTAAAATGGGAAACCAAACTCCAAAAGAGCAACCTCAAAAGATGAATCCAGTGGAACTCCAAACACATGTTATGGTGGTTCAAACTAAACTCAACTTAAACAGAAACAAAAAAGTTGAATTAATCAAAAGAAAGAGAAAAGAAATAGCAGCATGCTTAGAAGATAACAGCCTGGACATAGCCAAAGCTAAAATGGATTCAATTATAAAGGAAGAAGATTACATAACTGTTTTCGACATCCTTGGCCCTCTATGCGAAATCTTAAAAGAAAAAATTTCCTACCTTCTATTTGCTGAAAAGTGTCCAGATGATTTAAGAGCTACATTAGATACGATTATATATGCGTCAACAAGATTAGAAATCGAAGAGCTCCACAAAATTAGAGGAATCGTAAAAAGCAAATATGGGGAGTTGTATATTACTAAGGCTAATTCAAATGCTGACTCATTAGTAAATGTTAATGTAGTTGAGAAGCTGAAAATAAAGCAAGCAGCTGACCCCTACATCGTAGCCAGACTAAAACAACTTGTAAAAGAAGATAATGTTCAATATGAATTTCCTCAAGAAGTCATCCCAGTCTTAGGACCAGGGGGGAGTCATCTGACTTTTGAAACCTCACCGGAAAATTTCGGTTTTAGTAATTTCAATGGGAATTTTCAATCACCTAATTTTAATAACAATTTCAACGATGTGGGTAATATGAATAATTTTAACAATTTTAACATGAATATGAACAACTTGAATAATATGAACTACCCTAATATGAATAATAACATCGGGATTAACAACTTTGGAGGTGGTAACAATATGAACCTAGGTGGTAATTCCCAATATAACTTGAACAACATAAATATGAACAACATGAAGAATATGAATCAAATGAATATGAACAATATTAGCCAAATGAACCAGATGAATCAAATGAATATGAACAATGTCAGCCAAATGAGCCAGATTAATCAAATGCACATGAATCAAAACAATATAAGTCAAATCAACATGAACAACAGTAATATACGTAATCAAAATCCTAATGTCAACCTTAGCCAAGGCCCTGGAAATTTTAACTTGCCAAATATCCAAAATATCCATAATAGTCAAAATATTCAAAATATTCAAAATAATCAATCTCAAAATATGGGGGTAAATGTAAATCAAAATAACAATTACAATCAAAATTCAGGTCTTCCAACTCAATCTATAGTTTTAAATCCAAGTAATATATATATGAATAACAATAACCAAATGGATTTGAGCAATTTCAACCAAGCGAATTATAATATGACTCCTGGAAACAATAGTGTTATTCATTCAAAAAATGGAATTAATGAAAATTCAGTTAATTTTAATTTGATCGATCGCAGCGTTAACTATCAAGGTAATGAATCGGTTAATCCATATTTGGGTGATTTTAATAGGAACAGCGGCTTCAATAAATTGGACGTCTCTCAACAATCCACAAGTCAAAGATTATACACAAATAACAGTATTAATAATCAGATCACTCCAGGAGGATTTAATGACATAAACGCTCCAAGTGTAATCGACTCCCATAATTATGAAATTAATGTAAAACAAAACTCGTATGTAGCAGGAGATATGGGATTTCCTAAGGCAAAGTCGGATCCAAATAATGATGATATTATGAGTCTGTTTCCCAAATCGAACAAATCCAAATTGGACGATTTCCCTAAATCAAAAGGTGACATTTGAAAAGATTAAAAGATTGATAAAATTATATATTTTATAAAATATTCTCCAGAATTTATTTTATTTCATTATATAGTTAGAAAAAATATTGAATGGATTTTTTAATTAATACTATTTTCTAATGAATTATAATTTTATATGAATAACTATAAAATCTCAAAAGTAATAATTTCTTTAATCAGAACAAGATTTATATTAAAAGAATATAACAAATTTATTAAAGTTTAAATTATTTATTCTTGTTCTTATCTTTATCTTTCCTATCATTTCCTCTTCTTAAAGGAGACAATTTCCTTTTATTTAAATTTAAATCTTTTTTGTCTCTTGATCGTGATCTGGATTTTGATTTGCGATTGTGTTTTCTTTTCCTAGAATTAGAATCAGATCTATCTCTACTTCTGCTGCGGTATTTCTTTTTATTATGCAATTTAGCTTTTGATTCTTTAGGTTCTTTGTCAATATTTGTATTTTTTTCAGACTCAACCTCAGGCTGCTTTTTATTTTCAGCAAATTTATTATTTTTTTTTTCAACAACTTTAACATTCACACTTGGCTTAGTTTTATTGTAATTCTGAATTTTATCATAAAGATTCTCAATTCCTTTCTTTCTCTTTTTTTTATCTTCTGAGGATGATCCCGAATCAGAATCCGAATCTAAGTTAGAGTCAGAATCAGAATCCGAATCTGATTTTGAGATTTTATTAGGTTTTATTTTTTCCCCTAATTCCTTATCTTTATTTTCTTTAACTTCTCCTTTTTCTGAGCTGCTTTTTGAATAAGTTTCTGATTCAGAGTCAGAAAGAGACGAAGTAGAGGAGGAAACCGAGTCTGTGTCAGAAGAATAAAAAGGATTTTCCAAATCGGCATCTCTTATTTTGGTAACGACTGGTCTTTGTTCTAAAGTAAGATCCAATTGCAATTCTGGATTTCTAAATACATTTATTAAAAAATATTTACTTAAAAAGAGTAGTCCTCGAAGGCCTATAGAGATAAGCCGAGCTATTTTTACATTCATACGTCCAATGTCCGTATTTCAAGCATTTCTGACACTGCTGTGTTCCCGATTTTTGAATTTTATTAATCGTAGCATATCTGCTCATTTAATTCTTATTTTATTTTATTATTAAACTATTTTATAAAAATTTTAAAGTAAAAAACAATTTATCTAATTCTATAATTTATGCACCCCTTTCTATTATTATAGGTATAATCAAAACTAATAAAAGTGAAATCACAATGAAAGATAATATCATCGTCCATTTACAATTTTCCCAATCTTTTAATTTTTGTAAAATGGATACTTCAAAAGGCTTTATGCTTGGAGATTTTTTCATCATGATGATTGAATTAGGATTAATTTCTTGTCTGTCAATTTCATCTCTATTAATATCGTTGTTATGAATGTTGATTTCGATTTCTTCATCATTGTGAATATACTCTCTGTAATTATTAGAATTTTCTCTCTTTTTATTCAATATCTGTATTTCCTCAGATTCCCGCTCTAAAATATGGTTGAATCTATTAGATAAATCATTCGAATTGTCGTTTAATTCAACATCAGGTTTTCTTTTAATTTGTAGAAAATTTTTGTCGTCTGATTTGAGATTTAAAATGTTTTTTTCTTGAGTATTTGTATTAATTACATTAGTTCCATCCAATATGATATCATTTATATCTTTCTTTAAGGGTTCATCAAAAGATACATTATCAGATTCGTCATCTTCATCAGATTCTTCATCCGCGACCGAATCATTGTTCTCATCATAAGTTTCACAAATGACTGGTTTAGCCAATTTAGTGAAGTATTCCATCTTTTCTCTTTCATATCTGACCTTGTCTAATTCCGCCAATTTATTGTAAGAAGAGCGTTGATTATCATTCATATTATTCCATTCCTCTGACATTTTTGAGACGATTTGTTTATTGTCTAAGTTTGGCTGTTGTCTCTTCAATGATTCTCTTCGTTCTTTCAGGTAGAAAGAGAATGGAGGTATAGGTTTTTCA
>Ga0169931_10009629_pt1 | contig 13903 bp, 15 predicted proteins | sample Kivu_15m_20L_FD_129675 | JGI IMG/M metagenome (GOLD analysis project Ga0169931, IMG submission 129675) | Freshwater microbial communities from Lake Kivu, Western Province, Rwanda to study Microbial Dark Matter (Phase II) - Kivu_15m_20L... | ecosystem: Environmental > Aquatic > Freshwater > Lake...
CTCCAATTCTATTGCGTAATTCGGGATTAATTTCAAATTGCGCAATTGAACTGCACTATTGGCCGCAAGAACCGAATCCATTCTGCGATTCGTATGAATTAACCCAAATGCGTCCAAGGGCCGTAAACCGGAATATTTTGCGCATTTCCTTTCTAAGGCTTAATCTAGTTTATTGAGTAGAAAGCTCGAATTTGAAACTAAAAAGTTTAAGGGGCGTAGCCCTGCAATCTTGCTAGCCTACAATGTTAGAGCCCTGCCCAAAAAGGGGCGTAGCCATGCAATCTTGCTAGCCTACAATGTTAGAGCCCAGCCCAACAGGGGCATAGCCCTGCAACCTTACTAGCCTACAATGTTAGAATACGATCCAAAGAGGCCTAGCCATGTAATCGTAATCGTCAATGAGATTAGCGTATCAGGCATTCCAATTTTTTGAATCGTATTGAGCCCTGGATCCGTAAATAAACGTTTATAAACGTTTATTTACGATTAGCTGTTGGCGATTTCGTAGCTTCGCCGTATGGGTAGGGGGGATAGGATTCCTACAAAACCTTACGATTCGTGTCAAGTGCAAATTATTAACACTGCTGGTGGATATTGTCAACGCAAAGCTCCCTACTACGGCAATTGGTTTTTCATTCCGTTTGAAAATTTGAACATGTCGCTCGTTACCTTTAAAATAGATAACGAAATTAGAGCCGTTATTGACTGGATGTCGGGCGTAAAAAAAGCAAGTACACCAAGTAAAGAAATGGCCACAAAAGCATTGAACAACATTGTTCGCATAAGTCGATTTACCCGGTGCACGTTTAATCAAGCGCTTATTGAGACGCTGGGTTTCAAACCCATTATTGAATAAACACTATGTGGTATTCATCGAATACCATTCGGCTTAAAGGGTTTAGGTGTAGAAAAAATCTTCCGATCTAAACAAATCTATGCATCGCCTTCGGCGGCAGCAGGATTGGCAGCAGGTTGCTTACGGATGGTTTTGATGTATTGGTCAATCATAAACAATCCCTTGCCATCGTCGCCTACGAGTTCGATTTTATCGATAATCGATTTCATCAGCACTTCTTCTTCGTACTGCTCTGAAACGTACCACTGGATAAAATTTAGCGTCGAGAAGTCTTTTTGCCGCGAACATAAATCAACCATTTCGTTTACCGATTCGGTAACTTTCGTTTCACTCTTATACACCAAGCGAAAAACATCTGCCAGATTGTTAATCTTCAGGTTTTGCTTTTTGATTTCAGGCGCAACGGCAAAGCCTCCCGAATTATTGATGTAATGAAAAAGACGCAACATGTGCATGCGCTCTTCATCCGACTGCTGATACAGGAATGCAGCCGAGCCCTCAAAGCCCTTCGTATCGCACCACGAGGCTAACGATAAATATAAAAAGGAAGCTGAGCCTTCAGTCGCAATTTGTTCGTTCAAGGCCTTTTCAATTTCTTTCTTCAACATAGGGGAATAAATTTATCAACTTAACATCGCCCGGCGCAAAAGGTTGCGTTTAAGCGCATCTTCAATTTCTTCGGAGCGGGGAATGAGAATTTCTGATTCAATCCGGCCATGCGTTAGTAAATCAATTTCGAACAAGCGAAGTTCGTAGAACAATGTTGAAACCTGAACTTTGTGATGATGCGTTTCGGTATAATTATTCAGTCGTCTTCTAATCTCGCCTAAATCGTGTTCCACATCATGGTGCTCGCTCTTGAAGTTCGAAATCGCATTTTTTTCCAATAAGTTATACAACTCAACTGTTTTGGAAGGCAAACTTTCTTTAGCGCGGATAAGACGCAACACATACGGAAACAATTCGCGCTCCTCTATGCAAATGTGTGCGAGCATGTCGTGTTTGTAATCCTCAAAATAATCTTTGAGCTGATACAGCTGCAAATCGAAACGTCCATAGTGATCGATCAGCATGTCGACAAACTGCTCTATCCGCGGAAGCCGCGAATTGATATAGTAAACGTGCGTTTTAATCAAATACTCGATAATGGATTGCAAGGGCATTTTACGCAGCTCATCGGCCGGAAAATAATTGCTATCGGCGAATGCCTTTAGAATTTCGAGCAATAGCGGCAGATTCACATCGAACGCTTCTGAGGCTTTTTCTAAGGATAATGTCCACCTCGAATATGGAATACCAAATCGGTCAACAACAGAAGCCAATAAAGGATTGTCTTGAACCAATTCAAGTACAATTCGATCTTTATTAATGGTTTCTATGGCCAATTTTTACGAAGTTGAGGCTAAGTTAAACATTAATCCATGCAAATGCAACATGTTTTTTTATTGCGCAAACGTGTATTCAGAAAGCATTATGTGTTTAAAAAACGGACTACCGCTTCTGCGCAACGCTGTCCGTCCATCGCCGCCGAAACAATTCCACCGGCATAACCTGCCCCTTCGCCCGAAGGAAACAAGCCGATAACCTGCACATGCATCAAACTTTCGGGATCGCGTGGAATGCGGACCGGTGTGGATGTACGCGATTCGGTAGCATGCAACACCGCTTCATTTGTGAAGTATCCACGCATCTTTTTACCAAATTCACGAAATGCTTCCGATAGGCGCTGCGACACGGCAAATGGCAATACCTCGTGTAGATTCGCACTCACAATACCGGGCTGGTATGAACTTTCGGGCAATTGGTCTGAAACAACGCGGTTGCAAAAATCGGCCATGCGCTGTGCCGGTGCCGTTTGCCGTTTGCCTCCCGCTTCCCATGCGCGCTGTTCAATCATACGCTGAAATTCCATCCCGGCAAGTGGACCAAATTCTTGGAAATCTTCGAGGTCTTCGGGTTTAATTTCTACCACGATACCCGAATTCGCGAACGGATTATTGCGCTTCGAGGGCGACCAGCCATTGGTAACCACTTCGCCCGGAGCCGTTGCACAAGGGGCAATGATGCCTCCCGGACACATGCAAAACGAATACACCCCACGTTGGTTTACCTGCTGCACAAGTGAATACGAAGCGGGTGGAAGGTACTCGCCGCGCGAATCGCAATGGTACTGAATGCTGTCGATGAGTGCCTGAGGATGTTCGGCGCGCACGCCCAAGGCAAATGGCTTGAATTCGAGCAACACATTTTTACGATGCAGCAATTGGTAAATCTCGCGCGCAGAATGTCCGGTGGCGAGAATTACTGCGTTGACGATTATTTTATCTCCACGTGATGTGGTAATTGATCGAATCTTGCCGGATGATATTTCGATATCGTCGACACGTGTCTCAAAATGTACTTCGCCACCACAATTCAATATGGTTTCGCGCATGGCGACAATAATTCCCGGCAGCTTGTTGGTACCGATGTGCGGATGCGTATCAATGAGGATTTCTTCAACAGCACCATGCGCAAAAAAGGTCTGCAACACACCTGCAATGTCGCCACGCTTGTTTGAGCGCGTGTACAATTTCCCATCCGAATAGGTGCCGGCACCACCCTCACCGAAACAGTAATTGCTTTCAGAATTCACGATATGATCGCGGTTAATGGCTGCCAAATCGCGTCGACGAGCACGTACGTCTTTCCCCCGTTCAAGAATAACGGGCTTGCAGCCCAGTTCGATGAGCTTTAGCGCAGCGAATAATCCGGCCGGACCGGCACCAATCACATGCACTTCTGTTGCTGAAGCTACATTTTGGTAGTTTGGCAAATTGGAGGAACCCTCCTCTACCCTCTCGCCAAGTCTAATGCTTAAATTTACCTTTACACTTTTGCCGCGCGCATCGATGCTTCTGCGCAGCAGTTGATAAGCAACCGGAGTCCCTTTACCATATTCTCGTTGAAGGTAATGCGCGAGTGCTTCAGGATTAAATGCAATATCAGGGGCAAGCCTGAGTTGAATTTCCTTTGGCATTTATTCGAATAAAAAGGAAATATAAATTGCGCGTGAACTCACCCTGTCGAGGCCTACCGTGTAAATCGTATTTTCCTGAACGGTAAGGTCGCGCAATCCGAATGAAAATTTGAGTTCGGGCGAAAATTTAAAGTACTGCGAATAAAAATCGAAACCAACGCCCAATTCGTAATGCAAATCGTTTCGCTTGAGTTTTAATATCTTCTCTCCCTTCGAATCCACTTTATCCTGTGAAGCCAAATCGATGGTTGGCTTGATTCCGCCAATAAGATAGGTTCTGAAATTGACATGACGTGCCGATTTGAACTTCATCATCAGCGGAAACTCCATCAAGGTAGATTCAACCAATTTTCGTTTTTCGACAATCGAATCGAGCGCATTGTCTTTTACGCGATAAACCATAGTACGCTCTCCAAACGATAAAGTAGGCAGAAAACGTAAGTCGAAGTTATCGCCCAGATGAAGATTGGAAACTATGCCCAGCGAAAAGCCCAAAGCCGGCTCGGGTGTTATGCTATATACAGAGTCGAGGTCGTAAAAGTTAGGAGTTGGTTTTACTGTAAAATTGAAATTATTCACGCCAAGCAAAAACCCAAAATGTATTACCTGCAAATCATAATTGTAAAGGTTCGCGATTTTCTTTTTTTGGGAATATCCATTCGAAAACATCCCCAAAAGCAGGACAATTAAAAGGGTGATTTTAACTCTCGACTTCTGCATCTTCAGCATGTAAAACGAATGTCGCGGTTCATTATTTCGAAACGGTGTACAAACTTACGATTCCAAAGCTTAAACGTTCGGAAGTCCCGACAGAAAATCCGGCTGATTTTGCAATTTTCATAAAATCATCACCTTCCGGAAAGGCATTAACGGAATCGTACAGATAGGTATATGCCGCGCTATCCTTCGAAATAAGCTTCCCCCACCAAGGACAAAAATACCGGAAATAAAAATCATACAATTGCTTCACCGGAAAGATGCGCGGTCTCGAAAATTCGAGAATTACCACCTTGCCGCCGGGCTTAACCACCCGACACATCTCGGAAAGTCCCTGCTTTAAATTTTCAAAATTCCGAACTCCAAATGCTACAGTAATAGCGTCGAAACTATCGTTAGGATAGGGGAGTTGCTCAGAATCGCCTTTCACCAGCTGAATGAGTCCCGATAAATTGCGTTTCCTGATTTTCTCTCGCCCCACTTCCAACATTTTCTCCGATAAATCGAGGCCAGTAATTTTTTTAGGATTGAGTTTTCTTAACGAAATGGCTACATCGGCAGTTCCTGTTGCAATATCGAGAATGGAATCGGGATGGTCTTTTTTAAGTTTCGCAACCATCTTTTTTCGCCAATAAACATCGATTCCAAATGACAACGAACGATTCAGAAAATCGTATCGACCCGAGATCGAATCGAACATGCGCTCGACTTGTTCTTTCTTTCCGGCCGAATCGGAATATGGTTTTACTTCCATCTGTTGCACAACCAAAATTCCCGTTTTTTGTTTAGGATTGAGGCCTGAGTCGAACGATTTCTTCACGAAGTTGTTCACGGTTCACAGGCAGTACACCAACTTGCTCGCAAGCCAATCCGCCGGCAATGTTCGCCCAATGTGCAGTTTCTTCGGCCGATAAGCCAGCAGCCATGCATAAGGTTGCCACGCTAATCACGGTATCGCCAGCACCGCTCACGTCAACAATCTGCCGCAAGTGCGCACCGAGCTTGCCCGAATTTCCATTCGAAGAATAAAACACACCGTGCTCCGATAAGGTTAGCAGGGTGTGTTGGTGGTTCAGCGCTTTACGCAGTTCCATGTCGGCTTGCACAAGCGATTCCATATTGCTTCCCGAAACAGTAATATTCAACCCTTCACGCATTTCCTTCAAATTGGGCTTGAAGAGCCTTACGTTTTTATAGTGCTTGAAATTGCGTTTTTTCGGATCAACCGCAGTTTGAATTCCGGCTGAATTGCATATAGCAACTAACTCGCTGATGATGCGCTCCGACAGAAATCCCTTGTCGTAATCTTCAAAAATCACTGCATCGAAACGTTCTGCTTCAATTAATTTCTTAAAGACGGATATAATATCGTTTTCTGTCGATGCGTCGGGCATTTCAGTTGCTTCCTCATCGAGCCGCAACAAATGATGCGCGTTCCCAATGATGCGTGTCTTAACCGTCGTTTTGCTTCGGGTAAGCATCAAACCATCGCAGTTCATCGCTTCACGCTGCAGTAAGTCTTTTAGGATAATTCCATGTGAATCATTTCCGATGCCCGACAAAATGTGCACGTTTGCTCCGAGTGCTTTCAGGTTGAGCGCCACATTCGCTGCTCCACCCAGACGATCCTCGCGGCGTTCGACCAACACGACCGGCACAGGTGCTTCGGGCGAAATTCGATCTACTTTTCCCCAGATATAACTATCGAGCATAATATCGCCTACCACCAGCACATTCATTTGGCCGAAGCGCTCAAATACTGCGTCGATGTTGGTAATTTCACTCATTGTAGCGACTCCAGTCCGACTTTTAGACGTTTTACAGATTCGATAATCTGATCTTCGGATGTAGCATACGACAAACGAATCGATTTTGCACAGCCAAATGCTTCGCCACTTACTGTTGCCAACAAATGTTCGTTGAGCAGATACATGGTTAAATCGTGCGCGGTATTCACTACGAAATTGCCCGAGCGCTTGCCTAAAAACGCTTCAATATTGGGAAAAAAGTAAAATGCGCCTTTGGGCAGATTCACTTCGAGTCCCTTGATTTCCTTCAACAAACCATACATCAGGTCGCGGCGTTTGTGGAAACCCTCTACCATCGGATGAATCACCGCAGGATCGGCCTGCAGGGCATCAATTGCCACACGTTGCGCAATGGAATTTGTTCCGGAGGTAATTTGCCCCTGAAACTTGTCGCAGGCATCGGCAATCCATTTCGGAGCGCCAAGATAGCCCAGGCGCCAGCCGGTCATAGCAAAACATTTCGACAGGCCGTTTACCGTGATGGTTTGGTTGTACACCTCTTCAAACGAAGCGATTGAACAATGCTGCTCGCCAAAATTGATATGCTCGTAAATTTCGTCCGATATGATAATCAACTCTGGATAGGCACTCAGGAATGTTGCAAGCGCCTTCAATTCCTCGCGGCTGTATACCGAACCTGTTGGATTGCAGGGCGAACTGAAGACAATCATCCGTGTTTTTTCGTTGATGAACGGACGCAGCATTTCGGGATTTACTTTGAAATCGTGCTCCAGTCCGGCGTACACCACACGCGGCGTTCCCCCGGCCAGCTTCACCATTTCGATGTAACTTACCCAGTATGGTGCCGGCAGCAATACCTCGTCGCCTTCATCCACCAAACTCATGATGGCATTGGCAATGCTCTGTTTGGCACCGGTCGAAACAACGATTTGTTCGGGTTTGTAGTTGATGTTGTTATCGCGTTTGAATTTCAGTGCTGCCGCTTCGCGCAATTCCTGAAATCCGGCTACGGGTGTGTAATGTGTGTAATTTTCGCGGATGGCTTTGTATGCCGATTCTTTCAGAAATTCGGGGGTGTCGTAATCGGGTTCTCCGATGCTCAAACTAATAACATCATTTCCCTGCGCTTTCAGTTCTCTGCTCCGCCTCGCCATGGCAAGCGTTTCAGACTCGCTGAGTACCAGCATTCGTTTCGCTACGCGATTCATTCAACCTGTGATTTTGGCTTGCAAACATATCGGAATTTTTTCAATCAGCCTAAAAGACCTAATTTTGCCCCGTTCGAACTTTCTTAATGCGCATTTCAGCGTCCGTCGCATCGGTTTCAGCCGACATACTTTCAGATTGCATCCGTCAGCTCGATGCGGCCGGGGTCGATTTCTTTCACCTCGACAGCATCGAAGATCCTGCAATTTTCGGCTATGCGCGCGACTTACGGCAACACACCGAAACACCTTTCGATTTGCATTTAATTACCGATTCGCCCGCTAAATTTTGGGATGATATCCGCAATTCAGAAATCGAGCGCATCCACTTTCAACTCGAAAAGTTACAAAAGCCCCTCTTCGTTCCAAGCGATTTGCAAGGCAAAGTGGGCATTGCGATTCACGCCGACACAAATCCCGAACGCTTTGCCGTTTATCAAAACGATGCGTCATCTGCCTTACTTATGCTCACAACACCGGGCATTAGCGGCGGAACTTTTCGACCCGAACATTTTGCGAGCATTATCCGTTTCCGCGAATTGTATCCCGACACACCGCTTACAATTGACGGTGGCGTAAATCACGAAGTGGCGGCGGTGCTGCGTTTAATGGGCATCGATACCATTGTTTCGGGCTCCTATTTGTTTAAGGGAAATTCGATCGCCGAATCGGTTGCCAGCCTTAAGTTTCATGATACAATTCCTTGGAAATTAAAAGATGTGATGGTTCCCGGAACAGATCTATTCCATTACGACAACCGCGATTTTGGCGTGTTGCCGCGTTCATGGTATATTAACGAATCGGGAGCGCTCGAAGAAGTTACACAGCATCCCGATTGGGAGCAGCAATGTGCGCAAGTAATGCGTTTTCGGGAAAGTGCCGGAATGGGCATTTTTGCAGGCGAGTCAACTGCGCTATCCGAACTGCAGCGCACGGTTCAGGCGCATCCATTCTTACCCCGTTACGTTTTTGCAATCACTACCGAAGGTGCCATTAGCGGTTCCTTCTTCATCGAAAATACACAGGCATGATTATACACCTCGATTTAGGAATATCAGACGAAAAGGCCGGCGAATTGGCACGTTCGCATCAAGCCATTTGGTACAAAAATGCAAACGACTTGGTGTTTGTCTTGCCCTCGGCTGTTAAAACCCTGCCTCCGGCACTCGAATCGCTGGCAAAACAGCATTGGGTGAGCGATTCAGATATGCAGCTTGCATCACGTCAGTATAAAAGCGAAACCCGTTCGGTGTCGTGGGGAAATACCATCATTGGCGGCAATTCGAACAATACGGTAATTATTGCCGGTCCCTGTTCGGCAGAGTCTTCAGAGCAGCTCGACCAATCGGCGAAATTGCTTACAGGCTTGGGCATTCGGAATATTCGCGCCGGTGCATTTAAGCCGCGTACATCGCCGTATACGTTTCAAGGTTTGGGCATCGAAGGACTGAAGATGCTGGCGAAAGTGCGCGAACAGTATGGATTAACGGTTGTTACAGAAGTGCGCGATGCTACGCAGTTGGAAGAGATTATCGAATATGCCGACGTGATTCAGATTGGCGCGAAATCGATGTACGATCACGGCATTTTGCGTCGTTGCGGAAAAACCAATAAACCTGTATTGCTTAAACGCGGATTCGGTACAACATTGCAGGAATTTGTGCAATGTGCCGAGTTTATTCTTTCGGGCGGCAATGAGAACGTGTTGCTCTGCGAACGCGGTATCCGAACGTTTGAAACAAAAACACGCTTTACCCTCGATTTATGTGGAGCTGCTTATTTGAAACAATACACGAACCTGCCGGTTATTCTCGATCCGAGCCATGCCATGGGTTATGCCTACGGCGTTCCCGATTTATCGCGGGCTTGCATGGCTATGGGGGTTGATGGCTTGTTGATCGAAGTGCATCCCACACCGCAAAAAGCACTTTCGGATGCATCGCAACAACTCGATCATGCACAGTTTACCGAGTTGATGGCATCACTGCGTCCGATAGCCGCTGCAATAAACAGAACACTAATTTAAGCGTGAACTACTTCTCGAAAAATATCGCTTTTCTGAACGACCGGTTGGAGAATTCGTTTTCGACCAATCGGCTGAATGAAATCTGCGCTGGTGCGCCATGTACGGCCGATGAATTTGCGCAACTTGGCGCGTTGAGTGGCTATCCTCTGGAGCGCCTGTTTAATGAGGATTTGGCACTCGCTGAAAAGCATCGGGATGCGATTCGGTTTGTCGTTTTTGATGTAGACGGCGTGCTCACCGATGCCGGCATGTATTACAGCGAAAGCGGCGATGAATTCAAACGCTTCAATGCGCGCGATGGCCTGGCGATGAAAGCCTTACCGAAATTCGGCATTCAAACCGGAATCATAAGCCATGGCATTAACGATAACCTGATTCGGCGTCGTGCAGCTTTGCTCAACATCGAACGCGTGTATTGCGGCTCTCAACCCAAACTCGAGATACTTTCGGCCTGGTGCAGCGAAATGGGCATTGCGTTAAGCGAAGTGGCCTACATTGGCGACGATGTAAACGATTTGCCCTTGTTCGAACAGTGCGGATTTACGGCAGCTCCGGCCGATGCCTTGCCCGCTGTGAAAAAACTGGCGCATGTGGTGTTGCAAAACAAGGGTGGTTTTGGCTGCGTGCGCGAGTGGATTGATGCTTACATTTTACCTCAACCTTTAACCTGACTTATGCCATGAAACTTGAAAACGATATCGTTCTTAGAGCAGCCCGCGGCGAAGTAACCGAACGGAGTCCGGTATGGTTGATGCGCCAGGCGGGACGAATCCTTCCCGAATACCGTGCGGTACGGGCGCAGTTATCGGGTTTTATTGAATTGGTCGAAACGCCCGATTTGGCTGCAGAAGTAACCATACAACCGGTTGATATTCTCGATGTGGATGCGGCAATTATTTTTTCCGACATCCTTGTGATTCCGCAGGCCATGGGCTGTGCATACCAGATGATCGAAAGCAAAGGCCCGATTTTCCCACAAACCATTCGCAATGCATCCGACCTAAAGAGCATTCGTGTGGCCGATCCGGGTGCCGATTTGAAATTCGTAACCGATGCTATCCGCATCACCAAACAACGGCTTAATGGTCGCGTACCGCTCATTGGTTTTGCAGGAGCACCCTGGACCATTTTTGCTTATATGACAGAAGGTTCGGGTTCAAAAACCTTCTCGGTGGCGCGCAAGATTTTATATACCGATAAAGCATTTTCGCACCAACTCCTCGATCGCATCACCGAATCGACGATTGCCTATTTGAAATCGCAGATTGAAGCCGGTGCCGACATGGTGCAGGTGTTCGATTCATGGGCGGGCATACTCGGACCGGAGCAATACGCAGAATTTTCGTTGCGGTATATCGAGCGTATTTGCGATGCGATTACCGAAGTTCCGCTGACCGTTTTTGCGAAAGGCGCATTTTTCGCGCTTCCGGCGATGCGAAATTTAAATTGCCGCACCATTGGCCTCGATTGGCACACCGATATTCGGGAGGCTCGTAAACAGGTTGGTCCCGGAAAAACGCTTCAGGGCAATGCCGATCCGTGTATGTTGTATGCATCGCCCGATGAAATTAGTCGACACGTTGCTTCGATGCTGCAGGCGTTTAGTGGTACGCCGCACATTGCGAACCTGGGACACGGCTTGTATCCCGATACCGATCCCGAGCATGTGAAGCATTTCATCCGTGAGGTAAAAGCATTTAAACACCCGGTATAAATCGCCTATCTTTACCCCGTGAGCACGGCACAATCAGACAGCCTAGTAATTATCCCAACCTACAACGAGATAGAGAACGTTGAGCGGATGATTCGCACCGTGATGGCGCTGCCAAAGGCCTTCGATATACTGTTTGTGGATGATGGTTCGCCCGACGGAACCGCTGCGAAGATTAAGGAGTTGCAGCTTGAATTTGATGGCCGCATTCATTTGTTAGAACGCAAAGAGAAATTGGGACTGGGTACAGCTTACATTGCCGGGTTTCGCTGGGCGATAGAGAAACGTTACGATTACATTTTTGAGATGGATTGCGATTTTTCGCATAATCCTGAGGATTTGATTCGTTTGCATGCCGCCTGTGCAGAAGGCAATGCCGATGTTGCGATTGGATCGCGTTACATAACCGGAGTTAACGTTGTAAACTGGCCCATGAAGCGGGTTCTGATGTCGTACTATGCATCGGCCTACGTGCGTTTGATTACCGGCATGTCGATTCGCGACACAACTGCCGGCTTCAAATGCTATCGCCGCAAGGTGCTAGAATGCATCGAACTCGATAAAATAAAGTTCATGGGATATGCATTCCAAATCGAGATGAAGTTCACCGCCTGGAAATGCGGCTTTAACCTGATCGAGGTGCCGATTATATTTTATGATCGCACGCTGGGCACCTCGAAGATGTCGGGTAAAATTTTTCGCGAAGCAATTTTTGGAGTCATTGAAATGAAGCTGAAGAGTTGGTTTCGGAAATTTCCGATGAAGAATTCGGATAAGGGTATCATCTGAAATAAAATATGCGAACTTATTGCACAATTTGAGTTTAAACGATTTGCAAGTTCGGTGTATGTTGATTTGGGGCTTTGATTTAGGAGGAAGAGGATTTTCTTTTTTATCGTGTCATTTATATTTTGAGCGAACCGAATATGCAGTTCACGATTTTAAAATATTGCGTTCTATCAAGCCTTTATTTTAAGGCATTTGTAGAATTAGCAACAAGACTCGCATAGTAAAAACAGCATAATGGCTTGGTTTATCCTAACTCAAAAATACCTCAACCTCGTTTCCATTCACCTCAACTTGTACATGTTCTTGTAAGGTCGTAGACAGCGACAGTCCAACATAATCGCAACGAACCGGGAAACGCGGATGTGCGCGATCTACTAATACGCAAGCCTGCACAGATGCGAGCGGATAAGCGAGAAAGGTGCGAATGGCGTACATCATCGTGCGACCTGAATTTTGCACATCGTCGACAATAATTATCGTTTTGCCATTGAAATCGAGCGATGAATCGAGCTGAACACCTGTGCCATCGAGCGGGTTTACTTTATTCATTTTCAAGGAATGAACCGGGAAATCCTTCTGGGCAAAATCCTTTAAATATCCAGCCAGAATCTGCGCCACAGCATAACCGCCCGACTCGATTCCAAAGAGCAGCACAGATGCATCCATGTTATGCTCGTAAATCTGCAAGGCCATGCGCTGCAGCTTTTGATGCGCTTTTCGGGAATCCAGAATTTGCCTGCGGTTCATAATGCCGCTAAAATACGAACTCAATTCCAACAATACGCTATTTTTGCAAACGCAATGAAATTCAATCTACTCCAATTGCTTGCTGTGTGCTTTGCCTCTATGGCAATTTCACCATTGGTGAGGGCTCAAGACTTGATTTTCATGCGCGAAGACGATGAAATTCTGGAATGCATCATCCTTCAAACCAGCGACACCAGTATTGTTTTTCGATTGATGGATCCACAAGACGATCAGGAATACGAAGTGCTTTCACAGTTAACCTATGGATTTTTACTCGAAAGCGAAGCCATCAGCAAAGGCCTGAAAAGCGAGCGTTACCAGTTTGAGTTTTACCATACCACAAAAAAAAGAAGGCCTCTTTTTCGCGAAGGCAATTCGGTATTATTTCGCCTTGCAAACGATACGGCCGCTATGCCACGTCGTGCCCGAATTATTGAGCTCGGCTGCGACAGCATCGTCTTGGAAACAAAGAAAAAGCGTGTTCCGCATCGCATGGCTTATTCGACCGCCGCTTTTCGCGAATTTGGCTATACAACACCGCTTACCGAAGTGCTTACACTTCTAATTGCGCCGGTTTCGGCTTTGAAAGATGGCTCCTTTTTTATTTACCGAAAACTGAATCTACAGGAAGGATGGGGCTTTAATTGCAACCGAGCCCCCGATGAGGTTTCGCGTTTAATTTTAAATCGGTATCCTAAAAAAATTAAACGGCAACGCCTACCCAAGGCCGTGAGAAAAAAAAACAGAATGTTCAGCGGGAATCGGATAAAATAGCAAGTAGTTCCTTTAAATCGTTCACTTTATTCGGATAGCCTAATTTCTCGTACGAATGCACCAGGTTGCGCACCTGCCGACTAACAATATCGACATTCGAACAGCTTTCGTAAAAAATACGGTTCGGCTCGAGCTTGAGTTGCTTCAAAAAAGAGTCGATTTCACGGCGGCTGAATACGGCACCTCGGCTGAATGGATTGATGTAGAACAAAATAGCCTCGTCTTCGCCCTCCTGATGAATGGAATATTCGTCGCGATACGCCAAAATAAAATGCTCGGGTAAATTCACA
>Ga0169931_10009630_pt1 | contig 13902 bp, 9 predicted proteins | sample Kivu_15m_20L_FD_129675 | JGI IMG/M metagenome (GOLD analysis project Ga0169931, IMG submission 129675) | Freshwater microbial communities from Lake Kivu, Western Province, Rwanda to study Microbial Dark Matter (Phase II) - Kivu_15m_20L... | ecosystem: Environmental > Aquatic > Freshwater > Lake ...
CGCCTCGGGCGGCTGGCGGGCGATCAGTTCCTCGCTGAGTTCGTCGAGCGACATCCCCATGATGTCGCCGAAAACGCCCGCCAAGCCAAGATCAGTTTCTCACCCTGGGGCGTGAACGATTACCAAGCCAACCGACGGAGGTTTTCTGATTCTCAACTCACAGGAAGCGCATGCAGTAGCAGCTCGCGACGCGCGAGCTATGTTTTTTTTTAAGCACTATTATGGTTCTACAGAATTCATTAACGGTGCGCCTCGATTCTGCATCTGGGTGACCGATGAACGCCGATCCGAGGCGGAGGACATAGTACCCCTGGCAGATCGATTTCAAAGCGTCAGGAGCTTCCGTGCTTCGAGCAAGGCAAAAGAAACTCGCCCCGCCGCAGCTTATCCTCATAGGTTCAGACAAATCCAAGGTGCGCCTGGTACTGATACCATCATCGTCCCAATTCATACAAGCGAGAACCGCGAGTATTTGCCGGTTGGAACTCTCACTGGTAACTCCATTGTTTCCAATGCCGCTTACGCCCTCTACGACGCTCCGCTCTGGAACATGGCGCTCATCGCGTCCCGCCTTCACCTCGTTTGGATCGGCACCGTCTGCGGCAAGCTCAAGACCGACTACCGCTACTCCAACACTATTGGCTGGAACACCTTTCCCGTTCCCACGCTCACCGAGCAGAATAAGCGTGACCTGACGCGCACGGCCGAAGACATCCTGCTCGCCCGCGAGGCCCATTTCCCGGCAACGATCGCCGACCTTTACGATCCCGAGGCGATGCCCGCCGACCTGCGTGCGGCGCACGAGCGGAACGACGACGTGCTGGAGCGGATCTACATCGGCCGCCGCTTCAAGAACGACACCGAGCGGCTGGAAAAGCTGTTCGAGCTGTACACCCAGATGACGGCTGCAAAGAAGAGCCCCTCTCCCCAGCCATCCCCACGGAGTGGGAGGGAGCCGGAAAAGAAGAAGCGTGCCCCGCGCAAGAAGAAAGAGGAATGAGGAAGAGCCCCCCTCCCCAACCCTCCCCACGGAGTGGGAGGGAGCCAGAAAGGAGGAGAAAGAGAACCACGGAGTGGGAGGGGAGCCAGAAAAGTTCAAGTAGGCTCGCGCATCACATTTCCTGCTCCCTCCCCCTTGTGGGGAGGGTTGGGGAGGGGGTATCCTCCTACCAAGGCACACCCTCATTTCACGGACCGGCGCGCATGTACCGCGACGATCAGCAACGCGACTTCGCCCGCGAGCTGCGAGGCCAACCGCAGCCCGCCGAGCGCGACCTGTGGCACTTCCTCCGCGCCGAGAAGCTGGGCGTCAAGTTTCGCCGCCAGGCGGCGATCGGCGCGTATATTGTCGACTTCGTCTGCTTCGCGCGCAAGGTGATTGTCGAACTCGACGGCCCGCAGCACTTGGAATCGGCTGCGTACGACCAGCAGCGCACGGCTTGGCTCGCCGCGCAAGGATTCCGCGTCGTGCGGTTTCGCAATCACGAGCTGGATTGGGATATTCGCGGAGTGGTGCGGCGGATTGCGGAAGCGCTCGAGGAAGATTGAACGTCTTGCGGCAGGGCTGCCCCCCTCCCCAGCCCTCCCCACGGAGTGGGAGGGAGCCAGAAAATAAGACAAAAACCACTCTCCACGGAGTGGGAGGGGAGCCAGAAAAGCACAGTAGGCTCGCGCCCCACATTCCGGCCACCTCCCCCTTGTGGGGAGGGCCGGGGAGGGGGATGATCTATCCAAAAGATTCCACCACTTCGTCCACGCTAACTCCATTCCTGCTCCCTCCCACTCCGTGGGGAGGGTTGGGTAGGGGGGGATGATCCACCAACCGACTCACCAACACCACAGACGCATGACCATCCCCTCCATTCCTTCCGTCTCCGTTCGCTACGCCCAGGACGGCAGTTCCACGCGCGCCGACGAATTCGGCATGCGCCCCATGCAGCAGCGCGTCTGGCAGCGCCGCGGCGAACAATACCTGCTCATCAAATCGCCGCCAGCCTCCGGCAAAAGTCGGGCCCTGATGTTCGTGGCCCTCGACAAGCTCGCCAACCAAAAGCTCAAACAAGCGATCATCGTGGTCCCCGAGAAATCCATCGGCGCCAGCTTCCACGATGAACCGCTCAGCAAGTTCGGCTTTTTCGCCGACTGGACGGTCACGCCCAAGTGGAACCTCTGCGACGCGCCGGGCACGGACAACGGCGGCAAGGTCGAATCCGTGAAGGTCTTTCTCGACAGCGAAGACAAGATCCTCGTCTGCACGCACGCCACGTTTCGTTTCGCGGTCGAGAAGTTCGGAGTCGAGGCTTTCGATGATCGCCTGCTCGCGGTCGACGAATTCCACCACGTCTCGGCCAATCCCGACAACCGCCTGGGCGATCACGTTCAGCAGTTCATGGCCCGCGACCGCGTGCACCTGGTGGCGATGACCGGCTCCTACTTTCGCGGCGATGCCGAAGCCGTATTGCACCCCGACGACGAAAGCCGCTTCGACACGGTCACCTACACCTACTACGAGCAGCTCAACGGCTATGAGCATCTCAAGCAGCTCGACATCGGCTACTACTTCTACAGCGGCAGCTATGCGGACGACATTCTGAAAGTCCTGGTGCCGACCGAGAAAACGATCCTCCACATCCCCAACGTCAACTCGCGCGAGAGCACGAAGGACAAGATTCGCGAGGTCGAGCACATTCTCGAGCAACTCGGCGAATGGCAGGGCGTCGACACCAAGACCGGCTTTCAGCTCGTGAAGACACCCAGTGGCCAGATTCTGAGAGTCGCCGATCTAGTCGACGACGATCCGGCCAAGCGCGAGAAAGTGTCCGCCGCGCTCAAGGACTCCACGCAAAAGAACAACCGCGATCACGTTGACATCATCATCGCGCTCGGGATGGCCAAAGAAGGCTTCGACTGGATCTGGTGCGAACACGCCCTGACGGTTGGCTACCGTTCGAGCCTTACCGAGATCGTGCAGATTATTGGCCGCGCCACCCGCGACGCGCCGGGCAAAAGCAGGGCCCGATTCACGAACCTGATCGCCGAGCCGGACGCCGCGCAGGGGACCGTCACTGAAGCGGTGAACGACACCCTGAAGGCGATCGCCGCCAGCCTGCTGATGGAGCAGGTGCTTGCGCCGCGGTTCGAGTTCCGACCCAAGAATCCCCAGAACGGGCCCACGCCCGGCTTCGACTACGGGCCGAACGGCTACGACCCCAACGGCAGCAACGTGGGTGTCGATCCCACGACCGGCCGCATCCAACTGGAGATCAAAGGCCTGGCCGAGCCCAAGACCGATGAGGCCCAGCGCATCTGCCGCGAAGACCTCACCGAACTGGTCACCGCCTTTGTTCAGGACAAGCAGGCCGTTGAGCGGGGACTATTCGACGAAACACTCGCGCCCGAGGAGCTGACGCAGGTGCGGATGGGCAAGATCGTCAAGGAAAAGTTTCCCAATCTCGACGATGAGGATCTAGAATCCGTTCGCCAGCACGCGATTGCGGCCTTGAACCTGGTTCAGCAAGCGAAGAAGTTGGCCAGCGAAACGGGCGGCAGTGATGCGTCGGGCGGCGATTCGCAAAACACGTCATTCATCGACGGCGTGCGGCGGTTCGCCCTTTCGGTGCGGGAGCTCGACATTGACCTGATCGACCGCATCAACCCGTTCGGAGAAGCGTATGCGATCCTGGCCAAAACGATGAGCGAAGAACGGCTCAAGCAGGTGGCCGAGGTGATTGCGGCCCGGCGCGTGAGCATGTCGATGGAAGAGGCTCGCGAGCTTGCCCGCCGAGCCCTGATATTCAAGCAACAGCATGGACGATTGCCCGCGCTCACCGCCGCGGATGCCTGGGAAAAACGGATGGCCGAGGGCGTGGCTTACCTGGCGCGCGAGGCCAAGGAGCGCCGCAATGCCTGAACGAATCACGGAGGAAGACCTGGACCTGTTGGGCGAGCTGGGCGTCGACACCGCTCCTGCCGCTGCCGGCGGACGCACCGCGCGCGAGCAGCGGATCATCGCCGGCTTCGAGGACATCCTGCGGTTTGTCGAAGAGCATGGCCGCCCGCCACAGCACGGCGAGGATCGCGACATCTTCGAACGATTGTATGCGGTGCGGCTCGAGCGGATCCGGGAATCTGCCGAGTGTCGCGAGGTACTGAAAGACATCGATACGCGAGGCCTGCTGGACGTGACGGAGCTCGCCCCTGCCGCGGAGCGCGACTTGGACGACGATGAACTGCTGGCCGCGCTCGGCGTGGAAGCTGCCGGAGGAAGCGACGTGACGGACCTGGTTCACGTTCGTTCGCGCAAGGAAATTCGTGCCGCCGAAGAAGTCGCTCGTCGCACCGTGTGCCAGGACTTCGACCAGTTCAAGTCGCTCTTTCAGCAGGTGCAGCGCGAGCTGGAGTCGGGCGAGCGGCAAACCGTCAAGTTCAAGCAACCGACGGAATTTGAGAAAGGCGACATCTTCATCATCGAAGGGCAAAAAGCGCTCATTGCCGAGTTGGGCGAGCCGTTCGTCGCCGAGTTTGGCCGCCCGGACCGCCGGCTGCGCGTGATCTTCGATAACGGCACCGAAGCCCACTGGTTGCTCCGCTCCCTGCAACGCAGTCTGTACAAGGACAAAAACAGCCGCCGCATCACGGAACCGGGGTTCGGGCCGCTCTTCTCCGACACTGCTGAGGATGATGACCTGGAGTCTGGCTCCATCTATGTGCTCCGCAGTAAGTCGGACCATCCGTTCATCGCCGAGCATCGCGACGTGATTCATAAGATTGGCGTGACTGGCGGCGACGTGAAGGCCCGGGTTGCAGGCGCGAAGAAGGATCCGACGTATCTGCTGGCCGACGTGGAGATCGTCGCCACGTTTAAGCTCGCGAACATCAACCGCAAAGGGCTCGAGGCACTGCTGCAACGGTTCTTTGCCAGCGCTCGCCTGGACCTGAACTTCCAGGATCGTTTCGGTGCGAATGTCGAGCCGCGCGAGTGGTTCCTGGTTCCGCTTCCTGTGATTGACGAAGCCATCGAGCGAATCAAAGACGGCTCGATCGGCAGCTTTCGGTACGATCCGGAAACGGCGGAGCTGGTGCCCGACTAGCGTCAGCCGGGTCGCAATCGTCGCGCGGCGGCATGAGAAAAAATCACCCCTTCGCCGCCGCTTGACCCCAAGTGTGGCTGGCTCGTCGCGCAAGTCGTTGCTGCTAGTCGCGAATCGCTGCGCACAGCGCACACCACGCAAGTGTCCACCGACTCTAGTAATCAGGCCAGGTTTTCGTTTAGTGTAAGGTCACGAAAACAGGTAGAGACCACAACATGCCGACGACCAATGCCCGCTCGACTGAGAACCTGGAGAAGCCACGCGGCCCACGCGCCCACGCGCCCACGCTCGGGCCTCGCAAAGCCTTTGCCGAGGCGGGTGTGTGCGCTTGAAACATCATTTGCACGAAAACCTAAGCGCACACGCGCGCAGAATGTGCCCGTAAAAAACAGCCGGGGAAGTATTTGGGGCAAGTTTGAAGTGTTCAGTGTTCAGTTTTCAGTAGGAAAGAACGACTTCAGTTCCTCTGTGCTGAAAACTGAAAACTGAAAACTTCCCACTCTCCCAAGCTCTTTGGCAATTCACTCGTTTTCCCGCCCCAGCCTCCGCCGTCGCGGCCCTGCTATCGGTACTGCCCGGAGATGGTACACTAGCTGCGCCGCCCGGCAGGCAGGTTGCAATCACGCGGCAGGCGGTCGCGGCAACCATGGCCCAGTCACCGGTGCGGAATCGATGCTGATGAGCATTGCATGACGATTAAATGCACCCGGTGCTGTGTGGCCATGCTCTGGGCCTCGGGCGCAATCGCGTCCGAACCTCGGCCGCTGCTCGCCCCGGGCGAACAGTCCGTCTCGTTCGTGCTTAAGGACGCCGACGGCCGGACGCCCCAGCTCGCCCTGTTCGACCAGCCGGCGGAAAAAGACACCGCCGACAGTGTCAATTTCTGGCGTGGCACGCGCGACCTCATTCAACGCGGCGTCGCCGTCCAGTTCAAAGGGCTGCGGTTCCTCCGCGATGAGGTCGATCCTGAACTGCTCGTCGTCCGCCTGGTCGGCGTCAAAAACGAACTCGAGCTGACCGAGCGATTGCCACTCAAAGAAGTGCAAAGCGGTAAGCAACTACGAATGCACTTTGGCCCGGCGGCGATTGGCGCCGGCATTGTGACCGGCACCACCGATGCCGAAATGCTGCTGGCCTATGATCCGACGGATCGCACGCTCTCGATTCCCGAGATCTCCGGCCAGTTCGAGTGGAAGCGGATTTTCTACAATCCCGAGTCCGACTCTGGCGGACTGGTGGACGTGCGAGGCGAAGTCGGCGAGGTTCCGCCCGGCGGATCGATTCTGAAGGCGACCGCGAAGCCCGCCGAGAAGGCGACGGTGAAGTCGGCCGCGAAATGATTGCCCCCGGCCGCTAGACAGCAAGTTCGCTAGACGTCGAGACCCAACTCCCGTCGAGCTCGATCGCTGAGCCGGTGCACGGTCCAGGCCGGGTTCCAGGTGAAGCTGACCACGACGTCGCGCACGCCGGGTATCTGCATGACTCGCTCGCGAATGCCTGGCGAGATACGACCGCCGCCGGCCGTGACCAGGAAGTTGTATTCTGGCCGCCCGCGATGCGGCATGGTCACCAGCACCGAGACCACACTGCCGGCTTCGCGAACGTCGTAGACATAACCCAGGTCGACGATGCCGGACTCGAGCTTATAGAGCTGTTCGTCCTTCACTTCATTGATGGCTTTCCAGATGGCCGGCTTGAGCGTTGCGGTCGCTGCTGTTTCGCCCGGGCGAGCCAGGGAGCGCGGCGAACCGGCGGCGCTGGTCGTGCGCGGCTGGGCCAGGTGCACTTCGAGCGGATGCAAGAGTTGATGCCGCAGGCGTTCCATGTGCGATGCCGCCTCGGCCCCTTCATAACCGCCGAAGAAGTAGGCATTCCGCTGACGGATCGTCGTGCCGGCCTTCAGGTGCGAATGCTCGGCGGGGTAGCGACTCCAGAGTTGGCCGTGACCGTCGTAGTGCAGTTGGGGCACGCCGCCATGCTTGATCGGATGCCCTTCGGCCGCATGCTCGAGCCACAGCGCGAGGAAGGCATCGTGACTGGTCGGGTTGAAAAAGCCAACGCCCCACAGATTCTCGACCTGTGGCGGCGGCACGGTTCCCTGATTCAGCTTGCCCTGGGCGTCGAACCACAGCGTGTCGGTGAACGAGTAGCCAGAAAAGACCCATTCATCGTCGCGCATGGCTTCGACATTGACGTCCTTGACAACGTCGAATCGACTCTCTTTGAAGAAGTACGGCAAACCGGCATAAAACCGATAGGTCTGATCCATGTGCACCCGGCTGGGAGTGAACAGGGGATGCAGCGGACTGTAGGGAAAACCCCAGCGGCGAATCGCTGCGGACAACGGTCCAGTGGTAACTTCGTAGTTGGGGCAACTAGGCCAGTTGCGCATGCGGTGTTTCTGGAAATGGCCGGCATCGACATAGTCGTGCGCCCAATCAATACCGGCGGGTTCACCGTGGCCCTTGCCGCCCGCATAGAGCTCAAGCCCATGCTGCCGTCTTGAAGTGAGTCGTTCAAGCTGGCCAACCTGCCGCGAGAGTCGGGCGACGAAGTGATGGTTCTCGATGTCGAGGCCATAGCCTTCGCCGCGAACGACGAGGTCGGTGGTGTAGTCGGTCCGCTCGGCGAATTGGTTACCGCAGAAGAGCAAGTAGGCAGCATGCTCGTGGGCGGCGACATCTGCCAGGAATGTGAGGCGGCAGCGCCGCTCGCCGGCGTGCGTCGTTTCGTCGTCGACCTGACAGGGGACTTCGACGAGATCGTGTGACGTTGCACTGCAACGGGCGACGCGCAGTTCGCGGCCAAGATCGGTCACGAGTGTGCTTGGCACTGCGAGAGTTACTTCGACCGGTTCACCGCGTCGCTCGATGCCGACGGTTTCATACAGGTCAAGCGGGCGCATATACGACCAGCCGGCAGCCCAGCCACGCCAGGCGGCGGGGAGTGTGCTGACGGCGAGCCATTGGTCGGCAGACACGGTCGGCGTGGTTTTGTCAACGAGAAGTTGCCGTTCAAAGCCGAGCGTGTCCTTCGCGGATTCGGCCAGCGACATGGCGAGAGCGAAATTGCCGGACGAATGCGCGGCGTTGAGCAGCGCGAGCTTGTCCGCCACGCTGTCGGTGCGATCAGTATAAGTATAGGGGACATTCATGGCCAGAATTCTCTCAGTCGGCGAGCGTAACAACGTGAAGTAGTCGTCAGTCCCTTTGTACTTTGCCCGGGGGCGCGAAGATACCGGCGCTAGGTGCAGCCAGGGAGAACGCCGAGAGATTGAAGAGAGTCCTGAATCGAACGCAGGATTCGCAGGAAGAAAGTACCGAAGGTGGGACTTGAACCCACACGCCCTTGCGGGCACCGGATTTTGAGTCCGGCGCGTCTGCCATTCCGCCACTTCGGCCTGTTGTAGTAAGCAATCCAGTGTTTGGCATTTCAGGCCGGGCGTCAAGGGGCGATGTGGGACACGCCCAAGATCGCGACAATTCGCAAGGCCTAACGCACGGATCGCAGCGATTGTTTCGTCCGAACCACGGCCGCTTCCGCGGGTGGAAATGGCACTGGAATGCTAAGCCCCGCTACCGTTCCGGGTCAGTCATATTTTCGCGCCGCGGGGGTCTGGCAGGCAGATTTCGGTGCCGTATACTGCGGCTTCGTGCCCCCGGCTGGAAGGGCCCTCGGCAGGCATTCTCGGCAGGTAACTTCAAGTAACAGGCAAGGTAGGTCTCATGGCTGGCAGCAAGAAAGTTCGCGTGGCGATCATCGGGTTAGGTTTCGGCGCCGAGTTCATTCCGATCTACCAGAACCATCCGCACGCCGAGATGTACGCGATCTGCCAGCGGAATCCTGAAAAACTCCAGCAGCTTGGCGATGCATTTGGCGTTGAGAAGCGGTACACGAAGCTCGAAGACGTGCTGGCCGATCCGAACGTTGACGCGATCCACATCAATACGCCGATTCCGGATCACGCCGCGCAGAGCCTCGCAGGGCTGAAGGCAGGTAAGCACGTGGCCTGCACGGTGCCGATGGCGACGACGATTGACGAATGCCGCGACCTCGTGGCTGCCCAGCGAGCCAGCGGCAAGAAATACATGATGATGGAGACGGTCGTCTATAGCCGTGAGTTCCTGTATGTGAAGCACCTGTTCGAGAGTGGTGAGCTAGGCCGCTTGCAGTTTATGCGTGGGTCGCACCAGCAGGAAATGGCCGGCTGGCCAGGCTACTGGGAAGGTCTGCCGCCGATGCATTATGCCACGCACTGCGTGAGTCCCTGTCTGGCGCTGCCGGGCAAGTTGGCCAAGAGCGTCGTGTGCCACGGCTCGGGCCGAATCAGCGAAGCGCTTACCAGCAAATACGGTTCGCCGTTCGCGGTTGAGACGGCGACCTTCGACATGCACGATTCGCCGCTTTGTGCCGAAGTGACGCGAAGCCTGTTCGAAACGGCCCGGCAGTATATTGAAAGCTTCGACGTGTACGCCGACAAGGTGACTTTCGAGTGGCCGAGGATTGAGCACGAGCCCGTCGTCCTGCATCGCGGTGAGACGCCAGAGCGTGTGAAGGTGCCCGACTTCGCCGACCGGCTGCCCGAAGGCATTCGCCGCTTCACCACCAAGGGCGTGTACGACGCCGACGAGACGCAGCATCTCTCGTTCTTGCAGGGAAGCGGTCACGGCGGTTCACACCCGCATCTGGCCCACGAGTTCTTGAGCGCGATCGTCGAGGATCGCGAGCCCCTGCCGAACGCCGTGACCAGCGCCAACTGGACGATGACAGGCATCTGCGCCCACATGTCGGCCATGAAGGGCGGTGAGCGGATCGAGATTCCGGTGCTGTAGGCATTGGAGCGGGCGAATTCCTCGGGGAATTCTAAGCTACAATTAAAGCTCACAGGAGTTTTCCCCCTCGCCTCCAGCGACGAGCTCGGCGCATGTCGATTGTGCTCTTCGAAGATGAATTGGTTTGCCGACTCGATCCCGTTGCGCTCGGCAAGCCCGTGTTCGCCGTTAGCTGCGGCGCGGTGCGGCTGATCGATCTGGTGACGGGCTGGAACGGCCCGCTGTACGCCCAGGTACGCGAGCAACAGCATGCTCAGGTGCGCGAGCATTTGCGCGAGATCGTCGCCGCCGACTTTCCGACGATTCTCCAAACCTCGCCCCCGCCGGATGCGCCGGCGCTATGGATCAATGCCCGCGTCGTGCCGTCTCGCGCCGCGGGCGAACTGCTCGAGGCCTGGTGCAAGAGCGGCCAGTCCGGCGTGATCAAGCAAGGCGACGTGATCGCCGCCGCATTGGTGCCAGCAGGCAGCCAGCTCACCGATTGGACCAAGCTCGGCAGCCTGGAGTTGCCGCCGGTCGAGGGCGAACTGCCGCTGTTCGAATACGGCCACGATCTGGTGCGCCACCACTTGAAGACACTCAGTGCCAATCTCGAGCGGCGAATCGCCACGGCCGACTACCAGCAAGTGCAGGACGGCGTGTTCCTGGCAGCGGGCGCGAAGCTCGGAGCTCATGTCGTAACCGATACCACGCGCGGACCGATTGTGCTCGAAGCCGGCGCTTCCATCGGACCATACTGCTTCCTGAGCGGACCCGTGCACGTCGGGCCGAAGGCGCGGGTGATTGAACACGCCGCGCTCAAAGATTGCGTGGCGATCGGCCACACGGCCAAAATCGGTGGCGAAGTGGAAGCCTCGATCATCGAGCCATACACCAACAAACAGCATCACGGATTCCTGGGGCACAGCTACCTCGGAAGCTGGATCAACCTGGGCGCCGGCACCTGCAACAGCGACCTCAAGAACACCTACGGCCAGGTGAACATGGAGTACCGTGGCCAGAAGGTGCCGACCGGCATGCAGTTCATCGGCGCCATTGTGGGCGATTACGCCAAGACGGCCATCAACACCGGCATCTTTACCGGTAAGACCATCGGTGTGTGCAGCATGGTCTACGGCTTCGTGACCACCAACGTGCCGAGCTTCGTGAACTATGCCCGACTTTTTGGGCAAGTGACCGAAGCACCGGTCGACGTGATGGTCGCGACGCAGCGGCGAATGTTCGAACGCCGCGGCGTCGAGCAGCGGCCGTGCGACGTCGAACTGCTGAAGGCGATGTACCAGCTCACCGCGCACGAGCGAAAGCAGTCGGGCGATCCGCTGTCGCTCGAGCCGCTATCGCTGTAGCGCGAGGCCCGGCCGGCTGGGTGGTCGAATTGTCAAAGAGCTGAGGGGGAATCGAAACGTCCCCGGCTGTTTTTTACAGGCACATTTTCCGCGCGTGTGCGCTTAGGTTTTCGTGCAAATGATGTTTCGGGCGCACACACCCGCCCCGGCAAAGGCTTTGCGGGGCCCGAGCGCGGGCGCGTGAGCCGCGTGGCTTCTCCAGGTTCTCAGTCGAGCGGGCATTGGTCGTCGGCATGTTGTGGTCTCTACCTGTTTTCGTGACCTTACACTATCAGAACTCCTGGCCTGATTCCTAGAGTCGGTGGACACTTGCGTGGTGTGCGCCGTGCGCAGCGATTCGCGACTAGCAGCAACGACTTGCGCGACGAGCCAGCCACACTTGGGGTCAAGCGGCGGCGAAGGGGTGATTTTTTCTCATGCGATTCTATTCCTTTGCTCGCCCATTACTCCGCGGGCCGAGCCCGACGTTGCGACGATCGGCCGCAGGCAACAGGCATCGTAAGCACGCTGCGTGGCTCAAGCTGTCGTGCATCGAACTCCCTCGCTCACGCGTCGGGCTACCAGCCGCTGGCGAACGTGATTGCGGTATCCGAAGTGTACGGACTCAATCGTTCACCGTCCGGCATCTGCTGGCCACATTTCAAACAGTGGTTGCGGCCATGTGGCGCGCGATTCGCGCTACGTGAATCAGCCGCAACTTGCAGCGCAGAGCGCGCACAAGTAAACGACCTCGCAGGGTCGATAAGACGCAAAGACGCAAAGACGCAAGGACGCCAAGACGCAGAATGGCAAGGACCGAAGAGGAATGAAGAGGGGGGAGATGAGCACGGGTGGCTGCTCGGGCAGCACCCATGGCATCCGTGGTTGTTATCGCGCCGCAAAGGCGATGATCGTCAATACGAGCAGGACGAAGTTGAACAGCCCGAACAGCGCGCCGCAGATCGTGCCGACCCAGGCGTGCACGCCGCCGCGAACCTCGGGATTCTTGCGTACGCGGCGGATGCCCTGGATGCCGAAGTACACCGCCGCCACGCCGAGCGGAAAACCCAGGCAGGGGAAGAGCGAGAACAGCCCCAGGTAATAGGACGCGAGCGCCGGGGCATTTTTGCTGGGAATAAACGTCTCGGCGATCGAAGAGGGATCGCCTGGCTCGGCATTCCAGACCGGCAGCTCGGCGGTCGCGGGCGCTGAGAAGGGATTCGGGTTCGCGGGGTCGTTGCGGGGAATGTCATTCGCATCGAACGGCGCGGCGGCTGTTGGATTGTGCGCGGCGAATGCTGCCAGGACGCGGGGCCTGGTCATGAAGTACCACATGAATATGGGATGGGCCATGCCGACGCACGTGCCAATCACACTGGCAATTGCGCCAATCCAGGCGCCGGCGGCCTGGCCCGAGTCATCTCCCGCAAACCGTTCGAGCATCGGGCCGGTGATATAGACCCAACTGATAACCAAGCCGACGAGCGAAGTGACAATGGTTACCGCGGTATAGATGATCGCCAGGTTGCGGCCCCAGTCGCGCATCTTGAGCAGGCCATAGGCGGAAGCGAAGAGCGCGATCACCGAGAGCGGAGAAATGACCAGCGCGACAATCGACCAAATCTTGAAGACGACGGAATCGCTGAAGTAGGGATTCGTTCCGCTAAAGCCCGTCAGGATGGAATGGAAGACGATCGGGAGGCTGAACAGGCCCAGGATGCCGAAAGCGATGTTCAGCACGCCGAATACGATCACCGACGCGGGACGCTGCATCATCCACCTGGTGGCTTGGAATTAGTTGGCGGCCAGCGCGAACAGCTCGCGGTCGCGCCGTGGGGGGCCCAGAGCCACTAGAGTCTATCGGCAGTGAGCGGTGAGGACCAAATGAATTCTCGGCGTGAGCGGGATAGGCAAAACTCGACCTTGCCGCGCGACTGACGGGCATTTGCCCGCGCAGTAGAATTGGTGGATATGGATGCGCCGAATCGTAAATTGAACGCTGATGAAGAACGATTGGTCCGCCACATGCTGGAACATGGCGACGACGTCGGAAAAGGCTACGACCGTCAAGTCGACCGAGTTGAAGTTACTCCCTGGCGATGCGACTGCGGGTGTGCCAGCCTGGAATTCGCAGTCGACGGCAAGACGCAGCCAGAGGGGTCTTCGTTCGAGCCACTAGGGCATTTCACATTTGGAACCGACGAAGAATTGTGCGGCATCTTCGTGTTTGCACAGAGCGGCATTCTCGGTGGAATTGAGGTCTACGGAATGGGTTGCGAGCCACCGAACTCGCTTCCGTTGGCAGAGTCTCTCAGGCGAACTAAATTTCAGTGACAGATTACCCGCCGAGGATAGTGTCCTAAGACTCGTCGAGGAGCACGGTCTCTAACAATTGCTGGGCACGATCCGATAGAGGCGCGCATGCTCACATGAGAAGACCATCGGTAAGCCAGATGCGGGAAATCCGCGAGTCCGGTTTGAACGGGGACCCCAGGAAGCGGAGCCGGCGCGCCACCGCGCCTGAGGTCTATCAACCCGCATTTCCCAGATGACCTCTCGATCTTCGGCACATGATTTGCGCCAGGCCCTGGAAAACCAGGGGTATTCTGCCGTTTCATGTCGAACTGACCGAGGAACCCGATGGGTGACTGCCAA
>Ga0169931_10009631_pt1 | contig 13901 bp, 9 predicted proteins | sample Kivu_15m_20L_FD_129675 | JGI IMG/M metagenome (GOLD analysis project Ga0169931, IMG submission 129675) | Freshwater microbial communities from Lake Kivu, Western Province, Rwanda to study Microbial Dark Matter (Phase II) - Kivu_15m_20L... | ecosystem: Environmental > Aquatic > Freshwater > Lake ...
GGAATATTTGTTGAAGATTAGAATATGTAATATGTAATACGAGCTCACTGCACGACGCTGATCTCCTTCCCGTGAGCGAAGGCATCTGAGACACCCTCGACGTCAAGGATGATGGCGACACCGGCGATGATCCACTTCTGAGGCGGGGCCTTGGTCTTTAGCTGCGCGTTGAACACGTAGGTGGCACCTCTGGTCTCGGTCTTGTAGACGGGGCACTGGTAAACGTTCTTCTCCTCTCTACCGTCGGCTGGAATTGGCAGCGAGCGGCAGTTAACAACAGGCACGACCGAGAATTGCTTCTTCGGGTAGCTCTCCTCGAGCTGGCCGAGAGCGGTATCCCAGCGGGCACCCTCGACCTGGAAACCGAATATGAAGGCGCCCTCTTTGGGAGGTTGCTGGAACTCGGGATCCCAGTAGAGTTTCTTGGTGATCTCGGTCTGAATGTACAGCTTGTTGAGCTCCTGCTGCTTCTCACGAGCGTAGATCTGCTTAATGGCCGTTAGGAACGACTGCGGGTTGAACAGACGGTTGATGAAGATCACGCTAGGCACCTTGAGCGGGTCCTCCTTCCAGAGGTTCAGCTGGTCGAGACGGTGCTTGAGGTTGTCGAGCCACGAGCCGAGGCCTCTCGTCGAGGAGAAGGCGTGCTTGGCCCAGGAGGCAGGCACCTTGTCGAGGTAGATCGAGTCCATGAGCTGCTCCATCTTCTCGGTCATGGTCAGCTCACCCTTGAATGAGAGCTCGATCTCCTTGAGGGAGTTGACGATTTCGAAGATCAGCACGTTCATGATCTCGCACTCCTGAAGGAACACGTTCTGGTAGGGGCCGCGCTCGTCAGACATCTTCGAGGCGATGTCGTCGATGTTGAGCTTGTTCTGGTCAAGGGCTGTCTCGTCGGTCACACGGACCATGAACTCCTTGATTTTGTCCTGCTTGCTGTCGCCACCGCCTCCCTCGGAGCCGCTGGTGTCCTTGGGCTGGAGCTCCGTCAGCATTCTGAAGAGGTTGATGCACTGGTTGGTTCTGAAATCGATTTCAGCGTTGGGGTGCATGCCGAATGCAAGTGGTGACTCAGGAGGTGCCTCGGTCTCAATGTACTCGATGTACTTCTCGTAGGGTAGAGGTGCGGGGCACTTGAACGTGATGTTCTTGCCCTCAATGAAGGGGAAGAGCTCGGCCTCATCGAGTAGGCTGTCTTGCATTAGGATCTCGAGGTATGCCGCGCAGAAGCGTCTGTCGAAGTTGTCGACGATGTGGCCGCCGTACATGATCTCGCCGAAGATGTAGCGGAGATCGTCCCAGGGGATCTTGCCGCTGGCCGCGTTCTGCTCCATGTAGTTGTTGAGCACAGTCGACGAGTCTCTCAGATCGCCCATGCTGAACGGGTACATCATGTTCCAGCCCTTGGGCCCGAACTTTCTGCGCTCAGTCATCACCGAGTGGAAGTAGCACAGCCCGAAGAGGATGGTCTTGATCTTGGGGTCCTTGTCCTCGATGTCCTCCTTCGTGAAGAAGGTGAAGGCCCTCTTCATGTTGGCCTTGAGGCCCTGAGGAGGCTCGTTCGTCAGCTTGATCGAGCGTTCGAGGATACCGATGGGGATGTCCTTGCTGGGGTCGGCTGACAAGTAGAGGCGGAAGTTGGCGTGAGAGCCCTCGGTGGCGTAAACGTCGAGCTTCTTCTCGAGGTCCTTGAGGAAGCTGGGCATCAGGTGAATGTTCTGAAGCATGACCCAGTGGCCTTCCTTGTGTCCGATCTCAAGCTTGTTCAGGGCAACGATGTCCTGACCCTGACCCAGGGCGACCTGGTGAAGGTACTTGTTGGGGTCAATGCCGTTCTTGCGGGCAAGGTTTTCAACGTCCTTGACGGGGTTGGCTCCCGGAGACAGGATGAAGAAGATGGGAGTCGTCGGAGTCGAGTCAGCGTACGACTGAGTCAGAACCTGGAAGAATGAGCTAGTGGAATCGCAGTCGACGTAGTTGTCTCCGTTGGGCAGGGTGCGTCTGATGAACATATCGAGAGCGGTGGTGATGCGATCAGGACGCAGGCATCTGATGACGAGCAACTTCTGGAAGAACTGCTGCTCAAGTCTCTTCCAGTCGAGCGGGAGCTTCTCAGTCTCGGGAGTAAGCTCGTTGTACCAGTCACGGAAGCGGTTAGGCGCCTCCTTCTCAAGGTTCTGAGCGAAGAGCTCAAAGCCCTCGATCTCGATCAGCTTCTGGATTGAGTACCAGGCAAGGTCGGGCAGCCACTCCTTGAGAGGGTTGGGTATGTCGGTCTTCAGCGGAGAACGAAGCAGGAAGTTCATCTGCTGAGAAGTGTAGTCGACCTCAATGATCTTCTTCTGCATGATGCGGAAGACCACGAGGGACAGGAAGATCTGCTTGTGCTTCTCGAAGAGGCCACGAGAGACCCACTGGTAGATGGTCATTCTAATCATCTCTCTCAGGGCGAGCACACGGGGCTCCTCCTCTTCGAACAGCTGAGTCTTCTCAATAGCCTTGAAGAAGAAAGTGACGAAGGACTCAAGCGAGTACTGGTACATGTGATCGACCACGCATAGGGTGATAAGCAGGAAGTAGAGCATGGCGCCCTCGGCAGCCACTCTTCTGTAGACCTCTCTCAAGAAGTTAATCTTGACCTCAGTGTCCTTAGCGATGATTTGCTGTCTCTGGATCTCAGTGGAGGTCTTCTTGGTGACTTCAAGCGACTCAATGAGCTCTTTGTTGGTAAGGATGGTGGCAGGATCGGCATCAGAGAGGTTCTTGAGAAGATCAGTCTCAAGCTTGGCGAGCTCGATCATGAAAGCGTTCTGCTTGTTCACGAGCTCCTCCTTGCTAGCCTCAAGGTCGGGCTTCTCAACTCTCACGACCATGGCCAGGAGCTGGTCCTCAAGACCGTTCTCCGTCACAATGAAATTGATGATCGTGCACTGAGCTGCAGTCTCAGGCTTGTAGTGAGGGTTGAACAGCTTGGTCTGCAGGTACAGCTTGAAGTTGCTGTGGATCTCAACATCCTCGGATCCGAGCTTCACGGTGAAGGCACGACCTTTCTTGACGAACTGGCGAGAGAGCAGAGGGTCGAGCACAGCATCAATCTCGCTGCTGAGGTTCTCGATCATTAGGACGTTGCCATTCGAGACGGCAAGCTCAATCTTCTTAAGCCAGCCCTTCTGGCTGAGTTGGATGACTTGGAGCTCGTTGCCCTCCTTGCCGCGGATCCACTTCTGGCCCTGGAGCTGAGGGTCGATCAAGAGTGGGTAGCGCTTGCAAGAAACGACGACGGCAGCGTTCTCAAGAGAGACTCTATCGGCAGGGAGACCCTCAGTCTTCCACACGGCCTGGTCGGCATCAGTGGCAAGCACCTTCAGTGGGTCAACACCGTCAGTGAAGGGGATCTTGCGCTGCACAATGTCGGGGAGCCAGGTGTCCTTCCAGAGTCTGGCTCTGAAGGTGTACGAGAAGGGTCCAATGTAGGACACGAAGGCAGCAGACACGAGGGCGTTACCAATCATAGTAATGCGCTCCTGCTTGAAGGTGGAGACGTTCTCGGTCCATCTCTTGTTCTCATCGGCGAGACCACCGACGAGTCTGTTGGCCAAGTCGAGCTGGTCCATGAGGGCCTGGGCCTCTTCCTCGACCTTGCGCTTCTGCTCTTCAGCCTCATAAAGTTTCTGCTTGAGGGCATCGACCTTCTCGTTGATGAGGCGCACCTTCTCAAGGACGACGGCAAGCTCAGCCAGCTTCTCGTTGGCAAGAGCCTCAGCGGCATCGGCAGCGTCCTTCAGAGGCTTCACCTTCTTGTAGATGGTGTTGAACTTCACGATGTTCACAATCCATGAGCACAGATAGGCGGCGGCAATGGACTTGCCCTTCATGACCTCGAAGTTGAAGTGCTCAAGAGCTAGCAGAGGAGCAAGCTGGTCGAGAATCCACTGGTCGATGTTGGCACCATCGAAGGCTTGCACTTCTTCGATGAACTTGCCGGGGTTACCCATCATTTTCTGGGCATTGGGCCAGGCGAAGTTCTTCTTTTCACCCTTCAATAGCAGGCAACCCTTGGCCACGTCGAGGCAAGCAGGGGGAGGAGAACCAAGAGACTTGAGCTCCTGGATTGACTTCTTGTCGAGGCAGGCGACGGCAGCCTCAGCAGCCTTCATGGCGGGGATGGCCTCCTCAAGCTCCTTGTTGGCGCTAGCTTTGGTAGCTTCAGCATCAGCAGCGAGCTTGTTGGTCTGTTCAGCCTGAATGTTTGCGGCATCCTGCTCCCTCTAGGCATCGAGTGACTCGCGACCCACTATCTCAATGAGCTCGCCAGTCTTTCTCTTTTCTTCTTCGACATCTACCATCTTAACATCGAGGAGCTTCTGTAGTCCCTCGACCTGCTCAATAGTCGCCTTCATGATGCCGAGACCGATCTCGAGCCTGTCGATCTGATCGGTGATCTTGTCTCTCTTCTTGTTGACGAGCATGGAATAGAAGCTGATGAGCTCAAGATAGGAAGTAGGAGTCGTGTAGTTGTATCTGCGCTCCATTCTCAGGAAGTCAATGTTGGCTTCCGTGATGGACAGATGCACCTCGGCCATGTGGAGCCCGACGTTTTCGCGGATCTCATCAGTGGGGAACTCAATCTCGGCGAGGAAACGCTTGGAGACGTCGATGAGGGCGTTGCGAGGCCAGTCGTGGAACCAGTCCATCGACGTGCAGTTGATGATACCCGGGAACTTACGGGCACGGAATCTGAAGGCGTCACCGACTGGGGAGAAGCAAAGGGCAAGATGCAGGTTCTTGCGGGCCTTGTTAAGGAAGTACTCAAAGAGCTGATCAGGGGTGTCCATGAAGCCAGCTTGCTTCGCTTCAGCGCGAACCTTGCCCAAGATGCCATCGAGCTCATCCTTGGCGAAGAGCTCTGGGATCCAACCAGACGACAGGATATCGTTGATGTACACGAGGAACTTGTCGTTGGTGATCTGACCGTCGGTCAGGATGAACAGGAGGTTAGCTCCAGTCACACCAGCCTTCAGGTACATGCTCTGAATGTCGGTCTTGAGGTCGTTCATGCTGTAACTAGTGGTCACGACGATGCGGATGACGTCGTAGCCCAGGATGAATGATGACAGCTTGGCGAGGGACTGCTTGCCGGAACCACCGACTCCGACCAGGAGGGCATTGCCGACGGGCAGGTCGATGATTCTGCAGATTCTGCAGATGTGCTCCATGGCCTGGTCGAACAGCACCAGGTTCATAGAAGACACGGTCTCGTTGTACTCCGCGAGCTTCTGCTCCAGGACGCCTCTAAGGTGATCGAGGCCCTTGATGGGCAGGTATGACTTCTCATGGCCCTCAGCCGCCGCGACGAATGACGTGTAGATGAGGGGGCCTTCAAGGAGGACCTCTTCCTTGTAGTCTGAGAACTCTTTCAGACCGTTCTTGAGGAAGTTCATGAAGGCATCTCTGTCCTCGTCGAAGATGAGTCTATCATAGAAGATGCGCATGCACTCGTGCACCCACAGGCGGGCCAGACCGAGGTCGTTGCCGCGGTAATGAGCCGCGTTGGCGCTCATGACATTCTGCACGATCTTGCTGAAGTCTCTCAGGTTGAACTGGTAGTGGAACTTTTTGGCTGTGGGCATGAACTGGGGCGAGTTGGCGATCGCAATGAAGGTAGACATAGTCGCGTTGATGATCTTCTGGGTCAGGGCTGCGCACTTGTTGTCAAAGGTGCACAGGTGAGAGTCCAGGATCTGGAAGTAGATGGTGTTGAGGATTTCGCGCTCAGCGGTAAGGCAGGCGAAGAGAGTCAGGTGACGGGTGAGTCTAAGATCGACGTAGAAAGAACCAGACTTGGGGTTCATGCAAGCAGTGAACATGATGTCAACGAGGTACTTCTTCTCCTCGAGGTGGTCACGGTCGTAGATCACACCGTAGTCGATGATCTGTCTCAGGAGGCAGATGGGCGACTGAGTGCCGTACTTGTCGACGTAGGGCATGTTAAGGTCGTCCATGAAGTAGATGAGTACCTTGTTGGGAGGGGGACCGAATGTCTTACCAGCGCGCTTGTCGACGTTCGACTCAATCACAAGCTGGAGGGCCTTCGAGTCGGTGTAGCTGTTGAAGTTAAGCGACGCGCTCAGAGCGTAGTCTTTGTCAAGGGTGGAGAAGTAGTCCTTGATGACGGTGGTTTTGCCGGTACCGGCGGATCCGACGTAGAGGACACCCTTCTTGGCCTTGACGTGCATGTCGAGCAGGAACCGCTGGCGGGTGGTCTCGGCAGTTGGCACGACGATGTTGTTAAAGAGACCTTCTCCGACGGCGTCGTACTTCTTGACCTTGGTCGACCAGTGGACCCACTGGAGCTGCAGGGGGTCGTAGAAGTAGTCGAAGCACTAGCCCACGTCGGGGAACTTGATCTTCGACATGCTCTTCATCATGTTGTTGAACGAGATCTTGTCCTCCAACAGAGTGGCACCGAAAGCCCACATCAGAGCGAAGATGTAGTAGGCCTCGTAGATGGTCTTGATCTCCTCCTCCTTGCCGGCCTCCTTGAGCTGCTTGATCTGGTCGTGGTAAGCCTTGTTGGAATAGAGCTCGTTGATCAGTGCATCGATGATGCAGGTGAGAGTCTTCATATGAGCCATCTCGCAAATAGGAGCGATCTTCTCCTTGCTGCGCATGTCGTCGATGAACGAGTCGGACATGTACTGGCTCATGGCTAGGGTGAACGCGTTGATTGCATACTCGTCGCCCTTCTTCTTGTACTTGAGCATCCACGACTCGAAGAATGGCTTCCAGCCGATGTCGCTGTCGTTGATGAATAGCACACCACCGCGGGACACGGTAGCTGGAGTGGCGTTGCGGAGGTGAGAGATCTCGAGGATGAGGCGCATCTCAGGGGTCAGAGGGATACGTTCCTGGGACACAAGGGTAAGCACCTTGTTATCATCCATCACAGTGTTGCAAGACTCGATCCATTCGGGGTCGATATCACCATCGAGGATGATCCACTTGTAGAACTGCGAGGGCTTGTAAGGTCCATTGTTCTTGTTCATATCTCTCATGATGACGGAGAGCACACCGTCCTTCCACTCCTTGGTCTTGGGGTTCATGCAACCGAAGAGCTCATCCGAGGTGACGGCCTTGGGGTCAACAATGTCGAAGATTGTCTCCTGATTGCGCGAGTTGAAGGTCTTCGCGGTCATCTGCCAGACGGCGGTCTTACCGCAGCCCGGGTTGCCAATGATAAAGCAACTGTGACGCACCTCAAGGATCTCAGCGAAGTTCACGCACTTAGTCACGAAGAGGTCCTCAGCCTGCAGGCCCGCCTTCTTGGTGTTGTCGGACACGTCCTTGAAGAAGTTCATGTCGGTCTGGGGCTCGGCCTCGATACCGGGGAACAGATCATTGATGAGACCGAGGAAGATGCTTCTATCGTCGACGATAATCTTAGGCCAGTTGAAGTCTCTGAGGGCTCTCATGAGGATCTTGTCCTCGATGACATCGGGCTCGGCGCGCTTGAGCTTACCGGCCTGTCTGAGCACTGACTTAACGGCTCTGAGACCCCAATCGTAGTGAGTCTGCTTGGAGAGCAGGGACTTCGAGAGATCGTAGAGGGTCATGAACTTCTTTGAGAGGTCCTTCGCGGTGTTGAAACCCTCTGACATGAGCATGTTTTCGCAAATGAGCACGATATCGGGCACGACCATGGCGCACGAACGGAAGAGGGCCTTCAGGTTCTCGGGAAGCTCGGTTCTGCCGGCGTAGCCGGGGTTCATGGTAATGAAGAAGCCGACTGTGCCCTTGAGAGCGATCTCCTCCTCTCCGAACATGAACATGTTCTTGTTCGGGTTAATCTTCTGCTCCTTCAAGGCGTCAAGCACGTACTTGACCTGAGAGGAGACGACGGAGAGCACTTCGATGGAGATTCTGTTGAACTCATCGAAGCAACCCCAAGAGCCGGTCTGGGAGAGTCCCATGAAGATCTGAGCCATGGACTGATAGTTCATCTGATCAGAGCAGTTGAAGACGACGACTGCAAGGCCGAGCGCTCTGCCGAGATCCTTGGTGGTCTCGGTCTTTCCGGTACCAGCGGGTCCGGCGGGTGCAGCCCCCATGGTGAGGTTCATGGCCTGAGTGAGGGTGATGTAGCATCTGTCGGTGAGGGGCGTGATGACGAGTCTACCGCAGTTGCCGACGTACTCGTAGTTGTAGAAGGTGGTCCAGTCGCAAATGCGCGCCACGCACACCTTGTGCTCGTCCTTTGCCTGCTTCAGCTCCATGTAGAACTTCAGCTGAGACTGCCACGCAAAGTGACCGCTGTCAGCGATTTTGCGGAGGACGAACATGTCGACCACGTCGCGCTCGTGCACGTCGATGGTAATGATGGTGATGATCTTGCCTCTAAGGATGGGGTTCAGGTCCTCACGAACTCTCTCAATGAGGTTCTTGATGCCCACCAGTATAAAGTTCAGGTAGTCCTTCATAGCAGACTCAGAGCCGCCCTCGAGCTCTTCGAAAGCACGGGCGACGCCCTCAGTCCACATGACCTGAGTGGCGAGAAGCGAGATTTGCTCGCAGTAGTCCTCGAGCCACTCGTGGCGCTTCTTCTCGAGCTCCCATAGGTCGGCGGTATGTTTGGCCTCCTCGAGGATGTCTCTCAGAGTGTGCTACATCTGGCGCTCGATGTCACAGAGATAGTTCTCCACGGCACCGTTGCAGGTGAACACGCCATTGAAGGGCACGTACTCGCGGTACTTAGACCACATACCCTTGGCACTCTTGGCCGGTACGGGCTGGCCCTCGCCAGTGATGAAATCAAGACCCTTCATGCCGTCGAAGCAATCGCCGATGTACTCGTCGACCTTTGGAGGATTGTTACCGTTAGACAGGATGTCGAGCAGAGCCTGGTTGGAGACGAAGTAGAAGCGGGGGAAAATCTTTTTCTTCTGCTCGAGGTACTCGTTAAGAGCCTTCTCGCAGAGCTCGATCTCTTCGAAGAATTTGTTGAGGTTCTCTTCGCGGCTCTCGAAGGTGCAGGCGGGTACGACCCCGGGGTCCTCGGCGGCCTCGCGCATCATGTCCTTCCAGTCGATATCGATCTTCTCGAAACGCTTGGTGTCGTCGGGAAGCTGTGAACGGATATCCTCTGAGGCGAGGAAGATGGGCTCAAGACGCATCCAGTTTCGCTGGACCTTCACCCAGATCTGGATAACCGAGTCTACCGTCTTTAGGGTCTTCTACCAGTGGAGAACCTTCTCCTTGAACTCCTCGACGTCCTTGGAGGAGAGCATGCCCATTAGCTCCATGGAGTTGGTCTCGACAAACTCGACGATCTCATCGAGCGCACCAAGGATGCTAGTGTCCTTGTACTCCTTGAAGTCGAACTTCTGCTCCTCCCAGATCTTCTCGATCTTTATGAGGTTGTTCTCGATCTTAGACTCCTTCTGGGCCCCGTCTACGAGCTCAGTAACCTCCTCAGAGTACTTATAGAGCTCGAGCTTGATCAAGTCTTCGAGGCAGAAGTTAGGCGAGTTGAAATTGATCGTCTTCTAGGTGATCCTCATGAGCTTCTTCCAGTGGCGCTCTTGCATGAACTTGGAGTGGAGCTAAGAGATAAGGGGAAGGATGGTGTTCATGTTCTTAACACGCTCGTTAAGAGAAAGGAAGGCCTTCCAGTTCTTAATCTCCTTGTTTTGAGGGTTCTGCGGGTTGGTCTGCTTGGTCTGCATGTCCTTGATGAGCTGCATCAGGTTCTCGGTGTCGATCTTGTCCCACAGGGTCGACTTCCACGAGTTGAATTGCAAATCGATAAGAGAGATCAGATCCCACATGTACTTGAGGGACTGAAGCTCGCTCTTGCAGTCCTTGAGCTGCTTGTAACTTGACTTCTGGAGGTCGAAGAGGGTCTCCAGGTTGTTGAGGTCCTTAGCCTCATCCTCCATCTGAAGGGTCTGGTTATAGAAGTCACTGATGGTGCTGTAAGCCTTGTTGATGATCTCAACCGATGACTGGTCGATGTGATAGGGGCACGACTGCTGGAACTTCATGCGGTACTCGCCGACCTTGGTCACGAAATCGCGGAGCTTCTTCTTGATGTTGCCTGCCTCCTGGTTCTGGAGGGGGAGGATGGCCTCCTTCACGGGCCCGAGGGCTCTCTCGCTGCATTCAATCAGAGTCGTCTTGCAGTTCTCAAGGCGGACGAGGAAGTCCTCCTCCATCTTGACACCGTGCTTCTTGAGGAGCATGACGGTCTGTTTCATGGGCTCAACCTCCTCTAGGGTGCGGTCCTTAATCATCTTGACGTCGCGGAGGTGAGTCATGACCTGCATGAGGATTTCCTTCTCTTTCTTGGTCTCTGAGGACTCAGGGATCACCTTGATGCCGTTGGCTACCTCTTCGATGAACTTCTGGATGTTGTGGATCTCAGCAATCGTGTTTGTTAGCAGGAAGCTGGTGTAAGCATCGATCCACTCGGAGATTGTCTTCTGAAGCTCGCGGATGAGGGGCGAGCTGTTGACTCTTACCCAGCCGATGTCGATTGAGGTCTTCATCTCGGAGATCTGCTGCTTGATGCGATTGAGGTGAGAGATCTTGTCGTCGAATAAGTCCAGGTTAGGCTTCTTGGTCTGGACGCCAGCGAGGATCTTGTCAGCCATCCACTTAAAGGTCTCGTCCTCCTCCTGCTCTCCGTCCTGGTTGATCTTCATGTGCACTTTCTCACGAGGGTCGTCGCCCTTCTCGAGGAAGGCTGAGAAGTTCTCTTGAAGGGTCTCGCGCCACAGGAACTCCAGGTCGTGGTACTGGTGAATAAAGTGCTTGGTAGCGTCTTCAATCTCAAATAGGTTGTTAGTCATTATCTGCATGGCACCAAACAGCTCGAACTGGTCCTTGATCTCAACCAGGTAGTCACCTGAGCCGGTGTCAAGGCGAGGAAGCTGGATTGCGAGGGAGATGAAGTCATTTGTAATCTTCATGATGATATCGCGGATGCCGTTGCCGCGAGAAGAGCTCTCAATGGGAGGCTCGAACTTGACTTCACGGTCGCGGAGGTCGACCTTGATGTCGAACATGGGAGGCAGGTTATTCTGCTTGTTGTAGGAGATGCTGATCTGGTCAGAGAGATAGCTCATGGAGCACTGGATACCACGAGTGATGCCCTCAATCACGAGTCCATTCACGTAGTCAACATAGGCAATCCAAGTCGGCGCCTTCTTGTCGGGCTTGATGTTATCCGCGGTGTCCTTAAGAGCCTTGTGGATCTCTTTGCCGTGGTTCTTGATGTCCTCAAGCCTGGGCATGACCATGCTCTGATGAGTCTGCTCTAGGTCCTCGGGGAAGAGAGGCTTGTTCTTGCGATCGAAGAGGGGCTTCTCCCACTTGGACATCATCTCTTGCATCTTCTTGACGTTGTCCTTCATCTTCTTGACGAGGTCGTCGACCTCCTTGACTATGATCATGCATTGAGCAATGAACTGGTCGATGCCTTGAGAGTTCCATCTTAGGTTATCAACTCCAGGCTGCAAGCTCTTGTTGATCTTCTCAATGCGATCAGCCAGCAGAGGCTTCTCGACAGGGAGAAGGGTTGCCAGGATCTCGTTGTACATGTTGACGATAAGATCGAGGTTGCCTGTCTGAGAGCGGTAGATGTTAACCTTCTTGAAGAGGGTGGCAGCGCGCTCGGGGACTGCAATGTCGAGCAGCTGAAGGTACTTGACCTCACGCAGGAGGCGGACAAGCACGGGGTCAAAGTTGACACGGAGGAAGCCCTCAGGGGCAATGGGAGTCTCCTCACGGACAAGGAGGAACTGGTTCAGCTTCTCCTCAGTGTTGGACTCGACACCAGCTTCCCACTGCTTGATCTTGAGGTCTTCGAACTCTCTAAGGTTCTTGCAGAGAGAGGCATAGAGCTTCTGCACGTCTTTATACTCCTCGCGGTCTTGAATCGACTGAGAGAGCTGAGACAGGCGCTCCATGGGCTCCTTGATACGCTCGTAAAGGCCGTTGGTCCAGTTGAGGGCACCAGAGATGGGTGGAAGGTTGTTGGGGATGGGTGCACGCTCATCGATGCGATCGACAAGGGTCTTGCCCTCGAGGAATATCTGCTGAACAGTCTTGAGGTCCTGCTTGTAGAGCTCAAGCAGGGTGATGTGCTTCTTTTCGAGCTCGTCCTGGATGATGGGGCGGTGGAGGAGGCCCTCGAATGAGTCGAGCAGCTTGAACTTGCCAATGATAGTGTCGGAGTCATCGAAACCCTGGGTCAGGATGGAGGCCATGCGGCGTTCGAGCTCCTTGATGCGGTTGCGGAACTTGTAGAAGTCGTCGTCGAACTGGCGCTTCTCAATGTCCATGATGTCGTAGCTGACCTTCATGAACTCCTCGACGGCGCGGTTGAACTCATCGAAGATCTGCATGACCGAGGCGGTGAGCTGCTTTCCCTTGGTGTTACCGATCTCAATCTTCTGCAACTTGTTGAACTAGATGATGGTCGAGGTGAAGTGCATGATGTCCTGGCACCTTTCCTGGAAGGAGTCCAGGCGCACGAAGAGGGCGTTAGTGGTGATCTTCCATTGGTTGGTGCCCTTGGCCTTGCCCTTGTACTCAAAGTAGGCCTCCTTGAACTTGGAGCAGGTCTCAAGCGCGAGGGAGAGCTTGTCATGAGCCTCCTTGGGCTCCTCGTTCTTGATGCAGCCGAAGATCTACTGGCCATCAATGTACTTGCGGCACTGGTTGATCACAGCGTTGCAAATTTCGCGGATCAGCACCACCAGGCGGGCTGGGGTGTTGTAGTTCGGCGAGTAGGTCCAAATGAGCAGGATCATGTGCATGATCGGCACGAAGAGATCCGGGATCTCGGTGAACTCCTTGCCGAGGTCTGTCAGCTGGCCGAACAGCCCAGTCAGGGTCTGCAGGTACTTGAAGTTCTCGTTGGCCTCTGTGCGGGCGGCCTGAACCTCCTTCTGAAGCTTACTGAAGGGGCCAGTGTAGGTCGACTTGTTCTGCTCAAGGAACTTGAGGACCTTCTTGATGCGCTCGGAGTTGAGCTGCTCGCAGATGGCGTTGAGGTTGTCGGACTTGTTCTTCCAGAACTCGATCTCAACGAGGGGGTCAGGATGCTTGTCCCCCTTGAGGGCGCTCTCGGGGTCCTGCTTAAGCACGTTCTTAATCTGCTTGGTCCAGGTGATTATGGCGCCTAAATTTGAATTTAAGGGGGAATTTCTTACTTTCAAGGATGTGAGCCTTGTCCTTGCTCGAGGTCTTCTCTGAGGACGTCACGTCGTTAGGAGGCAGTGGGAGCAGGGTACGGCCCTTGACTTGGCCGAGCGTCACGTAGGTGTGGGCCATGAAGTTGTGGAATTTGTCCATAAGGTCCTTCGAAACGAGGTCGGACCAGCCAATCTGGTTCAGAGGGTTGCCAAGCACGGGCATGTAGACCTCCTGTCACGAGTTTATATTTGATAGGGCTTACCTAGCAAATGGTGAAGAGATTCTCAAGGATAGAGCGGTTGATCTCCATCATCATGATGTCCTTGTGAGCGTTGGCATCGAGGAACTCCTCGGCCTTCATCTGGCGCGTCTTGATTACCATGACGATCTTGCGCTTGATCTTGTCGAGAGAGGGAGTCTCGGTCGTGAATTGCACGGCGTCACCGCCGGGCGAGTTGACGAAGAGGTACGTCTGGTTGAAGTTGGACCAGAACTCCTTGAGCGCATTCCTATTAAATAGCAGTTATCAAACCGAGAGAGCCGTACTTCACGTCGTCGTTCTTCACGATCTTGTCGACCTTCTCCTGGCCGATCTTCTTCAGGCCGAGCATCGTCAACGCGTGAGCGATGATGTACTCGTCCTTGGTAGGATCCTTCTTTGAAAACAGATCCATCTATAGCTAGTTTCTTAAATAAAATTATAA
>Ga0169931_10009633_pt1 | contig 13900 bp, 11 predicted proteins | sample Kivu_15m_20L_FD_129675 | JGI IMG/M metagenome (GOLD analysis project Ga0169931, IMG submission 129675) | Freshwater microbial communities from Lake Kivu, Western Province, Rwanda to study Microbial Dark Matter (Phase II) - Kivu_15m_20L... | ecosystem: Environmental > Aquatic > Freshwater > Lake...
AAGACGTACTATCAGAACGACAAGAGTCTGCCAAAAAATCTCTGGCCCGAGGTGAAAAAGAACATTGCAAGAATGGAAAAAATGACAGGCAAGAAATGGAACTCAAAGGACAACCCGCTGCTCGTATCAGTCAGGTCCGGGGCTGCGATATCCATGCCAGGCATGATGGATACCATTCTGAATCTAGGACTGAACGAGATAACAGTAGATGCGCTTGCCAAAAAGACAAACAACCCAAGATTTGCATGGGACTCTTACCGCAGATTCATTCAGCTGTTTGGCAAGGTCGTATTTGGCGTAAACGATAAAAAATTCGACGAGGTTTTAGAGGAGGCAAAAGGAAAACAGGGAACTGAGCAGGACAGCGAGCTGAGCGAACAGTCTCTTCGACACATAGTCGCACAGTACAAGGAGATCTGTCAAAAGCACACTGGAAAGCCGTTTCCGTCAAATCCGGACGACCAGCTCCTGCTTGCGATAAAGGCAGTCTTTAACAGCTGGATGGGCGAGCGGGCAATCGTATACAGGGAGAAGAACCACGTCACAAAAGACATAGCCGATGGAACTGCGGTAAACGTAGTGGCAATGGCGTTTGGCAACATGGGTAACGACTGCGCCACAGGGGTTGTATTTACAAGAAATCCAGGGGATGGCACCAACAAGATATTTGGTGATTATCTTGTCAACGCCCAAGGCGAGGATGTCGTAGCTGGGGTCAGGACTCCAAAACCAGTAGACGGCATGAGAGATGAAATGCCGAAAAGCTACGACCTGCTGCTGAAAACATGCAAAAAGCTGGAGCAGCACTACAAGGAGCCCCAGGATATCGAATTTACAGTAGAGCAGGGCAAATTCTATCTCTTGCAGACAAGATCCGCAAAAATGAATGCCGCCGCCATGATAAAGACGTCAGTCGACATGGTAAAGGAGAAGCTTGTTACAAAGGAGAGGGCCATTCTCCGCCTGCAACCGGATCAGCTTGAGCAGCTTTTGCACAAGACGATTGATTACGGCAAAGCAAAGGAGCACAAGATGGTAGTAAAAGGAATCGCTGCGTCGCCAGGCGCCGCAAGCGGAGTTGCAGTATTTGATGTAAAGCGCGCAGTTGCCATGGGGGAAAACGGGGCAAAGGTCATACTGGTGAGGGAGGAGACCAAGCCGGAGGACGTTCCTGCGTTCTTTGCATCGGTTGGAATCCTTACAAGTAGGGGAGGCAAGACTTCCCATGCGGCAGTGGTGGCAAGAGGCATGGGTAAACCGTGCATAGTCGGCTGCTCAGACATGAAGATCAACTCCGACGCAAAGCAGGCGACTGTGAAGGATGTAACAATACGCGAAGGCGACCAGATAACAATTGACGGCAGTCAGGGAGATGTCTACCTCGGTGATGTTCCGACGATAGAGCCGCAGATCACAGACAACTTTAAGACCATTTTAGAGTGGGCAAACAAGGCCAAGAAGATAGGCATCAGGGCAAACGCAGATACCCCCGATGCTGCAAAGCTTGCAAGAACGTACGGGGCAGAAGGAATTGGTCTGTGCAGGACCGAGAGGATGTTTAACGCATCAGACAGGCTCGGATTGTTTGTAAACCTCATAATGGCAAAATCGACAGACGATAGAAAGACACACCTGCAAAAGCTCCAAGAGCTCCAAAAGAGCGACTTTGTCCAGATACTAAAGGCAATGGAGGGCTACAAGGTGACAATCAGGCTGCTTGACCCACCGTTGCACGAGTTTTTGCCAAACCCGGAAGAAACCATCAACAAGATCCACAAGCTGGAAAGGCAGGGAACCAGTCCTGAGATCGAGGATCTGAAGGTAATCCTTGCAAGGGCAAAGGAACTGGCAGAGATAAACCCCATGATGGGCCACCGGGGAGTCAGAGTTGGAATCACATATCCGGAGATTTACGAGATGCAGATAAAGGCCGTATTTGATGCTGCTGCAGAGCTAGCAAAGCAAAAGATAGACGCACACCCACAGATAATGATACCCCAAGTCGGAAGCATATCGGAGCTTGAGCACATCAAGGGAATATACAACAAGGTAAAGTCCGAGATGGAAACAAAACACGGCATGAAGTTGAAGATAAGCTTTGGAACCATGCTAGAGGTGGTCAGGGCATGCCTTACATCTAGCGAGCTTGCCGGCACTGCCGAGTTCTTTAGCTTTGGCACAAACGATCTAACCCAAGCAGTATTCAGCTTTAGTCGGGAGGACGTGGAAGGAAAGTTCCTTCCAGAATATTTGGAAAAGGAGATACTGGAGAGAAACCCCTTCCAGACAGTCGATGTCGGCGGAGTCGGCAGCCTTGTCAGCATGGCCATTGCCAACGGCAGGGTAGTAAAGCCCGGATTGGAAATAGGTGTGTGCGGGGAGCACGGTGGCGATCCAAGCTCAATCAAGTTTTTCCACGGTGCTGGCGTCTCATACGTGAGCGCATCACCGCACAGGATTCCAATCGCAATTGTGGCAGCAGCTCAGGCCCAGCTTTTGCATAAACCGGCAAAAGTGCAGTCCAAAAAGCCAAAGTCCAAAAAATTACGTAAGCGATAATATCTTCCTTTCAAGTTGGGACAGTGTGAAGGGTTTTTCCAGGACGACTATCTTGTCCACAAGATCATCGGTCTCGTCCTCAAGGGCCCATCTCTGATACCCGGTGACAAACAAGATCTTCTGTTTTGGGTTTTTTGCCAAGATCTCTTTTGCAGCCTTTGCACCCGTTTTCTTTGGCATGTTGTGATCAAGTAGCACTACGTCAAACGGCGAGTCATCAAGTGAGTCAAACTCGGTTTTTTTGAGATGCTCCCGGTATTTTTTGACGCATTCTGCCCCATCCTCAACAGTGATTACCTCATACCCCTTTTTTTCCAGCAGTATCCGGTACTGTCTTGCTGCAAACTTGTTGTCCTCCGCGATAAGTATCCTCAAGGCGATATATGATGCCAAAAATAAGATTTTGAAAACTAGTGTGTTCTTTTTGAAAAACATGAGGCAAAGAATGATTCCTACGCAAGCCTTTTTTTATCATAATACGTCTGTAGTTTAGGTTCATTCGGCGGTTAATCGTACCGAGATAAGGACCAGCCAAGACCAACCAAATCAAGTGAGGATATCTCAAAGTCGGCCATGTTCCAGATATCCTCACTTTACTTAGTTTGCCACCTGTGATGCTTGTTTCTGGGACAGGGCGGTGTCAGTCCCCTTCTTTACGTCGTCGATGTACCTTTTCAGCATGCGCAGTCCCGCTACAAGTCTTGGGGCATTCTGATGCACAAACTCCACCTTATCCGAAAGCGTCTTTGGTTTGCTTGTAGCATAACTATCAAGAGCCTTTGCCCCGTCATAATCCACAAACGCAAGTCTGGCACTGAAATCGATTCTTTCAAGAACTAGGCTGTCCCCACCCACAATGGCAGTATGATACGGATGAACTATCAGAGATTCTGAAAACTGTTGCGAGAAGTGAATCTTTTTTGCATGAAAGTCAGACGTGAAATGGTTAAAGTTTGCAAGAAGGTAGAATGTGGCCTCGGGCTTTGTCGCCTTTACCCCATCTATCCCAAGAATCGCATCATATGTGTACTCGCCCATGATTTGGTGGATTTCTCGCGTATTTGCAAAATACTCGTCAATCTCCCGACTATCCTCAAATGCGGCAATCGCTGCGTGCTGTATCGGGGTCGCAGTTGCAGTGTATTCCGTTGCAAGTATCTTCTTAAAGTTAGAAAGCACCTCCGGCAGGTTTTGGGGAATTGTGACATATCCAAGCCGGTATCCTCCTGCAGCATGAGACTTTGATATTCCGTTTGTTACAAATGTCCCCTCAGGGTAAACTGCCGCCATGCTCGCAAACTGCTTCATATCATATGTGGTCAGGGCGTATATCTCATCAGATATAACCACTACATCATACGTCCTGCACACATCGGCAATCTCTTCAAGCTCCAGCCGGGAATATACAAGCCCTGTTGGGTTGTTTGGGTTGTTAAGAATCAGGATTTTCTGTCTGTCTTGGAGACGCAGTATGAGGTGTTCTAGATCCTTTGGGCTTATCTTTCCGCTGGCGGAGGTGGGAAGCATGTGGTAGTTCTTCCTCAGAAAGCGAATCTGCGGCAGGTACCCAAGCCAGGCCGGCGTTGGGAGTATCACGGTTCCGTGGAACAGCTCAAGTAGGTTGTAGATAAGCTCCTTTGTGCCAGGCCCGACGCAGATGTTCTGAGGATCAATGTCGATCTTAAAGTGGCGTTTGTTGTAACCAGATATTGCATTTTTTAGCTCCAATATTCCAGAGGTGTTTGCGTATTGGCCCTTGTCGGCGTTTTTTATTAGAGCGTCCTGCACAATCTTTGGAACTGGAAACGGAGACTGACCGAATGCGAACCCGTAGTATCCGAAGCTGCATTCCGGATGTGAACAGTCAGAATAAAAGTCCTTGAGGAATGTGTTCAGTTTGAGATTCTCAGGCATCTCAATGTCTTCAACCTGTTGATCGATGACAAATTTTACCATACATTTCAAGCTAGAACACGCTAAAATAAAAAGAGTTGTGACGCAGCTACAAATCATACCAGATGTGAAAATTTTTTGGTCGTGGTAACCTGCATGAAGCAATTCATCAAGCATATCTTTTATAAAACACGAAAGACAAAAGCTTGCAAAATTGGGTGAAAAAAACAATTTTGAATAATTCCAAGCAAGTAATGGCAAAGATTGCCGAGCAGAAAATCTCCTACGTGAGCTTTTGGTTTGTCGATATTTTCGGCGAGTTGCACAGTATGAGCATGCCGGCATATGCGATTAAGGAAAACGCGTTCACCGAAGGGTTTGAAAAACTCGATGCCAGCTCCATCAGAGGATTCAGCTCAGTGAACAAGTCGGACATGATACTACTCCCTGACGCAGGCACGTTCAAGATACTGCCCCCTGACTATGATGATCGTAAAAGAAAGAACGCGCGGATGTTCTGCAACATATACCAAGGAAACACAAAAGAGTCCTCAAGATTTAACAGGGACTCTAGGGCTATAGTTCAAAAGGCAGAAACGGAGACGCGGCAGTTCGGCGTCACCCACACCTTCTGGGGCCCGGAAATAGAGTTTTTCGTCTTTGACTCGATCAGTGTTTATCCCTCACAGTATGGGGCGACCCATTCGTATGGCGGCTCTGGGTACTCTATAGAGTCGGCCGAGTCGCCGTGGACAAAGAACATCAGCACTGCAATTGACATAAAGGAGGGATACTATCCGTCGCAGCCAAAGGACACGCTAAGTAGCCTCAGAAAGGACGTATGTGATGATTTGTATGATTACTTTGACATACGGATAGAGGCCGAGCACCACGAGGTTGCAACTTCTGGCCAAAGCGAGATCAGTCTCCACTACAACAAAATGCTCACCACCGCAGACTCTGTCACCACGGCAAGGAATGTGGTCAAGGTCAAGGCAAAGAGGCAGAACAAGGTGGCCACCTTTATGTCAAAGCCAATTTACGGAGACAACGCATCTGCCATGCACATGCACCAGAGCCTGTGGAACGGCGAGAAAAACCTCATGTATGACAAAAACGACAAGCAGGCAAACCTCTCGCAGACTGGTAGATACTATGTTGGAGGCCTGCTAGAGCACGCATCAGCCCTGTGCGCAATATCCAACCCCACTACCAATTCGTACAAGAGGCTCGTCCCGGACTTTGAGGCGCCGGTAAACGTGTGTTGGGGCATAGGAAACAGGTCTGCCGCGGTCAGAATACCAATGTACACAAACGGCAGCGGAAAAAGAAAGAGGATAGAGTACAGAATACCAGACCCCACTGCGAACATCTACCTGCTAGAGTCGGCGCTGCTTCTGGCCGGCCTTGACGGCATAAGGCGCAAAATAGACCCGGGGGATCCGGTGGAACACAACATATACAAGCTAACGCCTGAGCAGAAAAGGAGCTACGGGATAAGATCCCTTCCCCAGTCGCTCAAGGACGCCCTTGACGCGCTTAGCTCAGACGCCAAGTTTCTAGAGAACGCGTTTTCAAAGGATTTACTGGATGCGTATTCTGAGACAAAGTACAAAGAGCACAAGGTGTTTTCCCAGACTCCGACTGCCTGGGAAGTCTCAATGTACGCCGACGTGTGACGATAAACACGGTTCAGTAAACTTCATAGACATTGCACAACACAGAACAGCATGCTTCCAAGACTTGACAGCATAAAGCAGGCCAGGACCAAAATAGGCATCACGCAAAAACAGCTTGCAAAGATGACCGGGGTCAGCACGTCGATGATAAACCAGATAGAGTCTGGGAGGAGCCAGCCAAGCTATGAGACGGCAAAGAGGATTTTTGACAGCCTGGCGACGCTTGAAGGAAGGTCAGATCCCAACAAGGCGGGAGACATATGCAGCAAGGACATAGTCAAGATGCGCCCCACGGATTCGCTGCACGACGCCATACACAAGATGCGCAAAATGTCGATTAGTCAGATCCCGATATTCAGCGGCGTGGAACCGGTAGGAATAATCACAGAAGACGGCGTGGTGAGGCACCTGGCAGATAGTGACGAGTCTGCCTGGAAGAAGGTGCAGATCTCCGATGTCATGGAGGCTACGCCGGCAATAGTGGATTACCAGACACCGGCCAGAGCCCTTGTGCCGCTGGTCAGGTATTCAAAGTGCGTGCTTGTGGCAAAGTCACGCAAGATAATCGGCATAATCACGGCATCGGATACGCTAAAGATGTTGGAATAGTCAGATGGTAGATTTGCCAAATGTACCAAATTTCTTAATATCAATTTTCAACCAAGTATGATGTCGACCAGACAACTGATGGGAAAGTGTGCAGCACGCCTGGCGGTCATTTTCTCATCTTTTTTCTTTTCACACAAGAGTTATTTAAGAAAAGCCGGATTGATTTTCTAAGTTGGAAAAAATAATCATCGTTTCCGTCATTGCCATAATATTCATGCAGCCAGTTTTTGCTCAAGAGGGTGAATCAAAAACACACATTACCCACTTTGAAATGATGTCATCCGACGGAAGCATGACCGTCGCAGTAGACAGCAGTCTGCCCAGCGCAGGTAGCCCACTTTTGGTGAATCTTGGATTCTTTGATCAGGATGAGAATCACGTTTTTGGCATGAATTACGACATAGCGATCATGCAGAACGGTGAGATAGTCCTCTCGCAGCTTGGCCAGCATGCTGCAAACGGCATAGCCCACCACGCCACAATGCCGCTCACCACGGACGATCAAACGGTAATAATGGTAGTATTGCAGGGAATTGGCAAGGAGGCCCCATACGAGGGACCTCAGGGAGAGACAGTAGAGGTTACCGTAGTTCCCGAGTTTGGCATCATGGCGCTATTGGTGTTGTTTTTATCCGTACTTGCCACGATAAGTGTGCAAAGGGCAGGCTTGGTAAAAATACACCGCAGGGTATGACACGCTAGAAAAAACTTGCCAAAAGAATACACGTTCCAAATGAATTAGCGATACGAGAAAACAGCGCGCTCAGATGGAGCTGAATATGTCGGATATGTTGTTTGCAGTGTTCTCGATGAACGTCGGCTTTTGTTTGTCGATTAGCGAGTTTACCATTGACGGAGTTGCGAGATTAAACATCATGTTGCCTCCGACAAACACTCGCTCGATTATTTCGTCCGCGCACAGGGACTTTAGGCATAAAGATACTGTGCCCTGAGACTTTTTTGTCCTGTCCACCAGTTCCTTAAATGATAACATGTTATCAGACAGCTCGGTCAGTATTTTTCTTGCCGTCGGGTTTTTCAAATGTTTGATTATTACGGTCTCTTCCTTTTGCATGCCACACGGATATAACCGGGCAACTCTTGGAGTTCGCTCAATTTGGATCTTTCCTGACTGTTCGATTTTTGAGAGATGGTAGCTCAGTACACCGTTTTTCAGTCCAGTTTCTCTCATCATCTCAGAAAAGCGTATTCCTGGATGATCATGAATTAGTTGAAGTATCTGGTTTGCTCTGTCCATTTTAGTCCCTCCTAAAGACACCTATTGAAAATATGCCCAGCATCCCTATAATAAGCAGGTGGTTGATTTCACGCAGCGAGAGTGTGTCAAGATAAAATGTGAAAGGCCACGTAACGTCAATTATGGAAACCGTCTCGGCTGCAATGAACATTGAAAAGGCCAATGCCGCTGTTGCGAGTCTCCTGGTCCTTATTTTCACATAGGCGTAAAGCGTAGACACTGTAAGAAATATGGCAAGTGCAAGGCCGGCGATGTGCAGGCTTATGTGCGCCATGTGGAACCCGTGAAATAGGTTTGGTAGTATGACCGGCAGGAGCATTATGCCTATTGCGGCAAATACGCTGAGTATGAACAGGTTTCCCTTACGCTCCACCAGATTCTCAAAGGTCGACAATCACTAGTAGTTAGGATATAAAAAATTTAAAGAGACTGGTAGAATCATCAAAAATAGGAAGGATGTTATGGCTTTGCAGCCGGAACTGTCATGTTTGCGCCAGCACCCGCAGTATGAGTTATTATCTGGTTGATACCGCCGGCGATGTCCCTTAGGAAGTTAAAGATGTCCCAGTTATCCTGGCGAATCTCTCCTATTGCCTTTCTCAGATTACCCGGATGTGTCGATTCCGTGACTCCGCCGTCTGCATCAGGCCAGTAGACAGAAGTTATGTTACGAAGCCCGAATCCCCCGCTCAGGCTGTACGTTCTGTTGCCACTCCCATCGGATGCAGCCATGGAAACGGTTTTTACGTTTTTACCATCTGTCCAGATACTTACCTTTGTGAGTCCAATACTGGTGTCGTTAAAGTAGTTGATAGAACCGTAGATATGGTAGAGCGTCAATCCTTGTTCAGTGTATAACTGCCTGACATTCTGTCTGTACTGTCCTCCAGGATTGGAAGCGCCTTCCGATGCTGAAAGAGGTCGCAGGAACATGCCGGTTCTTGAATCCTCATAGCCAAACGTGCCACCTTCGTTTGCAACACAGTTGTATGCGTTTCCTGTGATCACACCGCTGCTAATTGATCCTCCGTTGCCACAGTAAAACCCGTATGTATTCGCATTGCCTGCACTGGTTCCAGGCTTTACTCCGACTGTACCAGTGGTAGACAACTGTCCTGCGGAGTTAACCAGCTTTGATGCAGGGTAGAAATACGTGTCAACGAATAAGACTTTGCCACTTGCGGAAAAGTCGCTTGCTTTTGTGGCTGCGGCCGTTTGATCCTTGTGTGCATTTCCTAGCCCAAATCTGGTAAGAATGTGAGTCATGCTAAACTCCAGATCATGATATTGGTCAGTAAATGCCGGTTCGAATGTCTCCCCTATGACTAGACGGACCTGATGCATCGTCGAGTTGAAGCAATTGGTACTTGCCCTACACGATGCGGCGTCAGCGCCGGTGCCATTGCCTGGAACAAACGTAAAGCTTGCGTGCCCAAAGGCAGTATTAGGAGTATATGCGACAAACACGATACTTAGAATTGCTGCCGCAAGTAGTATTGTTACATCTCTCTTTTTGCGTTCTTGGCGATTCATTTTGCCATTATTCGAAATATTGACTATTAAACAAAATTGGTAGAATTAGAAAATGAGTTTTGTGATTCTACTAGAAATTATATATCTGTGAATTTTTGAAAAACTCCAAATGACCAAAGTTGACATACGACTGGTGATTGCAATTGTTGCAACATCGGCAGCACTTGGAAGCTTTTCATATCATTACGCAACGGCAAGCCACGGATTTGAAACAGGAGTGGTTGGAGGAACCCTGCCCAGTGCCGTCACAGTGTCTCTTGCAGGGCAAGTGATGAGGCCTGGTGACTATTTCCCTCTTGCAGACTATAGTCCAAACTATGTTGCAGGACACTTTCTTGTGAGGATCCCATGCGATAACAACGCGGTCCCGCTGGTGACCCCAGTTGCAGGTCACGTTGATGAGCTGGCAGAAAGGACTTGGGTCGCACCGGCGCAGCTAAACTACATAGCTCACGCCTCAAAGCCGGGAGACACGTGCGTGTATCACTCACACATACCGGCAGTTGACCTAGTCGCGGTAGGCCAGCAAGGAGCGCCAAGAGTCACAGACATCGGACTCCTCAACCAGGGAACCAAAAACGTGGTTTTCAGAACGGCAAACGCAATGTCGTTCACGTTGATCAAAGTGCTCGGAGAGATAAACCCGCCAAACCACTACGGCCCAGGCGGATTTGCGGACGGTATTCCAAACTCGCCATATCTTGTGACCCCGACATTCCCGCCCACAAACCTTGCAAACCCGAGCCCAAGCTTTGACGAGCACCACAACCACTAAAGGGTAAATCATTTTCTTTTTATTTCAATCAATTCAAAAAACAGATGCATGCCAAGTATCTGATACAAGTGCGTCTTAACGGTGTGAGAAAATGTTTTACCGTTCTACTAGAAACTTTATGAGATTAAAAAGAATTTTTTTCATGTTGGAAAAATGCAAAGAGGATGCACCAAAACTAACTGGAGTGTCTGTTTTACTAATCATTGTGATTTCCGTAACCACGTTTGATCATTTGTTTGTGGATGGCAACGCCGAAACCGTATCACAGAATTGTCTTGGATGCATAAACAACACAAACACCCAGGTCCTCACTATTTTCAACTTCCAGACAGAAAACAACCCGTTTCTGGCAGGAGATGCGGCCTTTATTGTAATGCCAAACCCATACTCCCATACGACCAATTCTACGCATTATCTTGACCTCAACACGTGGTACAACTTTGTTGTTGCCGATAACGACCAATTTGACAGCGATCCTACCCCCGGGATAATAGAGCTTATCGGAGTCAACAACGGGACATACAGCGTGTGGCAGATAAAGGGAAGTCCGGGTTTTGGAATGGCACCACATCCTGAGGCGTCAGACGACATACTTGGAACCACCGGATTCTCATACATAACACAGACATTTGTCAACTTTACCTCAACTGGCACAACCACTATCGAACCGCCAACGTTAAACAGCACAATGCTTGGAAAGCTTAGCAACGGTGGGGCCAAGGTAAACGGCGTGACCGTGTCGTCCTCAAACGATCTGCCCCCTGCCAAGCAAATAGCCTCAAATCAAAAGACCACGGCTACGCCCCCAAAGCCGGTGATTTTTTCCACCAGCATGTCCGGAAATACAAGCCCGAGCAGCCTGCTTAGTTCCTTTGGCATACCGACGTACTCGGCACCAAAGGGGCTTGGACTCTCAGAGAACACTGCGTTCATGCCCCCCGTGTTTGTGGCGCCAGTATCAGGAGGCGGCAAGTTCATCATGCCCCCGATTATAGATGAGGTGTCCCCCGGTACGAATATCGTGATTAGGATGGATGAGGTAGAACAGGGGACAGCGCATCATTTTATCAAGGCAATAGATCTTCCCATGAACACATACGGAACCAACGTCGGAATCTCGATCAAAGTAGACACTGCAAATCCCACGGGTGTAGCAATACCATCAGGCAATGTAGCCCTGTTCCTAGAATTCGAGGAGACTGGCGATATTGATTTTAGCGACTCATCAACATTTAGCGAGGATCCGACGATTCACTTTAATGTTGAAAAAGACGGAACGTCGTGCCCCACAGGCATAGTTCTCTACCTCTTAGAGTCAGGACACTGGCACGAAGTTACTCCGACACCAACCAGAAATCCGAGCGGCGACACGGACCACACATGCGCATACACTTCCACCGTAGAGCACTTTTCGTCGTATCTTGTCGGGAGCGGATCGGAAGGACACTCACATAGAGACTCTGGCGATCACGGCTCACACTCAAGCGATCATTCAAGCCACACTTCAGGACACGAAGGCCACGGGGGACATGGCGGACACGGGAACGAAGAACACGAAGGGCATGGTGGAGCATACGCAACCATAACAAAAGACCTGAACATCTTCAAAATAGAGTACGACTTGCACAAGGCCATTGCAAGAATAACTGTTGGAACCACAGGCAGCATTAGCGACTTGGAGGTCCAGATTTATGCAAAGGTGGGGAAGATAAGAATGGCGCACCCGACTTCAGACAAGCCGCAGATAATAGAGGTGATGGGAAACTCTATGAAAAAGTATGTCTTTACTGTCCCGCTGGATCCAAGAGAGGAGTACTTTAGAGTATTTGTGGAGGACCGCAATTACAACCTTGCCCATACCGTAGACATTAGAGGCCCCACAGGAACCATAGTACCTTGGTTTGCAGGAATTCATGACGGAATGAGCCACGATGAACACAGCATGCATCATGACACAGCGGACGATTCAGAGCATGCATCCCACATAAGAAACACAGGTTATGAAATCAAGTTTGAAGGCGGCAAAAAGATAGTAGAATACAATGGAATGCAATTTCCAATAAAATATGAGATGGCGGGGTCCATCTCTGGAATAAAGGTCGACGAGGAATCACGCTCAGTTACGTTCCTGCTGAACTATGTTACAGGCGGTGAGCTCATACTGCAGGTGCCAAGAGAGTTAGTAGACGCGATTGATGATAATTTTGTGGTTTTTGTCACAGCGTCACCTGAGAAGCAAGTGGAATACGTAGTGATAGCGTCCACCTTTGACTATTACACCTTGAGGATGGATCTGCCGGAGAACGCACAGACCATGACCATTATAGGGTCCACTGTCGTTCCCGAGTTTGGGGCACTTGCAACACTTGTGCTGGTCGCGTCACTAGCAGCCGCTGCAATCGCATTCAGAATCAAATCTCCTCAGATAACAGCTAGTAGATTTAGCTAATCTACCAAATCCGCTATTAATCAAACCGGCATACTGTTGCACAGTGAGAAAGCATCACGACCTATGGCGCTATCAGAAGGTGTTTGTTTTCTCACGTTATTTTTTACACTAGGAAGACAATTTGTGAAATCAAGGATAAAACCCGGTCATCATCGCGGATGCGAGCAGAGTTCAGTTAGCACGCCGCTTAGCGATTTTGGGTGGATGAATGTTATCTTTGTTCCCTCAGAGCCGTCCCTTATTTTGCCCAAAAACTGTATGCCGCATCCCTCCATCCTCTGGTACTCTTTTTCAATGTCAGTAGTTGCAAGAGCCATGTGGTGTAGTCCTTCGCCCTTTTTCTCAAGGAATTTCTTTATCGGGCTGTCATCGCGTGTCGGTTCCATCAGTTCAATCCTTCCGTTCTCAAGCTTCAGTATGGCAAGTTTGACGCCTTCTGATTCCACGGTCTCAAACACGACATTTTCGACGCCAAGAGCCTGTTGGTACTGCCTTGCCGCTTGTTCTACGTTGTTGACGGCAATTGCAATGTGATCAATTTTCATGCTTGTAAAACTCTGTTTTCAAAATAATAATGTTGCCGTGTCAAATCAGATTTACTATCAGACAACGAGCGGATATTTTGTATGGTTGAAAGTCGATTTGAGCATGTGTAACTTGTGGGCTCAAGATTAATAACAGTAGCAATCCTTTTTGTAGTCCTTGATAGAAAACTGGCAGATTACGCACGGCATATTATCCATTGTGATTTCCACAGTGTCATTTTTCACAATACGGTACATCATAAGAATCAAATTTCACGATCTGAAGGGTACTGAAAAACTTCTCGGACTGGCAACTGCCGGAATAATACTTGCAGAGATTGTGTATCTCGGGATTAATTTTAAAATGTTCAGCTTTGCCTTGGAGCTTATCACATCCATAGGTGTTGGCATGGTAATCTTTGGCATAGCATTTCAGCATCAGTTAAAGAACATTGTTGCGGGAATAGGGTTATTCTTTAACAAAGAGATCAATGTTGGCGATATAATCAAGATAGATTTTGAAAAAGGGACAATAATTGAGCTGCACCTGACCCACACGATAGCTCTTACCGACAAGGGCGAAAGGATAAACATCCCAAATCAGAAGTTTGCCGAAGACGT
>Ga0169931_10009634_pt1 | contig 13898 bp, 6 predicted proteins | sample Kivu_15m_20L_FD_129675 | JGI IMG/M metagenome (GOLD analysis project Ga0169931, IMG submission 129675) | Freshwater microbial communities from Lake Kivu, Western Province, Rwanda to study Microbial Dark Matter (Phase II) - Kivu_15m_20L... | ecosystem: Environmental > Aquatic > Freshwater > Lake ...
ATACTATAATAATTAGTCTTTAAGATGTTTCAAGGCTCCTTTTAGTATGAGGAAGAAAGAGATCTCGACTATTAGTTTAGATTCGGAAGGTCGTTTTAAGATCCTTAAAACCTGTTTAATCCTTTTTCTCCCTTGCTAAAATAGCAGCCAATAACCTAAAATTACTTTCCTGAAGTTTTTGTCGACAAAGTTTCTTAAAAATAAGCCGATGAAATATATAAAATTAGAAAGGCATGCTTGGAACACGAAATAAAGATGTAAGAAATTCTTACCAAAAGAAAAAACCGTGCTTTTCTTACCACAGATATCGAAAAAAAAGATTTCTCAAATCACTTAATCATCTAAAAATGTTTTAGTCAAGACAAAGAAGGTAAAGAAAGCTAAAAAATGATGACTAATACACCCTAATTTTACAATTTATTAATGAATGTTGAAAAAGTTATATAGTTATTTTATTCAATCAGAATTATCTATATTATATTATGACATATCAGAGGTGTTTATATCATTGACGTATGATTCGACTGGTGTAGGGGCTGTATATGTAATCTCCGATCTTTGTTCCAGGTTTGATGCCACCGGCTTAGACTGAAGGTCGACTGCTCTAGAAAGGTCGAGAACTATCATACATATCGATAGGTCTTTGCTTGATGGGCGAGTGTGAAGTAGTCATGAATTGATTTATTCCTGGAATTTGTTGCTGGGGCTACATAAAAGTTGTGGTAGTTTGAGTCAGAGGAGGAGCGTTCTATCTTTGAATGAAGTGAGTATCGATTTTTATTTGGAAAGGTTTTGGCTAAGGAACAACCATATAAGGTGCAACGTTGCTAAATTATTGAGTACGGTCCATCATTGGAGTGCCTATAGTTGACCTTCTTGTCAGGCTGGGTTGAGAAGGAATGCTAGGGAACGTACTTTCTGATTGATTGTTTAAAGATTCGAACTTGTTAATCATTATGTTTTGATATTTTTAAAGATTTTATCTAAGCTTACTGATTTATTCTTAAAGCTTGTTTTTACTATATTTGACCTAGGCCATCGATTCTTTTTCTTTTTTGATTTCTTCTTAAAGTTTCAATATTTTTTTCTTCAATTAGTTCTCTCTTTCTTCGACAACTTTGAGTTTTGTTTGCCATTTTTGTTCAGCTTCAAAGTAATCAGCATGATGAGTCAATTTTTATTGAATCTTTTTGATCAGTTTTTCAGCATCTCGATATTTAAGTACCATTCTTCTCATTTAAACATTAAATTTTTTATAGATTTAATTTTCCATCTGATTGTACATGAGCTCCATGAACTCTTGAATCACATCTTTCAAATTTTGAATATTTGAGCACTCAATAAGTTGCTATTCAAATGATCTATTGATACTTTGAACTTGTGGAGAACGACTGAAAGTTGTGTAGGTGCTTGCTCTTTATTCACTTTCGTTTATTGACTTAAAAATTTGCAAAATAAGGCCAATCATACCATCTTATCGAGTCAAAGTCAGTAACTCTCGAGGGTCAATTCCTTAAGTCCCGAAAATTTATGCAACTTTGTAAGTAAAAAGATCCATAACATTGTTTAGATTCTGATGATTCTACCAAAGTCCTTAGTATTACTGAAGAAGTCTATCTATAAAATTTCCAACTGGAATAGGATTGTCAAAATCAAAATATTTTTTTAGAAAACTATAAGTCTCATTATGAGTTTTTCTATTAACTTAGTGAGGATCTTCTTCCTAAAATTGCACACGACGGATGATCGATGAGTCATCTCTGCGACTCGATTTGCCCAAATATCGACTTCTAGACTGTCTTTCGTTTGATTTATCTCTTGCTGCTCTGTTTATGGCATTTTCAAGCGGATATCTCAGAGGTGAAGTGTTCATTCTTTCTTCGATGCGAGAAGGAGTCAGATTTTTGTTATTCGGTAAAGGAACATAAGGTTTATTTTGTCTAGGGGTTAGCTGTATATTTCTTGAGGTTCTAGCCCAAGAATTGTCTTTGAGTTTGCGATCACCCAACATTGCCGTTAATACTAAAAAAATAAGATTATTATAATTAGCAGTGCTATGAGTCATAAGAGCAAGAAGTAGCGCAAACGATAAAAAATATAATAAAAAGATCTTTACTTCAAACCACCACTAATAAAGTTTCATTACGAAGAGTTCCAGATCCCACCGTACTCTCAGGACCATCTCAAGGCTTTACTTCTTTAGTACTTATCATATGAACTTTTCTAAATTCCAGGTCATCATATTAACGTCTTCAATCGGATTCGAGGGTTTTATCAAAATTTTCAAAATGCTGACATTTACATGAAAGATCTGGACATGCCTGAAGTCTTGCAATAGCTAGAATAAATGTACATATCATCTTATTAAGAGGATGCGTGAATACTTCCCAGAGAGCTCTAGGGACTAAACTAGTCACTATAGTCTAAAGAGTTCATATAAGAAAGACATATGATTAGTACTTGAGACAAAGAGAGCTCAGACCGATTGCACAGCCTCCGGATCCTATCACTTTTCAACAACAAAGAAAAGAACTGAGCGCGAAATAAAAATAACATAAAAAAATGCTATAGAATTTGCTGAGTGCTCCTTCTCTTTTTGGTGAAAAAAGAGATATTTAATCAGAAGTAAATTTTTTTAAAAAATAGATACAAAACATCGCTAGCTATGAATAAAAAATAGAAGCTTTAGAGTTCAAGTCAAAAAAGAAACTTTAATATTGCGACCACTGTACTCGAGACAGATGTCAAAAAGCTAGAGGACACGCCCATTGCACTAAAAAACATTTTCGAGCTATAATAAATCAAAATACTGATTAATCTTTTGGTAATTGTCCGCATCTGAATGCCTGCCACAACCCTGATTGCAAGTTGATTCACTACGTTTAGTAAGATCAGCAATACGAAACTGCGCAATAAAAAATCATAGTTCGATAGCGTATGACTCACGCTGAATGGATAAACTGCGATATAAGATATTTTGACTTTAAAATTTTGGGAAAATTTGATGTGATAATGGCTGATCCACCTTGGGACATTCACATGTCACTGCCTTATGGGACACTTAAAGATAAAGAATTGCTAAACTTACGAGTTGATATTATGCAAGATGAAGGACTCATATTTTTGTGGGTTACAGGCCGAGCTATGGAACTTGGACGATAGTGCTTGATCAAGTGGGGCTACAGGAGGGTAGACGAGCTTGTTTGGATTAAAACGAATCAGATTAATCGATTGATTATCACTGGTAAGACAGGACATTGGCTTAACCATACTAAATAGCACTGTCTGGTGGGTATAAAGGGAAATCCAAAAATAAACAAGCATTTAGACTGCGACGTGGTCGTCAGTAAAGTTAGATAAACGAGTCGAAAACCTGATGAAATTTACGGGATAATTGAACGAATGAGCCCAGGAGGAAAAAAGGTTGAGCTTTTCGGAAGACCAGACAACTGCATGCCGGGGTGGCTTACACTAGGTAATCAACTTATGTAGGTAAGACTGAAAGACAAAGGGATCATTTAGCGTTACAAGAGAGCCTATCCCAATCAGGACTTGAGCTACGAACGTATGTAGAAGAATTTGTAGTAAATGGTGACCCAAGATAATTTGAATAAGATCTACAACAACCATATACAAAAAAATACAGGCATTGTTTGAGCCCCTTTTATTCCCATAAAACTATCAGCCAATATATCATCTATCAGCTCAAAAGCTTTCATTCATCAGTAAAAGAAAGTATAATATTTGTTTAATGATTCCTTAAATCACTTTCTAAAACATTACCAAAGGAAAAGGCCTACTCCAGTTACAGTGGTTGCGTAACTTAAAAAAGTAGAGACTTTTCTCATTGTTTTTCCTTGACCTTTCTATCGATTATTGAATAGCATGTATAAGAGTCTATTTTAGAGCATTTTTACTTGCAAAAAATATAAGAAACTCCAACAGCTACTGCATGATTGGGCTTGACAAGTCCGAGCGCTAATACAACAGTAGTTGAAAGAGACAGACTATTTCTAAGCATTTCTTAGAGACGATTGGCAGAATTGAGCTTGAACCAGTCTCTGAATATTATTGATTTTTACGAATAGGAGAGTTTTTAGGAGTATTTTCCGTTGCCATCATCAGGATAGCCCCACGATTGTATTTCTGATTTTAATTAATTTTGATGGACGGTGCCAAAATGCTACTTCATGAACTGTTGATTGAAAAGTTTGCGACGGAGCTAGCAGTTTTTAGATTTGAGAAGGTATACTTGTAGTTGCATGGCAATTAATATGATACCGACTTTGGGGAAATCTGCTGGAATCTTGTAATTTTAGATTAACATTTAGATATGATTATTATTGAAGAGATTCATAATTTTTTACTATTAAAGTAAATATTTAAAAAATTTTGATGTATGATATAATTTTTAGCTTAATATAAGATAAATCTAAACTATGTTTCATCACTTGGTTTTGAAAACAAAAGCGGGAAAGAAATATTTTTATTGAATATAAAAATTAAAAGTTTTCAAATGCAAACTCATAAAAGTTCTCCTAATTAATTTATATTTAATGGTTAGTTTAACTAGTTGCGCTGATGAGCGACCGCTGAATAAAATATATATTCATAATACGTTAATAAAATGTCTTGGTGCGGGAAAGGCCCATAGCCCTTAAAAGGTAAAGAAGTTCTCGAAGGATTCAACAAAATCGCAAAGGCTGATACTAAGGAGTTCACGCTCAAGTCCAATCGATACATGAAGATTGATACTGCTATGCTTGATCGAATGAATGCAAGCTAGGTCAAGTTAAGAGCTCCCCCTCCTAAATCAACAACGGACTATCGAAAATTCCTTTAAGGACAACTTTCTGAATATGTGAAAAAGAAAATTCTCAAATCTAACTACCAAGAACTTATCGAAAAGTATAAGGGTAAAACATAAAAATGGACAGACCCTGATTTCAAGCCTCAACAGTCTTCTTGGGGCACATCTCAAAAAAATGTAGTTTGGAAACGAGCCGGTTAAATAATAAAAAACCCCAAATTCGTATAAAATAACTTTTCCGCTGCTGACATTCTTCAGGGTCGACTTGGGAATTGTTACTTTTTGAGTGCGATTGCTGGACTAGCTGAGCGTCCTTACCGAATCAAGAGACTTTTCACTAATTTTTAGATCAATCCAAACGGAATATACATGGCTAGAATCATGTTTAGAGGAGTGTATCAAGAAGTGGTGGTTGACGATTACTTCCCATGCAACAACAAAGGAGAACTTTTGGGGGCTCAGCCTGCAGGTGGTCGAGAACTATGGGTCATGGTGTTAGAAAAATGCTGGGCTAAGATGTTCAAATCATATGATGCTATAGATGGTAAATATTTTTTTTACTCAGGAGGGCTTCCAAATGAAGTTTTGCATGCTTTCTCAGCAGCTCCTACTTACAATTATCGTATTCCTCAAACAGCTGATTAAGAGTAGCTGCTTTGGGCAAAAATGCTTAAAGCCTATAATGACGATCAGGTAATCTGCTGTGGAACTATCGGAGATGACCTTTAAGATTTAGGTTTGGTCAGCGGCCATGCCTATTCTATAGTAAAAATATTATAATTCAGTTGGCCATTTTTGATAGTCCCTATAGAATCTTGAGAATCCGCAATCCATGGGGAAGCATGGAATGGAAAGGACTAGCTAGTGATAACGACAAACGTTTTTGGTCTAAAATTTCTTCTTAGTAGCAACTTAAAATGGGTCAAAAAGTAGGTGATGATGGCGTTTTTTTCATGCTTTGGTAGGATTTCCTCAAGTACTTCATAGTGATCGACATCTGTCGTATCTATGACAACGCTCAATACATATATGAGCAATACAACTTCAAGCCAAGTTAACCTATCTTCTTCGATGTGACTTCAGATGGAGGTTAGGCTTTCTTTTCGATTTCTCAGGCTAGTCGTAGATAGCTGAAGGTCAAAACTAATTCTTAGAAGGCTAAACTCGCGACAACCACCCTTATTCTAGCCAAAAAGATTAATAACGACACTGACTATGAATATGTGATGTCGAAGTAAGATAACAGCTATTCTGATTTCAACTTGAAAATAAGGAATTTACCTTAAGGAGATTATTTACTTATGTGCTTTGCAGAAGGAGAAGAAAGGAAGACTGTAGCAACTGTAAGTGTATACAGTGAGGCTAACGTCTATATTACCCAGTGTCTTACCAATAGATAGGATGCGCTTCATAAGACCTATCTAAGCCACGCAAGGAAGAATGAAGCTCAAAGACAATATCTTTCAAGTAATCCACCTTAGTGGGCTTGCTTTGATGTTTTGACTGATAATTGCGGATTCGGTTACAGTGTATTTCATCTTGACAGCAAATCTTCTCGAAAATTGGGTCTTCAATTCGACTAAAGGTAATTTTTTCTTTGATTTAGTGAATACAAAGCTAACGGACTGTAACTGATGGACTAGTTCAAAGGAGCAGGAAGCTTCAAGACTGTCTGTTAGATCGGCAAATAAACAATCGTGCTGTGCCGTCTTGTTCCTGGAAAGTACGTGTCTGAGTTCATGATGCCGACTCCGAAGATGTTCAGACTCAAATGATTGATAAAAATTCTTGATAATGTTCAATATTTGGTAGAATAATATTTATATCGTATATCATAAAATTAAAAGATATGAGCAACAAAGGTAATCATAATCTTATTAAGAAGGGCATCCCTGGAGTCATTTATACGCGCATCATTAAAAAATTTCTCAAGTGCATTTACGAGATCTTTTGAGAGATTCTGCCAGGAACTAATCTTTGATCACGCAGTACTAGGACATTATATTTGATTACACTCATGAAAAAATAACTCTTGAACTTATCAAAAATGGATTCGAAGAATTGGCCAAAAATACTAATCTTCGTTAAAGAATCAACGGCCTTTTTAATGGGGTAATAAAAAATCTATTCAGCAAAAAATTAACTTTACTTAAGGTCGAGAAGTTCTGCATACTTGTCTAAGAGCGCCTCTTAACTCGACTCTGCATGACTCTAATAATCCTCAAATGAAGCAAATATTGACTGATGTCCACGAAGTTCTTAACAGAGTATAAGCTTTTTCTTAAAAAGTAAGGTCAGGAGCCCTCAGAGGAGCAACAAACAAACATCTGAATAATCTTATTGTGATAGGAATAGGTGGCAGCTATCTATCGATCGAATTTGTTTACGAAGCACTAAGGTCTCACCCTCAGTACAATTCTTTATCTGCTGGTCGTAAACTACGATTTTTAGCAAACGTAGATCCAATCGATTTCAATAGAGCTGTTTAAGGTAAATTTTTCTATAATAAAGGTCTCAACGTCGAATAGACTTTAGTACTTGTGAATTCAAAAACTTTTACAACAGCAGAAACTATGCTCAATGCAAAAAGCTGTAAACAATGGTTCGTGGACCAATACGCAAAACTTGGAGTAAGTGACGTCGGACTGATTGCTTCAAGACATTTCTGTGCTGCTTCTACTAACTTGTAACTCACAAAATAGTTCGGAATCAGTCAATAAAATGTTTTTGGTTTCTGGAATTTCGTCGGAGGAAGGTTTTCAGTATGGAGCGCAATAGGCGCATTACCCTTAGCAGTGCATTTTGGATACTAAACTTTCAGATCTTTTTTGGCTGGTGGTCATTCGGTCGATGGACTTTTCTTAAGAGAGTATGAAATTACAGTAAATTTGATTTTAAATAGAAAAATATTCCTCTTCTTTTAGGTTTAATAGGATTCTACAGAACGACTATTGAAGGTTATACTTCGAGAGCCATTATCCCATACTGTCAAGCTTTGTGCAAATTTGCACCTCACATTCAGCAGCTCGATATGGAAAGCAACGGAAAAAGAGTCAATAGGGTTGGTAATGTAGTTGATTATGAGACTTCTGTGATTAATTTTGGAGAGCCAGGAACCAACGGACAACATAGTTTCTTCCAACTTTTGCATCAAGGTAGGGTAACTCCTGTTGAGTTTATTGGATTTACTAAATCTCAAACACCTTATCAAGTTCACAACAACTAAGTTAATAACCACGACGAGCTCATGTCTAACTTTTTCTCACAGCCAGACGCGCTGGCGATTGGAAAAACTAAGCAGGAACTGATTGCTTAAAAAACTTCTGAGCGGTAACTACCTCATAAGGAATTTCCTGGAAACAGGCCTTCGATTAGTCTTCTTTTCATTGGATAGCTGAACGCATATAAGTGTGGACAGCTTTTGGCCTTATATGAGCATAGAACATCAGTTGAAGGCTTCATTTGGGATGTAAACAGCTACGATCAGTATGGTGTCTAACTGGGCAAGGTTTTGGCTAAAAACGTAAGAAATTTGCTTAAGGCCAACGGAGATGGACTATAAGAAAGTTCAATAAATTCAGCTACAAAACTTCTTTTATCGAAGTACATGTCAAACAAATGATACACCTCAAAACCCCAAATTTAATTAGCCATTTGTATTTTTAATTTTAACTAATCTGTTATAATTTGAATGTAAGCTAATCGTGTAGTTCTTTCCAATAGATCCTTGAACATAGATGAAGCCAACATGAATTCTGCTTTCTTAATGAGTATGTTAAGATAAGATAGTCATCGCAAGTAATCAGATTTTGTGGAATCTTAAATATTTTAAATCGAATAGTTAATCAAAGCGATTGCCTAAGAACAAAAAATGTGCGAAAACGTAACAAAATAGATTGAATATTATCAGAAAAGATACTATGATTTTAGAAAGCAACATGAAAATTATATTTAAACGCAAAAAAAAAAGCCTTAAAACGAGACAGACATATCTATTACTGTTTTGAAAAATACATAAAAAGCATTAATGAGAGCTAAAAAATGCCTATAAAACGATAATAAAAAAGTACAAAAACCAGCCATCAAAAGTTTGAGATTATGATTTTTTATTTAGTATAATTCACAAAACATCAATATTTTTAATTCTATTATCCTGATTCAGGAAATATATCAGTTCCTAACCTACTTGTTACTACAAGTAATCAACACAAGGTTGGCACAAATATTATGTTTGTTTGCTTTTCGGATCACATCTAATACAAAATTACTAGCTTTAGTATATCACAAGTTTTGCCTAAGCAGTGATACTATTGTTTTTGTTAAGTAGCAAAGAGCACGAACGCTGAGCTAATTTAGGTTACTTCATGCTTACTTTATCTACATTGAAAAATAGTTATAAATCTCTTTCTGTAAAATTTTATTTAAACGAAGGACAGTATATTTACGCGTGCTTCAGATTGTTTAAATTAAGCTTGTTGATTAATTTTACCCTATATTTGATCATCTAACTATTCAAAGGGACAGTCTAGTAACATTTAAGATTATTAACAGAAGGCCAAGCAAGAGAGTTGCTATGCGAAATATGAAAGGCACTGAAAGGAAAAAGAGGAGCAATGACACTTAGAAGTCCAATCATCTTTTTCATAACGAAAAAGTGTTAAAGATTCTATTCCTTGTTAGGATATGCGATTATCCTTTTCTTGATAGCTTTGATATAAATTTCACGCACTATATTCTAGAAAAAGTCACATGTGAGCTGATACGCTTAATGAAGATTAAGTTTTTTGTAAGCCTCTTACATATTGATGATATAGCAGTCCATCATATCAAGCATAAAAGTGTTTATATATAGTTTCGGTTCGACTTAAATACTATTCTGTGGTATCAAGCTCAACAAATCCCAAAATATTTTTCTAATAGACATGCTATTTTTTAGTTAGGTATTGATAGCTTCATCAGAAATAGTTCTATCACCCATATAATCATCATTTTTTGCAGTCCATAAACGCAAAGCTTAAAGCCCGTAACCATATTGTTATTTTTAATTACTTTTTATCACACCTTATAAAATCTATTTGATTTTTATTGATCTCGTTTATTATTAAAAAGTTGGGTGTAGTTTTATTAGACTTATGTAATTTTTTGTTTATTGTCGATTTCTACGACCACTTTTAGATTTATTTATTAAGTAATTTAAATGAATGCTCGTTGCGACGAGCTATTCAGTTTCGGTTTGAGGCTCGATCAAAACATTATGCATTTAGCGAGATTTGCTTAGATTTTTTAAATAAAGTAAACTTTTTATCAGAGTGTTTGATGCATGGATTATTGTTAGCTAAACTCCTTTTGATTTAATTTTTTGAATATCAATCAAACTGAAGTTTGCTTAAATTAAATGAATGATCTAATTCTGATCGAGAATTTATTAATAAGATACTAATTTTTCATCTTTTTTAAATAATGGAACGATAAACTAAGATTAATTCAAGCTAGAAATAGATATGGATTAAAGTTGCTACAATGCTGAGACAAGATTTTGATAGTCAGTTACTTGTTCTAAAAGCAATTTTCTTTATTTTTTGAATCTTCTTTTTTCTCTTGGTTTCTTTCCAAATTTGTATTTAGGTATTTATATTTTACTTTAAGTGATTACCGTATTTTATTTTTAAAATGCAGATAAAATGTTATCTGTCTGTTATGATACATCTATGAAATATTTGTCGCCTATTCTGAACTTAAGAACCTATTTAGTCTACTTATGATAGTATATTTCACTATCAAAAACATCGTAAAAATCCATAAATAATGTTCCTTGCTTAGATAAACTGTATTAAAAATATTTTACATGCTCTAAAGCTCTTTCTAAGTATTGAGATTATTAGCTTTTAAAGGAGAAAATTAACCTGAAAGCTTTAATCGACCTTTTTAATCGCTAGATGGCGGATTCATATCTAATTCGCTTTATTTAATTCTTTAAAAATCAGCGAGATTTGAGTTAGCTTGAACGAGATAGCTACCAGAGGCTCGAGAGTAACCTTCGATATCTGATATGATTGGAAGTTTATTGCATTTCATTCCTAATAAATATTTTGAATCAACTGTTGTATGTTTTTAGTAGCCACTATCTTTGAAATATTTTTAGTGTTTTTTGTATATGTCCAAAGAAACTATCAGGTATTCACCTTAAAATTAGTTTTAGGTAGCAAATTTTTTGAGAATTTGCATACGATCTGTAGGTGTTATACAAATGGCCTATATTTATAGAGATTTACTTAAGGACTTATTATTTTTTACAGATTTTAAACAAAAACAAGCAAAAACGCTTTACTATTTTTTTCAGAAAGCGCAGCAAATTAAGACTCGAAATCACCGTATTAAGTTATCGGTTACTTTATATAATATCCTATTTTTTTGATAGTTTAAACCTAAACTTGAGAATAATGTATAAATTGTTGTTCTACAAAAGAATACAGCCCAATAGATTTATCTTTTTGTATTTGATTGAGATTACTATCTACAAAATCTAATAAAATCGAGTAGGTTTCCTTGGTCATATCTAGAGATTTATATTATTGAGATGAACGAGGGTTGAAAACTCCTGTATCAGAGAAAAATCCTTACCACTAGATACCGATTCCTTTGCTGATCAGATATCTAGCGTAGACATCTTTATAGATAACATTTATATATTGGTCCAAGGTCACACCGTTTTTAAGACTTTAGTTGTCTTGCAAAATCTTAATAGAACTTTTCAAATTCTCTTTTTGTTGATCATACAATTAGTTAGTTACTTGAGATAAATACTGTTTTTCTGCAGCTTTAGTCAAGCGAGGATTGAAAGGAGATTTTGGTATATACAATCCTAGTTTGAATTTTTACTAAAGTGATAATCTTTTCATGGGTGTGACTTAATCTGAAATAATTATAGGAGGTTTAAGTTCAATTTTGATCTATTCTGCGATTTCTTGAAGTAATTATTGTTTCCGCGAATGCAATATTTAGGTAGATTGTGTCGAAATTATTCGTTTACTAGTGCACATCGCTAATCTTTGAAGGGCTTTTCTCATTATTAGCTCAATTATATTATAATACTCATTAAAAATAAATCAAAATCATTTGTTTCGAGTTAATTTAAGTTGTCCTTAAAGCTTGCTTAAAAACTGAAAATGTTATTAAGCGTTTTTAACTAAATAACTTCCCATAATGAATCCTTGTTTTTGCATGTTTTTACCTGCAATTAATTGGCAACTTTGTGATTTTTAAGGAAAATTGATCCTGGCTAGCTTATTCATTGAATTGCTGAATCTATTTTTTATTTTCGGTAGAATCAAATCTTACCTTTACAAACTTTTTGATTGTTTACTTTCGACTTATGTTCGACGATTCATTCGAGACCCTGATTAGTAAATATTATGGTTTCTGTTAGATTATCTTTTTTGTTTGTTAAAATCTTTTTCTTTTTGTTTTAGCTATCTATTCGGCTATTATTAAGTTTCAATTTTGCTTCTCTCAGAAAAACGACGTTGCTATCGTTAAAATAAATGAACGAGACCTTATTTTTTAATGTGTGATGTTTTTCCTTCAAATTTTTATAAAAAAGAGAGTCCAGTTTTCTTATTGTGATCTATCATCTTTAACAATAAATTTAATATCAAAACCTTATTAAAATTAAAAAAATAATAGTTAGTATCAAGGCACGGTGTTCATCAAAAAAAGTAATGAGGACCTGCTAAAACAAGCGTTCTAAGCATTTAAGTATTTGTAAGGAAACTTATATGTGCTGCTCGACCGATAAGATTGTCTATATTTCTATGTAAAAACAAATTTACTGTTCGGGAATCAAAAAATTAACGTCAAGTCGGATGATTTCTCCTCTAAAATTCTATAACATACTATCGATCATCTTGGAATACAATATACCTTTTTTGACATTTTTACGCAAATCTAGAGCACTTGTGTCATTTTTTTGAACTCGAGCTGAGTAGTATGGCACATATAAATCCTGATGAGACCCTACAAAAACTAGTTTTTAAAACCATTAAAGACCTGGTTTTTGTGAAAGTTTATACAAAAAAGTTTACTAGGTCTGCTCTTTATCATCCATAGTCATTTGTTTAATCGAAATACATTCGTTCATGTTATTTATCAACCAAAGTCCAGCATTAATTAAGCTAGAAGTAGAGTAAATATAGCCTAGATGCGGGCTTGAAAGAGTTATTAAGGAATGAAAATATTATTTGTATTTTTAAAGTCTAGGTAAAGCGCTTCGGATTATGAGACCGCCCATCGAATGACCCAAAAAACATATTTTGGGGATATTTTAGTATTTAGATAACTCATGCTCGACTTAGATTGCTAGTCTAGTTCCCATACCTTCAATGTCACCCTCAGTGCGTCCCTCGTTTGAACTCGATGTGTAAGCTCTAATTTTCTTATCATAGTATCTACGAAGTTCCACTTTTATTTTTTACATATCTAGACGACAAGCTCCGAGTCCGTGGACTAAAATCACTAAAATTTCATTCGGCGACTATTTCCGCTTGTAAGTTTAATGAAAAGCTTTTTCTTAGAAAAAAATCGGTCTTATCGAACTGAAAAAATCAGCATTGACTACAGAAAAATACTAAATTTAACTTGCTCCCATTTCTTTTAAATATTAATGGTTTTGATTTCTGAGTTGATGAGCTAATTTATTACGCTTGCTTTACTATTCACAATATTTGTCTAAATCCCAACTTCCTTTGAACTGTGAAACTGACTAATTAACTCGAGCTTTTAATTTTTGCAAATATTACTGACCTTTTCTCAAAACAAAATGATCTCCCTAAGGACTCATGACAATCTTAATTATCCGACTCCAAAGTTCGTAAATTTTTTGAGTATACTAGTAAAGAATTTTTTCACAAAGTTCTATTTAAAAAAGAGATTGTTTGCTTAACGATTCAAATATGGGTCTTCTTTTCTTTTTGACTACATTAGCTGAGTTTTATTAGTCAACTGCAGTGTTCAATCTATCGCTTCTTTCTCTCTAAATCCCATGTTTTTAAAGTTATTTAGCTGAGCTACATTTAGCCAAAACTAGCTTTTA
>Ga0169931_10009635_pt1 | contig 13898 bp, 8 predicted proteins | sample Kivu_15m_20L_FD_129675 | JGI IMG/M metagenome (GOLD analysis project Ga0169931, IMG submission 129675) | Freshwater microbial communities from Lake Kivu, Western Province, Rwanda to study Microbial Dark Matter (Phase II) - Kivu_15m_20L... | ecosystem: Environmental > Aquatic > Freshwater > Lake ...
AGACCTGTTCCAGGACCGCCGGATTCTTGATGACGATCGATCGGCGGGCGGCGAGCGAAATCGAGCCAATGATGGCGATTGGGATCGCGATCAGCAGGGGGCATGGAGTCGCCACGACCAAGACCGACAGAAAACGCAGCGGATCGCCGCTGAAGACCCAGGCCAGGAGCGCGATGGCTACGGCGACCGGCGTATAGAGCGCCCCCAATTGGTCTCCCAGGCGTCGCAGTCGAGGCCGATTCTGTTCCGACTCGTGCATCACGTGCATGATCTTCGCATACCGCGAATCGATCGCCCGACGCGTCGCACGAATTGTGAGTGCCGATTCCCCATTGACCGCACCTGAAATCACCTCCGATCCGGGGGCTTTCGTGATTTCAAAAGGTTCGCCCGTTAGATATGCCTCATTCATCACGCCGTAACCCTCAATGACCGTCCCGTCGACAGGGCAAATGTCATGGGGGTAAACGACCAATCGATCGCCGATGGCGATTTCGTCGAGGGGGACATCGACAATTGTCGAATCGGTCTTCCGATGGGCGACGGCGGGCAATCGACTGGCAAGCGCGCGAAGTACGCTCGAAGCGCTCCGCAGCGCATAAGTTTCGAGCGTTTCGCCACCGGAAAGCATCAGCACCACGATGGCTCCGGCAAGATACTCCCCGAGCACCACCGACGTAATGATCGACAGGCCAGCGAGTAGATCCGACCCAAATTCGAACTGCGTCAGCTTTTGGGCAAGCCCAAAAATCAATGGAAGGCCCCCTAAAAAGAGCACCAGATAGAGCGGGACCTCTGCGTATTTACTCTCCAGGCCAACGCCAAAACGAAGAACCAAATGGAGGAGAATACCGCTGATGGCCAACAGCGCGATGGCGGTCGTACCGCTCCGCCACAGTTGATCTTCAGCAGTTACGGCCGGGGGATGATTGGGCATTGATCAAAGAGGGGAACGAGGGGGTAGTCGAGGATTGCTCGATCAGACTACGATTGAGCCGCCCCGTGTAAATGCATGTGGGGCCATTGGCTCAAGCTTACCAAATGAAATCAACTTGCCTCCAAAGGGTCAGACCCCTTTTCGGAGAGGCTCTTAGGTCCAGTTTGCTCATCAGAGGAGAGTTGCCCCACCATGACCCCCCAAGAGAAAGCCCAGTCGCTCGGGATCGTTTTCAAGCCGCAGCAGCCAGGTTATTTGGCGATGGTCGTAAAAACAGGAAATCTGCTGCTCACGTCCGGGCATGTGAGTGATTTGAAGGGGAAACTGGGGAGTGGATTAAGTGTTCAGGAGGGGCAGATCGCAGCCCGCGAGTGTGCGGTGAAAATCTTGCAGTCAGTGTGGAACTTCCATGGAACCCTCAACGGTCTTCGCGTCCTCAAATTGCTCGGCTGCGTCAACTCCACGCTCGAGTTTCATGAGCAGCATTTGGTCGTCAATGGCTGCAGTGATTTGCTGCACGAGATCTATGGCAAGACGACCGATGGGTATCATGCCCGCAGCGCGCTGGGGTTTGCTCAGATTCCGACGGGTTCAGCCGTCGAGGTCGAAGCGATCTTCGAGATTCTGGCCTAGCAGTCGCGGTGCTCACGGCGGGGTTTGGCAGTAGCGATCGAGCCAGTCGAAAAAGACCCGCTGCCAGAGGACGCTGTTTTGGGGTTTGGTTACCCAGTGCCCTTCGTCGGGAAAGTAGAGAAAGCGACTCGGAACCCGCTGCACCTGGGCGGCGGTGAAAGCTTCCATCCCCTGCGTGATTGGGACGCGGAAATCTTTTTCGCCATGAATCACCAGGAGCGGTGTTTTCCACTGCCCTACGTAGCGATGGGGGGAAAACTGGTCATATTTCGCGCGGAGGAGTCGATCATTCCAGTACGGCCCTCCCATGTCCCAGTTGACGAAGAACAGTTCTTCGGTCGACCCATACATCGATTCCAAGTTGAAGACTCCGCAGTGGGAAATCATCGAGCAAAAACGGTCCCCCGCATTCCCCATCAGCCAGTACACGGTGTAACCACCAAAGCTGGCCCCGACCGCGGCGATTCGTCGGGGATCGATGCGAGGCTCTTGGATCATCCCGTCGGTTGCCGAGAGGATGTCCTGCATTGCTTGGCCCCCCCAATCGCCACTGATCTGATCATTCCAGGCCTGACCGAAACCGGGGAGGCCCCGCCTGTTGGGAGCCAAGACGACATATCCACGCGCTGCCATGAGGTGGAAATTCCAGCGGAAGGAAAATGACTGGCCGATCTGCCCTTGCGGACCACCCTGGCAGAAGGTCAGCATGGGCCACTTGGAAAGATCATTTTCCGCATCGTCCGGGGGAAGGATGACCCACGCCTGAATTTGTTTGCCATCAGTGGCCGTGAAGAAACGTTCTTCGATTTTCGGTAACTCAAGCGTTGCATACAGCGGACCATTGACATCGGTGATCGTCAGGAGTCGTTGGTCGTCGAGATGGAGCAGAGCCAGTTCGGTGGGGCGGAGCATGTTCTGCTGTTTGACGAGCAACCACCGGCTGCCTGCAACGGGAGCGACCACGGAGAAATCGAACCGTCCGCTGCTTCGCTGTTTCGCCTGGGGAGCAGCTCCGGCGGAAAGGACGCTTGCCGGGATCGAGTAGACCTGTTTGGTCCCCCGGGTTTCGCTGGAAAAGTACAGTTCCTGATCATCGGGACTCCAGGTTGCCTCGTGGGCTGTTTGGTCGAGTCCCGCAGTGACCTCACGCATCGAACGTTGCGAGCGATCATAAACGATGATCCGATTTCGATCGGCTTCGAACCCCGGGCGCGACATCGAATGAAAGGCGATAAAGCGACCATTGGCGGAATATCGAGGCTCGAGATCATAGCCTGGCATTTCGGGGGTAATCAGCCGCAACGAACCACCATCGAGCGGGACGAGATAGATTCCGCTGTCTGTACTCTCCGCCGGGTAATCGACGGCCTTGATTGTGAGGGCGATTTCCTGGCCATCGGGAGAGAAAGCGAATTGCTCAGGTCCACCGAAGGGAGGAAGGGGACAATGGCTCCGCATCCCCTCCATCAAATCGACCGCGGGTTCCGCCACCCCTTCGGGAGAAAGCCGAGCGACATGCACATGCGAGTAGGTGTAGTCGTGCCATGCGTTCCAGTGGCGATACATGAGCGAATCGATGATCCGCGCATCGGCCTTCGGGAGATCGGCGTAAAGCTCATTGGCCGTCGCGTCGAGTTTGATACTGACGGTAAAGGCGATTTTGTCTCCCTGCGGAGACGCTTTGAGATTGGCAATTCCCTCGGCGATGAAAGTGATTTGTTTCGGATTCGCCCCGTTTGCAGGGTTCATGATCCAGGCTTGCGGCTTTCCTCCCGCTAACTTTGCCGAACTCGCTGTCGGCTGCGTATCCTGGTCAGCGGTTTCAGCTGCGGCGTCATCTTTGCCGGGGGCGATGTAGAGCAAGCAGTCCCCCTCCGGACGTCGAATCCAGCTCAGGGAGCTCAGTCCTCGAATCCCCTCGAGAAGGACTCTCGGCTCGCAGGCAACCAGCGGAGTTTCGAAGCCAGTTGCGGAGCGGTCGCTAGCCAAATCGCTCACCGGCTGGATGAGGAGGGAGCTGGTCGAGCTGTTTTCAGCAAGGTCATAGGAGGTGACGAGATACGCGAGCTCTTTGCCGTCGGGGGACAGGGCGGCATCGCCGATGCGGCGGAGCTCGAAGAGTTTCTCAGGGGTCATCCGCTCGCCGCGAGCGACGATCGGGGTCAGCAGCAGACCCACGAGGAGGAAAGGGGTCAAACCGAATGTACGGGCAAGGCGATGAACCATAGCAAAATCTCAGAAAATGGAAGCGGATCAAACGCTGCAAAGCCAAGAGCCTCTCGAGTGATCGGTGGCTACGAGGATGATTGTAAACAGCGCCCATTGCAAAGAGTGTATCCAAGCCGAGCTTTTGCAGTAAGATTTGGAGAGTCACGGGCGAGCGACCGCCGGGGGGACCGCTGCCGTTTCGTTTCCACAGCCACCCGGACTGGAGCGTTGCCGATGTCGTCGAAGCCGAAGCGATGGAGGGATGTGATGAGTTTCTCAGCCGTGGATTTTTGGTCTATCGATTTTGGTGTGCTGACGATTTTTTTCTGGATTGCGATGCTGATTCCGTCGCTGGCTGAAGGAGAGACGATGGACGTTTGGATCGGGACCAGCAGTGCGCCACCGAGTCGCGGGATTTATCACTGCACGCTCGACCGCGGCACAGGCAAGCTCAGCGAGGCGCGACTCGTGGCCTCGATCAGTGGTCCAGGTTTTCTTGCACGGCATCCGCACCTGGAGGTTCTCTATGCGGCGGGAACGCTCGAGGGAAAGCCATCGGTGGTGGCTTATCGAATCACCAGCGACTCCGCAGGGGCGAGGTCGCTGGAGATGATCGGCAGCGCGGAGGTGGGTGACGGTGGAGCGACGCATTTGTCGATCGATAAGCAAGGCCAGGCTCTTTTGACCGCACAGTATGGCGGGGGTTCGACTGCGGCCTTTGCGATCCTTCCCGATGGCTCGATCCGCGCACGAACGCAACTGCTGAAACACCAAGGGGGCTCGCGAGTGGTTGCGGGGAGGCAGGATGCGCCGCATGCCCATTGGGTTGGTTTTTCACCCGATGAGCGGTTTGCATTTGTTCCCGATTTGGGTCTGGACCAAGTGCTGGTCTATCAAGTTGATTTGGCGACCGCGATGTTGACCCCTCATGGAGCGGGCGAATGTCCACCGGGGAGTGGGCCAAGGCACATGAAATTTCACCCCAACGGCCAGTGGATCTATGTCCTCAATGAACTCGATTTGACCGTCTCGGTCTTCGACTACGACCGGGCAGCGGGAAGGATGACACGGAAGCAAACAGTCCTTGCGGTGCCGAAGGACGAACTGGCGCGAGAGCAATTTACAAGTGCTTCGGAAATTCGCGTCCATCCCTCGGGGCAGTATGTCTACTCGGCCAATCGCGGACATGACACGATCACGCTCTACAGCGTCGACGAGGCGACGGGGGAGCTTGAGGTTGTGGAACGAACACCGGTGCGCGGTGCAACGCCGCGGAATTTCAATCTCGATCCGAAGGGGAATTGGCTCCTGGCGGCTGGACAGGATTCGCATACGCTCTCCAGCTTCGCTCTCGACCGGGCTACAGGAAGGCTCACGTACAACCGCAGCATCATTCACGTTCCATCGCCGATTTGCGTGCTCTTTGCCCACGAATAGGGGCTACAGAGTGCGGAGGATCGCATCGATATTTTTCTTTGCATCGCCAAAGAGCATCTGCGTATTGTCTTTGTAGAAGAGCGGGTTTTCGACTCCGGCATAACCGGTGGCCATCCCTCGTTTCATCACAATACACATCTTTGCAGTCCAGGCTTCGATCACCGGCATCCCGGCGATCGGGCTCTGCGGATCATCGAGTGCCGCGGGGTTGACGATATCATTCGCCCCGATGACGAGGACGACATCCGTGTCCGAGAGATCTTCGTTGATCTCATCCATTTCGAGCACGATGTCGTAGGGAACATTCGCTTCGGCGAGGAGGACATTCATATGTCCAGGAAGGCGGCCGGCGACTGGATGGATCGCAAAGCGGACTTTTTTTCCGCGACCGGTCAAGCAGCGAACGACATCGGCTAGCGCATGCTGGGCCTGCGCTACAGCCATCCCGTAGCCGGGGACAATCACGATACTCTCTGCATCTTGAAGGGCGCTGACTGTTTCCTCGAGGGAGATTTCGCGAATCGTTCCCTCGACGGCTCGCGATGCCCCACCACCTCCACCAAAGCCACCGAGGATCACGCTGAGGAAACGGCGATTCATCGCCTTGCACATGATGTAGGAGAGAATTGCACCCGAGCTGCCGACGAGCGCACCGGTGATGATCAGCAGGTGATTCTTGAGCATGAAACCCGCGGCAGCGGCGGCCCAGCCTGAATAGGAATTGAGCATTGAAACGACGACAGGCATATCGGCACCACCGATTGCCATCACGATGTGCATCCCGATGACGGCGGCGATCGCTGTCATCATCAGCAGGGGGATCAAGCCCGTCGTCGCATCGGCGATACAGAACCAAATTCCCAGTCCCGCACAGAGCACGGCCAGCACTCCATTGATCCAGTGTCGCGCTGGGAGAATCAGCGGTTTGCCGGAAAGGGTGGCGCGGAGTTTGAGGAAGGCGATTACGGATCCCGTGAAAGTGAGCGCGCCAATAAAGACGCCGGCAAAGATCTCAATGCGATGGACGAGCATCTCGTGGGGAGCGACAAACATTCCCGATTCAAGATGGCTCGAGACTCCGACGAGGACGGCGGCGAGGCCAACAAAGCTGTGCAGGAGGGCGACCAGTTCGGGCATTCCGGTCATTGGCACGCGCGCGGCGAGAAGGGCCCCCAGAGCAATGGCGGGAACGATCGCCAGCATCAAAAGCCCCCAGCCACCGATCATCCCTCCGACCAGTGTTGCGGCAATTGCGAGCCCCATGCCGAGGATTCCCAGCATATTGCCGCGCGGGGCTGTGGATGGATGGGAGAGTCCACCGAGGCTGAGGACAAAGAGGATGGCGGCGACAATATACGCGACTGCGGCCAGTGCTTGATCTGTCGCCAATGTTTCTCCCGCAACCCCGAAGACAAAGGGAGCTGGACTCCAGCAAGGAACATCGCACATGGGCATCGGACGCTTACCTACGAAACATTTTGAGCATCCGGTGGGTGACGAGAAAGCCACCGGCGATATTGATTGTGGCGACGAAAATGGCGACCGCCCCGAGCATCGCAGCGGCGGTGTTTTGCACTCCAACTTGAATCATTCCCCCGATCACGATGATCCCGCTGATGGCATTGGTGACACTCATCAGCGGTGTATGCAGCGCAGGAGTGACATTCCAAATCACCTGCCAGCCAACAATCACGGCAAGGACGAAGACAGTGAAGTCGGTGATCAGTCCGGCATCTCCCGTCAGGCCGAGCGTTATCAGCAAGCCAATCGCCAGGCATAACGTCACGAGCGGAAGTACCTGTCCTTTTTTTTGGACTTCGGCGATCGGAGATGAGGCTAATGGAGACGTTTGTTTTCCGGCTGCTCCTGCCACCGAGACCGCAACCGCGGGAGGAGGCCAGAGAATCACCCCTTCATGGACCACCGTCGCGCTGCGAAGAACGACATCTTCGAGATTCAGGCGAAAATTTTGGCTACCACCGAGATCGTCGAGGAGGTGAAAAAGGTTCGTCCCGTAGAGCTGGCTGGAGGTGTGCGCCAATCGGCTTGGGAGATCGGTGTAGCCAACGATATGCCTCCCTCGATAGTGGACGACTTGCCCGGCAACAGTCAGCGCACAGTTTCCTCCTTGTTCGGCAGCCAGGTCGACAACGACACTGCCGGGGCGCATCGAGTCGACCATTTCGCGTGTGATCAGCACTGGCGCGCGATTCCCAGGAATGAGTGCCGTGGTGATGATGATATCGACCTCTTTGGCTTGCGCGGCAAAGAGGGCGAGCTCCGCGGCGATGAACTCGGGACTCATCGTCTTGGCATATCCCCCCACCGTGCCCCCTTCTTCGCTGCGCGGAAAATCCAAAAAGAGAAATTCCGCTCCCATGCTTTGGACTTGTTCGGCAACCTCAGGGCGAACATCGAATGCACGGACGATCGCTCCGAGGCCCCGCGCGGTGCCAATCGCCGCGAGTCCTGCCACTCCTGCTCCGATCACGAGAACCTTTGCCGGTGGGAGCTTGCCGGCTGCGGTGATCTGTCCGGTGAAGAACCTCCCAAACAGCCCCGCGGCTTCGACCACCGCGCGGTACCCTGCGATGTTCGCCATCGAACTGAGGGCATCCATTTTCTGCGCCCGGCTGATCCGCGGAACGGCATCGATCGCCAGGGCCGTAGCCCGCCGCTCCGCGATCTGTTCCAAAAGCGTGCGATGCTGGGCTGGAGCAAGAAAGCCGATCAGCATTTGGCGAGGGCGGAGCCAGGTCAGTTCTTCGTCGTCGGGAGGGCGGACTTTGAGCAGGATATTTGCTTCTCCCCAAACCTCCTGCGGGGTCCCGACGAGCTCACATCCGACCTGTCGGTAGGCGTCGTCGGGGAAGCTCGCCTCTTCCCCAGCACCGCTTTGCACGATCACTGCGAAGCCTAGTTTTTCGACCAGCCGCCGCGCCGTCTCGGGGGTCGCTGCGACGCGTCTTTCCCCCGGAAAACGTTCCTTGACAATTCCAACCTTCATCCGCTCCGCCGTCGTTCGAAGTTCGCCAAGGCCTCCCTGGACTTCCACTCTCCACCGTTCATGATGGGGGATGCCGCAGAGCACCGCAAGGGAGAGGGATGAATTCAAACCAGGGTACTAGCTCGGGCCGATGCTGGCGAAGATAATCTCTGTTCGCTCTGGTATCCGCGATCTTTCTTGTCGCTTCTCTTCCCGAGGGACTCGTTCGATGGAAAAAAATTCTTCATACCGTCGGTGTGGCACTGGTTGCATTGGAATGACACGTGCGCTGCTCGGGAGGCTGATCCTTGGAAGCGCGATGGCGGCGATTGCGGTTCAAAGTGGTGCGCAGGAGGCGACCAGCAGCGGGGAGAAGGAAGCATTTGTCCGGGCTGCAGAGTCGGGTGTTGGGAAGACGGTTCCAGCGGCGGGTGGTCACTTTGCAGTGCCGGCCCCCGGGGGTTCCGGGCACCGGACCTCGATCGTTCAAGGGGACGTGCGATTGCCCGTCGTTGTCGTCCGCGGGACACCCTATGAAATGGGTTGGCAGCTCGGGCGGCTGATGCAGGAGGAAATGAGTGAATTTGTACCGCGAGCTGTGGCGGGGATCACGCAGCAGTTGGGGATCGATGAAGAGGTGCTTGTCGCGGCATGGACGCGTTCGTCGTCCTATGCCGATGATCGGGTCGAGCAGGAGATGCTTGGTCTTGCCGACGCCTCAGGAGTTTCGCTCCGCACGTTGCAGGCGATGCATGCCCTGCCCCTACTGATGCCCTATTCCTGCAGCAGCATCGCCGTCTGGGGAGATGCGACCGAGGATGGGCATCTTTACCAGACGCGGAATCTGGACTGGAATCTCGAAGTCGGGGCGCACAATTATCCGATGATCGTTGTCTATATTCCCGACAGCGGGGTCCCGCATGTGGTCCCATCTTTTGCGGGCATGATTGGGGCGCACACGGGCATGAATGTCCGCGGAATTGCTCTTTCCGAAATGGGGGATGCGTCGGCCAAAGAGGCTCCGTACCCGGTCCACGCCCCTCATTTCACGGTTTTCTTTCGCACGATGCTCTACGATGCCGAATCCCTGAGCGAAGCGATTGATATTTTTCGTGCCCAGATTCCCACCAAACGTTATCACTATGTGTTTGGGGATGGTGGCCAGGAATTGCGGGCCGTCAAAGTCCGCGCTCATGCCCCCGAACCCCAAAAGGACTGGCTGAAGATTTGGGGCGATAATGACGCGAGTGACGAATTCGCTCCGAATGTTCTCAGCTGCCTTGTCTACAACGACGAAGGACGTGGAGCTTTTCCGACGCTCAAGGCCGAGCATGGAAAACTGAATGCCGAGAAATTGATCGCGCTGGCAAATAAGATTCCGATCAAAGGGGGGAATGTCGAGAACGTGGTCTACGATGCCACCGGGATGCGTTTGTGGGTCTCGTATGCCCGCGACACCACGGAAGCGTACCTGCGACCCTACGCAATGCTCGACCTCAAAGCACTCGATGCAGACCAAGATGGGGCGAGTGATTTACAAGCCGCGCTCACGGGCGACGAAGCTGCCGGAGTTGTTTCCAAGTGATCAGCTGCACGCCCTGCTGGCGAAGCTCCTCAAGCAGTGCTCGATTAGAAAAGAGCCTTCGATCTTGATCGCGCCGTGCCGCGCTGGAGGTGATCCCGCGAAGCTCTTCATTATCGAATCCACAGTGAATGATCAGCTCGGTCACGCCAACCGGGAGATTGGCTAGCTGATCCCGATATTCCTGCTCTCGCAGGGCAGGGATATCCCCGCCGTAGAATTGCAGCAAAGTGTCGATGGAAGGGAGATCCTTTTCACGGAGACGACTGAGCGAGGTCGCAAATTTTTCGGCGAGCGCTGGATAGGCCTCCGAGGTTGCCTGATCGAGTCGTTTGAAAAAGAGGATCGGTAGATCATATTCGACTCCGAGTTTGACATAGACCTCGACCAGGTCGGGTCGGCTGACAAGCGCACCCATATGGGTATCCAGATGCGTCAGCGGGATCCCCCATCCGCGTGCGCGATCGATTTGCGCGCGGAGCTCGATTTCGACTTCCTCGGCTCGCGCATGTTCGCGGACCTGGGCGACGCTGTCCCAGAGATAGCCTTCGTCATCCAAGAGGCTACGGACTTGATCCCGCGGAGCAACACTCCCCCAGCGATAGACGTCCCATTCGGAATTCAGGGTAAGATGAATCCCGTAGTCATATTCGGGATGCCCCTTCGCATACTCGGCGAATTCCTTAAACCAAGGGCACGGAACCATGATGCTCGCCGAGGAGACAACACCTGATTCGAGGGCTTCGATCGTTGCCATATTGACGCTGTGGGACATCCCCGCATCGTCTGCATGGATAATCAGATAGCGGTCGGCGGCCATGGCAGCGGTCCCGATGGAGAAAGTAACGCAGGTCAGCAAGCAGCCGAGGTAAAGCGAAGAGATGTGACGGGGTGGAATTTGCATTGGCGGAAGCTCATCGCTCTGTGGTAGGGACTGGCTCTGTGGTAGGGACTGGGGAGTTGTCGAACGAACGCAGACACCGGGCTGCCTCGGCGCGGAGTCGGGCGATGAGTTCAGCGCGCGAATCAGTGCGCGAACCATCCGGCTCCTTCGGCAGCCGCGCCAGGAGCCGCGCGCTCTTGAGTAGCTGCTCGGCTACATGAGCTGAAAAATCATCCGCTTGGGGCGAGGGCGCCAAATGAGCATGACCCCGATGCATGCCCGGTTCTGGATCTCCGGGGAAGCGTTCGAGAATACTGCCGCGCTGCCGTGCGGCATCGAGAATCCCATCGAGAATCGGGTCCCCGCTGTGGGGGGGCGTCTCTGGTTCGTGCAGCGAACGGAGAATTTGCGATTTGATCGAATCGAGCTTGGCAGCATCCTCCCGGTCGCCTTCTTGCAGCTCGGGCGATTGCACATCAGGAGGCATTGCTAGCAGCACAGGGGTGCTGGATGGGAGGGGAGAAGGTGGGGCCGGAGTCGACGTCGGGTTGGGCGGGGGCTGGTTCCCGACAACCGCCGGGACGCCCCAAACGACGAAGATTCCCACCGCAATTCCCACGATCCCCACGATCAGTGCCAGCGAGCCGAAAAGCGGGCCTCGAGTCCCATTGCGGTAGAGCCGACGGTTTTCTTGCATCGGTTGCGAGCTGAGCATCGACAAGCGGCCTCCGTTCCGGCGGTAGCGAGGTGTTGTTAACCCGGGAGATTCCCGATTGTAGCGGGTTCGTCACGGGAAGGAGCTGGCGATGGGGGATCGGTAGCGCACAGAAATCAAGTCTTGAAATGCGGGGGGGGTGGGATAGTAACGGTTGAACGGGAGGCAAGGGGTGATTAAAGTCAGAGGTTCGTTTTCCCGTTTTTTTCGACAAAATTTTTCTTGTCCTTTTTTTTGAGCGTTGTCAATCGTCATGTCCAACCGCACAGGTTTCCGTAGCCAGACGCTTCGCCGGGTTTTCAGGATGGGGATGGAATCAGGGAGGGAACGTCGACGCGGACGGGGTGCCGGTCGCGCGGCACTGGAGCGTCGATTGCTCGCCGAACGGCTTGGTTCGAGGGAACTGCTCGCGGCCGATTTTGGTGTGGAGAACGAGGTTGTTTTCGCCGCGGCGGAGCCTGCCGCGACGAGGTTGTTTGTCGCAAAGAGCAAGGAACTCGCGTATGCGTCGCAGCAGCTGGGAGAGGTGTCGCACGACCACTGGTTGATGTCATGGTCGGCGGAGGAGGGTCCGGCGGAGAGTTATGGTCCTTCGGTGGTCGTTTCGGTGGAGCGTGCTCCGCTGATTTCCAACGCTTACCTCGTTCGCTTCCAGCAGCCTTTTTCTGCGACCGATGCCTACAGTCAGTTGGGATTTGGTGCGGAACCGAGTCTGCTGTACCCGCTCGTTCCGCGGCAGCAGGCGCTGCGACACATTCCGAACGATGAGATCTTCATCGACCAGTGGCACTTGCTCAATACAGGACAAGTTGCTGACGCGATTCCGGGTGAAGACATGAACGTCGTGGGGGCGTGGGACCGGTATCTCGGGCGCGATGTCGTGATTGCGATTGTCGATGACGGAGTGCAGTACACGCACGAGGATTTAACCGATCGCTATCGTCCCGATTTGAGCTTTGATTTTTACGACAACGATCCTGATCCTGCAGCGCGACCGACGGCGGACATCCATGGGACGGCTGTTGCGGGGGTGGCGCTCGCGACACAGGATAATGTGGAAGGGGTTTCCGGGGTTGCTCCGATGGCAGAGATGGCGGCCTTACGCCTCGTCGTGGGAGAGACGACCGATCTGCAGGAAGCAACGGCGCTGAAGTACCGGCTCAACGCGATTGATATTTACAACAACAGCTGGGGTCCGCCAGACCTCGCTTCACCGTTCGATTCCGTTCGCTTTGCGAACCAGCCAGGTCCCTTGGCGCTCGCAGCGATTAAGGAGGGGGTCACGAGTGGTCGAGGAGGACTGGGGTCGGTTTATGTTTGGGCCGCGGGGAACGGAGGCCGTTTTGGAGACAATGTCAACTACGATCTCTATGCAAACTCGCGATACACGATTTCCGTTGGCGCGGTAGGACCCGATGGGATTCGTGCGCCGTACAGCGAACCGGGGGCATCGCTGTTGCTGGTTTCACCTTCGGAGAATGATCGGCTGGGGGTATGGACAACCGATATTCTCGACCTGGAAGGGTATGGGCCGACGGACTACACCAATTTGTTTGGTGGCACGAGCGCGGCGGCTCCGGGGGTTGCCGGTGTGGTCGCTTTGATGCTCGAGGCGAATCCGAATCTCAGCTACCGCGATGTCCAGCACATCCTGATTCATACGGCTCGGCAGAATGATCCAACCGAAGTGGACTGGATTCAGAATGGTGCGGGATTATGGGTGAACCACAACTATGGATTTGGCGTTGTCGATGCCACCGCGGCGGTCGACCTTGCCGAGCAGTGGACCACGATCAGTGCCGAGCAGTCGTGGCAGTCGCCAGTTTTGAATCCGCGGGTGTTGATCCCCGATAATGATCCAGTGGGAGTCGACATCACTTTTGACATTCGTGAGAATTTCCCGATCGAGTATATCGAGCTCAAGACGCGGACGCAGCATACTTGGTCTGGGGACTTGGTTTACAAGCTCACGAGCCCCTCGGGAACGGTCTCTGTTTTGACCGACGTCCATAATCGGACCGAGAATCACACTTTCAATTTTCCCGTGACCTCCGCGCGGCACTGGGATGAGTACACGTTCGGGACCTGGACGCTGAACATTTCGGATCAGTTTGCTGCTGACGAGGGGACTGTCGAGCAGATACAACTGACGATTTACGGCAACGAAGGGAATCTTTTGCAGCCGTTGCTGGAGATCAGCGATACGTCGGCGCGAGAAGATAACCGGACGCTCGATTTCCTCGTCTCGATTCCTGCGCCGGTCGACTATGACATTACCTTCCAAGCGACCACGGTTGCGGAAACAGCCACGCCCGGGGAGGATTACGAAGAACTGTTCTACCAGTCGTACATCATCCCGGCGGGACAAACATCGACCTTTGTGACGGTCGTCATCAATGACGACACTGTGGCCGAAGAGGATGAGACGTTCTTGGTTGCGCTCTCACAGCCATCGGGGGCGAGGGTGCCGCGAGTTCCCGTCGTCGGGACAATTATTGATGACGATGGGCCAAAAAT
>Ga0169931_10009636_pt1 | contig 13898 bp, 13 predicted proteins | sample Kivu_15m_20L_FD_129675 | JGI IMG/M metagenome (GOLD analysis project Ga0169931, IMG submission 129675) | Freshwater microbial communities from Lake Kivu, Western Province, Rwanda to study Microbial Dark Matter (Phase II) - Kivu_15m_20L... | ecosystem: Environmental > Aquatic > Freshwater > Lake...
TAGTGATGGCATTAAACACCTGCTCTTTTGGCAATAAATCAAGAATGGGTTTGAGTATTGTTTGACTGTTGTCGCTTGATAAAATAATGGATAAAACAGATCCCAAATTGGGGTCTGTCTGCTTCAAATTGTGTTAATTTATGTGATAATTAAAAAAAGTCAGCAATTGCAATTAATTTTTTAGACTATAATCAAATTAATAAGAATCGGGAAAAATAAATGTTCTTTCCTTTTTTGGCGCCTGTTGCTGAAGCTGCTGATGTCGTTGGTGACTTTTTGACCCAAAGCCCTGCTCAAAACATGACTTTTGACACTGCTTTAGGACTTTTTGAAGGTGTTATACGGCATATGAAAGTGAAGAATCCATCTTTCAAGGAAACATTTGAAAAGAATGAAGTCGCAATGAGGGATCTGATTTCAAGTAGTATAAGGGCCTATTTGCGTGATCAGTCGTCGCTGCAAACCCATAATTACTTTGGTGCGGATATCGAGGAGCGGGTTAAACAAGTCAAGGATTCTGGTAGTGCGATTGATTTTGTGATTGATCGTAAAACTGCACTGGGCGTTGCAATTGCTACAGTGGTTAGTATTTTGGCTGCTTTATTGGGAGTTATTGTGTCTTTGCCACAAAGCCAAAACTTTTATCGTGATTTAAAAATGGCATGTACTCAGGTTACTGTTGGTGTTTTAAAGGCGGTGATTGATATAACGATTGCATCTTTGACTGATGTGCTTGCGATTGTTTCAAGCATTTTGCTGTTTCTTCCAAAGTTATTAGGCGCTGAAGAATTTATCAATAAAATGCCAGTCCTTAGGAAAATGAATCAGTTGGCTACTCGAAGAATGCGTTCTTATGAGAATACTTTTGAGGATTTTGCAAAATTCGGGCTGATGATTAAATTAAGAGTGCTGGGGATGGATGTTAAAAGCATGACCCAAGAAGATAAATTTCGGCTTATAGAGATGATGGACCGAATGGTAAAACATCAGGCAACTGATCCTAATTTTAATGCTTCGATGAATGAGGCGCTGGAATCTTGTCTTAATTCAGAAGATCAAGAAAGGTTGATTGAGGTTTTACATCGCAATAAGGATTATTTGCCCCATTTGGGAGAAGATGCACTAGAACAATTGGGAACATGGCTTAGCAGTTTTCCACTTAATGCTAAGCAAGAGCAAGAGCAACAGCAACTGGCAGAAAAAATTTCAGCCATTTCGCATTTGGTTGGTCTGGCTAAAAAATGATACCCCCCCCTTATCGCTTTTTTAGTTAACAGGGTGTTTGTCCTGGATATTTGGGTTGTTTTTATGGTTTAAAATCGTTATAGTTTCTCATTGGAGGGGCTATGAGTGAGAAGAAAATTATCAGTGAGGCTGTCTCAAAACGATATGAGCATGGCTTTGTTTCTGAAATACAATCAGACACTTTTGACCCTGGTTTAAATGAAGACGTTATTATTCGTTTATCAGAAATTAAAAAAGAGCCCACATTCATGCTGAATTGGCGTCTTAAAGCCTTTCAGAAATGGTTAACCATGAGCGAGCCAAATTGGGCCGCACTCAATATTTCGCCAATTGATTATCAAGCCATTAGTTATTATTCTGCGCCTAAAACTCAGAAAGATGGGCCTAAAAGTTTAGATGATGTTGACCCTGAGCTTTTGAAAACTTATGAACGGCTAGGTATCCCCTTATATGAGCAGAAAATGCTGGCAGGTGTTGCGGTTGATGCGGTATTTGATAGTGTATCCATTGCAACCACATTCAAAGATAAGCTGAAAGAGGCCGGTGTTATTTTTTGTTCGTTCAGTGAAGCCCTAAAAGAGCATCCAGAGCTTGTGGAGCAGTATATTGGCTCAGTTGTTCCGGTTGGCGATAATTTTTTTGCTTGTTTAAATTCGGCTGTATTTACAGATGGCTCTTTTGTGTATGTGCCCAAGGGGGTGCGCTGCCCAATGGAGCTCTCTACGTATTTTCGAATCAATGCTGCCAATACGGGTCAGTTTGAGCGTACTCTGATTATTGCAGAAGAAGGTGCATATGTCAGTTATCTTGAGGGATGTACAGCCCCTATGCGTGATGAGAATCAGCTACATGCTGCAGTTGTAGAATTGATTGCAAAAAATAATGCCCAAATTAAATACTCAACGGTACAAAATTGGTATCCAGGCGATGAAAATGGTGTGGGTGGTATTTATAATTTTGTGACCAAGCGAGCAGTGGCTCATCAGAATGCAAAAGTATCATGGACTCAGATTGAAACGGGCTCTTCTATTACTTGGAAGTACCCCTCAGTGATTTTAAGGGGTGATGATGCTGTGGGTGAATTTTACTCAGTGGCGTTGACCAGTAATGCACAGCAAGCTGATACAGGTACTAAAATGATTCATTTGGGCAAACGCACCAAGAGCACTATTATCTCCAAAGGCATTTCAGCGATGAAAGGTCATAACAGCTATCGTGGTCGGGTCCGTGTTGGTCCAAAAGCTGAGCAAGCCAGAAATTTCACTCAATGTGATTCTTTGCTTTTATCTGACACTTGTGCTGCTTACACCTTTCCATATGTGGATGTGGCAAATTCAACCGCTAAAGTGGAGCATGAGGCAACCACCTCAAAAGTAGCGGATGATCAGCTATTTTATTTGCAGCAAAGAGGAATAAGGGCTGAAGAAGCATTGGCATTGATTGTGAATGGATTTTGCCGCGAGGTATTTGATCAATTGCCCATGGAATTTGCTGTTGAGGCACAAAAGCTTTTAGAAATCAGTTTAGAAGACAGTATAGGTTAACCGATGTTAAAGATCAGTCATTTACATGCAAAAGCGCTTGATAAGCCCATATTAAGAGGATTAAACCTTGAGGTTAGGCCTGGTGAGGTTCATGCCATTATGGGGCCAAATGGGTCTGGGAAAAGTACTTTTGCCAGTGTGCTTGCAGGTAAAGAAGATTATGAGGTGACTGCCGGCAGTGTGATATATCAAAATCAGAATTTGCTGAATTTGTCAGTGCATGAGCGCGCCCTGATGGGGGTGTTTTTAGCATTTCAATATCCTGTGGCGGTTCCTGGGTTATCAAATGTGAATTTTCTCAAAACAGCTGTTAATAATCTGCGCAAGCATCACAATCAAGAGCCGCTGGATGCCTATGATTTTCTAGCCAAGGCCAAGGCGTTAGCTTTAAAAGTTGGGCTTGGTGAGTCATTTCTTAGTCGAGGTCTTAATGATGAGTTTTCAGGTGGGGAGAAAAAGCGCAATGAAATTATGCAAATGCTTATGCTCGAACCAAGTTTATGTGTTTTAGATGAAACAGACTCAGGGCTTGATATTGATGCGCTTAAAACGATAGCAGCAGGTGTCAATCAGCATCGTAGAGCCGATAGAATGTTTGTGGTTGTCACGCATTATCAGCGTCTTCTTGATTATATTGTTCCTGATTTTGTGCATGTACTTATCAATGGTCAGATTGTTAAAACGGGTGATGCAAGTTTGGCCAAGGAGCTTGAGGTCAAGGGTTATGGATGGTTGATGACCAATCAAGGACGTGTTTTATGAAATCCATTCAGTGGCCATCGATGAAAGATGAGCTATGGCGGCAAAGTGGAATTTGGACTTTAGAGCGCCCTGAGGCATTACAATCAGCTTCTGTGGTACAAAACGATTTTTGTTTGCAGGAAGTGGTAGCTGATGGGTCAAATTCCTTTAACTTTACTCATCATGAAGATTTTTTATTAAGTCAAATGGGCCCTACACAGTCCTTGGCGCTAATTGATGGTCAATATTCTTACCAGCTGGCTGTGAGTGCCAGTGCACTTAGTGTTTCATTTAAAATTGATGGCAAGGTTAATATTGATTTTCAGCAAGCGATGTCTGATCAAGGTTGGCAGCTGCGTGTTTTTGAATTTTATGTCGCCAAAGGTGCGGCACTTGCAATTACCTCTCAGGTTAATCAACCAGATAGTCAGTCCATGGTACTTTGGCTGATTCATCAGGAACAAGATTCAGTGTTGAATTTTTCAAGAGAGCATATTGAAGGGGCATTTGTGCGTGATCATGTTTGGGTTAATCAAATCGGCGCCAATGCCAGCTCTTTTTTGCATGGCCTTTACGCAGCTCATCAACAACAATTGTCTGAGCATATTTGGACGGTTTCTCATCAAGCGCCCGGTGGTCGATCTGTGCAGAAGCTGCGCGGTATTTTAAATGATAACGCAAGAAGTGTGGCAATTAGCCAGGTTAAAGTGATAAAAGGGCTGCATGGGATTGAGTCTGAGCAACGATTGGATCATATTTTGTTGTCCGATCAAGCCGCGGTGCATACCCGTCCGCAGCTTGAGATTTTATCAGATGATGTGATGTGTCAGCATGGTATTACGGTTGGGGCAATTGATGAAATGGCACTTTTTTATCTTCAAAGTCGAGGGATTGATCAAATGTTGGCCATGCAGCTATTGGCAAGGGGTTTTTTTGAGAAGATTTGGACAGGTGAGTTGTCAGAGTTGATGCTGGAAAAATTAGCAGAAGTGATCGATGAGGCTGGTCGGCATGAATTTTCAAAATGATTTTCCTGTTTATAAAACATACCCAAATTTAGCGTATTTAGACAGTGCAGCTTCAAGTCAAAAACCCTCATGTGTGATTGATGCGATGACTCAGATGTATCAATCTCAGTATGCAAATGTGCATCGGGGGTTATATCAACTGAGCGAGCAGGCAACAATCGCATATGAGGCAGCGCGGCAGACAGTGGCAAAGTTTTTGGGAGCTTTAGAGGATCAGCTGGTGTTTACTCCTGGGACTACCGCCTCTATTAATTTGGTTGCACAAGCGTTTTTGTTGCCTAGGCTGAAAGCTGGTGATGAGATTCTTGTATCCAGAATGGAGCACCATGCAAATATTGTGCCTTGGTATCGGCTGTGTGAGCAAACAGGGGCAAAACTGATCGTAATTGAATGTGATGAATTAGGGCAATTGGATTTGCAGGCTTATGCCAAGGCGCTTGAAAGCCATCGGGTAAAAATGGTGGCACTTGTGCATGTGTCCAATGTGCTTGGCACGATTAACCCCATTGCATCTTGCATCTCATTGGCAAAGGCCAGAGGTGTGCCGATATTGGTTGATGGTGCGCAAGCGACTGCGCATATGCCGGTTAATGTAGCGCAGCTTGGCGTGGATTTTTATGTGACATCTGCTCATAAAATGTATGGTCCTACGGGCATTGGTGCTTTGTATATTGCCAAAGACCATTTTGAAGATATGATGGTTTATCAAACCGGTGGCAATATGATTTTGGAAGTTGATTTTGACAAAGTTACCTATATGTCAGGGCCGGCAAAATTTGAGGCAGGGACACCACATATCGTTGGAGCCATTGGTTTTGCCAAGGCCTGTGATTATTTGTCCAGCATTGGCTGGAATCAAATCATGGCTCATGAGCAGGCTTTACTTGCTTATCTAAATCATGCCCTGGCCTCTTTTTCTGATATTAAAGTGGTGGGGAAGGCAGCATCTAAAATCGGTGTTGTATCATTTGTGATGGACCGTGTGCATCCGCATGATATTGCCAGTATACTTGATCATCATCAGGTTTGTATTCGAGCAGGGCATCACTGTGCCATGCCTTTGGTTCGTTATTTTGGGTATCCTGCTTTAAGCCGAATTTCATTGGGGTTAAATAATGTTCAAAAGGATATTGATCAGTTGATTACGGCGCTTGATCAGGTCAGGAAGATATTTGCATGAAGGGGCTTTATCAAGATTTGATCATTGACCATGGGACAAAACCACGGCGTAAAGGAATCATTGAGAACCCAAGTGCCAAAGAGCGTGGTCATAATCCGTTGTGTGGGGATCAGATTGAGGTGTTTTTGGAGATTGATCCAGATGGGGTGGTTAAGAGGATAAGGTTTGAAGGCGAAGGCTGTGCCATTTCTATTGCATCAGCATCATTGATGGCTGAGGCTGTTGAGGGTAGGCCAGCTGAAGAGGTGCAAGCATTGTTTGAAAATGTTCATGGCATGCTATCAGGCAAAGGCCATGATGATTTGGGGAAGCTTGAGGCTTTATCTGGCATCAGCCAATATCCAATGCGTGTGAAGTGTGCTACTTTGTCTTGGCATACTTTGATGGCGGCTTTAAAAAAAATGGGGCCAGTATCTACTGAGGGGGTATGAACATGATCAAAATTAGTAAAGAAGCTGAAAATTATTTATTAAAGTGGCTTGAGAAAGAGAATGGAATTGGTATTTATTTGAGCATGAAGAAGCAAGGCTGTTCTGGCTGGCAGTATCATTTAGAGGCTGTTTTAACTAAGCCACAAGGTGTAATTGAGCAGGCATGTGAACAGATTGTGCTTTACATTCAAGTTGGAATGATCCATAAAATGGAAGGCACTCAGATTGATCTGGAGCAAATGAGTTTGGGTCAGAAGAAAATTGTGTTCAATAATCCCAGGGCCAAAGGAAGATGTGGTTGTGGAGAATCATTTCAGTGGGATGAGCATGCAAGTTGAAAAGGGACAGGCCCTGACTTTAAATCGAGATTGTGATGCAATATTGGTGCCACATGGCCAACCAATTATTTTGACCGCAGGAACTCCTGTGAGTATTTATCAAATGCAAGGTGGTTCGGTAACAATTTTGCTAGGTGGCAACATGGCGCTAATTCACTCAGATGATGTGGATGCCCTGGGTCTTGAGCCTGACCCTGATCTTAAAAAATACCTAGATGACCCTAATTTAAGTACCCTTGAGAAAGTTTGGTACCAGCTGACATTATGTTTTGATCCTGAAATTCCAGTGAATATTGTTGATTTGGGACTGGTGTATGATGTGTTGTTTTACCAGGAAACTCAATCATGCTGCATCATTATGACTTTAACATCACCAACCTGTGGCATGGGTCCTGTTTTAGTTGAAGATGTAAAATATAAAGTTGGTATGATAGCAGGGATCGATCAAGTGGAGATTGAGCTGGTATTTGATCCTCCTTGGGGTAAAGAAATGATGTCAGATGCTGCTAAGCTACAGCTGGGATTGCTTTAGATCAAAATTACTTTATTTTTCGCCTCAGTGACTTTAGTCATTTCTCTGATTTTAATCTATAATTAAAAAATAATAATAGTTAAAAAGAGCTGCTAAAATGAGCCGAAATTCAAACAGTCAGGGGCCCATACTAGGTGACAGTGAAAAAAATATACAATTGCCAGATGCGCAAAAAAAAGTCCAAGATTTTTTAAATAAGTTAGATACCTCTATAAGATCAAACAAGTCTTTTGCGCAATTTGTGATTGATGAGATTCAAGGAGCATTGCCTCAAGGCGGTCTAGATGAAAGTATCGCTTATATAGAAGCAGGAATACAGGCTTATCATGACCAGGGGAAACTCCCCGAGCAGGAATTATCGTCAATTTTTCAAATATTTGATATTATACTAAAATTGGGACATTGTTATGCACAAGATGACCAGCAACGTAAGGCAATTGTGCTTGACATGATCATTCAGGTTCTTGAATATTCTGAAGGTACTGTATCTGTCTTAAATCAATTGATGCAATCAAGGCTTGATGTATTAAAAGCAGATGATCCTCTAATCTTTAAGTTTTCATCTATTTTTGAACTTGGATTTCTTCGATCCAAGCCGCCTCTCCAGCAATTTTTGTTTAAAAGTTTGTTAATCACACTGATGTTAAATAATGATGTTACTCCGCAAGAGATCACTCATGGCAATTGGGATCAAAGTAATTTAAAACGTTTATCAGAGTTTCAGGATAAAGGGCTTCCCGATTTAAAGGACTTGTTTTTTAGTGAACCTAATATAAATTTACCACAATCATTTCGCCAAAAGCTGCTTAGGAGTGCTCTGCAGCTGCGTTTTGACAAAGAACCCCCCTCTTTTGAGGATTTAGAGAAAAATCAGATGATTGACTATTTAAGGGATGATCAAAAACAATCGCTTTATAGATCTTTTAAGCAGGGGCTGGGTGATTTAACATTTGAGCCAGTAAATATTAATTTCACTCAGCCCTCTTTTAACCAAGATTTCGATGGATTATTGGGAAGGTATAATCAACTTAACGCAAGGGGTGCAGCATTAGGTCAAAAAGAAGATTTGCAAGCATTCATAGAGCGTATTGGGGTACTTAAGGCAATGCAAGATGATGTCAAGACCATTTGGGGGCAGAATCAGGTTACTGTATCTTTGTTACAAAGTTTAGCGGAGGTTTTAAACAATGGGAATTGCCCTGAGGTTTATAAGCAATCACTAAAACATAAATATGATAAATTTGGAGCATCTATTAACATCAGTTCAATGAACATGAATGAACTTAAAGAATGGTTAGCAGAAAGTAATTCGGAGGTAAATAATGCTTTACCTGATGGCCTGCAAAAGGCGTTAAGGCAAAAGCTTGACTTGCTTCAACAACAAAATCAAGCAGCAGCCTTAGCAGCTTCAGTAAGCGCTGATATTTCAGGTCCTGAAAATCTAGCAGCAGCCTTAGCAGCTTCTGAAGTAAGCGCTGATAATTTAGATCTTAAAAATTCAGATCCTTCAGTTGGTGCGTCTGCTTCATTGTCAAGCGATTTAGGATTTAATGATTTAGGGGGTAATATGAAAGTTTCTACTTCTGCTTCTGCCGAAAAATTGGACTCTTCTGTTGCATCTAGCGCACCTCCAGCTGAGTCTTCTCTTGAGGGTAGGTTTTTGGCGGTTATGGGGCGTATTCATCAATTTCAAGCAAAACTTGCAAAAATTAACACTTTTGAGTCAAGGGAAGGTGAGCTTTTGAAAGTATTTCAAAGTAGAGGAGGTAATCAGGAAGAAATCGAAAAATTAAAGAGAATTCAAAAATATTTAGAATCGCTAGAAGCAGGAGAGACTCCCGAGGTGGTTGCCTCAGAGGATAAATCATTTTTTGCCATAGAACTAAAGGGGTGCTGGGAATCTTGTAAAGGTAAATCAGAATCAGTTAGTGAATCTGATGATGATAAGATTGAAAAATATTCGGATTTATTATCAAAAGAATTAGCTTTGAAAGCTAAGCAATCAGCACTTCAAAATGATGCCCGAAGATTATCTAGTTCAACTTCGGGTTTGTTCGCAAGGCCAGCTGCCCATCGAGTGCTATCATTCTTTCCAAAGGATATGCTGGTGTTAAATCAAGAGCGTTTAAATGCAGAGATTCAATGGTCTGGACAGCCAGAGGATGAAGCGTCAAAGCAGAAATTAAAAAACATTATTAATCAGTACAAAAGCTTTTGGCCTGGTGAACAAAATCAAGCAGAAGCTGCTCTTAAAGTTTCATTGCAAACAGCGAATTTAGGTGATTCATTTGGTGCTGTAAAAGCATTTTTAGACCAAAACCAAAATCAGGCTGCCGATTATGCTGGTTTTGCTGTTACAATAAATAAGTTTGGTCAGGTGAGTGCACTTGCATCTAAGGATGCTTTAACTGAAGACTCAGCAAAAGTTATGCTAGAAAAATTTCTTGCCTTTAACTATGAGGGTCCTGTGTATGTGGCTGCATCTAGCAAAAATGACTTTGACTTGGCAATAGCAGCAGCTAATGCTCTACCCAGGGATAATTCCCTCAAGGTGATTGTTAGTTTTGGGAATCAAAAACGAGAAATAGAGATTGAAAAAAGAGCTCTAACTTTATCCAATTGATTATAGAGCAAGGCAGCTAATTTATTTTTGTGCTATACTGGCCTACGTAAAATAAGAGGTTGATTGGTATGAGAGCAGAGCTTTTGGGTTTATTGTCAGATGATGCTATTAAAGATATTCAGAAATCGGGATTTTGGGATCAACTTTTACCTCGTTTGGTGCCGGATGCTACAGATTTTTTGCAAGAAAATGAGCTCAATGCACTGAGTTCATTACTTAAAAGTGAAGAAGGGTTTAATATTTTGATGCAGTTTACCGGCCTTGCTGGGATGATCAAGGATGGGGAAAAAGCCAAGAAATTGGGTGGTTTGAACGAAGAAAGCAAGCAAAGTCATACCCAAGAAGAGTTGGCTAGAAAGGCTTGGTTTAAGCTTTTGTCTTTAAATCCCAAAAATTTGTTCACCATTTTATTGCATTCAAGAATGCACAATGAGAAGATTCCGGCTGATATCTGGCGTATGGCCAATGAGCTGATGTTTATAGATGAGATCAAGTTCCAGCTAGAGGATATTCAGCAGCATAATAAAAAAACCCAAGAGCAAATTAACACAAGTACGCAAGATAGTATTAGGAATCAGGCGGAAAGAACAGTAAAATTTACAGCCGATAATGAAGGTCGGTTGATTGAAATGGAGGTGGTAAATAATCAAATGCCAGTATTTTCAAGAGGGACTAATGATCCATTGCTTGATTTTTTATTACTCTGGCCAAGAAAAACACCACCGACTATAACACTTGACACAGTTGATGATGCAAAAACTGTTTTGCAATATATTTTAGAAAAAAATGGAAAGTGCTGTATCCCTATCCTGCAGGGTGAGAATATTTTAGATATTCAGGCCTTGCTCAGGGATTTTCAAAACTCAAATGATTTAGGCCCTATTAGAAGCTTCCTTGATCCTGGGTCTGATTTGCAACTTTCCATGCAGAAAGTGCTTAAGCCACCGAAAAATGAAGAGGCTAACGGCTGAAGCATTTATTGATGAGCTTGAGATATCCCACAGCCAAGGTTAATAAAATCACAATGGTTTATTTGCTACTGGGAGATTGCCTTTCTAAATCAAACTAAGCTGATGCATGATGCCCTTAAAGAATGTCTTAGAGCACTGATGCAAGACGTTAGATCAGGTGGGTAGAATAATTGGGTATCTGTAAAAAACTGATGAGGATGAGGTGTTTGAGTTGATTGCAGTGGCTTTAAATTTAGATGAAAAATGAGGTTAGAGAGCGCTTTGACAGGGATTAATGCTTTTAGGCTTGTTTTATTGATGGTTTGCTTGATAAAATGACTGGTAAGAAAAACCTGTTGTATTTATGGTTAAACAAATTGATTTTGAGAAGTCCTTAAGTGATCTTGAGGAAATTATTCAGCAGCTTGAAAATCCTAAAACTGGCCTTGAAGGCTCATTAGCCGCTTTTGAAAAGGGCGTTGGGATTGTGAAATCCTGTCAGAAGGCGCTTGATCAGGCAAAAAATCGAGTCGAAATTCTGCTTGGGGAAGACCAGCATGAGCAAGATTAATATCGAACTTCAGCGATTAGTGTCTACACTGAGTGCTCCCTGTGTCCTAAAAGATGCTATGCTATGGGCACTTTTAGGTGGAAAACTATACCGTGGGCAGTTAACTTATGTTGCATGTCTGGCCTGGGGTGCCACTGATCAGCAAGCACTGCGTTTGGCCTGTGCTGTTGAGGCGGCACATGCCTGCAGTTTAGTTCATGATGATTTGCCTGCCATGGATAATGATCAGTTTCGCAGAGGACAATTGACTGTTCATGCCAAATTTGGAGAAGCTATTGGGATTTTGGTTGGTGATGCTTTGATCTCTTTGGCTTATGAATGGATTGCCAGTACTGATCACCCAAATGTGGCATCTATGATTCGTGCACTGGGTTATGCTTTTGGTCCTGAGGGCATGATTGGGGGTCAGTATGTTGATTTGCATGTCAAAATCAACTCACTGGATGAATTATTTGAATTACATGCTGCCAAGACCGGGCGTCTTTTTGGTCTTTGTCTGGCCTTAGGAATGCTCTGTAAGCAATCGCATGTTGAGGGTGATATTTGGGAAATTGGCAGGTTGATGGGGATTGCTTATCAGTGCATTGATGATTTCCAAGATCAAGGTATCAAAGATGCCAAAGAAACGGCACCTCATTTTTTAAGTCAGGACGCATTTTGTCAATTAATCGCTCAAACTGAGGCTCAAGTGGATGTCTATTTAAAGGCTCATTGTCCTGAGCCATTTTTGTTGATGCCTCAAATCAAAAAGATTTTTGCCCATGAGCTGCCTGCCTAACTTCATTCAAATACAAGAGTATTTTTTTCAACTGCAGACTAAAATTTGTGATCAAGTGGCCGATTTGACCTCTGCCGAAGTTAAACTGATGCCAACAGATACCATTTCTCGCAAACATTGTGCTGCGATTGGGCATAATTGGGTATTTGAACGTTTTGCGATCAATGTTACGGCCATGGAGTCGCAGGGGCTGCCTGGAGTTGCTTTGGCAGACCAAGATCAGCATGTTAATGCCCCTTTTAGAGTCTGTGGTATTTCAATGATTTTTCATCCTCATAATCCATTTGTGCCAACAATGCATGCTAATTTGCGGTTATTCTGTTTGCAGGATAAGCCCGTTTACTGGTTTGGTGGTGGACTGGATCTAACCCCTTGTTATGTGGATGAAGATGATGTTCGTTTTTGGCATGATTGTTGTCGGCAAGTTTGTGAACGTCATCATATGGATTATGCAGCGCTAAAAGCGCAGTGCGATCGTTATTTTTATTTACCACATCGAAAAGAGCACCGTGGTGTTGGTGGATTGTTTTTTGAGAATGTTTCGGGAAATGCAAATGCGATTACTGATTTTGTCAGAGATTTGGGTCAGCAGATAACTGCCACTTATTTTCCAATTGTAAGAAAACAAATGCATACTCCCTACGGAGAGGATGAAAAATTTTTTCAAAGTATTCGAAGAGGTCGTTATGTTGAATTTAATTTGCTGTATGACCGCGGCACACATTTTGGCTTCAAGGTTGGAGCCTGCCCTGACACGGTCTTGGTGTCAATGCCACCTGGAGTTCGTTGGGAGCATGATTTTGCGCCCAATCAACAACAACAAGTTTCATTAAATTATTTTAAACAACCCTGGTCAAAGCAGGTTTTTGAGTGATGCAGTTTGTTTCATCACTGGTCAGTGATTTCACACCGATTGTGCTGCTGGCTTTGTGCTACGGGTTTTACCATGCCAGAATTCAGCACTTAATTGATTTTAGATATCCGCTGATCTTAACCATTTTGGTTTTCTTGGTGGAAATTATCACAGTGCTGATGACTGATTTGAAATTTGAGTTCAGTGTGGAGCCGATAATGAGGGTGTACCCATTTTTGTACCTCACCCTCCTGGTAACAGATGCATTGTATCGCTCAACCTTTCCTGATCGCATTACATGGAAAGCCTGGCATAGTTTGAGGGCACTTACCAATAACACAGTGCGTGTGGGGGTTGTGATGGCGCTGTATGCTGGGTTTTTGCAAGTTGGCGTGCAGGTTAATTATATTGAACCATTGTATTTAAGTGTTTTTCCACAATCTCCAGTGTTGACAGTGATTCTGTCCGTTTTGATATTTCATGCATTGCCATTATTGGTTGGAAATGTATTAATTGGGGCGCCATGGCTTTTGATGGCTCTATTTTCGGCGCTGGTGAGTTCTGGGTTTTTATTGTTAAAAATGGGTGCAGTTACATTTTCTGTGGCAGTTGGGTGTAGTATTTTAGTCAGTGCGTTGTTTTGGTGTTTTGGATTATGGCCAACCCTAATTGCATATTTGATGCGTGATTTAATCATTTCATTTCCCAACCCGCAGCTTCAGTTTTATTTCGGGGGGCTGGTATTATTGCTGTTAATTGTCATGTTAATTTTGCAAATCATATTTGAGACCCAATATTTATCAATCGGCGCTTACTCCCTGAGAAAGCGTGAGCCTATGGTGCTTTTTGAGACCTTACAAGTGGGGGCTGTTCCTCGGCATTTTCTTTTCCTGGCCATTGGCGTTTTAGGGCTGGGGCTGAAATTATCAGATTGGTCTTTGGCACAAAACACGCGCTTGGTACCTATCGCCTATCATGAGGCAATTGCTAAGACTCATGAGGTGCTCAGATTAAGGGGTGTTCAAGTGAATAATCAGATGCGCACAATTGCACGAATGGCCCCATTGGATTTGTTTTTTCTTGA
>Ga0169931_10009637_pt1 | contig 13897 bp, 9 predicted proteins | sample Kivu_15m_20L_FD_129675 | JGI IMG/M metagenome (GOLD analysis project Ga0169931, IMG submission 129675) | Freshwater microbial communities from Lake Kivu, Western Province, Rwanda to study Microbial Dark Matter (Phase II) - Kivu_15m_20L... | ecosystem: Environmental > Aquatic > Freshwater > Lake ...
CGTCGACCTCGAAGCCTTCCTCGGCCCGGTGTGCCGCCGGCGACAGCGCGTCGGCCAGCGAGCGTCGGCCGCACGCCTTCAGCGCCGCTTCGTAAGCGGCCAGCGCTCCGGGCGTTCCCGCGGCCAACGGTCCCGACTGGCTCAGGGCCGGATCGGCCCGGCCCTCCCGGAGAAACATGTCGCGCTGCGCGGCGGCAGGGGCCGTCTCGCGACCGTCGATCGCCACCAAGCCGCCGTCGGCCGTGCGGACCAGCACGAAACAACCGCCGCCGATCCCCGAATTGTGTCCGTCGACCACGCCCAGCATGAGGGCCGCCGCGACTGCGGCGTCGACGGCGTTGCCTCCCGCCCGAAAGGCGTCGAGGCCGGCCTGCGTGGCCAACGGATGGACCGTCGCCACGGTGCAGGCCTCCCCGCGAACGGGCGGCGGCGCGACCAGCGCCGCCGCGGCCGCCAGACAGAACGCGCTCCGCAGGCCAAGGAGCGACAACCGGCGGCGAAACACAGGCATGGCGGCCAAGGGGGTCGACGGACAGGGCCGGAGGGGCGGCTTCGAGCATAGGCGGAACCGCCCGGGGCGGCAACGGGCAGCGCCGGCCGCGCCGCCGCCGTAATCGCCGATTACAATGCAGCCAGAGTCCTTGCGCCGTCCCTGAACCGCCGGGCCCCTCGGGCCGCCGGATTTTTGCACCGTGCGAAGCGGCGGCTCGGGCTCCATCCCAACGCAAGGGTTGCGAGGATCCCACGGCAATCGCCCGGTTGCCTCCCCGGCCGGCCGTCGCAAGCGTTCGTCGCCCTGCGGCGGGCGGGCGACGCGCCGCGGAAAGCAGGGCCTCGGCCCTTCGAGCGCAGCGGCGTGCCGCCGAAGGCGGCGTCCGGATCGACCCCTCCCCAGGACCAGTTGCATGTTCGCTGAGCGATCGAAGCCACGCGGTGCGAACAACCTCGGCGGGGGGTCGGGTTCGCCGCGCGGCGCCGACGGCGGCCGGCGGCCCGCGTTCGAGCCGCTCGAGCCGCGCCGCCCGTTGGCCGCCGCGGGACTGGTCGACGTCGGGAGCCAGCCCGAGGGCTCGCTGAGCGGCAAGATCGTCTACGTGCACGGCGGCCACGGGTACACCACGATCGACAACGGCACTGCCTCGGCCTACTGGTCGTACCAGCGTCCGCTGCTGCTGGGCATGGTCGAGGATCTCGGCAACCAGGACCAGATGTCGCTGCTGGCCGACTACCTGTGGCGGGCGGGGGCGACGGTCGTGCCCCTGCGGCCGGTGGGCCATCAGCCGGCGGAGGTCGTGCTCGACAACGACGCTCCGGAGGTTTCCTTCGCCGGCGCGTGGAGCAACAGCACGTCGTCGGTGTTTTTCGGCAGTGCGGGAGACGTGCCCTACCGGTACGCCACGGCGGCGGCAACCGAAACGGCCGTCGCGCGGTATCGCCCCAATTTGCCGTCGGCCGGCTTCTACCCGGTCTACGCCTGGACGCTGGCGGGCTCCGACCGGGCGAGCGACCAGCTCTATCGGATCAACCACGCGGGGGGCAGCACCGAAGTGACGGTCAACCATCGCCGCGTCGGCGGCGGTCTGGTCTACCTGGGGACGTACTCCTTCGCCGCGGGCTCCGGCGGATCGGTGGAGATCAGCAACCGCTCGAGCGAGCCGGGGCGCGTGGTGATCGCCGACATGATCCGTTTCGGCAATGGCATGGGCGACACCAACCGGGGCGCGGGAAAGTCGGGACTGGCCCGCGAGGACGAGACCGGACTGTACTGGATCAAATGGCACGTCGACAGGTCGCGGGGCATTCCGGAGAGCGAATACCGCGCGACGAGCGACGACTCGAGTGCTTCCGTCTCGTTCTCGCCGCGGTACGCGGAATACATGAACCGCGAGGCCGACGGCAGACTGGCGGATCGCGTCTTCGTGAGCTTCCACTCCAACGCCGGCGGCGGTTCGGCCCGCGGCGTGATTGGCCTGTACAACGGCAACAACGATCCCGCCTCGGCCACCCCCAACCAGTTGCTGCTGGCCCGCACGCTGGCCCAGGAGGTCAACAACGACCTCGTCGCCCTGAACGGGAGCTTCGAGCACGACTGGTACAATCGCGGCACGTCGGTCGTGCTTGATCGCAGCGACATCGAATTCGGCGAAATCAACAACTACCGGATTGGCGGCGAATTCGACGCCACCATCGTCGAAGTCGGCTTCCACGACAACCAGCAGGACGCGGAGCTGATGCGGGATGCGCGCGTCCGCGACGCAGTCGCCCGCGCGACCTACCAGGGGATCGTGCGGTATTTTCGGGCCGTCGACGGCGGAGCCACGCCGCTGGTCATGGCGCCGCCGACCGTCGACGGCGTGCGCGCCGAGCCGACCGGCTGGGGGCAAATCCGCGTCGCGTGGACGCCGCCGGTCGCCAGCGGCGCGGCGGGCGACGCGGCCACCGGCTACCGCGTCTACGCCTCGATCGACGGCTACGCCTTTGACGGAGGCACGTACGTCGCCGGCGGAGCGACGACCTCACTCGCCCTCGGCGGCCTCGACCCGCAACAAGCCGCCTACGTCTTCCGGGTGGCGGCCGTCAATGCGGGCGGCGAAAGCCCCCTGTCCGAGGCGGTCGCGGCCAGCCCGCAACTCCGCCGCGACCGCGTGCTGATCGTCGGCGGCTTCGACCGTCTGGAACGTCGGCAGAATCCCGTCCAGCAGGTCGGCAGTTCGGGATTCGCCGAACGGGTGCGCGCGCGGCAGAGCAACTCCCGCGACTACGCGGGGCCGACGGCCCTGGCCGTCGCGGCGGCGCTGCCCAGCGCCCAGATCAGCACGGCCGCCAACGAAGCGGTGGTCGGCGGAGCCGTCAGCCTGAACTCGTACGCAGCCGTCGTATGGCTGCTGGGGGAAGAATCGACGGCCGACGACACGTTCGATCCCGTCGAGCAGCAGCTCGTCGCACAGTACCTGGCGACCGGCGGCAAACTGCTGGCGAGCGGAGCCGAAATCGGCTGGGACCTCGACGCCCAGAACAACGGCCGCGCGTTCTTCAACACTACCCTGAAGGCCGACTACGTCGCCGACGACGCCAATTCCTATTCCGTCCGCGGCGTCGCGGGATCGCCCTACGCAGGGCTGAACTTCGGCTTGGACGACGGCCGGATGTTCTACAACGTCGATTTTCCGGACGTCGTCGCCCCGCTGGGCGGGGCGTCGCTCGCGCTGACGTACGCCAACGGCTCGGGGGCGGGCGTCGTGCACGCCGACCCCGTCTCCGGCGCGCGACGCGCGCTGTTCGCCTTTCCCGTCGAGTCGATCCTCGATCCGTCGCTGCGACGCGACGTCCTCGCCCGCACGATGGCCTTTTTCCAGCTGGGGCTGCCGCAGCCCGACTTCAACGGCAGCGGAGCCGTCGAGGGCCGCGATCTTTTGGCCTGGCAACGCGGCTTTGGCATCGCCGGGGGGGCGCAAGCGGCCGACGGCGACGCCGACGGCGACGCCCGCGTCGACGCCCAGGATCGGACCGCCTGGGAGGCGGCCTTCGGAGTTGGGGCCGGCGCCGCCGTCGCGGCGGCCCGTGCTCCGGCCGAAAGCGGCGACCCCCCGGCGCCCCTGTCGGCCACCGCGGCCGAGGCCGCCGTGCCCGGCGCCGCAAGCCGTCGCGGGGACATGGCGGCGACGAGGCCCGACGTCCGGCCGATCGCTCCGCCGCCGCCGGCGGACCGCACCGCCCGCGGCCGCCGCCAGGAACCGGCGTCGGTCGCGACCGACGCCAGCGAAGTTCTCCGCCCGCCCGCGGCCCCGCCGCCGCGGCCCCCGCTCGCTCCGCGGGCCGACGCGACGCCGCGCCTCGACAGGCGGCGGGCAACCCGCGATCGGCACGCCGCGCCGGCCGAGAGGGAACTGCCGACCCTCGCTGCGGATTGCGCCAAAACGCGCGAAACATGCGCAATCTCGAGCCTCTCTCGCTGGCTCCCGGCTTTATAATGCGGGTCGATCGCGGGCGCCGCTCGGCCCCCGTCGCACGCGGCACGGCATGCCGTCCGGGACCTCGCGTGCCGGCAGCTTGGCGGCACGGCGGGCGACCAGAGGCCCGTGGCGCCGCGCTTCCGCCGACGGCGGCGACGGACAGGCGGCGACGGACAGGCGGCGACGGACAGGCGGCGACCGTCCCGCATCCACGAGCAACTTGCTTCCACGGAGATCCCACGCCATGCACGACCTGCTTCTTCGCGGCGTCGCCGCAACTCTTGCCGGGACCTGCCTCCTCGCGGCGACGGCCGGCAGCGGCCGGGCCGCCGTCCTCTACGCCGAAAATTTCGACGCCGACGCCACGACCGGGTGGACCGTGAACGATCCGGGCGTCACGGACGTCTTCGCCGACTTCTTTTTCGATTACGGGCAGGTCGGCATCCCGTCGGCTCCCCGCAGCGCGGGGGGAACGACTCGGGGCATGATGCTGCAGGCGAATCTGGGCCGTGGCGTCTTCGGCGGTTTCAGCGTCTCGCCGTCCGGCAAGAGTTTCACGGGGGATTTTCGCCTCAGTTTCGACTACTGGGGCAACACGCATCAGAGTCCCGTCGGCACGGGCACGTCGAACCTGTCGTACTTCGGTTTTGCGACCTCGGGGACGGCCGGCAACTATCCGGGCGTTTCCGACGGCGTTTGGTTCGCCGTCGTGGCCGACGGCGACTCGAGCGCGGACGTGCGGGTCTACGACTACGACCAGCGCAAATCGAGCTACCAGGTTCCCGGGGCGACGCCGGGAATCGACAACCAGGCGAGCTACCCCGTGAGCGGCGCCGGCACGCCGACGCGGAACGCAGGATCGGCCCCGATCCTGGCCGACAACTTCGGGAGTGCGACGCCCCCTGCGGCGATGCAGGCCGCCTATCCCAACGCGTCGCTCGCGGCGCCGACTAATGCCGGCGCGCTGGCCTTCGCGTGGCAGCGGATGGAGATCGTCAGGGAGGGCGACGTGGCGCCGTGGCTGGTCAATGGCCTGCAATTCGAACGCCTCGACCTGTCCCATTTGCCGCCGCCGCCGGGCAACAACATCCTGTTCGGGCATTCGGACATCAACAATGCTTCGGCGCCCGCGACGTCGGACGCTTTCGATCTGCTGTTCACGCTGATCGACAACGTCTCGGTCTCCGCGCTGGAGGCGCCTGCGGCCCCGGGCGACTTCAACGGCGACGGCGCGGTCGACGCCGCCGACTTTGCCGCGTGGGAGAGCCAATTCGGCAACGGCCGCACGGGCCTCGACCTGCTGATCTGGCAGGCGAACTTCGGCGGTTCGCCCGCGACGACTGCCAGCCTCCCCGAGCCGGCCGGAGCAGGGTGGTTTGCCGCGTTGGCGGGGCTGGCGAGGCGACGGCGCCGGATCGCCCTGGCGGCCTGAGGAGGGCGAACGCGGCGGCGCCGCGGGCGGCCGCCGCGGTCCCCGTGCAGCCTGCTTGGGGGCCGCGGCACACGGCCCGACCATCGCGACGGTCGGCTCATTCACCCTTGCGCCGGCCATGAACCGGTGCCGCCGCTCCTCGCGGAGAAAGAAGCCGCAGGCGAGCAGCGAGCGGCGGCTCATGGACGGCGGAGGGATCCATCGTGTTCCAAGGGGCCGTGCGCGAATTCGTGAGAATGCTGCGCTGCGGATCGTTGCCCTCCCGCCGCTCCCATGACATCATGAATCGGCGGGCCCGCACCGCGGGCGATGTGCCGACGTTGCCTCGAGGGGCGCGCGTCGAGGAGCGACGTAGGCGTCCGCAGCGCCCCCGGGCGAGGCGCCCGTGCAGCAGGCTCAAGGCGATCGGCCGACGGTGTGCGAGCGGCGCCCAGGGGAGGAACCTGCGCGACGGAGGCCGGGCGCAATCGGGCGCCGGCAACGAACGTTCGATCTCGAGGATCAGGGAGAGCAGCGTGCGAACGATTGCCGAACGAACGCGTCCGCCGCGAGCTTTCCGCCGCTCGCGGCGGAAAGGTTTTACGCTGGTCGAATTGTTGGTGGTGATCGCCATCATCGGGGTCCTGGTGGCGCTGCTGCTGCCGGCGATCCAGGCGGCGCGTGAGGCTGCACGTCGCGCGCAATGCCAGAACAACCTCAAGCAGATCGGGCTGGCCTGCGTCAACTTCGAGTCCGCTCAAGCGCATTTCCCGTCCGGCGGCTGGGGCCTCGACTGGACGGCCGATCCGAATCGCGGCGTCGGTCCCGATCAACCCGGATCGTGGATCTACAACATTCTCGATTACATCGAGCAGCAGACGCTGCGATCGCTCGGCAAGGGCTTGGCCGCCAATTCGCCGGCGTTTCGCGACGCGAGCACGGTGCTGCACACCACGCCGATCAGCGCCTTCAGCTGCCCGTCGCGGCGCCCGCCGAAGATTCACGTCGCCGCCTGGACGCTCGTCCGCGAGCAGCCGTGGATCGCCCAGGTGGCCCAGTCCCAGGGCGTCGTCAAGAGCGACTACGCGGCCAGTTCCGGAGACAGCATCAACTTCTCGGGAGACAGCATGTATCGCCCGGCGAGCTACGCCGCGATCAACGACGCGCTTTGGGATCCGACCGACGTGTGCCAACGGTCAGGGGATCGCCGACTCGACACCCAAGCCTTTCCCAAGTGCCAAACCGGCGTGATGTACTACCGCAGCCGGCTGGAAATGCGGCGGATCGAAGACGGCACGTCCAACACCTACCTCGCCGGAGAGAAATGGGTGCCGGCCGACGGCTACGACGGCGTGCTGAGTTCCAGCGAGCCGGGGTTTTCGTGGGGCGAAAACCAGTCGATGTACACCGGCTACGAGTGGGACAACCACCGCACCGCCTGGAACCCCGATCCCAACGTGACCCGCGAGCCGGCGGAACTGTGGCAGCCGGGTCCCGACCAGGCCGGCGTGGGGCTGGCTTTCCCCGAGCGGCGGTTCGGCAGCGCCCACCCGTCGAATTTCTTCATGGCATTCTGCGACGGTTCCGTGCAGCCCGTCTCGTACGACATCGATCCGCTCGCCCACCGCAATCTGGCCAATCGGCAGGACGGGCAAACGGCGTCGGCACAGGGACGGTAGGCGAACGGCGGCGTGTCGAGGCCGCCGGATCGGTCCTCTGCGATCGACCATCGCCCGCGCGGAGCATGCCGCGCGGTTGGCCGCAGCCGCGTCGCGTTCGCCTTCTCGCTGCGTCCCGCAGCAGCCCGCTAGCCCGCTAGCCCGCAAAGCCGCCGCCCCGTCGCCGCCCTCGGGCGCCCTGCGGGGAACAACGCGTTGCCCGTCGCACAGGCATCGCGCCCGCAAGGGGGCGCCTCGGCGGCGCCGGCGCACCGGTCGCGCGCCGGGCGGCGGTGGAAGCCTGCGCCGCTTACCGCTTGGAGAGCTTGACGTCGATGCGGTGACGCAGGATCGCCGGATCATCGCCGGCGATTTGCTGCCCCAGCGTCGTCTCGGCGTTGTATTTGGCCGGCAGGGTCTCGACGCCGTTCACTTTTTTCGAAACGCGGATCTTGAAGAAACCGAGCTGGATCCCCGGCGGCATGTCGGCCGAGGGGCGATTTTCCTTGGGGATGATCGGAGAGGCGGACCCGTCGAGCGCGGTCGTGCCGACGGCAGCCCGCAGCTCCTCCCCTAAAAAAGGCTCGGGTTCGAACACGACCTCGGCGTCTTCCAGCGGCTGCCCGTCGAGCGTGACGTAGCAGCGGACGACCGTCACGCCGGTGCGGCCTCGCTGCCAGGCGACGATGCGGTCGGCGATTTCCTGGGCGACGACCTTGCCATCCTGGTCGACGTCGAGCGTCTCCAGCGAGGCCTTGAGCGAGGGTGCGGCGTCCAGCTCGCCGCCGGCGATGAATCCGTCCCGGTCCGCGTCGTAAGCCTCCATGGCCGCCGCAGCGGCGCCTTCGGGATCGATCCGCGGGGGCTGGACGCGAGCCGGCCCTCCGCCGCATCCCAGCAGCAGCGTGACCACAAGCGGGCCGACCGGTCGTCGCACGCGGGCCACGAAGTCATGCCGGGCAACGACCCGTTTCGCCCGCGGCGAACAAGATGCTGGTGCGAACACCGTCGACATGCGAACTCCGGACAGCCTGCGGCAAAGGAACATCGCCGTGGGCACGCAGCGGGGCAAGCGGGGCGGATCGTCCGACCCGAGCCCCTCTGCGGCACGGCTTGCGATCAGGTAGGGCTCGCCCCGAGGGCCGCGGCCCGTTCTTGCAACTGCAAAAAGCGTTAGCCGCGTCGCGCGAGGCTCCTGGGGCGCCAAGCGGCCACGGCCGCCGGTGCGGCGCAGGCGAGTCTTCGCTCAGGCCTCCCGCTGGGCCATGACGGCTCCGCCCCCCACGAGGACCAAGGCGATGCCGGTCCAACGGAGGATCTTACTGGTCGTCTGGGGGGCGTCGCGCTGCGTTTCGAACTCGGTGCGGAGGGCGGCGAGTTCGGCCTTCTTGGCGTCGTACTCCGCCTGAAGTTCGGCCGGGTTGGGACCGGCAGTCATGCTCCGCCGCTGCTTGGCGCCTTCGACCTGAAACAGTAGTGCGTGGACTTCCTTGGTCAGCGTGGCCATCCGCGCCGACTTGTCCTCCGTCCAGTTGTTGGAGGCGGGAAAGAGGACGCCCCACAAAAAGCTGAGCACGACCAGCGCCACGCCAAGAACGACGAGGGCCAACGGAACCGATTGCTTCATGCCTGCTCGACCTCAGTCCTACTCGACCTGAGTGATTCCGTCGCTGACGCAGATCAATACGCCCATGACCAGCGGATCGACGTCGTCCCGGAGAAAGAAAACGCTGCCATCGATGTGCGACGCGTTGACTCCGCCCACGTGCTGGCTGCGGGGGGCGGCGGTGTTGGAGAGCGAACCATTGGGGCGTTCGAGGCAGGGCATGCCCTGCAGGTCGGCCTCGCTCGAGTTGACGCACTCGCGCAGCTCGTCGGCGTTCTGCCCGCCGGGGGGCGAGTTCGGCGGAAGCGAACCCACGGCGAGGGCGGGAGACGGCACGTAGGGGTGGTCGCCGACCTGATCGCACACGTTGACGGTGGCGGTGGGCAAATTGGCTCCATGCATGTCCATGCCGAGGATGGTCGATCCCGGCCAGGCGAGCACCCACGCGCCGCGCTGGTCGGTCGCTTCTTCGCGGGTCCGCACCTCGGTGACCATGATGGTGTTGGACGTTCCGTCGGAGACGCGGCGAAGTTCCTGAGGCTCGTGGATTAGCGCGCCGGCCCAGACTTTGGTGCAGTTGATGTGCTCCGGAGCGCCGTAGGCCGCGTAGTTGCCTTTGGCGAACGAGCGGCCCGCCGAAAACTTGGCCGACTGGTAGAACCTGCCCGACGCTTCTTCCGAGGGACACAGCAGCAGATCGAGCTGGTTCTGCTCGGGTCGGGCGTTGACGTTCTGCTCGAAGGCCGTTTTCGTGAGATCGAATTGGTCGTACAGCGCCTGCTGCTCGAGCTGGGGCAGAACCTGCACGATCCAACTCAGTTGCTGGCCCGAGAACATGACGAGCGACTTCGATTCGCCGCGGCCCCCCGAGGCGACGCGCATCTGGCTCGAGGGGGGCAGCGCCCCGCGGGCGCTCTCGTAGTTGTTCACGGCCAGCGAGAGGTTGCGCAAGTTGTTTTGGCACTGCGCGCGGCGAGCCGCCTCGCGGGCGGCCTGGATCGCGGGCAGCAACAGCGAAACCAGCACGCCGATGATGGCGATGACCACCAACAATTCCACGAGCGTGAAGCCCGCCGCCGCCATGAAGCCCGGTCGACGGACGGTCGGGGACGACGACCGATCGCGGATCGTGTTCCTGATCATACAGCTTGCACTTCCATAAATTCGCGCTGCGGGAGCGGCAGCCGACGACGACGGCAGCCGGAGGTCACGTTCTTCGAGGGCGCTCCGTTTCGGGGCATCGATGCGTCCGCACGGCTCGCTGGCCGCCGGAAACGGCCGAGGGTCGCGTGCGTATTAAGCGCCGCGGCCGGCTTTCGACGCGTTCCCTGGGGGGCGCGCCGAAAAGCCGGCCGCGGCCGGCGGGCTGCTCTTGCCCCTAGCAGCAGCGTCGCCGCACACAACCGAAGACGGCAGCGGCAGTCAACAGCAGCATGGCCGAGGGTTCGGGAACCGCGGCCAAGGCGCTCACGCCCGTGCCGAACGCCCGCTGCCAAACCAGCAGATCAGCGCCCTTGTAGGTGGTTCCAAAGCCTTGCCCCCACAGCGTGAAATCGGCGCCGTCCACCTTGCCGTCCGCGTTGAAGTCTCCGGCGACCGTCGGCGGGGCCGGCAGGAAGCCGTTCGTCTGCAGGAAGCTCGTCATGTTGGGTACCTGCGCCGCAGTCGCCGGCTCCACGACCAGATTGTCGTAGACCACGAAATTCGCGCCGGCCGGGCTGTTGGCAATCGAACCGCCGAAGCGGTCCCAGAACCCCAGCAGCACGCTCCCCGCGGCGCTGAACGGATCGAAGACCGTTCCCTGCGTGGGGTTCGCGCTGTTGTACTGCGGCGTCTTCTGAAGAATGGGGACGCCGTCGATGACGTAGGTGAACGTGCCGTCGACCCAGTAGGCTTCGTGGGTGCTCCACCGGTTGGAGACCACGCCGCCGACGACGCCGCCCGGATTCGGGGCCAGCGTCTGCGGGGCCACGACGCCGCCGCCGCTGTAGTGGACCGGACCGCTGGTCAGCGGCAGGCTGTCGGCAAAAAACTTCACGAACGACCCCGTGCCGTCGGCCTTCCAGCCCGCCAGATCGTCGGGATCCGGGGAGAAATGGCCGTTGTCCTGATTGGCCATCACCAAGGTGGTGGCCAGCGCGTCGCCGGTCGGGGCGGCCGCGCCCTCGAGCGTGAAGCCCTTTTCCGTCCGCCAGTAGTCGTTGATCGCTTTCGTCGCCAGGCCCGTGTTCACGGGGTAGGCCGTGCCGTTGTAGTACTGGCCCACGACCGAGGCGCCGGGATTGGAGCCGTAGTACTGGGAGCGATCGAGGTAGAGGGCTCCGCCGTACAGCGGGATGTAATCGTCGAAGCCGCCGCTGTCGCCGGTGATCCCGACGTGAAGGCCCTGGCCCGTCAGGTTGCCCGAGGCCGGGGCGTTGAGCTGGCGAACTTGCACCGTGGTGTTGGCCTGATTGACGCCGACCAGGGTGTAGTTGGTCGTGCCGGCGAGCGTCAGGTTGCCGGCGCCGTCGTCGACGCCCGCTCCGGTGCTGTTGAACACGTCGACGCGGAGGACGTAGTTCGGATTGGCCGTCCCGGTCCCGACGTTGAGATTTTTGGGCAGGATGGCGGCGAACGTCTGCTGGCCGGAGTTGGTATTGAGCGAGTCGCTATTGGCGGTCATGAAGACGCCCACGGTGGAGCTGTCGCCCGACCGCGGGGCCGACGGAATGCTGACCGTCAAAAACCCGTCGCCGAAGACGTCGAAATTCCCGTAATTGAAATTGAACCGCACGTCCGTGTTGTCCAAAGGAGTTGTGCCAGTACCCCCCGCAGTTCTGTCGTAGTTGGCGGCGTTGAACGTGCCGTCGCTGTAGATTGCCGCGGTGGCGTGGGAGGCGAGGCACGCGGCGAGGGCCGCGAGCATCGCGGGGATGCCTGTCTTGCTCATGACGTTGCGCTCCGAAGGTGGTGATGAAAACTGAGTCGTGGTCCTGGCCAATCTGACGCACTGACTGCGAGGAATCCGCCGCCGGATTCGCGCCCTGCCGCACCGAATTCCGCGGGCTTCCAGCGGAGACAGCCGCCGCAGCTGGGCCGCATCGCTGGGCCGCATCGCTGGGCCGCCGTGCCCGCGAACGGCCGAAGCCTCACGAAAAAAACCGCCACGAGGGCCGCGGCATTGCCCGCCGTCCTCGTTCCGCCGGTCGCAGCGAACCGTCTCGCGACGACCCGCCGCGGCAAGTGCGCTGCCGCCGACCACGCGCGGAACCCGCCAGAGTCCGCGACGCACCGAGCGCACTGCCCAGAAACACCTTAAACCCGCCGCCAACCCGCTTCAAGCGAATTCCCCCTCCCTGAGGGGGAATTCGCTACCGCGTTCCGACACGCCCGCCGCGCGCCGATCCGCCGGCCGCTACCGCACGTGCGGCGTCGACAGGCGACGGCGGGCTGGCCGCGATCGCTCCGCTTATCCCGCGTCGGCCAACTCGCCGTCCTGCCGGTCCCCCAGGTTGTCGAAGACCTGCATGTTGACGTCGTAGCTGATCGTCCGCACCGATCCGTCGGCATACACCGCGTTGAACCCGGCCGAGTGGGCCGAGCCGAAATTCACCACGTCGGCCGAGGGGCCGTACAGGGCGTTGTTGCTCGTACCGCTGAGGGAATCGGCCAGCGGCAGGTAGCAGGTCGAGCGGACGGTGTCGGGATCCCACCCGTCGGACCATCCGCGATCGTCCGAGGCGCTGCCGCCTTCGTAGAGGTCGGGGCGGAGGAACTTCTCTCCGACCATCAGCGTGTTGCTCGTGCCGTCGGTGATTTGGGCGTGGTCGATGGGCTGCGTCACGTTCTTGGCGGCGACGCGCACCGTGCCGCGACTGTTGGCGATCGTCCGGTAGGGCGTACGGACGATGACGCCCAGGTAGACCTCGTTGTCCGGCACGGAGAGAATCGCGCTGGTGCCGTCGGTGCTGCCGAAAAAGCGATCGCGGCGGTTGGCCGATTCGTCGGGGCGGTACCGCACCTGCTGCGTGTAATCGGCGTAGCCGCAGGGCGTCGCGCCCACGTAGTCGGAGAGGACGACCAGCAGCTCCGGGCTGCGCACGTCCTGGGCCTTCTGACCCGTTCGCCGCGAGGGGCAGAAGTAGCCTGGAATCACCGTCGCTTGCAACTGGGCGGTCGTCGTCAGATTGAACACGGCTCCCTGCTCGAGGTAGGGCAGGATCTGGTAGCCCCAGCCTAGGCCCTGCTTCTCGGGGCCGAGCGGCTTGCCCCCTTCGACGTAGTTTTCGATCCGCGGGAAAATTGCATCGCCGCCGGTCGGAAAGACCTTCCGCGAGTCGACTGAGTTGAGAATCGCCAGACCGACCTGCTTCAGATTGTTCGTGCACTGGGAGCGGCGCGCCGCCTCGCGCGCGGCCTGAATCGCGGGGAGCAACAGCGCGACGAGAACGCCGATGATGGCGATCACCACCAGCAACTCGACCAGCGTGAACGCGGTACGGACTCGCCTCACTGCAGAATCCTCACTGTGCTGGCGACAAATGCTGTGCCGGCGAAAAATGCTGCCGCCAATCGGCCTCGGCCAAAGATTCGATGCCGCCGCGCATGTCGACTGCCAGACGCACCCCGTCGACGCCCGCGCTTTCGCTGGCGACGTACGGCGACGTCGGACCGCTGGCCGCACCGCGGGCCGCTCCGTAGAGCACGACCAGCGGTTGGCCGTCTCGCGGGGAGGCCAAAAATTCCTTCGCCGACGCAAGGCCGAAGCCCTCCCAGGAACCGCGCTGCTGGTCCAAAAATTTCGTCAGCTGGCCCTCGTTGGCCGGCCGATTCCCGCCGTTTTGAGCGACGAATCGACCATAGAGGATGCCCAGCACCTTCAGTTGGTCGGCTGCCGCCGAGTTCGGCGCGGCAGCGGGCGCGCCGCAACCGGTCGCCGCCAAGGCCAGAGCGACCATCGCCGCTCCGGCCCTCCGAGCCGCCCGCCGAAACGCGGATTCGGGGAAGCCCGACCGCCCGACTTCCCATCCGCTCACGCACGTCCTGCCCATCAGTCGCCCCCATCCACCGCGGCGCTCCGCCGACGGACCAGCCAACCGCGGGCCTCTCCTCCGACCGGCGCCGTGTTCGTCAAGCGGCGACCCGCCGACGGTGCGTGCGCAGGAAGCAGCCGTCAAGGACGCCCTTCGTCGACGCTGCCCTTCGTCGACGCTGCCCGTCGTCGTCGGCCCTGCACGTCGTCGGCCCTGCACGTCGTCGGCCCTGCACGTCGTCGGCCCTGCACGTC
>Ga0169931_10009638_pt1 | contig 13897 bp, 11 predicted proteins | sample Kivu_15m_20L_FD_129675 | JGI IMG/M metagenome (GOLD analysis project Ga0169931, IMG submission 129675) | Freshwater microbial communities from Lake Kivu, Western Province, Rwanda to study Microbial Dark Matter (Phase II) - Kivu_15m_20L... | ecosystem: Environmental > Aquatic > Freshwater > Lake...
GAAATTTAAATTAGAACCACATTTTAATATTCTTGATTCAAATTTAAAAGATTACCATAACACCTTAGACAATGTATATACCACAACATCATCAACTAGAAATGCTGAAAATTGCATCCCAGTACCACTTTTATATAAAAAAAAATTTATACTAAATAAAAATTTTAATAAATCACAAAATGATGACGATTCTTATCTAAACATGACACAAAATCTCACTATGGAAATTAATCGACATCAACATAACAAGACAACTTTTGATGATTCTATACAGTCATATGAAAATCTAAGATATGAAACAGAAGAATATTTAGAAAATGAAAAAAATAAAAATGTTGAATATAAATTTACGCAAGAAGTCGAGAAAATTTTTTTTGGTGAAATTGAGCCAAATTTAGAGAATGTATTGAAAAATAATGAAACAAATCATGGAAAAAAATTAAATTTAGTTTTAAAAGAATCACATCAAATTTTAGATCGAGAAAATAAACCACGACAATTTCATCAACAAGTAACTCAAGACTCGAAAAATATATCAGATTACACAGTAAATACAAATTTCGAATACAAACGAAAATTAGACCCTAAAGATAACATAAAAATTATCCCAATTGTAATTGGAAAACCCAAAACTGATTTGGAAAAACATGAAGAGAACCAACAAACATTCTCTCATAAATTTCAAGAGAAACACATAAACGTATCTGACCAACTTCATCCAGATCTTCTAGTCCAATTTGATTCTGAAACTTTTTCTAAAAAAAATAATAAAATTATAGATATGTATATTAACAGTCCTAAAATGATAAAAGTGGAAAATTCTTCTATCGAGAATAAGATCAAATCAATTTCTCCAAATTTAAATCAGAAAAAAATTCAAAAAATATTAGAATTAGATTCAGAATATAATATACTTCCAAAACGCATGGAGAGTTTGAAAGGTAGACGTCTCAACTTTTTCGAAAAAATAATTTTAGAAGAAAACGAAAAATTGCCATTTAATAAATTCAAAAAATTTAACGATTCACTAATGAGTGAAAGAAATAAAACCTTCGCTCAGATAAATGCAGGTCCAATTCAAACTAAAGAAAGAAACACAACTTATAATACAGGTATTAAAAATAAATATTGATATCTCCTAAAAAAGGTGGCTTGGTTTGAATGTGTAAATTTAATGATGAAATAATTCAAATGTTTTTTAACACTAGTTTATAAATTTATAATCATCCATTTTAACTTTTTTACAATTGACCAAATGTTTAAATTTTATGATATAATTTTAATACTAATATTATATTAATTGTTCAAAACATTTTATTATGAAATCACAAATTCTAATATGTACGATGATTTTTCTAACCTTATTCACCTTATTTATAAAATGTCAGTGGGATTTAACGGATTACGGTGTAATCATTGATCCTGGTCACAGATCCAAATATTTCTGGGGTACTTACAAACCTAATCTATACTTTGCCATGAAAAATAGAAGAAATGTATCAGATGTATTTGGAATAATGTGGTATGGATCTTCCTCGAACGATTTTGCTGAGCAAGGCGATGTGGGTAAAAGGATGAGACATAATTGCGTAAATGATGAGAAAATAGCCTACCACTGGGAAAAGCATAACGGAGCCGATTATGGAAACCAGATCATAGAAGATAAACCGAATAAAATCAAGTTGAATACACAGTTTGTAAAAAAGGAGTACAATGCTACTAATCAACAAAGTTGGGATGCTTACATCAAAGGAGAATTCGATCATGATGCTCATGAAAAAGGAAGAAAAAAGTTTTCCCTTCTACTATATTTTGCAATGGAAGAGTTCGATGTGAAGGATAAAAGCCACTTCGTGTTTCAAGAAAATTCCAGTGCGACATCACTCTCTCAGAAAAAGGTTTTAACTTTTGATGCCAAAGAACAAGATAAGGACAAATACAACTATAGAGTCCTTCTTGGAGAAAATACAAAATTAGTTGATTATTCATTCCAAAAATATAGAAAAAAATACACCGAAACTTGGAGGGTTAAGAGATTTGTAACTGATGACTTAAAGGAAGCTGAGTCTGAAAATCTTAGCAAGAATAAAACCTCCTGGGAATACGAAAAATTTAAAATGAAAAAGAAATTTAACCAACCTAATATAGTAGTAGTCCAACTAATTTTTGATAGAGATTTTGAAATATTAATCAACTTCTCATCAACTTTAAAATTTTCAGATATTCCCTTAGAGGAACTGCAAATCAATCCATTTGATGAAATGACTAGCCTTGCTGAATCAAAAGAAAAAGAATTTGATAAAAAATTTGAGGAAGTATATTGGAAGGAATACTTAGAAAAAAACAATCAAATTAAAAACGTAGATTCCAAACTTTTAAGAAAAATGGGTGAGCAAGCTTTGAGTAATCTTTTAGGAGGAATTGGTTTCTTCCATGGGACAATAAATATCAATCTCGGAGAATTAAAACCTGGAGAAACATTCCATTTCGGTTTTAGATATGCTGTTAAGCCTCATGGACTGTTTACAGGAACACCTTCACGTTCGGTCTTTGCGAGAGGATTTTTATGGGATGAGGGATTCCATAACATTATTTTTTCACAATGGGATATCAATCTAAGCATCGACATATATAACTCATGGTTTTCTACAATGAGCGCCACGGGTTGGATGGCTAGAGAACAGATAAGGGGGGCAGAGGCAGAATCTCAAGTACCAGAAGAATTCATTGAGCAAGATAAATTAGTTGCTAATCCCCCTACATTTATATTCCCTATAAACAATATCATAGAATATTACAAATTCTACAGCGAAGAAAAAAATTTAGAGAATGTCAAAAATTTTCTGAAAAAATCCTACGATAAAATTGGAGCATCCTATGAATGGTTTGAAACATACCAAAAATCTTCCGAAGGAAACTTTCAATGGAATGGAAGAACATCAGATCACAATTTAGCATCGGGTCTTGACGACTATCCAAGAGCTCTTACACCAAATATATATGAAAAACATTTAGATTTATATGTATGGCTGATAGAAATGACGAAAACAATAAGAAATTTATGTGAAATCTTCCAATACGAATCAGTTTCCCATTTCGATAATAAATATAATAAAATGATTGAAATTATGGGAGACCATTTCTTAGATAAATCAACTGGATTGATGACAGATTATTTAGGCCCCCAATTTAAGCTAGTTGAAACCAAAAAGCATAAAAGAGCTGTCCCACCTTATTTGTGGAGAGGAGATGGAAGATGTGGAGCCGAGGTTGCAAATCCTCTTGGATCAATTTCAGAATGTAACCCTTATTCAAGCGATGCTTGTTGCTCTCAATATGGATGGTGCGGAAATTCTCATGATCACTGTAACTGTCCTAAATGCGTGAAATCAAAAAAATTAGAAGATAGAAAAGAATTTAAAGAAAAGAAAGAGATCCACAGTCCTCATGTAGGATATGTCAATTTATACCCATTAGCATTCGGAATATTAAAAACAGATGATCCCGCATTTAAAATGATTCTTCATTATTTGAAAACAGAAGACGAATTATTTTCAGATTACGGAATAAGATCCTTATCAAAAAGTGATTTATTATATCATACTGGAGAAGATTATTGGCGTGGTAATATATGGATAAATATCAATTACCTGGTTTTAAGGGGGTTGTATAAATTTTATCATGATGATCAAGAGGCTAAGACCATCTATACCACCCTCCGAGAAAATCTTGTCAAAACCGTTTTCACACAATGGAGGAAGGAACATACATTTTTTGAACAGTATTCAGATATCAATGGTAAAGGTTTAAAGTCGAGAAACTTTAACGGATGGACCTCTTTGATTTTAAATATCATAACAGAGAGATATGATTCTTAAAATTACAAAAATTAGTTAAATTAGCTAGTTATCGAAAATATCAAATAAGCATATTCCTTTAATATTTTTATTAATTTAAATAATTAAAAGAATTTTCAATATGTGTTAAATTTTATTTAATTTAGTAACTAATATGTCAATGAAAGAATTTAAATTCATCAAATTACTCGGTAAGGGAGCTTTCGGTAAAGTTGACTTAGTGCAAAGAAAAGAAGATGGTCAAATTTATGCTATGAAATCAGTCAAAATATCTCAACTGAATACCAAAGAACAAGAAAACGCCTTGAACGAGGTTAGAGTGCTAGCTTCAATCTCACACCCTAATATAATTGGGTATAAGGAGGCTTTTTATGATAACGATTCGCAAACATTAAATATTGTGATGGAATATGCAGAAGACGGGGACCTGGAATCAAAAATTAAAATTCATATTAAAAACAAAACACATTTTCCAGAAAACGAAATATGGTCATATCTCATACAGATGATAGAAGGCTTGAAAGCACTTCATGACATAAAAACAATGCATAGAGATTTAAAATCTGCAAATGTTTTTTTGATGAAAAATGGGCAAGTCAAATTAGGAGATCTAAACGTAAGCAAAGTAGTAAAGATGGGAATGCTACAAACACAGACAGGTACCCCATACTACGCCTCTCCAGAGGTATGGGCAGATAAACCGTATGATTATAAGTCTGATGTATGGTCAGTTGGGTGCGTAATTTATGAGTTATGTGCATTGAAGCCTCCTTTTAGAGGAAGTAATATAAAAGAATTATACGCAAGTGTTTCTAAAGGTATTTAAATTGATCATATTTATTTATTAGGTGTTTACGATCCTATTCCTAGTATTTATTCAAGTGATTTACATAAAGTACTCGCTCTTTTACTACAAATAAATCCCTTGAATCGACCTAACTGTGATATGCTTTTAAGTAATCCAATATTTTTGAAGAGAATGGATTACACAAAAACTTTTGGATTTGGTGGAACAAATCAATTATTGAACACGATTAAACTTCCAAAAAATTTTAGTGAGATAAATCAAAAACTTCCTAAGACTAAAAAATATATAGAGTAATAATTTTAAAATTATTGATGAATATTTCATATTTAGATCGACTGGACTTACCTTGAAAAAGACTGATGTCAAAAACACTTCCGAAAGGGATATGGTAGAAAATAAAATATCTCAGAATGAGGTAAAACCTAGTATATCAAGACGAAATACTATAGATCATGAAATACATATTAAAAAAGAAGAACCTTTGAGCATTAGAAGACCGAGTAGTTGTAAGCCAGATTCAAGAACAAAAACACCTGTTATAACAACAAAAAAAGACATGAGTAATAATGTTAATGCTTCGAGGGCAATAGTTATTCCAAGCAGAATCCTAAATTCAGCTGCATCTAATAGACGTACATCAGATACACCTACAAATTATTTAGAAAATCCCACTAACAAGATGATTATAAAGATAAGCCCGAGTTCAGGTAACATAAGAAGCAATATCAGCAGTAGTAGCAATCACCAAAAATATGAAACAAATAAAGGAATTAATATGCCTTCAAATAAGTAACATATAAGTCATAATTTTTCAAATAGCGATCATTTGCAAATTCAACAAGTCCCTCCTATTTCAAAGCCTCTCCGTGCAAGTTCTGCCAGACCAACAAACTCCAGAATCGGGATTAATATAAGCAAAGACAATCCGATTTGTAATGTTTATAAAGAGATTACAAGAGAGAAAGATATTGTTCCGTATAACGTTCCTTACAACAACATTAAAAACATGATCGAACGACCAGCTTCAGGTTTGAGCAAAAATAACTATCAGGGTGTACTAAATCTTAATCCCAGCAACAATAACATTGCAAATAACCCTAGTAAAATTACCTTAGCGAATCCTGCTAATCTAATTAATAACAATTACAATAACATAAACATAAATATCAACAACAACTATTATTCTAATAAACATCAATTTGAATACAAGTCGCCTTATAGAATAAATGCTCCAAATACAATAAACAGGCCTTCATCTTGCAGAGAAAGAAGTCAGCCTCTGGCTCAAGTAAATCAAGTTAGCAACAACAATAACAACAACAATTTCTTGATGAATAATAACGTAAATAAGAAATTCATAAGTAATAAGGATAATGATCATAAAATTTTGATAAACCCAATTAAAATTATCGATACTCCCAAGAGGAGAATCATACCAAATAATGGTGTAATAAATGCCCTTGCTAATAATTACTTAGGTTATAACAACCCTACTCGTATAAATAATAATAATTTCTTAAAAGGTGGTAGACCTGTTCAAAGTTCGCCATATGAAGGGAATTTAGGGGGTATCGTAAAAATCATTCATAATTCTGAATCAAGACCAGTTCAGTTTAGAAAATAACATTTATTTTATTCTTATTAATATTATAATTGTTCATAGAAAAATTATTCTCCAAAATATTCTTCGATCTATTTTCTATAAGACAGAATTAGATTTTCTGTATTTAACCTATATTAATTGAATAAAAAAATAATTATAATAATATTAATTTTAATATGTCGAATAGTAACACAAACTTTAAAAATAATACACAAGATATCTCCAGCACTGAACAATTTGGAATAAAATTTAACAACATTCAGTCCTCTTTGAAATATTTTAATTTCGAAGGAATGGATAAAGACAAAATAATCGAAAAATATGAAGAAGTAGTATGCCAAAGAGAAAAGCAAATACGAGAATTAGCATATGAAATAGGAGTAATTAACGAAAAATTAGAAAATGTGAGTAAATAAAAATAATAAATTTTTTTCTAATTTTAACATGTAGAGCTATGAAAAGATAAAAATTTTAGAAGAAGAAAACAGAAATTTAAACAGTAAGGTGCTAAAAAAGAATACTCTTCTTGAACAAGAATTAACCAACAAGGATATAATGTTCATAAAACTCAATAATCTACAAAATGAGAATGATAAATTGATGAAAAAGGTACTACATATTTAAATTATAAATTTTAATATTCCAAAATTTATTTACAATTTCTTTAGCTTCAATCTAGTGGTATCGATTATTCCTCTTCGAATAACGCGCCAGATTCTTCAAAAAAAGGGACTATATGGTCTATTTTTGGAATTTCTGGTAAAAAAGAAGAAAAGAAAACGAACGAACAAGCAAATGTTAAAACAAATCCAAATACGAATATGAGTATTCCATTAGTATCTTCTAAAGAAAAGGAAATAGATAAGTCAAATTCAAATAATCAAGAAAAAACAAATCCCCCTATTTCGAGTACTAATGAAGAAGTAAACAATTCCAATCCTAAAAAACTTCCAAATCCTGTTATTACTCCCTCGAGCAATACCAATTTAATTAACAATACAAAAATAAACAATAAAAATAATAATATAACTACGTCTATTTCTTCAATGTTAACTCCAGATGTACTAAATAGCATCGATTTGCATAGCAATTTGATGAGTAAGAGTAACAACACTGCTTCTAATTCCGGAAGCATCCAGATGGGAAATAAATATTCCTCGAATCGAAATCCCTTAAGAGACCCCAAAGGAGGGTCTACTAATAAACTTTCCTTTTCTTCTTTAGACAAAAGACTTGCTAGTGAGTCGATAGATTACGAGCCCGTGTTCAAATAATTTGTGAATTTTTATTTTTATATTATAAAAGTAATCAATATTAATTGCTAGTCAATCAATTAATAATTTTGAATATAAATTAATTTTTATTTTGTTGAAGGAGAAGAAATATTTTTATGAATAAATATAAGTATTATTCTTTTAATATTCCTCTTCGAATTCATCTGTATTGAAATTAACTTCTTCATCTTCTTCCTCCGAATGTTCGAGATTTTCATCGTCATTTTCATGTAAATCTTTTAACCTTTCACTTGTCATATTGTATTTTCCTTCTTTATTTATGAGCTCCTTGTTAGAATTAGTCACTACATCTTCAGTATTTTCTGTTACGTTTCCATTGATTTTAGAATATCCCAAATATAATAGTCTTGTAAACATAAGAAAATCAATTTTTAACTCTTCTTCATTATAAGGAATTCCGAAAACATAAAAAATAAGTTCTAGTGTCTGGTCATCGAAAACTATACTTAAGTATTCTGCTGCGATCTTTCTAAACTCCTTTGAAGAAAGAAAATTATCAGGGATTTTATGTTCGTTTTCTTTCTCTTCCTCATGCTGTAAATTTTTTGGAGAATTGATTTTAAAGATTTTTATTAAATCTATGTGGGATTCAATAGGAAAAAGTTCTCTAAATGTTTTATTTCTGGTCATTTTGATATTTCTGAGGAAAAATATATTGTTGATTGAATCTTCTAAAATTTGATTGGGTGACTTTAATTTAAGAACAGGGATCATTGGTTGATCATCTTGTGAATTGATTCTCATTTTCTTCTTAATATTTGGATCCTCATCCACATCTGTGAAAATTCCACACATAGGAACATCGTCATGCCATTCACCTAAATATATTTTTGAAGTAGAATTGTAGTAGTAATAACCCTGACCTTCTTTAAAACCATTTATCCAATATCCATAATATTTATCACCTGTTTTTTTCTCTAGTATTCCATATCCGTGTTTTAAATCATTTTGCCAAGCACCTTCATAAATATCTCCGTCAGCGTAAATCATGAGTCCTTTTCCATCTCGTTTTGAGTTTTTCCATGTTCTTAATAAGGGATATTAAAAAATTATTATTTAGCTATTTCCTTACCCATCGTAACAGCTTCCGTCTTTGTAAAAATAAATTCCACTACCCTCTTTTTTATTTTCATTCCAATCTCCTGTGTATAACTTTCTGTATTTGTTTTTTCCTATGCACACCCAATAAGTCCCCTTTCCATGTCTGTTGTCGTTTTTCCAATTTCCTTCATATTTATCTCTGTTATCATAAATTAAAATCCCATAGCCGTGCTTTTTGTTGTCTTTCCAATCACCTACGTATTGTTGACTGGTTTTCCACTTTTCACCCTTCACAGTGCCGTCTTCATCTCTTGGCTTATTTTTAACCCAGTAAACTGTCTTTTTAGTACCGTTTTTTTGGGCTTTTTGATCATTGCTAGAAGAAGAGTTGTAATTTAATTATTTTACATTTTAGCTAAAGGAACGAAATCCGGATCTGAAATATGTGGTGTTGATTTTTTGTAATCGGTTGGCTGATGAAAGAAACGTTTCATTAATTTTTGAAAATTATTTAAAATATTATTTTATTTTTTTCTAATATGAGATAATAGTGGAAATATTTGATAGATATAGATAAGGTTTATTTGTAATATAGATTAATAGATTTAATCCATGGGAAGTTTTTTAAATTAAATTGTTAATCCATAGCTTATAGAATATCGAATGATTAGTTATAAAACTTTAACACTTTTTCATTATTTTTAATTAGAATAGATGATTATAATTATCAATTTCTTAAATTAAAATAGATTAAATTTCCTAAATAATTTGTTTTTATATTAGTTATAAATATCGATTATTTGTTTCTAACTTTTTCTATGAGGAATGTTCTGATTTCAAAGGGATCCATTTTAAAATTTGAGTTTCTAACTTTAATATTTCTTAATCTCATTTCATGAGTAGTATTCTTATCTATAACGGGGGTATATCCATTTAATTTAACTTGTTGGATTGAATAATCGGCATTAAATAATTTTTCATTCAAAGAGAAGCTACAAGATTTGAGCTCATTATTATTAAAAAATGGCTCTGCAAACTTGTTGGACACCTGCAATAAAAATTTGAATTCATCAACCACGTAAATATCGATCAAGAAACAGTTCTCATTACCTTTTTCTGCAACTATGAAATCTACCATCTTTGGTGACAAATTTTGTAAAACTGCTTCAGGATAATTTGTATCAAGTATCAATGTGTTAATTTTAATATAATCGTTCATAAATTTTTTATCAAAATTGTCCCCTATCGAAATCAGATGAGTATAGTGATAATCTGCTTCCTTATTTCTATTTTCATAAACTCCATCTGCTAAACCTCTTCTATCATCTGTATCGCTTATTCGATTAATAGTAAGATAAATTTTTCCCTTCTCTATACTCGTTCCTGCTTGCGATCTATCATTCCAAACAGAAATTTTTTTCGGGTTTTTAGCATTTGGAGTATTATCTTTAATGGAAATAACTGAATTAATTGGATAGAAATTATCTGCGACAGGTTCGTCCTTTTGATACTTCCATCCAAATCTGTAATCTTTTATTCTTTGTAAAATCAAAGCATCATTTGTGTCAGTAAAGAATTCGAGATTTCCGTATTGACTATTATAATTGTCAATGTCCTTTGATTCAATTACAAAAAGAAATTCTTTGTTATTTCCTTCTATTGGGAACATAATTGTCTTAGACTCAATCATATAGTCGAATTTTTCATTTTTGTAAATGGTAAGCTTCAGTTGGCACCACGGGAATTTCATAAAAATTTGGAATGAAGTTTTTCCATCAACGAAAAAAGATTCTTTTAAGTTAACACTTTCATATATAGGGTAGAGGCTAGAGGGTGCCATCATATATGCTCCCGTTCTGCATGAATCGTAGTCTCTGATGTCAGAATATTTATTTGTATTATAAGTTGCATATTTTATTTCAAAATTGTATTCCGAGGTTGATGTATCACTGTTTTTAATTATGTATTTAAAACCATTTTTCACACTGAATGAAATTTTAATTTTTTGATTTTCCCATACGTTTACGTAATTATTTTCATCAGGGAACATTTTAGGGACCCTTAGATGAATCTTAGAGAGATCCGCATTAATAAAATTTCTATACTTTGATTGAATTAATCGCTGTACAGGAAGCTTAATTATTTCTGGGCTGTGTTTTACCACGTAATGCAGGTAGTTAACTTCAGGTTTAAAATCAAGATTTATTGTAGCACTGCAAATTACACTTTTATCTTCATTTGTATTACAAAAAACATCGTAGTCATTTAATTTTTGCCCATTAGAATCAAAAATTTCGAAATCATCTGTGTTAAATTTCAGACTAATTGGGAAAGTCGATCTCGCAGTAGATTGATTGTATTGATTTTTTTCAAAATTTACAAAAATGAAATGCTTTTCCTTTTCAGAAGATGAGAATGTGTAGGTCCTATCATAACACAAAAATTCTGCAGCAGTAGGGATGCATATTTCTAGAGTTTTTTCTGATTTAGCTGAGCCCAACAATATTTCCTTAATTGTATCAATTAAATCGGCTTTAGAATTTTCTAACATTACGATGTAATCTTCACTAACTAATTCTCTTGCAGTTCCACTCACGGCGTCATGATGCTGATTGATTGATAAAGTATTTCTCATCATGTTCAATTGATTTAATAATTTTTTTCTTAGCTCATCTGATTTTGAATAATGATGTATTGAATTTTCATTTGATAGAACAAAACTGTTTATGTAGAAATTCGTGAAATATTGAAGGTATTTCCTAATATCTCTGATAAATCCTTTTAGATATGGTCTTGATGTGAAATATCCTGTCCAATAACAAGTCTTACCGTCAGAGTATGGAAAGAAGTCGTAATCTCTAAGTTCAGGCCATTCTTTATTTTCCATTTTTACTTCCTCGAAATATTTAGAGGGAGTCGAATAGAAAACTTCTAGAACTTGAGAATATTTATTATCTGAATTCATGTAATCCATTAGCATTTCTATGTTAAGGAAGTCCATATCATTAGTAAATTTAAAATCATCACCATATAGAACCAAAATATTATTTGTTCTATAGGCCTTTGCTATATTTAAGAAGGAGGTAAAAGCTTTAGCAGCTATTTCACGCAATTCCCATTTCATAATATGCCTTTTTTCGTAATAGAATGGGAGGTCAGGATCATAATGTCCATGAGTAATATGGGTAAAGATACTAGACTTACCCTGATCGACATAAAAATAAGGCTTCCAGATAAATTCCATTTCCTTAGTTGATTTTCTTAGGTCTTTCTCTTTATAGTCTATTCTAACTATAACTAAATTTTCATATCCTAGTTGAGATAAAATATAAGTATTTGTCTTCGAGTGCCCAAAAGGGTCCAACTGCCAAGCTACTTTGGGGGTGTAGTCGAATTCTTTCTTAAGAAAATTTAAACCAAACCTGAGCTGATCAATGATGTCTTGTGAAGCTGGACATGCCTCGTCGTTCATCACCCAACCTCCATTAACAAATTCAAATCTTCCCTCTTTTATGAATTGTTTAAGTTTGTTTTTTATTTCTTGGCTTTGGCCACGATACCATTTTTCAAAGAAGGCCATCTCGGAATAAACAAAAGTTCTCTTCTTGTTGTTATCAAGAGATTTTATAATATTATCTAAAATACATTTCACACACTGAGGTGGCTGCACAAAGTATTCGTCCATCGTCTTAAGCCACCCTACGTCATCGTGGGAGTGAGGGACGATATGAATTTTAAGTTTGCTGCTTTGAAAGGAATAACAAATCAAATAGCTAAAAAATAATAGGATGTATTTCATAGTTTCTTTAAACAACATTTATTATAAATTTATTATCTAAAATATAATATTACAGGATTCATAAAGATGTCCTATTTATTTTTAACTTACTCTAATAAAAACTAAATTTTATAGCTAGGCATTTAAAGAGAAGAGTAAATTATTAAGGAATTTCGTTTTATAATTTAATTTATACTTAAAAATTCTCTTTACTATTTTCAATATTTTATTCCATGAGTATTTTATAAAAATAAAATATGATGAAAAATGACATCGAACTTTCAATTTTTTCAGAAACGTAAAAATTATTTTTAAATTACATAAACCATATTAACATTTTCACAAATAAACAGACATGAACAAATCGAGAGAAGTAATAAAATTCCTGATCAGTCCTTAAAACGTAAAAGAAGACAGAAAATTGATAAAGATTTTATCATTTTTCCTGTAAATGGAAGTGATGAGATGAATTCTTCTTTAAAATCAGATAATCTGAGTGACATAAATATAAATTTAAAAGATGAAAATAATTTAGACAAACACATTTGTGTTGATTGCGGAAAAGAATTCGAAGATCAAATAAGCCTTAAAAAGCATTCAACAATTCATGGAGAGAAGCAATTTCCTTGTCCCCACGCTAATTGCAATAAAAAATTTCTAGACAATTCTAAATTAAGAAGACACATGTTGGTTCATACTGTATAAAATAATTTTAAATGATCATTGTAGGGAGAGAAACCATATAAGTGTGAATTTTGCGGGAAATGCTTTTCTCTAGATTTCAACCTTAGAACGCACTTGAGAATCCACACTGGAGAGAAACCTTACATATGCACATTCCAAGGATGTTTTAAGAGATTTTCTCAATCTTCTAATCTTTCTGCTCATGAAAAATCTCATCATTTGGAAAGAGAAGAAAATAGTTCTAAATATCATTCCCTACTTCATGAAAGTCATAGTATAACCAGGCAAAATCTGCTTGATGATTTTCATCATCAGATTTTACAGACATATAAATCTTCAAATAATTTAGACAATTACTGCCTACCTAATAAAAATGATTTCTTCGTAAAGATTATAAGTTATGAGCCACTTAAAGCTTGTATTAAAAGAAAAAAAGAAAATTTCAAGGATTCTATTTTGACTGGAGTTATAACAAACGCCTATCCGAAAATTTGAAGATTGTACAAGTTATATTGTAGAAGAAAATTTATGCCTGAATATTGATTTTGGTATTAAAATTAAGATATTAATATAGTTATTTTTAAATATTATAATTAACTATTATTATTTGGGTGGGGTGTAAATAGGGGATAAAAAAATTTATAAAATTTTTTAAGGAATAAAAAAATTTATAGAGAGGGTACGAGAGTGCTTTTGGGGATTGGGGATTGGGGATTGGGGATTGGCCCAATCCCCAATCCCCAATCCCCATACCCTCTCTATAAATTTTTTTATTCCTTAAAAAATTTTATAAATTTTTTTATCCCCTATTTACACCCCACCCAAATAATA
>Ga0169931_10009639_pt1 | contig 13897 bp, 11 predicted proteins | sample Kivu_15m_20L_FD_129675 | JGI IMG/M metagenome (GOLD analysis project Ga0169931, IMG submission 129675) | Freshwater microbial communities from Lake Kivu, Western Province, Rwanda to study Microbial Dark Matter (Phase II) - Kivu_15m_20L... | ecosystem: Environmental > Aquatic > Freshwater > Lake...
AATATGCCTAAAAAGGACTACTACGATATTCTTGGCATAAATAAGAAGGCAACACCTGAGGAAATAAAAAAAGCATATCGAACTTTAGCAATGAAATATCACCCTGATCGTAATCAAGGTGACAAAACTGCTGAGGCTAAATTTAAAGAAGCATCTGAGGCTTATCAAGTTTTATCGGACCCTAAAAAAAAATCATCCTATGATCAGTTTGGTCATTCTGCCTTTGAAGGAGGAGGTGGAGGTGCGGGTGGATTTGATTTTGGTGGATTTGAGTCTGGAGCGTTTTCTGACATCTTTGATGATTTTTTCGGCGACTTTATGGGCTCTGGTCGAGGCGGAGGACGATCTAAAAAATCAAGATCCAATAGAGGATCTGATTTAAAAATTAATTTAGAAGTAAGTTTAGAAGAGGCTTATTTTGGAAAAAAACAAACCATAAATTTATCTTCAAATGAAAAATGTGAAAAATGTTCTGGAAGTGGAGCTGAACCTGGTTCAAAACCAAAAAAATGCTCAACATGTGATGGCTATGGAAAAGTTAGAACTCAGCAGGGATTTTTTACATTACAACAAACCTGTCCTGACTGTGGTGGTGATGGAGAAATGTTATCAAATCCTTGTAAAGATTGTAGAGGATCTGGTGTAATTAAAACTAAAAAAAATCTATCCATTCAAATTCCAAAGGGAATTGATGATGGCACGCAAATGAGATTATCCGGTAAAGGAGATGCAGGTTATAGAGGAGGATCCAATGGGGACCTTTATGTTTTGATCAATGTACAAAAGCATAAAATTTTTCAACGATCTGAGGAAAATTTATACTATAAATTACCCATCTCTATGACCGATGCTGCCCTTGGTGCTGAAATTGAAGTTCCAACCATTGACGGTGGAAAATCAAAGGTCAAAATCCCAGAGGGAACTCAGTCTGGAAAACAATTTAGACTTAAAGGCAAAGGAATGCCAATTTTGAGAGAAAATGATTTTGGTGATCTTTATCTTGAAATTAATGTGATAATTCCAGAGTCTTTAAGCAAAGAACAAAGACAATTATTATTAAAATTTAAATCTTTAGAAGAATCTGACAATAATTCAGAGATAAAAAATTTTTTTAATAAAGCTAAAAAATTCTATAAAGACTTTAGTTAATATTTAAAATAAATATTAATATCATTCTATAATAAATTTTAAATATAAAAACTAAATAGATATTTATAAATTATAAAATTTTATTTTATGAGTTTAGATAACAACAGCTTCAAAAGTCTTCTAGAAAAAGCATTCAATCATCAGAGAAATGAAGAATATAATGAAGCTGAGAGAATATATAAATATCTATTAAGTATTGATAAGAAAAACCCTGATGTCTTAAGGCTTCTTGGAACGCTGTATGCTGAAAATGGTGAAAATGAAAAAGCTATCAAATTTTTAGAGGCCTCTAATAAAGAAAATGCAACAAATTATTATACTCACCTTAATCTTGGTGCAGCATATGGTGCTTTAAAAGATGAAGAAAAATTCCTAAATCATCTTAATTTATGCATAAAAATAGAACCCAATAAATTTGAGGGATACTTAACTCTTGCATATTTTTTTTTAAAAAAAAAATCTTTATTTAAGGCTCTTAATTTATATAAAAAAGCTTACTCAATTAACAAAGAAATTCCACTTATAGAGCAATACATTTTTAGATGCAAAAAACATTTGGCTGATTGGGAAAATTATAAATATTATGAAGATATAATTTTTAATAACATTAAAAATAAAAAATTCTATTACTGGCCTTTAGAAAATTTGTTAATTTGCGAAAATCCTTTACATGAAAAAATAAATACTGAGATCTTTTTAAAAAACTACTTAAAAAAAATACCAAAAACTCAAAATAAAAAAATCGATTATTTAAATCATAAAAAAATTAATATTGCTTATTTTTCTGGTGATTTTAAAGATCATCCGGTAGCTCATTTAATTAGTGGAGTTTTTGAGCATCATGATAAAAATAATTTTGATATTTATGGTTTTTCCACAATTGATTTAAAAAATCAAAAACATTCTTATTCAAAACGAATAATTAATGCTATTAAAATAATCGACATTAGTAAAAAATCATTAACTGAAATAAAAAAAATTTGCTTAGATCACGAAATTGATATTGCAATCGATTTAAGTGGCGCAACAGAATTTAATCGTATCGAATTATTTTATGAAAGAATTGCCCCTATTCAAATAAATTATTTAGGCTATCCTGGAACATTAGGACCTGGGTTGTATGATTATATAATAGCAGACTCTAAAATTATTCCCGAAAAAGAGCAAAATAACTACCATGAAAAAATAATTTACTTGCCAAATTCATATCAACCAAATGATGATAAGCAAAAAATTAGTAATCTAAAATTTACTAAAGCTGAACTTGGACTTCCAGAAAATAATTTTATTTTTGCATGTTTTAATCATCCTGGAAAAATTACGCCAAGTATTTTTGATTTATGGATAAATATTCTAAATAAGGTAAATGATAGTGTTTTATGGCTACTAGAATTTGATGAGATTAGTAAAAAAAATCTCCTAGACGAAGCAAATAAAAGAAATATTAAAACTAATAAAATAATTTTTTCAAAAAGAATTGAATTCGATGTAAATCTTTCAAGAATTGAGAATGCCGATCTTTTTTTAGATACATATCCTTATAATGCACACACATCTGCTAGAGACTTTTTGTGGGCGGGCGTACCTGTATTAACACTTTGTGGAAAAACATTTGCAAGCCGTGTAGGATATAGTTTGCTAAGTGCTCTAAACCTAAGTGATGAATTAACTTGTTTTGATAAAAGAGAATACGAGGAAAAAGCAGTCATGTTATCAACCAATAAACTGTATTATGCACAATTAAGAAACAAGTTAGCTATAAATAAAGTTAGTGAACCTCTTTTTAATACAAGTCAATATACTAAAAACATTGAAGATGCATTTAAAAAAATATACGAAAGAAATAAATTAAATTTGTCTGTAGAAAATATTTATATAGATTAAAATAAATTTAAAATATTTGTGAAAAAAATTAAGATTTGTATTTGTGGTGCTCTTGGAAAAATGGGAAAGACATTAATAAAATGTATAACCCAAAATCAAAAATTAAAACTTGTAAGTTTAAATGATCTAAAAAGTGTAAAAATTTCTAATAAAATAAGTATAGAAAGAAATAAATTAGAAGCTTTTAAAAATGCTGATGTTATTATAGATTTTTCACGGCCATCGAGTTCAGTAGTGGTTTGTAAATTTGCAAAAATTTTAAATAAAAAAGTAGTTATTGGAACTACAGGATTTACAAAAAAACAAGAGAATTTAATTAAAAATTACTCAAAAAAAATTCCTATATTTAAATCTGGAAATATGAGCTTAGGAGTTAATATTCTTGAATATATTACAAAAATTTTATCTGGGAAGATTCCTAGCGAATATCAGATTGGAATTAGTGACAATCATCATAAAGCAAAAATAGACTACCCCTCTGGTACAGCCCTAATGTTAGCTAGGGCGGCATCGGAAGGAAAAAAAATAAATCTAGAAGCTATAAAAGGTAAAATTTTTATTAATACAAAAGGTATTTTGAATAAGAAAAAGATTAATTTTTTTATTACCAGAAAGGGTAAAACTGTTGGAAAACACTCGATTTTTTTTAAAAATAAATTTGAAAATATTGAATTAAGGCATGAAGCATTTTCAAGAAAATTGTTTGCTGAAGGTGCGTTAAATGCTGCAATATGGATAAATAAGAAAAAAAAGGGACTATTTAATATGCAGGATATGCTCAATCTTAAATAAAAAAATAATTTTAATGCCATTAAATAAATATCAGGCTTTAAAACTCATTCAATTATTAAATAAAAAAATAAAAAAACCTAGAACTTCACTTAAATTCAGAAACCAATTTACACTTTTAACCTCTGTTGTTCTTTCTGCTCAATGTACAGATTTAAATGTGAATAATGTTACAAAAAATATTTATAGAAAATATTATACGCCTAAACATTTTGTTGATCTTGGTATTTTAAAAATAAAAAAAATGATTAAAAGAATTGGGCTGTTTAATATGAAAGCTAAAAGTTTATATAACCTATCAAAAATTTTAGTAGAAAAACATCAAAGTAAGGTCCCAAATAATTTTGATGATTTAATAAATCTACCAGGCGTTGGAAGGAAGACTGCAAATGTTGTCCTAAATGCAGCTTTTAATAAACCAACTGTTGCAGTGGATACTCACGTATTTAGAGTAAGTAATAGAACAGGCTTAACGAAGGGAAAGAATCCTAACCAAGTAGAGGAACAACTTTTAAAGATTTTGCCCAATAAATATTTAAAAAAAGCTCATCATTTAATTCTCTTGCATGGTCGATATATATGTAAGTCTAGAAATCCTTATTGTACACAATGTGTAATAAATAAAATTTGTTTATATAAAGAAAAAAATGTCTAAAAAAATCCTTGGTATCGGTAATGCAATAGTTGATGTGTTTGTAAAAGCTGATGACAACTTTTTATTAAATAATAAACTTGTAAAGGGTTCAATGAAACTTATACAAATAGAGGAGTTTGAAAATTTAAAAAATATAATTAAAATTGAAAAAATTGAAGCGGGCGGATCCGTTGCAAATACTATGGCAGGCATTGCCTACCTTAACGGTAATCCATTTTTCATAGGTAAAATTAGCTCTGATAAATTTGGTAAAATTTATAAACAAAGCCTTGAAAAAATTAACGTAAATTTTTCTTACATTGAAAAAAATGAGAATTTAGCCACAGGTACATCAATCATTTTTATAACGCCAGATTCTGAAAGAACCATGTGCACATATCTTGGTATTTCATCTAAACTTTCAGCCGAGGATATTGATGGGCATTATATAAAAGAAGCGAAACTTATTTTTTTAGAGGGTTATCTTTGGGATAAGGGAATAACTGAAGAAATGTTTAAAAAAGTTATCTATTTAGCAAAAAAAAATCATATTAAAATTGCAATGAGCTTGTCTGATATTTTTTGCGTAACAAGACACAGGGAAGATTTCATTAAACTTTTGAAGGATGATTTGAATATTTTATTTGGCAACGAGAATGAGATAAATGCTTTAACAAAAAAGAATAATTTATTTGAAAGCATTAAAGAACTCCAAGAATTAAATAAACTTATTATCATCACAAGAAGCGATAAAGGAAGTTTAGCAATGTTAAAGGGTAAGGTAATTAATTGCGATAGTGTTAAAGTTGATAAAATTTTGGATTTAACCGGAGCAGGCGACCTATTTGCCTCTGGTTTCTTAAAAGAATATTTGGATAAATCTGATATTAAAAAATGTCTTCAGACTGGCTCTGAACTTGCTGCAAAAATTATTCAAAAAATTGGTGCAAGACTTAATTAGGTTTGTTAGCTAAATAATATAGAGAATTTTTCTCAACAATAAAATTTTCATCCTTAAAATACTTATAGATTTTTTTTCTAAGTCTATGAAGATGGGTTTCAAACGCATGAGTTTCTAAAACGTAATTATGTTTCCAAATACTTTGTAGCAGAGAGGATTTATTTAAGCCATTATTGTCATTAAGCGCTAAAATTAATTCTAATTCTTTTTCTGTTAATTTAATATTTACTTTTTTTTTGGTAATAATTCTCTGATTACAATCAATTTCATAATCTTTAATAATAATTTTAGATTTTTTAAAAAAACTATATTTAGTGATTAAAATATTTATAATTTCTTTTAAGGATATAATCTCAATTGGAAGTTCCAAGCAAACATGAAAATCTAATAAGCTTAAATTATTTTTTTTTAAATAATCCTTATGACTTACAAATATTATAGCAGGTTCATTATCTAATAAATAATTTTTAACTTGTTTAATTTTTAAATTTTCAGCAAAAAGAATTTTAATTAAAAAATTTTTATTATTACCATTAAATATGTTATTAAATTCTAACTCGCTAAGAATATTTAAAAATGTTTCAGATCCGAAAACAGTAAAATGATTATTTATCATACAAATATATATATTATATAATCCATGATTATTATAAATAATTCAAATTATTTAAAATATAAAAATCTAAAATTTAGATGTGCCATAGGAAAAGCTGGAGTCGGAAATAAAAAAATCGAAGGCGACAATATAACACCAAAAGGTTCTTTTAAAATTGTCAAAATTTACTACAGAAAGGATCGAATAAAAAACATTGTTTCAAAATTTAAACTCTTTGAAATCAAAAAAAATATGGGATGGTGTGACGATCCAAAAAGTAAAAATTATAACAAATTAATATCATTACCATGCAATTTTAGTCATGAAAAACTTTATAGGAAAGATAATATTTACGATTTGATTTTAGTTTTAAATTATAATTTTAAACCGATTGTAAAAAATAAAGGCAGCGCAATTTTTATACATATACAAAAAAACAATTTTAAAAAAACTAAAGGCTGTATTTCACTAAGAAAAATGGATTTATTAAAAATTACATCCCTCATAAACAAAAATACCAAAGTAAAAATTATTTAGTTCTTTCTCCAAATATAGCAGAGCCAATTCTAACATAAGTTGAACCATTTTTTATTGCTTTGATATAATCGTTACTCATCCCCATGCTTAATTCTACTAAATTACACTTTAATGCTAAATCCTTAAGAGTAAGAAAATGTTCTGTTGGTTCAGAACTAACGGGTGGAATACACATTAAGCCAATAACATTTAACTTTAAATCTTCCTTACAAAAATTTACAAAATCTTTTGTATCTTCAATGGCAATCCCGGCTTTTTGTTGTTCTTTCCCAGTATTTATTTGGATAAAAATTGCAATTTGTTTCTTAAAATTTTTTTCATTTTCAAAAATTTTTAACGCAAGTTTCTTACTATCTAAAGAATGAATAAAATCAAAGATCTCATAAGCATCATCGACTTTATTAGATTGCAACTTTCCAAGTAAATGCAGCTTAATGTTTTTATAATTTTTTTTAATATTTTGCCACTTCAATTTAGCTTCCTGAACTCTATTTTCACCAAAATGACAGTGATTAATATTAATTAATGGAAAAAATTTATCACTGGGTATTGTTTTTGTTACGACCACAATATTAATATCATTTTTAAGAACAACATCTGTCTTTAATGAATTTACATTTTGTTTTATTAAATTAAAGTTGTCGATGATACTCATTAATATTTAATGAAAAAAAAGGTTTATTTATTTATAGATAAAAACACTGATAACTCAATCGATGAAATAATTAAATACAAAAATATTTCAATTATTTATAGAAATTATACTCAGAATTACCAAAATGAATTTTTAAATATTTATAACATTTCAAAAAAGTATAAAATTCCTCTCTTTGTGGCTTATCATCAATCATTAATAAAAAAATATAAAGTTGATGGATTTTATATTCCTAGTTTTTTAAAAAAAAAAATATATGTAAATAGTAAAATTTTTTTAATAGGTTCCGCACATAATTATAGAGAAATTTATGAAAAACAAAAACAAGGCTGTAAAATTATTTTTATTTCCCCAATGTTTGGTGACGATCATAAAAAAATAGGGGTTATAAAATTTAATTTAATTACAAATAATTTTAAAAGCCTATTTTGTGGACTTGGGGGAATTAATATAGAAAATATAAAAAGAATCCAACTTACAAAGAGTGTTGGAATATCTGGGATAAGAATAATTAATAATTTGAAATTGATAAATAAATTAATCTAAAAACTTAAACAAATCGGCTAGTTCGTTTTCGTAATTCTTCCAAGAATTTATTGAACTTCTGTAAATATTTTTTCTGACTTGATTTACACTTGCGGTAGAAACCAATCTTTTGTTGTTATAAAATTTTAAACAAGAATCATCCCAACTTAGTTGACAAAACTCAATCAATTTTTTTGTCTCGAATTCTTGATTGCTTATTAAATCCTCATATTGAATATTGTAAATATAATTTGGAAGAGTTTCGTTCCAATGATCCATTAAATGAACGTAGTTATTATAATAAATTGCCAATTCTTTTTGATCATAGGCCCACGGCATTACTTCTTGACCAAAAAAATTCTTAAAAATTGAAAGGCAAATATCTTTGGATGATCTCATACAATGAATAACTTTTGCATTAGGTAAAGCAGTTTTAATAAAACCGATTAATCGAAAATTTACAGGCATTTTGTCAGTTACATAATTACTGTTATTGGATATTAAATTTATTGAATTAATGTAATCCTTACCGATATTTGAAAAAATTGAACTATCACTTAAATTTATAGCTTTAAAAAAATCTTCAGGAACAATTTGTTTAAAGTATTTATTCACAACATTTGCCAAATAAGCAAGTTCTCCAGCCCCATATACCTCTGGGTGACTTGCAATTATTTGCTCAACTAAAGAAGTGCCTGATCTTGGCATTCCAACTATAAATATTGGTTGCTTAGATTTAAAACCCGATAAAATATGCTTTTGGAAAAATGACTTATTAAAGTTTTTTTTTAACAACTCAAATTGCTTAACTTCAAAACTTATGTCAAAGTCAAAACTTTTTCGTCTAATTTTATTTGCTAAAATTAAAACTTTGGCCGCTGATTTAAAATCATTTTTTTCCTCATATGCCTTAGCTAAAGCAAAAGATAACTGCATTTTGGAATTATTTTCTTTTAAATTAGATTGAAATATCTTTATCATTTGCTCAAAATGATTATTTTCATTTTTATAATTAGTAATAACACTTAAAATTCTATGGGCTTCACCATCTGTTGGATCAATAGCAAGAGCTTTATCTATACAAGACCTAACATTTAAAAAATCTCCTTTGGCAAGGTAAATTTGGGATAAGTTAGTATAAAAAAAATGTTGCATTGGCTGCAATTCAATTGCTTTCTTATAAAAAAATATTGCATCATCAAGTTTAAATAACTCAACACAAACTAATCCAAGGTTATTATAAGCAGATGCGTGTTTAGGATTAAATTTAATGGTTTGTTTAAAGCTTTCGTATGCAAGATCATAGTTACGTGCTTTATGATAAATTAGCCCAAGATAGAAATATGCCTCAGCAAAATCTGATTTAATTTTTACAACTTCAGTTAAATTTAATAATGCTTCTCTAAATTTATTATTATTGAAATAAAGTACCCCTAACTCAAAATAAACAAAATAACTTTTATCAAGTGAAAGTAAGTTATTGTAAAAATTAACAGATAATTCAAATTTTTCTAAATTAGAATAAACTCGCGCAAGATTTAAATTCGCTTCTAAATGATTACTTTTTAGGGTTAAAATTTTATTTAAAATAATTTCACACTCAGTAAATTTTTTTTGTAATAATAAAGATCTTCCATAATAATTTAAAATTTCAATATCATTAGGAAATAGTATTAAATATTCTGAGCATTTCTTTTCTAATAAAGCCAAATTTTGGCTTTTTAAAATACTATCAAGTTCTAAATAAATTTTATTCAGATAAATAAAAAAAGCCCGCCTACTTTTTAAAGTAGACGGGCTTAAATTTATAAAAGATTAACTAACTTAAAATTAGAATCTTGTAGCAGCTCTTACTAAAACGATATCTGAATCGTTTCCAGCTACTCCACGTGCATCTTCTAATTTAGCACCTGTTGCTGACATAGTAATAGCACCTAGATTATAACCAATTGTCAATGACTTGATTTTTTCATCATTAGCCATTGGAGTATTTGAAGCTTGTCTAAAAGTACCATCGGTTTTTACGTAAGTTGCTCCGATAGAAATCTCCTTAGTAGCTGCAAACGTTGCACCATACTCAGTTGATTTTGTATCTATTTTTGAACCAGCAACGTTGTTGTTATTATCAGTTTTGTTTCTTTGAACACCAACTGCAATTTGTCCAAAATTATATCCAATACCCATAGCAGTACCTTTTTGGTTTTCACCAACATTGGCTGCGCCTGCTGTAGCAGCAGTTACAACGTTACGACCTAAGTTTACTGATAAGCCTTTTACACCAAGATCTCCTCTAAAGTGTAACTCGTAAGCATCAGCTATATCTCCTGTTGCAACACCGTCATTATCTGCCTGTTGAGCTGATGCTCTAGGAAAGTATTGTCCAGTAATTCTTCCAAATGGTGTTTCTTGCTGTATTCCAAGTCCCATAGAGTTTGAAGAACCTAATGATGCAATTCCAGGATAGAACTGGTATGCAACTCCACCGCTTGCAGTTCCAGCAGCTAAATCAAGAGTACCAGTTGTAAGTTGTGCACTTGCAACTGTAGTTGAAGCATGTTGAGCAACTCTTGGCGCTGAAGAGAATGACATATTATTTAAATGGTCCATTCCAACTGAAAAAGTTGTTGTTCCCATAATAATGTCCATGTAAGTATTCTCTCTAGAGATTCTTCTATGTGCATCATCTGTACTTAGGCCAGCAGTTGTAGTGTTTGAACCAGCGTTTCCTGATTTTCCATCAAACTCTAAAGCAAAACCAGCAGCATAATCTAAACCGTTGCTAAGCTTTCCTTTGTTCTGAACGTTGATTTGAGCTTCTCTACCAAAACCAGCATCGGTTCTTTTAGTGAAAGCACCTTCATTGCTTATAGTTTTGTAAGAAAGATCTAATGATCCAGTGATAGTAGTTTGTGCACTAGCTATTCCTGTAATCGCTAAACTTCCAACTAAAGCAGATGACAATAAAAGTTTATTTTTCATTGTTTTCCTTTTTGTTTGTTTAAGTTTATTAAGCTTTAAAGCTTAATTTCTAGTTTTTACTATTAACTAGATTGAAAAATAATGTTTAATGATGATTTCGTCTCATATTTTTTAAAAATGTTGTATAAATACAACATATATTTTCTATGGTTTTTATATAAAACATTATAGATATGTGAATATTATGAAAAATTACCTCATAAAATACTCTAAAATCATCATTTTCTTTGCAATTTTCGTTATTCTTGCAAAATGTGCAGGTTCAAAAGATCCTGTAACAGGTGAAAGACAGGTAATTGAGCCAAATATTGATAAAAGGGCCAGAGATTATGTTGAAAAAGGGGGTGGTGGACTTATGAACATATTAGGTAAACCAAATGAGAATACTAATTTTAAATTTTCAACATCAAATGTTTTATGGCGAGCAACATTGAAATCCTTAGATTTTCTTCCATTAATTAATGCTGACTACACAGGTGGCATTATAATTTACGATTGGTATTCACAAACTAACTCTTCAAAGGAACAAATAAAAATCTCAGTTCAGTTTCTAAGCGATGAGTTAAGATCAGATTCTATTAAAATTATAGCTCATAAAAAAATATGTGATAATGCAGATCGATGTTCGAATTCAGCTGTCGATCAAAATTTTGCAAATTCTATTAAAGAAAGCATTATTAATACTGCCCGTACTTTAAAAATTGAAGAAGCAAAAAAAGAGAAGAAATAATTTTTTAAAGGATGGAAAACTATAATCCTTTAGTTATTGAAAATAAGTGGCAATCTTTTTTTGAAAGAAATCAAATATTTAAAACTAAAAAAAATTTAGGTAAAAAATTTTACTGTCTTGAAATGTTTCCTTATCCATCAGGTAACATTCATATGGGTCATGTTCGAAATTATACCTTAGGTGATGTCATTGCTAATTACAAAAGACTTAAAGGTTATAATGTTCTTCATCCAATGGGCTGGGATGCCTTCGGTCTTCCAGCTGAAAATGCAGCCATTCAAAATAAATTACACCCTGGAGTTTGGACAAAAAAAAATATTTCAGTGATGAAAAGTCAATTGCAACGTCTTGGACTTTCTATTGATTGGGATAAGGAAGTTTCAACTTGCGATGAAAATTATTACAAACAACAACAGAGTCTATTTTCTTTCTTCTTTAAAAAAGGTCTGGTTTATAAAAAAGAAAGCTATGTCAATTGGGACCCTATTGATCAAACTGTACTTGCAAATGAGCAAGTTATTGATGGTAGGGGTTGGAGATCCGGAGCAATCATTGAGAAAAAAAAATTAAGTCAATGGTTTTTAAATATTACAAAATATTCAGATGAACTTTTAGAGTCCCTTGAAAATTTAAAGGGCTGGCCTGAAAAAGTAAAATTAATGCAAAAAAACTGGATTGGAAAATCCATAGGGTGTGAGATAGATTTTTTAACAAACAACAACGAAAGGATAAAAATTTTTACAACACGGCCTGATACAATTTTCGGAGCATCCTTTATTGCAATTGCTCCTGATCACCCTTTTACTCAATTTTTTGAAAATGATGTAAATTTTTTAAAATTTAAGACTGAAGCTCTTAAAAACATCGCAATTGAATCTTCTTTATCAAAAAGTGAAAAATTAGGTTTTAAAACTCCTTACTTAGTCCATCACCCATTTATTAAAGATAAAAAACTACCTATTTATGTGAGTAATTTCATACTTATGGATTATGGCACAGGTGCAATTTATGGCTGTCCCGCCCATGACCAAAGAGATTTAGAATTTGCCTTAAAATATAAATTAGAGGTTTTGCCTGTTGTATCACCTCTAAAATCGCAAGATATAAAAATTAAAGATGAAGCTTATGTAGATGATGGTTTCATAATTAACTCTGATTTTTTAAACGATCTTAGCGTTTATGAAGCGAAGAAAAAAATAATTAAAATTGTTGAAGACAAAAAAATTGGAAATTCTAAAACAATTTACAGATTAAAAGACTGGGGAATATCAAGACAGCGATATTGGGGGTGCCCTATTCCGATTCTTTACCGTGAAGATGGTAAAATTATTCCTGTTCCTAAAAAAGATTTACCCGTAACTCTTCCTAAAGACATTGATTTTAGTAAACCCGGAAATCCTTTGGAAAACCACCCAACATGGAAATATACAAGGTGCCCAGAAACTGGAATGAAGGCTATCCGTGAAACGGATACCCTTGATACCTTTGTGGACTCCTCTTGGTATTTTTTAAGGTTTTGCTCCCCTCTTGAACAAAATCATCCCTTTAATGAAGAGGATGTTAATTATTGGATGCCTGTTGATCAATATATCGGCGGAGTTGAACATGCAATTTTACATCTTTTATATTCAAGATTTTTTACCCTTGCTTTAAAAGATGAATTTAAATTTAAATTTACAGAACCATTTCAAAATCTTTTTACCCAAGGAATGGTTTGCCATCCAACATTTAAAACTGAAAAAGGAGACTGGGTATTTCCAAAGGATGTAAAATTTGAAGATGGAAAATATTTTTTAGATAATAAATTAAAAGTTTTAAAAGGTGACAGTCAAGCTATGTCAAAATCAAAGAAAAATATTGTAGATCCAGATGATATTATAAAAATTTATGGCTCCGATGCGGTAAGATGGTTTATCTTGTCGGACAGCCCACCAGATCGTGACATTCAATGGAGCGATAGCGGTATTCAAGGAGCTTATAAATACATTCAAAAAATTTTTCGAACATGTGAGAAAATATCAAATTATCAAAAAAAAAATGAAAATTTTGATAAAAATTTTTTAGTTAAAGTTGATATTTTAATAAAAGAAATTTCAGAGTGTGTTGAAAAATTTCAAATGAATGTTGCTGTTGCAAAATTGTATACTTTTTTAAATCTTATCAATGATGAGGTTGAAAAATTAGGTATTGATAAAAATAATTTAATTGATGTTTTTAAAAAATATTTAATAATTATTTCAGCTTTTATTCCTTATATTGCAAATGAATGCTGGGAAAAAATTACAAAAAAAAAGGATCTTGCTATTCAAGAGTGGCCTAAATTTGATAATAAATCGTTAAAAAAAGATGAATTTAATGTGGTTGTTCAAATAAATGGTAAAAAAAGAGCAATTATCAACGCTATCCACAATGAAACAGAGGAGAGTATTTTTAGTAAATCCTTAGCAATTAAAAATATA
>Ga0169931_10009640_pt1 | contig 13897 bp, 15 predicted proteins | sample Kivu_15m_20L_FD_129675 | JGI IMG/M metagenome (GOLD analysis project Ga0169931, IMG submission 129675) | Freshwater microbial communities from Lake Kivu, Western Province, Rwanda to study Microbial Dark Matter (Phase II) - Kivu_15m_20L... | ecosystem: Environmental > Aquatic > Freshwater > Lake...
AAAATAATAAAATTTCAATAGATTAATAAAAATACCAATTTAAATATAAATAATAAAATTTTTATAGATTAATAAAAATACTATTTTGAATAAAAATTAAATCATATAGATACCGTAAATTCTCAAAATCAAAGGTGTAGGAAACTAACTGGGTTTTTATATATCAAATATTTAAAAAAAATAATTATCAATGATCAATACTATTTAATTATCTACAATTTTGTTAAAAATTTTTAAATTAAATACAAATATTATAATAATAAAATGCTTAAGCATGAGTTGCGATGTGAAATATGTCACTCGAAGTTTGATTCTCACTACAACATCCCAAAAGTTCTTTCATGTGGTCACACTATATGTTCCAGGTGCTTAGACAGGATGCGTGATAAGAACATAAACAGATGTCCCTTCGACAGAAAGCTGATTGATTTTGATGAGGACAAAGTGCCAAATAACTTCTACATTCTTTCCTTAATAGACGGGAGCGTCAAAGGGAATGTGTGCAGCTACGAAACAGAAAAGGAGGAGGAAGAGGAGTTAGAATTGTGCCCGAAGACAGTAGTAAATAACCCCGGCTGGAAAAATACCCTCGCCGGTTTCATAAAAGACGATATTCTTTACACAGCCGAATCTAATGGTTTTATCTACTGCACAGATCTCAACACCGGAGAATGGTGGTTTCTTTATCTATCACAATTCTGGGGGACTCACATGTTCATGAACCCCAATACAAATAAAATGTACCTAATTGATCACAATGGTAGCTTGTTTCAATTATTCAATAAGAACTACTATACTCAAATAGGAAAGAAGAATTCTTGGAAAAACACATCGCATTTGTGTGTATTCGAGGACAAATTGTATTCAGTAGAGACTTCTGATAAACTTTATGAAACTACATTAGATAATGGGAAATGGAAAGAAATCGGTGCTAAGAAATTTGAAGATGAAGTAACCTACGAGGAAAATATTGAAAGTAACTCTGATCTTAATTCTGATGATGGTGAAAATGATGATGGAGACCATATTGGAGACAATTCTAATAATAGAATGATTGATTTAATCCCGAACAATAACATTAGTAATGATGAAAGAAATTTAAATTTGCTTAATTCAAACAGAGAAAATTTAGAAGGAATTTTATTTAATATAAACAATTTTCATTCGATAGCTGGATCCCAGAATTTTAATATTCCTAGCGACAACCATCTGTTCCAGTTTAATATAGCAGGATTTAACTTAAGAATTCCCAATTTTTTAAATGGACTTACAAATTTTTCTAATAATAGGCTTGTTTCTAATAATGTCACTGGGGAAGTTACAGGAAACATCATGAACAATGATAATCAAAACTTGAAAATAAATACCGGTAATCTATCATTAAAGCATAAAGATCAGTACTGTTTTAATGTAAAAGATACAGTTATGCTAGTCTCTACAAAAAAGAACATGTTGATTGCTAATAAATCAGGTGAATTATTTAAACTAGATAAAGTTACTGGGCATACCAAGGTTATAAAAACGGATTTTAATGAGAATATCTCATCCTATAGTAATAATCTTACACACCTATATTTTATTGAAAAAAACAGTAGGATTGTGTATAGACTTTTCATCAAGGATGAGGATTTAAATATTAATGACAATCATTCTGATAATTGTGAGACCGAGTCTAATGTTTCTGAATTAGAAAAAAAACTTACAAATTTGAATATTAATAAAAACATTTATTCCTCAAATAAAACAAATTCTTTTATTCCGAGTGACACACTTAAGGCCATGAATAACAAAAATTCCTTTGACAATTCTATGGGCAATACATCTAGGATTACTTCAAATAACAATATGCTAATAGAAAATTTATCAATTGCATCAAATGAAATCAAAGAAAACAAAGACAAATCGACTGAGAACTTACCATTTTCTAATTCGCTCGTAGCCAAAACAAATTCTAATACGACATCGAATAACGATATAAAATCAAATTTTAGGGCAAGCGAAAACAAAAATTCTTATATCACAAATGATCCTAACGAAAACACAACTTCGAATATAAATTTTTCTTTCAAAAACTCTTCGCCTAAAGCAGAATATTTCAAGGTAGAAAAATTCATCGAACTCGACGAGCAAACAAGCCCCACTAAAGTAATTGCAAATGAGAAAAAGCTTGTAGTAATCGACAAGAAAGGCGATTTATGGGTCTATGACATAGAAACAAAAGAGAAGAAAAACTTCCAATGTCTTTTTATGCTTAGAAACTGTCACATGCAGAATTCGATTCTAATGGGTGACGGTGATTTGGTAATTCTTGATCCGATCCGTTTATCTTTGAATAAATTAAACATTATAACAGGAACAGAAGTTATAATGTTACACTCACTCAAATTTTTGTCAACTATAAAACACATTTTTAGCAGCGGTACTAAATTATATTTCATAGATGTCTCAGGAAACCTCTACAATTTTATAGAAAGCGAGAAGAAAATCGCCCAGATAGGAAGTAGTGGTATATGTCGGTATCTAATAGATGGTGCGATATATAAAAATTATCTATTCAGTATAGAGAATAACATTCTATACAAAACGAATCTGAACGATGGAAGTTTCGTAGAGGTTAAAAATGACTACACTCACGATTACAAATATTTTTTTTCAGACTATGTTCAACTTATATTTATATCTAAGGACGATTTTATTTATTTAATTATACCTGGTGAAAATTTAAAATTGAAGAACAAACTTTATTATCAAAATATTTCAAAAATTCAACCCATAACATACTTCAAGAATCACATAATATTCTACAATCAAGAGAACAGATCGATAGATGGAATTAATCTAGAAAAATTTGAAATGGTAGAGGAGATTAAAGAACAGAACGAGAAGAATGAAAAGATCAAATTCGAAATAAATTCTAAAATGATCAATGATTCCGAAGCTGTCACTCACAAAGCTAAATTGAAAGCAAAGGTAATGGTAGAAAATTTTCCGGAGGTTTTGATGTTTATAAACAACAATGAGTGCTTGGCTTGCATTTTAAAAGATGGACTGATTTATAAACTATACTGTTAGGAAAATAGTATGGGATGAAAACAGAAAAAATCGGAATATATTTATAGAGAAAATATCATATTATAAGATAAGAATTTGAGATTTGTATATAAAATTTATAAATTTCTTAAATATAATATTATTTATTAAAATATGGGAAATAAAATTGAATCTCCTAAAATAAAACAGATTATCCTAGAAATCTCTGAAACAACAGAAATAAACACCACTTTTCTAAAATCTGAATTCAATAATCTTTTTGAATTAATAGGAAATCAAATAAAATCTAGAAAGGAATTAGAAAGGGTGGTAGTAGAAATAATACTTGAACTTAACGATGAATCAATTTTAAATTTTTTACAAAATCTAGTTGAGTTTATGTATATTTGCAAAAAGGAAAATTTTATTAATGATGATAAAAGAAATACTGGTAAAAATCATGATAATATATATTTTTCATTCCATTTAATGCAGTTAATAATTGATAGTAATTCAAAAAATTTTCACGAATTAATTTTATTTTCCTTAGAAAATTTTTATCTAAACAAATTCAGCAATTGCGTAGATTTTAATGACATATTATTAGAAAGTGACCATAGAATCACTAGTTATGATTGTGAAGCTGATACAAAAAATTTTATGCATATTAATCTCACGTTTCCTATTAACATCATAAACATTTGCATGGAGTATTACATAGAATTATTAGAAGTTTTAGAAAATTTGGATTTTGAATTATTACAAATAATAACAAACATCTTATCATATTTTTTAAATTTTAATAAATGTGTACTTACTAATAAAAATTTTGTTGAGTTCATAGACCCCTTCAAATTTTTCTTCTATATTGATAGATCATTCACACAAAATCTAAATACTTCTCAAACCGTTAATTCCGGAAAATCATTTTTCAATTTTATAAACAAATTAGTTTTTATGTTTTTAAAACATGTCAATGAATATTTTATCGATAATAAATCAGAAAGGAATGAATGTTTTATTTTAGAGACGTTTGAACTTCTAATGTGGTTTTGCTTTGATGTGAATAAATTTTTCTTTTTTAGGAAAAATGTTGGTAGTGATATCATGTTAGGTGGAGAAAATTTAAAAATTAATCCCCAGTCTAGTTTTGTTATTGATCCCGATAAAGTAGATGAACAAATTACTCAAAAGGAGAATAGTAATATAGAAAAGGTTGAAAATGAATATTTCTTCGAAAATAATTTTAACGAAAAAGTTTTTAAATTTCTTTCTGACAATTATAAATTCAAACTTGGAATGTTATCGAACATAAAGACAAATCCAGAGATAGAAATTTTCTTTTCTCCAATTCAGATAGTAGAAGATTATAATAATCTGATTTCAGAAACTATTCATTCAACCTTTTTGAATAATCCTAACCTTTTTAAAGACTTTGTTTTTAATTATTTCAACAACTATTGGAGTAATCAAAAATTCAATCAAAGATTCAAAACTTGCGTGAAGGTTTTCTTAATTTACTTGTTTGAGTCGAATCTGGTAAAATTAAAAGAATATATTTTTTATTATTAGGACACTTGTGAATTAATTTGTCTAAATAAAGACTTTATCAAACTCATTTTTAGTAAATTAGAAATGGATGACTTTTACGACTTGGTTATTTTTAATAAATTAACACTTTGCCAAAATTTCTATGCATGTCTTAAAAGTTTTAGTACCAGTAAAGCGTCCTCTAACCTCGCTAAAAGTGAAAACGAATTAAAAATTTTAAATTTGCTGGAAAAATGTTTAGAAAGCGTTTTAATAAATAGGAAAGAGACGTTGATTCTTGACTCTATTTCGTATTTGTTACTTATGATTATCAATAATATGTACAAAATCAGAATATAAATTTTTATTTTAGATCCTGCAATGTGAATGAAGTGAATAAATCTATCTTATTAAAGATAGGAGAGTTTATTACAAATTTTAATGATGTTGAAATAAATCAAGATAGTTTTTCACAGAATTTGATATTATTTACCATCTTTCTTGAATTTATTTTAAATTTAATTAATAATATTGAATTTCCAAGTACCTCTTCGATAATTTTAATTCTACTCAAATTTGATGACCAATTGAACATGATTGACTCTAAATATGATTCTTTTTATAAAGGAAATTTAGATCTTTATGAAGAATGGAAGAGCTTTTCATCAAATTATGAAAAATTGAAATATTTGCTTAATAAATTTAAAAATAAAATACATGAAGAGGGGGCCAATGTCAAATTCACTCAAAATAATGAGGTAAGATTATAATTGATAAAATTTTAAAAATTATTTAAATATAGTTGACTAGAATTATCAACAAAATCTCAATAGAAAAAGAGAAATTAAACACTTCTAAATTATTCAAAGAAAATAAAATTTTCAACACAGAAACCGAAAAATTTGTAATGTATAATTTATATTCTATTACACAAGAAAAGCATCAATTGAAATACATGAACACTAATAAATGAATTAAAAGGAATTTCAAATTATTTTAATTAAATTAAATAATTATTAATATCATAAATATTTAAACAAATTTAATATCTAATAACATATAACAAAACATTATGGCAAGCAGACAAGTCGTCAGAGTATTTTCATCAAAAAACCCAAACACAGTCGTCGAAGAAGTACCCCTTCCCCATGTATTTTTGGCCCCCATTAGAAGTGATATCGTTCATTTCGTATTTTACAACTTAAACAAAAACAGAAGACAAGCATACGCAGTTAACAAAGATGCCGGTATGCTTTATGCCGCTGAATCCTGGGGAACAGGTAGAGCAGTTGCTAGAATTCCAAGAGTTGGAGGTAGCGGAACCCACAGATCCGGACAGGGAGCATTCGGTAACCAATGTAGAGGAGGTAGAATGTTCAACCCCAACACTACCTGGAGAAGATGGCACAGAAAAGTCAATCTTACCCAAAGAAGACACGCCGTTGCTTCAGCAGTTGCCGCATCAGCTGTTCCATCATTGGTCTTAGCCAGAGGTCACAGAATCAACCAACTTCCTGAAGTACCCTTCGTAGTTGACTCCCTCAATTTCACCCAAACCAGCGAAGTTATCGAAGTATTTAACAGATTTGGATTGAGAGAAGAATTAGAAAAGGTTAAAGATACCAGAAAAGTTAGACCTGGACAAGGAAAATATAGAAACAGAAGATACAAGACCAGAAAGGGTCCCTTAGTTGTTTTCGGAAGTGAAGATAACTTGATTCAACAATCAGCCAGAAACATCCCAGGAGTTGAATTAGTCCATGTTGACAGACTCAACCTTTTACAACTCGCTCCAGGAAGCCACCTCGGAAGATTGATCGTTTGGACTTCTTCTGCCTTCAAAAGATTGAATCACATCTTTGGACTTCTTAACCAACCCGCTGTCGGTAAAAAAGGATATACTATTCAAAGACCCCTCCTCGTCAATGCCAATCTTGCTAGAATCGTAAACTCCAACGAAGTCCAATCTGTCGTCAGACCTAAACAAAGAAACGTTCAATTACACGACAGACAAAAGAGAAATCCTTTGACCAACCAAGCAAAGATGAACTTCTTGAACCCCTATGACAAAGAAAGAAGAGCTGCTGAAAGACAAGCTCATGCTGATAACAAAGCTAACAGAGCCACCAGACTTCAACAAAAGAAAGCTGCAAGAAAAGCCTTCAGAAAGAGCGGAAGAAAATTCATCAGTGAATACAATAAACAATTACAAGTCGCCAATAAAAGATCTGAACAAGAATACAAAGAATATATTAAATCCATCAAAGTCGGAAAAGACGCAATGAAGGAAGTTGAAGACGTTGAAGAAGAAGAAAATTAAATAGGTCTTATAAAATAATAATTTAAATTTATGAAAACTAATCTTACTTATTTTAAAATAGTATTCCTTAGAACAATATTTTAGTTAAAAGTTAAATAATTTTTTATAAATTTTTTATGAAATAAATTTTAATTAGCATTACCTGATTGATAAGAATATTAAGTTAATTCTTTGATCAGTAATAATCTAAAATATCAAACACTTTTCCTTGCTTTTTTTCGGCACATGTGAATTGTAATTCGAACCTAAAGCAACATCATTTGTATTATATTTATTCATTGTGTTCATAATTGAATCTTGAAATTTGTAATTATTATGTTCTCCTGTCTTCGTTTCATTGTGTTTTAAAGTTGAATTTATTTTGCTAAAGAAAATTTAAATTATAATTTCATAATTTCTTACAAATCTTCACCCTGATTCTTTTTGTCTATTTGATTTTTGGCTTTTGTAAATTCATCTGAATCACATAACGAAGCATCCTTTAGTACTCTTGTGTTATTCTTAACTGTGACCCAATCATATAAGTAATCATTATCATAGTCTTTACTTTTATACAAATCTTTAAATAGATTTATACAATATTTATAATTTGGCTCGTCATCAAATTTTAAATTTTGACAATACTCCAAAAATTTTGCGAATTCCTCAGGCAGCCCTTCACAAAGCTTCTTAGGTGTGATGCTATCTTTCATCTCTTTTATCTTTTTGTATTTTTCTTCTTTGTCCATTATTTTCAATCCTTGCCAAGGTAAGGCACCCTTCAGAAAATATATCAAAACATATGCAGTCGATTCTAAGTCGTCTCTACGAGATTGTTCTAATCCCTTGTGTGCATTTCTACTTGCGTATCGGGCTGTTCCGGTCATTGCCTTGTTTTCTTTATAGGTTATATGAATCCTTGTCTGTTCGTCACGGTATCTCTTAGCTAATCCGAAATCTATCAGATAAATTAAATTGTCGCTGGAATTTTTACCAACCAGAAAGTTTTCAGGCTTTATATCTCTATGTACGTAGTGGTTTTCGTGAACTTGCCTGAGGCGATCTATAATCTCAATTGCTATGAGTAAAATTGTCTTAAGAGTGAAATTTCTAGTGCAGTAGGAGAATAAATCCTCCAAATTTTGTCCGAGTAAATCCATCACCATCGTATTATATTCGCCTGCTACCCCAAACCAGATCATGTTTGGAATTCCTTGACCAGATAAAGTTTTTAAAAGTCTCGCCTCGAAAAGCAGTTGAGGAATTTTATTAGTCATATGTTCAAGTTTTATTGCAACAGGTCCTCCTGTGAATATGTCAACACCCTGGTAAATCTCTCCAAATGCCCCTGCTCCTATTTTCTTTCCTAGACGATATCTACCTCCTATTCTAATTTCCACAGTTCGTTTGTTATTCGGTAGATTACTTTCATACATGTAATGATAAATAAAAGTTATTGAAATTAATTAAATTTAATTAAAAATAAAAGGGATTTTAACAAAAATACAGAATAGTGTTCTATATTTCATATTCCTATAATTACTATATTGAACATATTATATATGAATCTAAATTATTCAAGTCTTATAATGAACATAAATTTTATATATGTGAAATTCTATCTATTCTTTAAAAATGTTTCATATAGATTGAAATTTTCTATAACATTTTAATTAAATAATGTATACTAATGCTATAACAATTTATAATATTAATATTAAAAAATTATGCAACGACACCCACCTCCTGGTTTTTTGGATATCTTTTTATTATTTAGAGTATTATCTAAGTAATTAGACACCTTCTGATTATGTACTGATTTTAAATTTTCATTGTTGTTATTTATCATTATGTTTATAATTTTTTCATCATTTTCATCTTCAATTTTTTTGTTACCTGAAATCCCGTTGGCATTCGATCTTCTGCTACTTTTACTAGCAAACTTCTTCTCTTCTTTGTCAAAGAGAAGATTTTGTGAATGTGATTTACTCATCTTGTTTGGGTTATTGGGAAAGTTTTTTTCTTTTTTAGATTTTTCGTTTTGGTTACTCTTCAGCTCGACCTGTCTATTGAATTATACGATATAAATACTTACACGTTCGGTTTATGAAAAATGCTGTTATTGTTTATATCATTTTTCATTTGAGCCAAATTTGAATCATCCTTGTTGAAATGGGGACTTTGTTTACTGACCCCGATTGCGATACTGGTGTTGATTTTCTTTGCATTTTGAGCCTGAGCAGGTTCAATGTTCATACTTAATTTATACTTCTCATCCCAATCATACACAAATTTTTCATTTGGATTTGTGTTGTAATTTTTATGCAAAATGTCAATAAATAATCCAGTTAGGTACTCATATTTTGGATCACTTTGGAACCCTAAGGTTTTTAAGTACTTCAAGTATGCAGAGAATTGGCCTAAAATTTTACAAGTAATAAATAAATGTAAGTATGTAATTATTAAATGTGAAATTTTAAAATTTTGAATTAGTTCGAGTAAGTTATAGAAAAAAATGACATAGTTTTAGTATATATTAGTGAAAATATACCATTACATAGGAATTAAAATTGAGAGAGGTAATTTTTTAAAATATCATCCAATATATCTATTAGATTTTCCTATCTAATATTCCTAAAATATTACAATATGAAATTTAAAAATCATGAATATTAGGAAAACTATACATCGTATGAAGTAAATTATCAGATGTATTATAACTACAAATATACATACAACAAATTTAAATAAAAAAAAATATAAATTTAATTTTCTATAAATCTTACTTGGAATTCCCTCGCATAATTCATCTTCAGTTGTGCTCATCTTCTTTTCGAAAATCTTTTTATATCTATCTCCATCTGTTCTGCATTTTAATCCTTGCCAAGGTAAGATCCCTTTTAAGAAATATATTAAAACATACCCGATTGACTCCAAATCATCTCTTCGTGATTGTTCTACCCCCTTATGAGTATTAATCGAACAATACCTAGCAGTTCCTGTTATACTTTTATTAGTTTTCATTGGAATATGATGCTTTTTAGAACCTGACCTATATTTTTTGGCCAAACCAAAATCAATTATGTATAGAACATCAATATTTTTATCAGCTCCCATCATAAAATTGTCAGGTTTTATATCTCGATGAATGTGGTTCTTTTCGTGTACAAACTGAATACGTTTTAACATTTCGATCCCAAGATAGCATACAGTCTTTAAAGAAAATTTTCGTGAGCACATGTTGAATAGTTCTTCAAGACTTTTTCCAAGTAATTCGATAACTAAAATATTATGAGTTTTATTATTTCCATAGCAGTAAACTATTGGAATTCCTTCTCCTTTCAAATAAATTAGTCTATAAGCCTCTGTTTCAAGTAAATTGTGATTTTCTTCTTTTGATTCCTATAATTTAAATTCCTTAATAGATTTTACCATCTTTACAGCAATTTGTTCTTTCGTGCGAATGTTATGTCCGAGATAAACCACACCAAATGAGCCATTGTTTATTCTTTTTGTAACTTTATATTTGTCGAAAAGTATTTGATTAATAACATTATCTTGAGACATTGCGAGAATGTTTATAAAGTTAATGATTAAAAATTAAAATTAAAGTATTAATTAAAAATTAAAAATTTGTTTATAAATTTATAAAGTTATTTGTTGTTGTAATTTCTCAGGTGAGAAGAAATAATGAATATAATTGAAAGATAATTTCTTATTACTTTTAATTATTTGTTGATTATTTTAAAACAAATATTTTTAAATATAATGGTAATGATAGTTGAGTAAGTTACATGCAATTGCAATTGGAATCTAATGCTGTTATTAGTGCTTGTCAGCTCTTTTCCATTTGACCAAATCTTCCATTAATTCTTTTGAGAATTGTATGTTGTAGGAATCCAAAAGTGTCTTTAATCTTTCTCTGCTCTTGAATGACTCTTCGTCTTCTTGCTCTTCGGTTCTTTCGATCTTTAATTTTTTGATGAGTTGTTCTAAAGTTTTTTCTAATAGATTAAAAAATAATTGATATGAAAAATTTTATTACTTTCTTCTTTATCGAAAAAGAATTTCTCTTCAGCATATTCCTTGCTTTTCATAGGGTCAGCAAAACAAAATCTGGAGGTGTTGTATAAACCTGTCTTAATAATTTTTGAAGAAATTGAAGTGTATTTTAACAGATTTCTGGTTTGAGTAATGGTAATAGAATTCATTTTATATTATTTATTATTAATTAAACTATTAATTAAATTGATTGATTTTGTAATATAATAAATGAATTCGAAGGAAAATAATTTAGAATTGGATTTATATAGCGAGGAGAATTTAATGAAATCAAATAATACTATTCATAATACAATATCGAACGATTATTACAATGATGACCAAGATAAAATTTCTACATATATTCGATCTCACAGTTTATTCTATCCAAAAATGATTTATAATAGCAACCAAAATTTTGTAAAGGAATATCAGGAAGATTCTTTTATAAAATTCACAAAATTTCTACCAAGTATAAATCAAACAGAATTACTTATAATTACAAACAATAATAAAATACAATTACACAGATTAGATTCTGATTTAGAAGATTTATCCCTAAACTCATTTGCTACAGATAATGAATACTATAACAAAAATTTTAAATCTCACACAACTATTAGAAGTAAGAAAATTTTCGAAACGAAGGAATCTAATTACATCTACGATTATGACATGTAATTTAATAAAATTAATTTTCGTTTTTTATAAATTTTTTATCTAAGATTGTGGGATTCAAATGATTATTACAAAGACAAAGGAAAAAATGAATTATATCTAAAATACTTTTACATATGTTCTAAGGATAATCCAGTTCACACCATCGATTCAGAAGGAAAATTTTGCTATAGCTACATCTCAAGAAATCACGTTGATGAAATAATCAACCCTATTTCGATAAAAATCGATCAGTATGGTTTAAAACTTTTCTGTGGATTTTCAAAATATTTTACAATTTTCGATTTAGTTAACGACAAACAAATTGCAAAAATAGAGCCGATCCAAGAGGAAAACTACACTAAAGACCCTTCTAAAATTTCGTGTTTTGATTTTAATCATAGAAATAATTTTTATTTAGTAGGAAGTTACTCCGGAAAAATTTATCTGATAGACTATCTTACCAATCGAACAATTTTCACAATCAGTGAAAAACACAAAAAGGGGGTAAACAATCTAAAATTTTTTAACAAATCTGAGAATAGTTTGAATTTCATATCTGGAGGAAGATTCGACAACGAAATTTTTATCTGGGATAGCAGGAATTTATCCTCCCCGGTTTACTCACTTTTTAGAGAAAATCAAACACATCAAAAATTGAATTTTGTAATTGACGAGGGAGACAATTATATTTATGTTGCAAATAATGATGGATCAATTTTAGTTTATGATTTGAAAAATTTAAGTTCCGTTTCTTATTTCTATACAAATGAAAACATGACAAACATGAGAGAAGCTGTAAGTTGTGTAGATTTTGATTCTAATAAAAATTTGTTGGTAACTGCGTCAGGTGCGAGACAGTTTGAGAATAAAAACTCTTCGCTGAATAAGAAAGATGAAAAGAATTTTGCTTGCGATGATTTTCCATATTTAGAATTAGAAGAAGAAAATTCGTTTGATTATAATTCCGAGCGTGAATTTAAAATCTGGGATTTCTCTAAATTATATCGCCCTGAATATTTATAACCAGATAAGGAGTTTATGAATTACAATAAATATATGTATGTAGTGAGATTTATGAATTTTGCAATTTTTACCAAAATATTAAAAAAATAAAATCATGGCACAGTTAGCAGTTAGTTTGTTTATCTTATAAACACTTAAGAAAAAAGTTAATTTATTACATCATAAATAAACATTGGAACTTTTAATTAATATTTCTTATTGCTTTTACCAGAAAAAAATATAAAATTATTTCATTAAATTATATTTTATATAATGCGAATCGCAATTTTAAAAGCTATTCATAATAATCATTTTAAAGACAAAGGTATGTTTAATTCGGATATATGTTCATTTAAAGGAAATAACCTTAATTTTTTAAAAAGAAGCTTCATAAACATTCCAAAGTTCGATTTTAGTAGGAAGAGAACAGAGTATGCCTCAAATTCTAATAATAAAAACATCCAAGTCCGTACTCCTTCAACTTCATACATGGTAAAAAAAAACAGAAGGCAACCGTTTAACAAGGATGAAAATGCAAATGCGACAAGGCTTAATAAAAATCAGAAAATTCACACCTTTTCAATAAATCCTGAACTTGTATGTAAAATTTTTTAAATATTTTTCTTAAGGACAAATATCTAGACACGCTTCCGAACAAGAAAAGTATAGCACAAAGATACATTGACTTCAACACAAAATGTATTTAATATTTTTTTAACCCATAATATATTATTAAATTATTTAGATCCTTCACCTGAACATATGCTTCAACACATTCTAAATGAAAAGAAGAAATATGATCCTAAATTTTCCTTGGATGAAATAACAAACGAAGATGTCGAAAACTTTATGGAGTAAAATATTTATAATATATTATGAAAATATTTCACATAGCCCTGTTGTTCTAGCTATTTGTAGGGATTTTCCTAAATGGAAAGATAAAATCTCTTTGGAAAATAAAGTAAATTTAGACAGTAATTCTGAAAATGGTCAAACTATTGATAAAGAAAAGACTCAGAATAAAGAATCAAGTATTAATGAGATACATGACAAATCAAACGCTTATCCCTCTATATCTAATTCTATTTCGAATGATTATAATATTCCTGAATTAGATACAAGGCATATAAAATTCGATGAGAGTGAATCGGATTTAAGAAAAATAAAAGGAAAAATATTTGCTAAAAATGTAGAAAATAAAGAACAAGAAGGATTAAAAGATAAAAGAAAAAAAGAAAAGAAATCCAAAGGAAAGAAAAACAACTAATCACAATAATAATCTTTTGTTTTTAAAGTAAATCTTTATTTGAATATAATTTTATATTTATGTACTTC
>Ga0169931_10009644_pt1 | contig 13895 bp, 13 predicted proteins | sample Kivu_15m_20L_FD_129675 | JGI IMG/M metagenome (GOLD analysis project Ga0169931, IMG submission 129675) | Freshwater microbial communities from Lake Kivu, Western Province, Rwanda to study Microbial Dark Matter (Phase II) - Kivu_15m_20L... | ecosystem: Environmental > Aquatic > Freshwater > Lake...
GAGCGCCTGGAAAGCGTTGAGGATCGTCTACTTGCTCTTAAGTTAGCAAACATGATGGCCCGTGTGAGCAAGCGTCAGCAAGACACCGACCTGATCAACCCGGAAGAAAAGGCCGTCTATAGGCGTCTGGTGGAGGGGCTTGACCTCAGTGAAAGCCAGATCCAGGAAGCTGAGTGGGCCGCCGAAAGGGAAGTCTCTACAGGCCGTAATATCTGGACCCTGATCGGTAACTCACTCTCTGGTCTGGGGGCCTGGCCAAGCGCGGAAATGCTTGAAAAGCCAGTTGGTCAGTGGCTCTGATTCGATCCGAGACCCCTCGACAGCCGGTTGAGCAAAGTGCTCGGCAATGCTTGATCAGATTTTCACAATCAGGACGCTGGGACTGCGGACCGGCTGAAACTCATTGACTCAGGAATGGACCAATCGCCACTGGCCAGATAACCCCTGGGATTGGCGCAGAGATGGCGCAGGATCCAGAAAAGGGCCTCGGGACTGCTGGTTCCGAGGGCCTGCTGAAGGTCCTGGAGGCTGCGGGTCTTGCCGTCTGCCAGCAGGGCCTCCAGTCTCTCCTGAAGGTTGAGAATCTCGGCTGCCGCCTTCTTGCCTGCCTCAACTCCAGGCTGGTCATAGGCGTTGATATCGACAAGTTCGGCATAGAGCCCCACCGCCCTTTCGAACAGGGCAATCAGGGCTCCCAGCGCCCGTGCATCGAAGCGACGCAGGGTGATGGCCATGCTCTGGCGGCCGCCTTCCAGGAGGGCGGAACGGGTACCTTGGAGGAAACCGTCAAGAAAATCGCCTGGGATCTCATCACCTATCGGCGCGATGTCGCTGGGTTCCTCCAGAACCTCAATGAAGGTTACAAAAAAGTTATCGATACCATCCCGCAGTTGCTGCACGTAGGCGTGCTGATCAGTGGAACCCTTGTTGCCGTATACGGCGATGCCCTGATGGACCACGTTGCCATTGCGGTCATGCTTCTTGCCCAGGCTCTCCATCACCAGTTGCTGCAGGTAACGACTGAAAACCTCGAGCCGGTCCCGGTAGGGGAGCAGCACCATGTCGCGCCTGCCTTCGCCATGACCGGCCACATACCAGGAGGCCGCCATCAGGGCAGCTGGATTCCGACTCAGATCGGTAACCCTGGTGGCGCAATCCATCTGGGCAGCTCCGGCCAGAAAGCCACGGATATCAGCCCCAATCAGGGCGCCGGGTAGCAGGCCAACCGCACTGGTGATGCTGGTGCGTCCTCCGACCCAATCGAACATGTCGAAGCGGCCCAACCAGTTTCCGGAGACGGCCAGTTTGTCGAGCTTGCTATCCAACATGGTGACTGCCACCGCCTGACCCGCCCAATTGCCGCCACGGGACTCCAGCCTTGCCTGGGCCTGCTCCATGCTGATGTGGGGCTCGGGGGTGCCTCCAGATTTGCTCACCACCACCACCAGGGTGGTGCTCAGATGGCTGTCTATGGCCGCCAGGGTGCGGCTCATGCCAGCCGGATCCACGTTATCGAAGAAGTGGAAAGGCAGGCCCACGCCTGCATCCTGCAGGGCTCTCACCATCAACAGGGGACCCAGTCCGGAGCCACCGATACCTATCCAGAGCACATCGGTGAAGGGCAGACCGTTGGGGGCCACCAGGCTGCCCTCCACGACGGCTTTGCCGAAAGCTTCAATCCGCTCCAACTCGGCCTGGATGTGGTCGCTGATCGCCGCATTCGGAGCCAACCCAGGGTTGCGCAGCCAGTAGTGGCCGACCTGGCGCTGTTCATCTGGATTGGCGATGGCCCCCGCCTCCAGGGCGTCCATGGCTGCAAAAGCCTTTTCAAAGCGGGGAGAAAGGCTGTCAATGTCCCCCTGGCCTATGGCCATGCGACTGACATCTAGCCAGATACCGAGGTCGGCCTCATACCAGAGCAGCTCGCAGAACCGCTGCCACTGGATTTCTGGGCTGGAGCCATTGAAATTGGCGAGCATGGCGTTGCGGCTCGAGCCACTCACGATGCCAAAAACCTAGGGCGGCCTCTGCCCCATCACCAAGTGTTGGGACGGAGCGGCGACCGTTCCGTTGCAACTTGAAGGACGGGGGGAATTACCTATTATTGAAACAGTTCGAATCAATTCGGGTGCGATTCGGCCCCTTCCCCCTTCCCCGCTATCCCCATGCTGCCGGCGCCAGGCTGGGGAGACTAAGGAGCCGATCCTGCCTGCTCTCCCTTCTGGTTGGGCTGGCTGCCCTGCCTCTCACCTCGACCCCGAACCGCCAGCCCCTGCTCTTGGACCCCGCTCTTAGCGGCAGCATCACTTCCCCTGCGGGGGAAAGGGAGACATACGATCCACTCCGCTTTTCTGCCTCCGAACTGCAGGAGTTGAAGCGTCGCTTCGGTGTGCATGGCCCCCAACCCCGTCTTGCCCAGCTCTTCACCAGCGGACTTGACCAACTGGAGCCGCTGCGCTCCCACACCCTTGGGCGCATCGCAGATCTGCGACCCCTGATCATTGCCGAGTGTCGCCGCCAGCGGGTCAATCCCATGCTGGTCGCAGCCGTTTTGTTTGACGAGATGCGCCACGCCAAGCCTGGCGAGGACATCCCGCTGGCGGCCCATTCCGGTCTCTTCAGAACCCATGGACCGGCCCAGTTAGGTCTTGGTGAGCTGGTGCACCAGGGTCTGCTCAGCCCTAATGCCTCTGAGCAGGAAATCAGCCAGGCTCGCTCAGCCCTGCTGGATCCGGAACGGAACGTAGTTTTGCTGGTGGGTAAATTTGCACGCCTCAGTCGCCAACTCAATCTGCCCCCGCGCACCCTGGAGGCCAGCAGCAGCCAACGCGATGCCAAGGCCCTTGCCACCCTGGCCTACCTACACAACGGCAAACTGGATTATCCGAGACGCATCTTGCGTACCATGCAGGATCCTGAGCTGCACGGCCTGCTCTATTCAATCCGCAGGCAACCGCCTGCTCCGCTGATCTGAGATCCGACTCAAGCCAAATCTGATCTTGACCGGATCCAGTAGTAAAAACGCTGACTGACCGGGATCAGCCCCGGCATAGCAGGCCCATAATCTGGAGACGCTGTTGCAGTGCCTGCCAGTTGAAACTGCGGGGGTCAGCCCGCTCGCCACCGAGATCGACTGCACGATGGGTGGTTATGTGTTCGGCGGGGATTTCATAACGCCGCATCCAGCTGGCCAGCTGGGCTGCCAGGGCATCGTACTGGGCGTCGGAATAGCCACTGTGATAGGGGTCACTATCCTCGCCGTCAAGAGGGGTTTCCAGGCTGATGTGCAGGGCGAAATTGTTAACGGATCCGCCCACTTTGGCATTGGTCTTTACCCAACGACCGTTGAAGGCCGAATTGCCAGCTCCAAAAGCCCGTTTGGAGGGATCAAGAACCTGCACAACAGACCCATCTTCCCCAATCAGGCTGTGGTAGCTGACCTGGTCCTCATCGCGGGGATGGGGTGTGATGAAAGTGTTTATGGCAGATCCGATGCCATAAACCGTCTCGTGCAGTACTACCAGCCGAGGGGTCGGATCAATCGGATTGCCATAGGCATCAACGCTGAAGCGCTCGCCGTAATTGGTCGGATGGATACGCACCTTTGTGGCTGAGTTCTCAACCTGGCTCACAAGTTGCTGCAGTCTCTTCTGCTGGGCGGGATCCGTAATTGAGCAGCTCGAGCGCAAGGGCGATTGCCAGCTCGGATGGGACGGAGGTCCCGGTGCCATCCGACGTCCAGGCTCAGGGGCAACTGGTGCCTGGCGCATCTCCTCCAGCAGTTCAAGCAAACTGGGGTTACCGCTGGGCCCTCCAACCTGGGGATTCATCTCACGAGCCAGCCAGCCCAGACCGCCAAGTAGAACCAGGCCAGCTGCTGAAGCGCAGATCAACAGGGGCCTGGGCGATAATGTCACGGAAGTTCCAGGCTCAACCAACGTCTGCGTTGCTGGGCCATGGTCTCAGTCCCATCGGGGTCTAGCAAGAGCCTCCAGCCAATAGGGGTTGGTGTGGCTGCGGTGAGGGTGGTTGTGCGTACCAGTCCGTCGCGACAGAACAGGAGTTGGCGGGCCCGCAGAGATTCCCCTGCCCTAACCATCTCCAGGGCATCCTCTGGGGTTCGCAGCCTTACCCCATCGAGTGCCAGCCACTCATCCCCAACTGTCACTCCTGCCATGGCGGCAGGACCATCCCGATCCACCCCCGCAGCCCAGGGAGCACCCGTGCCTGATTCCAGCCTGCAGCCAAGGTTCTGACTCGTGCCCAGCGTGGCATCCAGCCGTAGCCCCATATCCGCGAGGTAGGTTTCCAGAGGAGGGTCGCCATAGCCGGACAACCAGGTCGGCAGCAGTCCCCTCAGATCTGGGGCACGGCAGGCGAAGGCCTCGACCAGCTCCGCCTCGCGATAGCCCCGACCCACTGCGCCGTAGCTGGTCCAGAGCTCCCGCAGAACCGTTGGCAGGCAACAGCCGGCGCGGCGCAGGTGGAGATCGAGAACCATCGCCAGCACTGCCCCTTTGAGGTAATAGCTGATCTGGCTATTGGCGGAAAAGGCATCCTGCCTGTAGAGCTTTACCCAGGCCTCCTCACTGCTGGCGCGGAGACTCTGGATCCGGCGGCCCGGGCTCAACAGATAGCGGCTCAGACATGTGCCCAGATCCTCAATAACCTCTGTCTCCGTGCAGCAGCCGGCACTGAGTGGCAGCAACTTGTCGACATAGCTGGTTATGCCCTCGACGAACCAGAGGGTGGGTACCACCACGGCCTGGTCGTAGCGATACGGAGTGAGTTCGGCGGGCCTCAGCCGGCGGACATTCCACTGGTGCAGGTATTCATGGGCTGCCAACTGCAGCAACTTGCGCCGGCCGCCAGGACGGGCCAGGGAGCGGCGGCCGAACTGAAGCACGCTGCTCATGTCGTGTTCCAGTCCGCCATGGCCAGCCTCGCTGAGGTGGAGCACAAACAGGTAGTGGGGTGCTTCAGGACGGTCCACACCCATCAGGCGGCAGCAGGCCAGGCAGATCGATTCCAGCTGTTTGAGCCAGAGAGCATCGCTTTCAACCAGGTCGCAGCCCTGCAGCACCTGTCCCCAACTCACCCAGCGGTGGGGCACCCCGGCAACACTGAAGCTGTGGCTGCGGTGCGGCCCAACCTCGATAGGTGAATCCACAAGTTGGTCAAAGTTCTGAGCCAGCCAGCCGCCGCCAGCTGCCTCGGCCAGGGGCACAAAGGCCTGCCAACCAGGGGGCAGGCGGAGCTGCAGACGATGGCAGGACCAGCGCTCCCCTTCTAGCTCCAGGGCAACGGCTGCCAGGGCCAGGAATCCGTGCTCGCCGTTGAGATGGCAGGTGCGCACAGTCAACTCTGCTGCCAGCAGGGTGTAGCGGATCTCGAGGGGTTCGAGACAGGTCAGTTGCAGCTGCCAGCTGCTGGGCGAGCATCTTCTGGGCAGGAGGCTCTGTCCCCCCTGCCACACCTCCAGACCCTCCAACTGGCGAACGTAGTCGCGGATCAGGTAGGAGCCTGGAGTCCAAGTGGGAAGGGCGAAACCAAGATTGGCCCGCTTCGGCCTGAGGCTGATCGTGACCCGCACAAGCTGCTGCTGGCAGGCGGTTAGATCGAGATTCAGCTCAGGCACGTCCCCACTCCAGGCGATGGATGGCTCAGCTGGCCACTACTACCTGAGCCCCCGGGCATAGGCCGGTTACCTGACGCAGGGCCATCTCTGCTGCGTAGCGGCGCGTGATGAGACCCAGCAACTCCTGAGCTATCTGGGCCCTGCTCAGGCGCTGCAGATCTGCCACCAGAGCGAGGGAACCATCTCCCTGACGTATCCAGCCCAACCTCTCTCCGCCAACCAGGCAGACCTGCAAGAGCACTGGCTTGGCTTCGCCTGAAAATCCCTGGAGCTCCCCGCCCCATTGGGGCGAAAGCTTCAGCGCCTCAAGGCTGGCTGCCAGTCCATCGGCATCACGCAGGACGGTTGGCAGGATGGTGAGATGGGACAAGGCGACATGACCGCTGCATTGGAACCTAGCGATCCGCCCGGGGGAGTCCAGTGGCCATTGCCACAGGCTGGAGTTCTTGCCTCCCATCCCCTGCGTTTGGGGGTGATGGCCTCTGGTGCCGGCACCAATTTCGAGGTTCTGGTGGATTGCTTTCGTCAGGGCAAACTCTGCGGTGAGGTTTCCCTTCTGGTTGTGAACAATCGCGATTGCGGCGCCCGCAGGAGGGCCGAGCGTCTCGGCGTCGCCTGGGAACTGCACGACCATCGTCTCCTGCCTGACCGCGAAGCACTTGATCGGGATCTGGTGAAGGCCTTCAGGAATGCTTCTGTGGATCTGGTGGTGATGGCTGGCTGGATGAGGGTTGTCACCCCCACCCTGATCGGCGCATTCCCCGACCGGCTGATCAACATCCACCCCTCCCTATTGCCCAGCTTTCGCGGCCTCGATGCGGTGGGCCAGGCTCTTGAGGCTGGGGTCACTCTGGCGGGATGCACGGCCCACCTGGTCAGCGAGGAGGTGGACGCCGGCCGCATCCTGGTTCAGGCCGCCGTGCCCGTTCTCAGCAGTGATGACAACTCCAGCCTCAGTCGACGCATCCAGATTCAGGAACACAGGATCCTGCCCCTTGCTGTAGCCCTCGCCGCTCAGGGGTAGAAGGGAAGCAGGGGCAGGCCTGTGGTGGCATCCAGGCCTGCCATCAGGTTGAGGCACTGGACCGCCTGACCAGCCTGGCCCTTGATCAGATTGTCGATGGCGGCCATCACGATCAGCTGATCGGTGCGTGGATCGAGCTGGACGGATAGAAGCGCCCGATTGGTTTGCCGAACCCATTTTGTCGACGGATATGTGCCTACGGGCAAGACCTCAACGCAGGCTGCCTGGCGGTAGGCCGAGGCCAGCAGGGTGGCGCAGTCCTCCGCGGTCAGCCCCGGGTCTCGCAGGCGGCAGTAGATGGTGGCCAGCAGGCCCCGCACCATCGGGATCAGGTGGGGTGTGAACTGGAGCTGAATCCCATGGCCCGCCACCTGAGACGCCATCTGCTCGATTTCGCTGGTGTGGCGATGGCCCACAACGCCATAGGGCGAGACAGCCTCTGAGCACTCCGCCAGCAAGAGGTGTTCTTGGGCAGCCCGCCCCCCCCCGGAGGTCCCTGTTTTGGCGTCGATCACGATGCCAGCAGTGTCGATCAGGCCCTGCTTGAGAAAGGGCAACAGACCCAGCAGGGATGCGGTCGGAAAGCAGCCTGGTGCGGCTACCAACCTGGCCCGGGCGATCAGATCCGCCTGCCATTCAGGCAAGCCATAGGCGGCCTCGGCACAGAGTTCGACATCCGAGCGGGGCACCTGGGAAGCGACCGCTGCATACACCTCCTTCCACTGGGCCAGGGAGCTGTAGCGATAGTCAGCGGAGAGATCCACCACCCTCACCCCCCGCTCCAGGAGGGAGGGCACCAACCGGGCCGCCAGCCCATTTGGCAGGCTGAGCAGGGCGAAATCTGCCTGGTCTGCGATGGCGTCCGGATCAGGTGTCTGAACCACCGGATCCCCACCCAGAGGCATGAAGGGCACCAGTTCGCTCCAGCGTTTACCGGTGCTGCGTTCTCCACCCAGAAAACTGATCTCCAGCAGCGGGTGCTGCAACAGCAGCCTTAGTGCCTGCAGGCCCCCATAGCCGCTGGCTCCGATCACCGCTACGCGCTTGATGGGCATGGATGATTGGCCAGGCGGAGCAACCCAGGATTTATAAAGGATGATTGCGCCAGGGTCGCTGGGCCCGATGGCAAACTCTTGACCCTCCTGCGCCCCCAGCCCGGTTATCCCCGCTCAGACAGTTCCCTGGAAGTTGGGATCCGATTCGATTCGATTGTCGACGCCCTGGCTGCGATTCGCAATGGAGAGTCGGTCGTGGTGGTGGATGACGAAAATCGTGAGAATGAGGGCGATCTGATCTGTGCGGCCCAGTTCGCCACGCCGGAGCAGGTGAACTTCATGGCGACAGAGGCACGAGGCCTGATCTGCCTTGCCATGGAGGGCGAGCGGCTCGATGCCCTCGAACTGCCCCTGATGGTGGACCGCAACACTGACTGCAATCAGACGGCTTTCACGGTGAGTGTGGATGCGGGTCCGGAGAACGGAGTAACTACAGGAATTTCCGCTGATGATCGGGCACGGACCATCCAGGTGGCCATCCATCCCCATACCGGACCAAGGGACCTGCGCCGACCGGGCCATATCTTTCCACTGCGAGCCAGGCAGGGGGGGGTGCTCAAGCGCGCCGGACACACGGAGGCCGCCGTAGATCTGGCGCGCCTGGCAGGCCTCTATCCAGCTGGGGTTATCTGTGAAATCCAGAACAGCGACGGTTCGATGGCCCGACTGCCCCAGTTGGCAGCCTATGCCCAACGACATCAGTTACGCCTGATCAGCATCGCCGACCTGATCAGCCACCGGCTTGATACCGAACGCTTCGTCCGCCGCCAGGCGGAGGCGGAGCTGCCAAGTGACTTCGGCACCTTCCGGGCCATCGGCTACCGCAATGAGCTAGATGGCAGTGAGCATGTGGCGATCGTCAAGGGAAACCCGGACCTGGCCAAGGGCCCATTGCTGGTGCGGGTTCACTCTGAGTGTCTCACCGGTGACGCCTTCGCCTCGCTTCGCTGTGACTGCCGCCCCCAACTCGAGGCTGCCCTGCGCATGATTGAGGCGGCAGGGGAGGGCATAGTCGTCTACCTTCGCCAGGAGGGTCGTGGCATAGGTCTGATCAACAAGTTGAAGGCCTATTCCCTGCAGGACGGTGGTCTGGACACTGTTGAGGCGAACGAGCGGCTTGGGTTCGCTGCTGACCTGCGCAACTACGGAGTCGGCGCCCAGATTCTCAGCGATCTGGGCGTGCAGCGCCTCCGCCTGATCACCAACAACCCACGCAAAATTGCCGGCCTGGGCGGCTACGGACTGCGGGTCGAGGATCGGGTGCCCCTGGTGATCGATCCAGGTAACTACAACGCCGCCTACCTTCAGACCAAGCGCATCAAGCTAGGGCACCTGATCGAGGAGGGACCTTCATGTCCGATCGGAGGGCCTGCGGCAGTTGTGGCATGGCATGGAATCACCGGACTTGGGATGCTTGAGGCGGTCGCCCCCCTGCTTGAACAACTGGAGCAATGGTCAGCCAAGCTGGGGCTGCAGGTGAAGCGGGAAGAGCATCCCCGCCTGCTGGCCGTGCTTGATCAGCCCCAGTTGGCCGTGATCATCAGTGGACTCGACCAGGCGAACACCGGAGTTGGCGCCGTTGCTGAAGCCTTGCAGCTGATGGGATCCTGGCCCCGTACCAGGCAGCTCAGCCTGTTGCTTTCGCCCGAAAGCCAGCGCAGCAGCCACCCTGGCGCCGATCTAGAGCCGGAGCGGCGCCCCATGGTCGAGCTGGGCACCGGGCTAAGCGTTCAACCCGGATCCTTGGTGGTCTGGTGCTGAAGGGCAGCTTGACTCAGTCGAGGATGGAAATCTTGGTGATTCGGCTGCCTGTCTTGAGAGCCAGCACCACATCCATATCGCCAGTGTGGCCGAATACGGTGTGGACGCCGTCAAGGTGGGGCTGGGCCCCATGGCAGATATAGAACTGCGAGCCGCCGGTGTTCCTGCCTGCGTGCGCCATTGCCAGGGTGCCGGCCTGATGTTTCTGGCTGTTGATCTCGCAGTCGATCTGGTAGCCGGGGCCACCGGTGCCTGCAGTTCCTCTGGCACCTGCACGGCTATTGGGACAACCGCCCTGGGCCATGAAACCGGGGATCACCCGATGGAAGGCCAGGCCGTCGTAGAAGCCCTCCCTGGCCAGCTTGGTGAAGTTGGCCACGGTGTTGGGAGCATCAGCCTCAAAGAGTTCGAGTTCGATGCTGCCGGCATCGGTTTCCATCAGGGCTTTGGTCACGACAACTGGGCGTAAACAGCGACCTTAAGGGGTCAGAGGCAGCTGCTGCTCCTCACCCCCATGTTGAGAATGGGGGGCCTCAACCACTCTGCCGATGAGCAGCCCCAGCCCCGTATCCAGCTCCGGCATCGATCTCAGTCAGGCCCGCATGGGGATCCTGGGAGGCAGCGGGCTTTATGCCATGGAGGGCCTGGAGAACGTTCAGGAGCTGCGGCTCGAGACGCCCTACGGCGACCCGTCCGCTGCCCTCCTACTGGGGCGTATGGGCGGATTGGAGGTGGTCTTCCTGGCTCGTCATGGTCTCCACCACGGCCATGCTCCCAATGAAGTGCCCTATCGGGCCAACCTCTGGGCCCTGCGGTCCCTCGGCGTGCGCTGGATTCTCTCGCTCTCAGCGGTGGGTTCGCTGCAGGAGCGAATCCGCCCCCTCGACATGTTGGTGCCAGACCAGTTTATTGACCGTACCCAGCAGCGGCCATCAACCCTCTTCGGGGAAGGGCTCGTTGCCCACGTCGGATTTGCTGATCCGTTCTGCCCGGAATTGAGCCGGCTGCTTGCCGACGTCAGCGAAAGCTTGATGCCAGAGGCCCACCATCTGCATCGTGGCGGAACCTACCTGTGCATGGAGGGACCTGCCTTCTCCACCCGAGCCGAATCCCAGCTTTACCGCTCCTGGGGCTGTGCTGTGATCGGCATGACCAACCACACCGAGGCACGATTGGCCAGGGAGGCCGAAATCGCCTACGCCACCCTGGCGATGGTCACCGACTACGACTGCTGGCACGAGGATCACGCCTCGGTGACCTTGGGTATGGTCATCGACAACCTGCGTACCAATGCCGATCTGGCCCAGCGGATCGTCAAGGTTGCTGCCGAGCGGGTGGCAGCCCAGCGTCCAGCCAGCAGCGCCCATCACGCCCTGCGCAACGCGTTGATCACCCCGAAGGAGCAGGTTCCAGCTGCCAGCCGCCGCAAGTTTGATCTCTTCACCGCCCCCTACTGGGGCCCCTTCAGTTGAGCGGCGCAGGCTGCCAATGCCTGTCTCAGCCCAGGACCATGCCGGTCAAGCATGGCAGCGGCCCCATGGGCATCCAGTCCCGAAGCTGCCATCAGCAGGGCCACTTTCACCGAGCCCCTGCTCTGCTGGAGAAGGACTTGCCCTTCCTGCCGGCTGGTCCCGGCGAGGTCACGCAGGATGCGCAGCGCCCGGTCCTCCAGCTTGATGTTGCTTACGGCCACATCCACCATGCGATTGCCGTAGACCTTGCCAAGCCGCACCATCACCCCGGTGGAGATGATGTTGAGGGCCATCTTGGTAGCGGTGCCAGCCTTGAGCCGCGTGGAGCCGGCCAGCAATTCAGGGCCCGTGAGCAGGCGAATGTCGATATCACAGGGCATCAGCACCTGCTCGGCCGGAACGCAGGCCATGGCTATCGCCAGGGCACCGATTGACCTGGCATGGGCCAGCCCCCCCAGCACGTAGGGAGTGGTACCGCCTGCAGCAATCCCCACCACGCAGTCCTTGGAGCTGAAGCATCGCTCCTCCAGATCCTGCCGGCCGGCATGGGGCAGGTCTTCCAGCCCCTCCGAGCTGCGCAGCAGGGCACCTGCCCCGCCCGCAAGTACTCCCTGAACCAGCTCCGGCGGGGTACAGAAGGTGGGAGGACACTCCGCCGCATCGAGAACCCCAAGACGGCCTGAGGTGCCTGCGCCGAGATAAAAGAGCCTCCCTCCGCCAGCCAGGCGGCCGGCGATGGCATCCACTGCCTGGGTCAGAGCCGGCGCGGCCTCTGCAACCGCCCGCTGGGGCTCCAGATCGTTGGCACAGAAAAGGGCGACCATCTCGGCAGTCGGGAGCAGGTCGAGTCTGTCGCTGAGTGGATTGGCCCGTTCGGTGAGCAGATGGCCCCTGTCGGCACCAGGCTCCGTCATGGTCACAACAGACCCTCCAGCTGACGCCGAATCGCCTCCAGCCCATCCGCGCCGGGCAGTTCTGATGGCTCCTGAGATTCCGAGTCAGCTCCCTGGCGCTCCTGCCAGTTGGTGACATCCATATTCCGTTCCGGTGGTGCAATCAGCAGTCGCTCTTCCGGGGTCTGGGGCAGGAAGCCGGCTGGCACGGTACGAGCTTCGTAGCCGGCCTGACTGCAGAACAACTCCATCTCCTCGCGGTCGAGGGGCTCGACCGTCGGTACGGGAAAATCCTGAGCCTCCAGCAGGCCTGCATAGCGCTCCGCATCGTCCCTGTCTTCGAACAGCAGCACAACGGTGCGGCCATTTACCTCCAGGGAATGGATTCCCTCCTGATCGCTTCCGGCATCGAATAGGAGCACATGCACCGGCATGGATCGCAGGGGTGGGCGTCGACGTTCAGTGTGTCACCGGCTGCCGCGATCGGGGTCATCGGCCAACTGCTTGAGGCGCCGGTAGAGGGCTGCTTCATCTTCGGCCAGTTCCTCCGGCACAACAATGCGTATCTCAACCAGCTGGTCACCCCGTTGCTCTCCCCATTCCTGCCCACGCGAGCGCAGTCGCAGCAGACGGCCGCTGGAAGATGATGGCGGCACCTTCAACTTCACGGGTCCCCGGAGGGTAGGCACCACCACCTGACAGCCGAGGGCGGCCTCGGCAGGGCTTAGCTCCAGGGGGTAGAGAACCCGAAGTCCATCAATGCGCAGGCCTTCGTCCGTTCGCACCCGCAACTGGAGGAAGTGGTCCCCACCGCCGGGGGTTACCCCAACTAGGTGGAGCCGCCAACCATCTCCGGCAAACGGGGGAGTCCAGACCTCCACCAAGGTGCCATCGGGAAGCACCAGCTCCACCCGCTCACCCCGCAGGGCCTGCTCCGGGGTCAGTTCCACCAGACTCTCCTGATCGCTACTCGCCTGGACCGGGGGAGGTGGTACGGGTGAGGAGGTCACTGAGCCAGCGGGGTCATCGCCGACTTCCCTCCCATGGGGGCGCTCTTCTACCTCTAGCGGCCGGGGCCGCTCACCCAGCAGGGCATCGAGGTAGTCCTCAAATTCAGGAAATCCGCTGGCGAAGGGATCCCCAGCGCCGGGATCACCCGGAACAGCCGCAGCCCCCCCCTCCTCCCATGCCCGGCGGCGCCGGGGATCGGAGAGCACCGCATAGGCCTCATTGACCAGCTTGAAGCGCTCCTCTGCCAGGGGGTCGTTGACATTCAGATCCGGATGCCAGCGGCGCGCCTGGGCTCGGAATGCCGCCTTGAGGCTGGGGGGATCAGCATCCGGTTCCAGGCCCAGCACAGACCAGTAGTCGGGCCGGGTGCCAGAAATATTTGTCACCGGTAAGGGCCATCTCCCCAGGGGTCATCATCCGGCCGCAGAGGGCGCTCGCGTCCGATTGACTCAGAATTCCGATAGTTATCCCGGTATCCGGTCTCTCGCCCGTAACGGGGTGGCCCCATGGCCCATGGGTCGCTGCCTGGGCGGTTCCAGTCCTCCCAATCATCATCGGCAAAGAGCTCATCCTTGAGAGAGCCCAGGGTGTTCTTAAGACCCTGGAGAGGGCCCTGGTCGGCCTTGCGCTCGTTCAACAGGCGGCGATTGAGCCCGAAGAGCGATTCCTGAAGCTGGCTCACCGCCACTTCCAACTCCACCAGATCATCGGCGGCGAGAAGGTCCTGCACATCGCGCAGGGCCATCTCCACAGAACGCTGCTGCCGTTCTGCGCCATAGGGCCCCAGTTCGAGGGAAGCATCCCGCAGCCGGCGTTCCGCCTGGGCCACCAGGGTCTGGGCCCGGTTGCGACGATCAATCTCTGAGCGCCTGCGCCGATCTTCACCGGATTTGAGTTCCGCCTCCTCGATGAGGGACCTGATCTCCTCTTCGCTGAGGTTGGATCCCCCCTGGATGCTCACCCCCTGTTGGCGGCCGGTGGTGCGGTCGGTGGCAGAAACCTGCAGGAGGCCATTGGCGTCAATGTCAAACGACACCTGAA
>Ga0169931_10009645_pt1 | contig 13894 bp, 13 predicted proteins | sample Kivu_15m_20L_FD_129675 | JGI IMG/M metagenome (GOLD analysis project Ga0169931, IMG submission 129675) | Freshwater microbial communities from Lake Kivu, Western Province, Rwanda to study Microbial Dark Matter (Phase II) - Kivu_15m_20L... | ecosystem: Environmental > Aquatic > Freshwater > Lake...
ATGGTGAGAGAGATTGGTTAAGTCCCGTAGTTGTATTAAGTGGTTTACCAAATAGAATGATTATTAAAAATAATTATTGGAATGATAGTGCTTGTGTTGCCGCTCTTTATGATCCAAGAGCTACAGTGTTGCCTAAGGTAAGATATCCCGTAAGTCCGCTGACATCTACCTCTTTTGCTTTTGTTGATGTACAAGGAAATGTAGGAGGAAATGCCACAAACACATTCGGCGCTGGGCATTCTCCAGCATTTCTTACTGTTTATACGGCATTTAATCAGGCTAATACTGTTCCACATGATTTGGCAATGCCTTTAATACCACAATTTACAGTAGGGGCTACAGCCCTGGCAGCATTATCTGGTGTTCCTGCATATTCAAGTGTTGTTAATCAGGGCGTGGTATCTGCTGGAAGTTTAGTTACTGGTATAGACCCAATTTCTAATAAAAGAGAATTATTTAGATTAAAAATTAACAGAGCTATACCGGCTAACACCACATTAAGCACACCAGGAGAAAGAAGATATTGGGACATTTGTGAAATAGCAAATCTTTTTTCGACATATGATGTAGCACAGATAACTGGTTCTGACGTTAGTTTGGGAGGACAAGTATGGTTAACTCCAGGTAAAAATGTTTATAGAAGCCATCAAGTTCAATCTATTACTTATAAAAATTTTATGGGAGTGCAAGAAGGACAAATATATACAGTATATCATACCGCTACTGGAGCCGGATATGAGAATTTTTCTAATGCGGGATTCTTACTATCGCCTTCAGGACTAGGACTTGTTGGAACTGGTACTCCATTTCTTAGTCAGACGGGTATTTTAAGAGCGCCAGCCAATAGCTCTATGTCCTTTTTGCCTTTAAATTTTAGAATAAGGGAAATAAATAGAAGCTTCTAAGTTTCTTTATAAAATTTATCTAATAAATCTTGAGTGGTAAGTTCTGTAAGTTCACAGTAACCTCTGCCACTCTTTTTCTTTAGGCCCATTTTTTGCCTTTTTCTTCTTATGGCATTAATAGTAATTTTTCTGCCTGTTATTTCAGTAAGTTTAATAGCTAATTCAAAGTCGGTTAATAAACCAGCATGTTGAATTATGTATTGTTCTTCTTGAATTGACCACTTTTTATTCATTTTTATGTTCTTAAAGGTGTATACGGATATATAATATTGTATTATAAAGATCATTTCAAAAGGAAACAATATGAAAGATTTACAAACAGAAATAATCATGAAGGCTTCCGCAAATCTTCAAGAAGAAATTGAGAAAGAATTAGAAAACAACGATCCCTCTTTAGAAGAAGCTGACTCAATTTTAAATAATAATATAATTAAGGTAAATAATGAATCTACCTGATGGTATAACAGAAGAACAATTTATAGATATGGTTAACAATATAGCTAATAAATTAGCTAATAAATTTAAATTTGGATATTATGGTATAGAAGACATAAAACAAGAATGCTTTATACAAGCAATGGATGCTCTTAATAGATATGATTCTTCAAGGCCCTTAAGTAATTTTTTATGGTCACATATTAAAAATAGATTGTGTAATCTTAAAAGAGATAAATATTTCAGATTAGAAAAACCCTGCGATAAATGTCCTCTTAATGCATATATTGCAAAAGATAATTCATGTAAGCTATACGAAAATAAAATGGATTGTAGTTTATATAATGTTTGGTCTACAAAAAATTCCTCAAAACAAAATATAATGAATCCCATAGGTATATCTTGTATCAATGATACGAATGAAGAAAATATTGTTAAAAAAAATGATGAATTTTTTAACAAAATAGCCGCAAAAGAAATAATCGAAATAATAGATAAAAATATTTCCATATCAATGCGTAAATTTTGGATACAAAAAAAAATAGGGATTAATATATCCAAAAAAAATCATTTAATTTTAATTGAAGAAATACGTTGTATTTTGGAGGAAAATAAAATAGATGTCTCGGAAACCTGGGAAGTATAGTGTCGAAGAAGAAAAGTTTGTTATAGAGAATGTGAATTTTCTTTCTGCTCAAGAAATCGCAGATAAACTTGGCAGGAATATTCAGAGTGTAGAAAACCTAATAAAAAAGAAAAAACTAAAAACAGTTTCCACAAAGGAAGAGCAAGGGGAAATAAATAGATTAATAGGGGTTTTACATAGTAGTCCCCATTGGGAAAAAATTATAATAGCTCTTACAGAAAAAGAAGTAAAACTTTTTGAAAAAGACTGGGTTCATATTATACAACAGTTTGGAGAAGATGTTTGGTATACAGAAGAATTATATATAGTTGACTGGCTTTTATTAAATATTAAAAAATATAGGACTTATAAATTAGAAAAAGAAGCACTTCAAGAAATAGAAAAACTTGAGAAACTTATAGAAACTGAATATAATTTAGAGCTTGAACTAAGAGATACCGCATCGCTAATAAAATATGAACAAGAATTATCTATTCAAAAAGCCGCAATAACTCAATATACGGTTGCTTTAAAAACAGTTTTAGAAAAGATAGAAAAAATATCTGATAAACTTAAGGCAAACAGAGAAGAAAGACGAGACATAAAAGCAAACGAGGATACATATTGGGGATATATTAAGATGCTTGAAGATGAAAAATTTAGAAAGAGAGAAGCAAGAAGAATTGAATTAATGAAATTGGCCCAAAGAAAAGCCAGGGAAAAATTATATGAATATCACGAATATATGGACGGCGAAATAGATATTCCATTACTTAATCCAGAAATAGTATTAAGAAAAAAAGAGGAGGAAAAATATGAGCGAACACAAAGCAAAACCGATAACATATGATATCAAGAAAGTAGAAGAAGCAATAAAAAAAATAGAAATAGAAAAAAATAATAATCAGAACTATTACACAATAGATAAAAATGAACAAAATAGAGATAAAACATATAAGCCAACATTTAAATATGGATAGAAATTATAAAGACCCATCTTACAAAAATTTTAGAAATAATGTAAGAAATAGGGATAAATTTTGTAGGTGGCCCAATTGTCTTTGTAAAAAAAAATTACAAGTTCATCATATACTTCCTTGGAAAACCCATCCAACTTTAAGATACGATGAAAATAATGGAATAACACTTTGTAAAAAACACCACAAAATTGTAACTGGACATGAACTAACATATGCTAGTTTTTTAAAAGGTTTAATATTTTAATATGTTTGAAATAATTATAGATACCAGGGAGCAAAATCCATTTATCTTTACTAGCTCAAAAATAAAAGATATACATCATGAAAAGCTAGATTCTGGAGACTATACTATTAAAGGGTTTGAAGATAAATTATTCATAGAGCGAAAACAAAGTGTTGCGGAATTTTATAACAATGTTAGTGAAAAAAGATTCTGGGACGAAATAGAAAGATCACAAACATATAAATATAGATATATTATATTTGAATTTTCCGCATCTGATGTTGAAATGTTTCCTTATGGATCGGGTCTTCCTAAAAATGTAATTTCAAAATTAAAAATTTCTTCTGCTTATCTTATGAAATGCATAGCAAAAATACAAGTTAAATTTGACATACATGTAATCTTTGGTGGAAATAGAGATAATTCTATATATCTTATTACCAATATTATGAAAGAGATTAGTCAACTTGAAAGTTAAAAATCCAGAAGAAATACATAATTTTCTAGAAGATGCTTGGCTTGGCCTTGGTGATACTTCTAAGGTTAATTTTGAGGACATACTAAAGCCATCCATAGAAGACATACAATATTGGGGAATTACTCCTCTTAGAATTATTAATGATATTGATAATATATCATATGCTTGTAAAATTTTATTAAATGTCGAATTATTACCACAACAATGTGTTATTCTTCAGGAAATGTGGTTAAGATCTTTTCCTATGTATATTGCTACTCGTGGTTATGGAAAATCTTATTTAATGGCAGTATATTGTCTTCTTAAGATGATATTAACCCCGCCATCAAAAGCTGGAGGGGCTGGAGCAAAAATAGTTATAGTTGGAGCGGCATTTAGACAAGCTAAGGTTATTTTTGAATATATGGAAACAATATGGAGAAATTCTCCTCGTTTAAGAAGCTTGTGCAAAGGAGAAAAACAAGGGCCTCGTAGAGATATTGATCGTTGTACAATAACAATTGGTGAAAATTGGGCAGTTGCTATTCCTCTAGGTAATGGAGATAAAATTAGAGGTTTAAGAGCCACAATTATTTTAGCAGACGAATTTTCCTCAATTCCTCCAGATATTTATGAAACTGTTGTTCAAGGTTTTGCTTCTGTTGCAGCAAATCCTATAGAAAGTGTTAAGGTTCAAGCTAAAATAAAATTATTAGACGAACTTGGTATGGAATATATTCCTAATGAAGACGAAATACAATCTGGAAACCAAGTTATTCTTTCTGGAACTGCTGGTTATGATTTTATGCATTTTGCTGATTACTGGAAAAAATATAAAATTATTATCAATAGCTGTGGAGATCCAGAAAAACTTAAAGAAATATATCCAGAAGGTGTTCCTCTAGGATTTAATTGGAAAGATTATTGTATTATAAGAATACCTTTTGATCTTGTTCCAAAAGGTTTTATGGATGAAAAAATTCTAATGAGAGCTAAAGCTACAACTCATTCTGGTCTTTTTCAAATGGAATATGGGGCTGTTTTTACCAAAGATAGTAATGGATTTTTTAAAAGAAGTTTAATTGAAAGATGTATAGCAAATGATAATAATATTGATAGACCAGATTGGCCTCGTTGGTGCCCAAATGTTTTTGATCCAATGATTAGGGGAAATCCAGATAAAGAATATATATTTGCAATAGATCCTGCTTCTGAAGTTGATAATTTTTCAATAATAATTTTAGAATTAAACGACAATCATTCTAGAGTTGTTTATTGCTGGACAACTACTAGAAAAGAACATATTAATAGAAAGAAAGCAGGAATAACTAATGAAAATGATTTTTATGCTTATTGCGCATCAAAAATAAGAGATTTAATGGCAGTATTCCAATGCAAAAGAATAGGTCTTGATGCACAAGGTGGTGGAATCGCAGTAATGGAAGCACTACACAATAAAAATAATTTAAGACCTGGAGATATACCTATTTGGCCAGTAATAGACGATAATAAAACTTCTGAAACAGATAATGAACCTGGATTACATATTTTAGAATTAGTACAATTTTCTAAATATGATTGGATTTCTGAAGCTAATCATGGATTAAGAAAAGATTTAGAAGATATGGTTTTATTATTTCCTAGATTTGATCCAATAACTTTAGAATTAGCAGCAGCAGAAGATCAAAGAAGAGTTAATGATTTTAATAAAAATAATCCTGGTAAAAAAATGCATTTATTAGATACTTTAGAAGATTGTGTTTTAGAAATTGAAGAATTAAAAAATGAACTTACTACTATTATTTTAACTAAGACAGGAACAGGAGTTAATAGTAGAGATAGATGGGATACCCCTGAAATAAAAACAGACATTGGCAAAAAAGGAAGGCTAAGAAAAGATAGATATTCTTCTTTGCTTATTGCTAATATGTTAGCTAGACAAAGCAGAAAACAATTAACAGAATTTGCCTATAATCAGGTTGGAGGATATATAAAAGAGATTAATGATTCAGATATTAATGGACAATTTTATGCGTCGGCCCCAGAATGGATTAAAAACTCTGCTTCTAATTTTATTAAAAGCATATGATGGTGTATCATCTTAATATAATTGTTTCCATTTTTAATTCAATTACAATGAGATTAATATATGTCGGATAAAATAAAAAATTACAAAGAAAATAAATATGAATCATATACTTCTTGGGCCGGTAGTGATATTGACTCAAAAGCTATGGAAACAGTAAATGCTGCGCTTGATCAATATGATGTCGTAAATTTACATTCTTCTTCTGCTTATCATAACAGAGATAATTTTTCAAATTTATTACCAGGAACTTCTGGCAGACCTGGATTAACAAGGTCTGATTATGAAGCATTTAGACCTGGAGAAGCAGTACCTAGAAGAATAAAAGATATATTATTAATAGCAGAAAAAACATATCAAAAAGTTGGACTTATAAGAAATATTATTGATTTAATGGGAGATTTCGCATGTCAAGGTATTAGATTGTCCCATACTGATAAAAGAATAGAAAAATTTTATAGAAATTGGTTTTTAAAAGTAAATGGAAAAGATAGATCTGAAAGATTTCTTAATAATCTTTATAAAACAGCAAATGTAATTATTAGAAGACAAACTGCAAAAATTACATTACAGGATAGAGCTAATTTATTTAAAACAATTGCTTCTTTAGATATAAAGAAAATAGAAGAAGAAAAATATAAGAAAAGAGAAATTCCTTGGAAATATACATTTTTAAACCCTCAAACCGTTGAGATTATTGGGGGGAATTTATCTGCTTTTACCAATACTAAAATATATGGTATTAGATTACCTGAGCATATAAAGCAAGCAATGAAAAGCGCTAAAACATCAGAAATAAAAAAGATGATTTCAGAACTTCCTAAAGAAATTAGAGATGCTTCTAAAGGAAACGGGGTTTATATGTTGCCTCCAGATAAAACTTTGGCTTTTCATTACAAAAAAGATGATTGGCAAGATTGGGCAATACCAATGACGTATCCTATTATGGATGATATTATTCTTTTGGAAAAATTAAAGTTAGCAGATAGTGCTGCTTTAGACGGGGCCATTAGTAATATTAGAATTTTTAAATTAGGCAGTTTAGAACATAAAATTCTTCCAGGCCCAGGAGCAGCAGCAAAACTTAAATCTGTTTTACAAAATCATGTTGGTGCTGGAACTATAGATATTATTTGGGGACCAGATATAGAATTATTAGAATCTAAAACAGATGTGCATAAATTTTTAGGTCAAGAAAAATATATACCCACATTAAATAATATTTATGGCGGCATAGGAATTCCTCCAACTCTTACAGGAAGTTTTTCTGCAAATGGCACTACAAATAATTTTATTTCATTAAAAACATTAATCCAGAGATTAGAATATGGTAGAGATATTCTTCTTTCTTTTTGGCAAAAAGAAATTGAAATTATTCAAAAAGCAATGGGTTTTTCTGAACCAGCATTTGTGGAATTTGATTATCCAGATTTAGGAGATTCAGATAGTCAAAAATCTTTATTGATACAAATGTCAGATAGGAACTTAATTAGCGATGAACTACTTCAAGAAAAATTTAAACATAACACTAGATTGGAAAATAGTAGAATTTCTAGAGAAGACAAGGAAAGAAAAGAAAAGAAAAGACCTTCTAAATCTAGTCCATATCATGAAGCACAACCTGAAAATCAACTTAAAAGAATTGCATTACAAACTGGTCAACTTACTCCAGAACAAGTTGGTATTGAATTTGATGGAAATTCTGAACCGTTGTCTCAATTAAAAAATCCAATTCAAAAAGAAAAAAAATTACCTGGAACTCCTCAACAAGGAAGACCTAAAACATCTAAGGATAAAACTAAAAGAAAAACAAAAACTTTTACTCCAAGAACAAAAGCATCATTGTCTATATGGGCATCAGAGGCCCAAGAAAAAATATCTAAAATGCTTAATCCAATTATTCTTAATTCTTTTAATAAAAAAAATATGAGAAGTTTAACAAATGAAGAGCATAAAATCACAGAATTAATAAAGTTAGGAGTATTATTTAATATGGAACCTTTTCAAACTTGTTCCAACGAAGATATAAAAAATGCTTTTGAAAAGAATAATAAGAAAAGTATGAAAAGCGAAATTTCCCAAATTAATACCATAATTAATAATGTTACCTATGATTTAAATAGACCGTTAAGTTTATCAGAAATACATCAAGTATATATCGAAGTTTATAAAGGAAAATTAGATGATTAAAATTCCAATATATAAAAAAGAAATAGAAGATAATTTATTAGATGTAATTAAAACAAATAATTCCATTGCTTATTGTGTTCCTGTAGAACCATGCAAAGAAATTAATGATGATATAAAAAGATTTTTTACAACGGCTTCTTCTGTTGAAAAATTAGATCTTGATCTTTTATATCCTACAAAATCTGTTTTAGTTACATCAAATTGGAATAAAAATGATGATGTATTTGGGGTTTTTCAGATTTGGAATTCTAGAAATACCCCAGTACATAAACCAACAAATATTAATCATGATCATAATCAAATAGTTGGTCATATTACTAATACTTGGGTTATTGATGAAAATGGAGAATTAATAAAAGACGATACTGTTGTTGATGATTTACCCAATATGATACATATATGTAATGGGGCCGTAATTTATAAACATTATAAAGAACCAGAATTAACAGAAAGAGCTTTAGAATTAATAGAAGCAATAGAAGCTGGAGAAAAATATGTTTCAATGGAATGTTTATTTCCTGATTTTGATTATGCAATAATAACTCCAGATGATAAATTTTATACTGTTGCAAGAAATGAAGAAACTTCATTCTTGACCAAACACTTAAGAGCATATGGTGGTAAAGGAAATTTTAATGATCATAAAGTTGGAAGATTTATAAAAAATATGGTATTTTCAGGCAAGGGATATGTAGATAAACCTGCAAATCCAGATAGTATAATATTTACTGACGAAAAACCAAAATTTAGTTTTTCTTCAATTAAACAGAAAAGTAACTTTATTTTTGAAAGTGGTGTAAAGAATACTAATAGTGAAGAAAAAGAGAAATTCACTGAAAAAACAAATGTTTTAAAGGAGAATATTATAATGGCAGATACAAATGAATTCTATAAGTCTGAAGTTACTGAATTAAAAAATTTAGTAGCAAAACTTACTGAAGAAAATAAAGAACTTAGTTCAAAAATTAATGAACTTAGTGCTGGTTCTTTAAAGGTTGAAATTGAAGAATTAAGTTCAAAAAATGAATCTCTTATTTCGACAAAAGCAGAACTTGAAAAGCAATTATCGGAAAGTAAGAGTTCTCATGATATTTTGAGCGAAAGTCTTAAAAAGATTACCGAAGAAAAAGTTCAATTAGAAGCAGAAATTCAAAAGGCAAAAGCTGAAAAGATTTTTGCAGATAGAGTATCTATTCTTGTTGAATCGGGCATCAATAAAGATAAGGCACAAGAAACAGTTTCTAAGTTTATTTATTTAAATGATGAACAGTTTTCTGAAATAGCTTCTGTCTATTCCGAATCGGTAAAAAAGATGAAGTATGATAAGAAAATGAAAGAAGAAGAAATGAAGGCAGCTCAAATGAAAGAAGAAGAAGAAAAAAAGAGCAAGGCAAAGAAAAAGATGATGTATTCTGAAAAAGCTTCTGAAGAAGAAGAGATTGAAATTTCAGAAGATGTAAATATTGAAGTAGAAAGTGGCGACGATACTGGTTCTGCTGAAGCAGACGAGCAAAGCGAAGCTTATGTTAAAACCAGAGAAGCCATTTCAAAGTTTTTTGCTTCCACCTTAGGTGGTCGCAATTTATCTGAAGAATAAAATAATCATAGGAGAAATATAAAATGGCTTTAAAACCTACTAGAGTAACTGTCCCTGGAGGCGATTCTGTAGCTTCTTTTATGACAGAAGTAGCCGAAAGAGGAAGCGTTGTTATTTGGGGTCCAACAGCAACTGGTTCATTGGGTGGTCTTGATGATCCTAACAGTTCAGTTAGACTTCCAACAAATTCTGGAGGAGTACCTGTTGGTATTCTTATGAATGACGTTGTTAATAAAGATTTAACTCGTTTACATTTGAATCAACATAAGGATGAAGTACAAGTAAATGGCAAGGTCGCTATTTTGAAGCAAGGCACTATCCAAACAAATATGATATTTCCTGGTATCTCGCCTGTAGCTGGAAGCGGTGCATATTATACAACTAGTGGTCTATTAACTACATCGGTTGTCTCAACTGCTTTGGTTGGCAAATTTGCTTCAGCCAAAGATGCAGATGGCTATGTGGTTGTAGATGTTAGATTATAAACATAGGAGTAAAAAATAATGGCTCAAAAAAATAGAGTAAAACCAGGGGTTGAAGAAACTAAAATTCTTAGAGCTTCCGGTTCTTTTAATAGAGCAGAATCATTAGCTGCTATGGCAGAAATGGCTGAAGCTCTTACACTTCCCTTGCGTCAAGGTATTTTGACAGGGGACATATTAGATGGAATTTTTGAAGTAATAAATTTAGATAGCAATTCAACTGCTGAATTTCCTTTGGATCTTTTAGCTCCAGGCACAGAAAAAGAACATGTTGCTTTTACATTGCCAAATCATGGATATATCCCTGAAAGACATGTAGAAGGCGATTATGTTATGGTCCCAACTTATACTGTTGGTAATGCCATCGACTGGAATTTAAGATACGCAAGAGATGCACGTTGGGATATTGTCAGCAGAGCATTGGAAGTTATGAGGGCTGGCTTTACGAAGAAGATGAATGATGATGGCTGGCAAACAATTATTACTGCTGGTTTTGATCGAAATCTTATTGTCTTTGATTCAGATGCTCAAGCTGGTCAATTTACTAAGAGATTAGTAAGTTTATTAAAGACGTTTATGCGTCGTAATGGAGGTGGTAATAGTACATCTAATAATCGTGGTATGTTAACAGATTTATATATGAGTCCAGAAGCTATGGAAGATATTCGCAATTGGAATATTGACCAAGTTGATGAAGTCACTCGTCGTGAAATTTTTATCTCTGCTGGTGAAAATGCTTTAACTCGTATTTTTGGTGTTAATTTACATGATATTGATGAGCTTGGAGAAGGTCAAGAATATGATAACTTCTTTAGTAATACTCTTGGAGGAGTATTAAGTGGAGGAGATCTTGAAATAGTTGTTGGTCTTGATTTATCTAAGAATGATTCTTTTGTTATGCCAATGCGTCAGGAAGTTTCAATCTTCCCAGACGAAATGTTACATCGTCAACAAAGAGCAGGTTATTATGGTTGGGCTGAATATGGATGCGCCATATTAGACAATAGAAGGGTATTGCTTGGTTCTTTATAGAACAATTTTTAATAAATTTAACCCTGTCTAGATTTATATGATTTAGACAGGGTTTTTTTATATACAAGGTGTAATATCTTCATATCATTAATATTTATTTAATACAAAAGGATAATTATGTCTTGTGATCAATATATACCTATAAATAACTTATATGATCTTTGGAATGCTAGCGGAGCAAATAAAGTCGCTATCAGAATGGATGTTAATGATGTTTCTAGTTCTGCAAATTCTAAATTAATTGATTTATTAGTCAGTGGTTTAACAAAATTTTATGTTAATAAAAGTGGAGTAATACAAACAGCCAGTAATAATATTTGGATAAGAGATCCATATCAGCATGGTTTTGGCATTACATCTTCTAGTCCATCTATATATGTTTCTGGTTCTCCATTAATAGTTTTTACTAATAGTGGAGTATGTCCAGTAAATAGCAATATTTATGATTTAGGCGCTAGAAATAAATTATTCAAAAATATTTATCAAACAACAACAAGTAATTCTATACCTACAACGGGAAATTATCCTCATAGTGGTTCTTGGGGAATACATAGAAATAATTCTAACAAACAATCCTATATAGCATATAATAATGGTACTGGTATAGATTATTTATCTTTTGATATTTTAGTTAGTACTTCTGGATTAGTATCTACCGGAACTAATAATGGATTAATAACAGCAGCAGATAATAAATTATTTTCTACCAATTTTGCAAATACTAATTTAACTTTTAACGGAAGTAGAACACATAATTTAAATAATAATATTTTGCAAATAGATGGCAATAATGGCTCTTTCTATTTTTTTCCAACGTCATTAAGAGGACTAACATTAACAACAGGAACTCAATCTCTCGGTCAAGTTACTCTTTCAAATTCTTCTGTAAATGTTCTTAGTGCTAGCAATACAGTACGAATAATATCTAGCGGAGTTGATTTAGTTCCTACAACAGCATTTAATACAAATTTATCTTTAAGATTTTTTCATCTTTCTAGTACTGGTTTTTTTGTTAGTTTAAGGGCTCCCTCTTTAACAAAAAACACAATTTTTACGTTACCCACCGGAGATGGAATTTCTGGTCAAGCTTTAGTAACTGATGGTCTTGGAAATTTAAATTTTAAAGATGTAGCAAGTACATCTTTTACTGGAGTTTCTGTTTCAAATTCTATATCAGGAAATGGATATACAGTTCCCTTATCAATTAGCATATCAACTGATTCTGGAAACATAGCAAATTTTGGAATTGACGGAAAACTATATGTTCCTAGTACAGACAAATTTACCAATTCTACTGCTATGCCCCAAACAATTGGTGGATTAAATGCTGGAACTACATTTGATAATATTCCTTTAACTGGATTAATTAATAATTTATTATATCCTTATCAAAGTCCATCTTTTAGTAGTTTTAGTTTCAATCAAACAACTCCATTAGAAGTTGGAAATACCATTTCTGCCGGTGTAAAAACTTTTAATTGGGCAACAACAAATTCATCAAACATATCACCAAATACCATAATAATAGAAGATGTAACAAGTTCTTTAACATTGGGTAGTAATTTATCTAATGATGGAAGTGAAAATATTTCTATATCATCAGTACAAAAAACTTCAGCAACTTCACATATTTGGAGAATAACTGCTACAAATACCAATTCCATTTCTTTCAATAGAACATTTTCTGTTGTTTGGCAATGGGCAATTTATTATGGAGAAAGCAATTCAAATATATTAAATGAAGCCGAAATAGAGTCTTTAAGAGTTAAAGCTTTGGGAGCAAATTCTAATGGGAATTATGCTTTTCTTGCAGGAGGTTATAAATATATTTGTTATCCTACATCTATGGGATTAAAAACAACTTTTATTGATCAATTAACACAATTAAATGTAGGTATGGAAAACCCATACATTATTAATATTACAAATACATATGGTATCAGTACAGATTATTATGTTCATAGAACTACTAATATTTTAAATAGCAATATAACTATAGTAGTTTCAAATTAAGGAATATATTTAATGCCAATTAGAGTTACAGACTTTATAAATACCACAGCTACTGGGGATATATATCCTACTCATATAGCAGCATTAGGAAAAGGAGGATTCAGAAGTGTTAGCGGAATAGCTGAAAGAAATGCTATTACAGATTTAAGAAAAGAAGTTGGAATGTGGGTTAATGTTGTTGGAGATGGTATTTATGAGTGGAATGGTACGGGTTGGTTTGCTGTTACTGGTATTGGATCTGAATCTAATTTTACGGGCATTATTAGAGATAATACATTAAGCGGAAATGGATATTCTACTTTTCTTGGTATTGCTTTTTCTAGTGATTTTGGAAATATAGCTATTACTGGCACAGATGGAAAATTATATGTTCCAATTAGTAATACTTTTACAGGAGTATTAACTACAAATAGTATTACAGGAAATGGTTATACAACACATTTAGGAATTCCTGTTTCTACAGATTTAAATAATATATTAGTAATAGGTAGTGATGGAAAATTATATGTTCCAGCAGATAGCGAAAATGGGAATTTTAGTGGAGTAACTATTACCCAAAGACTTTCTGGAGATGGATATGCTATTCCTTTAGATATTCCACTGTCTACTGGCGTTAATAACCAATTAGTTCTTGGGCCTGACAATAGGCTATATGTACCTACGGGTACTTACTTCACTGGAGTTAGAACTTTATCAGTTATAACTGGTGATGGATTAACCACAAATCTGGGTATTCCAATGTCTTTGGATGCAAATAACCAACTAAGACTTGGAACTGACAATAGGTTATATGTGCCTACGGGTACTTACTTCACTGGCGTTAGAGCCCTACCAGCTATAACCGGCGATGGATTAACCACAAATCTGGG
>Ga0169931_10009646_pt1 | contig 13893 bp, 16 predicted proteins | sample Kivu_15m_20L_FD_129675 | JGI IMG/M metagenome (GOLD analysis project Ga0169931, IMG submission 129675) | Freshwater microbial communities from Lake Kivu, Western Province, Rwanda to study Microbial Dark Matter (Phase II) - Kivu_15m_20L... | ecosystem: Environmental > Aquatic > Freshwater > Lake...
CACTCATCACCTCTTTTTCTAGTCTCCTCAAACTCTAAATTCTCGTGAAGAATTTTTCACACAAAAAACTAGATGGAAGAGCTGAAAAAAGACTCGATCGCTGAAGACGATATTATCGAGGAAGTTGATAGATCGGCTTTTCAACGTGGGGCCACAAACCAGAGAAAGTATCTGGTTGCAGGAAAATATGATAACTTTGATGCCATGAGCAATTCCAGTCATGGTTCCAACGACAGCGAAAACTTTGAGGACATTGTGAAATTTTATCAAAACGAACTGAAGCCAAAGAGCAATAACAGTGGTAACAGACTGCCACAGTTTGTCTCTCAGCTAGTTGGAGAGGCTAACAAGCTCTACCTTGAGAAGGATTTCGATGGCGCGATTAAAATCTGCTGCGAGGCCATCAAAATTTTCCCTGAGAACCCAGAACCCTACCACCTGATCAGTGTCATCTACGAAGAACTTGGCTAACATGAACGCTCTGCTAATTTTCTGTTCATGGAGACCCAGCTCAACTATAAATCAGATATTTAGAACTGGTGGAGGCTTGCTGACAAATTTTATGACCTTGAAATCTACCGAAACGCTGGATACTGCTACGGGAGAGCTCTCAAGTGTGACAAATCAAACATTAGTCTTCTCTTCAAAAAAGCTCAATGCTACGATAAACTAAAGGACATCAGAGGGTAATTTTATATTCGCCTCACAAACTTAACACAATTAGAGCGATCAAGTACTACAGGAAGATCTACTACCAGATCAATACTCAAAAAGAAGTTGTCATCAAATTAGCAAAACTGTACAGCAAAATCAACCACAAGTTAAAGGCGATCGCTCTCTGTCTAGACTACCTGAACAGAAATCAAGAAACCATCGATTATGACGTTGCAAACATCACTGTCGATCTACTTATTTCAAAGAGCTGCTTCGTGGAGAGTTGCTACTTTGTAGAAGCCTTAATAGAGCAAGAGAGACAATTCGGTGGGATCGAGACTGAAGAGTTAATCGAATTAGGCCTCGTTGATATTCAGAATCCAGACCAGTCTTTCGTTGGAGAGAACAAGAGTCTGCAGAAACTTCAAGAATGTATCCACGAAATGATCCGTAGTAATTATGACCCTCAAGGAGCTCAGGATAATTCTTCGGAGAGAAAAGCAACCACCAACAAGTTTTATGTCAATCCTCTTAACCAAATACTTTATCCAGAAGTAAACAACCTTGAGGATCAAGGAAATATTATCTGCCCGACCATCTCCATGCTTACGCTCATCCAGAATCATATTCCGATAGACATACTGATGAGATATATCGAATCTCTGATGAGAGTCGATGCACCTAAAGAGCAGCTGCTTTATCTTCTTAATTATCTCGAGGAGCTTGACTGTCACGAGTATTATGACATCTTACTGGATGTGATAGAAGTTTACAGTGAACTGATGGAATACGACCTCGCTCTCTCGATCTGCGAGAAGGTAATGTAGAGCGAGAGCATCGAAGACAAATCGATTATCTTGCTAAAAATAGGTATTTTATATGGCAAGCAAAACTTAAAAGACAAGGAGGCCTAGGCTTACACGAAGGCTCTAGAAATTAACCCTTAGGACAATAAAGTTAGGTTTAGGTTATCCGAGCTTTATGAATCGGTCGGTAAAATCCGTGAGGCTCTTGAAATTTTAGAGACAGATGATTTGAGGCAAAATTTAAAGGACGGAGGTCCTGTTCAGTCTTCAAAATACCACTCTGATGACAAAGATAGATTTAACGCAGCTGAAAATTGTTAGCAAACTCACTCAGAAAAAGATGACCAAGCTTCTTCCTCAGAAGAAGAAAAACTTCCTGATGAGCTGAATATGCCTTCTAGAAACACCTTCGTTCCAAATAATCATGTCTCTGCAAATATAGGCTCTATTCGAGCAAATACAAAATCTGGTCTTCTACCTATGCTCCATTCTTTGAACACCTTGGAGGCGCAAGAGTATAGCTCTCGGATTCAGAACCTCATCTGTGAAAAAATCAAAGAGAACAACGGTTTAAATCCTCGGACATAGCGAAGGATGCAGAACCTCGTCGAAAATAACATCCTTTACTTTTCGAACTTGAGTAGGACCATTAAAAACCACCTTTAAAAATGCAATTTCGATGGCCTTCTGCTCGAGTTTCGTCGTTGCGAGATCAAGCTAAAAAGCCAGAATGATGACTTTTACTTCAACTCTTTCGGGTGCATTTTAGAGTCACTGAAACTTGAGCTCAAGAAGCGCAAATTATTCAGCTAGATTTACATGAATCTCCTGAGAGAAAATAAGGGCAAACTCTAGATCGCCTCAAAATCAAAATTTTCATCTAAAAACCCTGATTAATCGAATGAGAAGGAATTTATGGAAGAGGACGAAGAGAATGACGAAGAAGGCTAGATTGGGGTCAAAAGAGAGGCTACTGATAGTGTAACAACTCTGAGAAAAAGGTCAAGCTATGTGAATGATAATTCACTGTTCTCTAAAGAAGAGCAAGGGTACGAAGATAGGGAACTGGCAAGTGGCAGGAATACGATAACCTTAAGAGATTCATCAGCGCATGACGAATCACTTGGTTTATTTATTTTCAAGAGAAAGAAGGATCTCACCTCAAAGGTCGGCTACAACCAAAAATTGCAAACTGAAATCGTTAGAGATTAGTCAGAAATTTATGACCATGGTCTTGATCATGAAAAAAACTTAAATCAAACGAATCGAGAGTTCAACTTGATCTTCAATAATAGCAAGAACAAATCTAGGATAGCCAATCATCTTAGTTCTATTGTGATCAAAGATTTGACTACGATTGCCGATGCCATCTCAGAAGAAAAGTACATCACAATTATTGGCTAGTTCATGCAGTTGGCTTTCGAGCATAAAGACTTTTCAACACTCGCAGAAGTCTGCGAGCACCTGCTAAAACTTAACACCAGGTTCTCTTCTGACATAGGTTTTTAGAATGATTTTTACCACTTTGGATTCATCTCAAACTACAGACTAGCTAACTTCGAGAAGTGTTTCATCTACTTCAGGAAAATCGCTAAAATATTGCTCGAACTAGCTCAGTTGAAAAGCGAAGCAGAGGAAAGTGGCTAGATTTTTATTCCTCAATCCAAAAAAATTGAGTTCATGATGGAGAGGTATGTCGAGTTCTCCTCAACTCAGCTGGCTACTTTGGTGTACTCGATGATATTCATGGTGTTTAATTAGTTCAAAAATCACAGTCAATCAGTCAGAGGCTTTTTCCAAAAATTCAAAGAGCAGTTTCATACTGAAAAGTACTCCAAAATGAGCACTCATATCAGCGGTCTCCTCTACACATTCTCTGGCTCCCTGGACTAGTTACAAAAATCAATTGATGATAACCTGAGAATTGATTCAGTGGGAAATCGGCTCTATGATCTTCTTCTAGGTTTTTCGTCTCTGATGGATTCTACTAACCGCAACAACAGGGATAAAACCAGATCTATCAACTCCGCTTTTGAGTATCTGTCGAGGCACGAGATGCGATCTAACAAAAATTTACAGCAAAAATCAGAGGCTTGGTATAACGTTGGGAGGGCATTTACACACGTAAACTGCCCCCTTCTTAGTTTGAGGATGTTTTAGAAAGTTCGCCGGGCAGAAGAGTCGAAATATATTGAACAAAAAATCGCAAAAATGGCTACAGGTGATCCTTAGGATGTCTAGGACTTCGAAGATTCTTTCGAGTATTCAGAGGCCTACAAAAGAAGTATTTACAATGAGTATGTCTGGCACGCCAAGAACCATAATCCAAAAATGCAAAAATTGATGGTCGATGAGTACTTGACCATCGAGGAATTTTAATCACTTAATTAAGTCTACGGAAAATTAATTATATTAGCATCTCAAAAAACCCTTTCCATTCGTATCCCAAACTTTGTTCATTTTCTGCAACAAACAGCTTGAGATGATCTTCAACCTCTTTATCCTCCATTTCTACGAAAGCAGTAACTTTGGATTTCTAGTCTGGCTAAGATTTGTTCGAGTCTAGGAAACCTGTATTAAATTGCAAAAGCGAGCTGCATTCCAAGCGGTTCTTCAAACTTTCGAAAGCTTTTCCCTGTGGAAGAAGCATCATAATCCCTCTCAAGGTTTCGACAAGGTCTGGAAATCTATCTGGGTGCAAGAGTTGCATCCGCACGAAACTGTAGTGAGGCATATCTATCATCTTTGAAATCTAGCTTAGATGTACTAAGCTGTCCATCTCAAGAGTCGAAACACTCATCACCTAAAGAATTTTTCGAGCTAGTTTGAATTTTTGGCTAAGCATGCAAAGCGAAACGCAGGAGACCGGATCGCTAGCCCAGAGTCTAAACATGTGGCTAAAGAGTGGCTCTTTGTTGATTCTAAGTTTAACTCTGATAGTTTGGAGTGACTGTTCGATATTTAACACAGTATCCAAAGATCTAACGACAGTTTTTTTGAATACGAGATTGTGGGATCTGCTGAGCGCTTCTGTGAAGAAATTGAGTGCCTTTTCTCCCTCGATGTATAAAAAGAGGATTCTAAGGATCGTCAGGACTTTACTCTGATCGGACTAACCCCCAAGTCTCTATTCAAGAAATTTAAGAATATCGGTGATCAGCTCACTTCTATCCTGCTTGCATACGTACTTGGCTATCAACTTGACGCTGATTTCAACTATAGATTCCTCCTTATGATTCAGGTTTTTGACTATCTGACTAGAAAGGCGAAGCAACTGCTCAGGGAAATAATCTAGAAGCCTCTCAATCCATTTCATCGCCTCGATTATACATCTCTATTCGGTCTAGTCTTGAATCAGGTTGTTGACTTCTTCAAATAGTGCGTTAAAATTTCCAGACATAGGTTCGGTTTTATTTTTGCTAAGCGTATGTTCCAAATGCTAGTTTTTATCGAGTCCATCGATTCCGGTAGAAGAACCGACGATAAATTAGGTTATCTCATTCTGAAGGATCGTGTTCAATCTGAAAGCAGATTCCTTGAGTTCTTCATCTTCTTGCCGTATGCACGCAAATATAAATAGCAAAATATCGCAACAGATCGACTAAAATCGTTCATCAAACTGAGTCACTGCTCTTAGAGTCTCGTCGCCACCATTAGTGAGACCCTTGTTTTCAGTAATATCTTCCAGAGATTCATTTAGATCTGCTGAGCTTTTAAACTACTCTTGAAGGATGTCCTAAACCCATTTAAAGAGCTCCAAAGATCTCCGTTTCTTGCTCTCCAATTTGAATAGCTCAATAATGCTTGAAAGTATTTTGACGCAGAACTGTCTGCTTTTAATGTAACCCGACAATTTGAAAGCTGATCTTACATCAGTGAGGAATTTCTCAACCGCTCTATTGACTTCATTGCTCGAGCCTCCTATCATCGATGTTACTTCCCTAGGAGTAAAAAAAGATACACCACTCCTTACTTGAAGAAAAGTGGGAGATTTTGAACAAGGTTGACCTCCTCGATGCTCATCATTAAAGTAAGCCAGCTCAGCACCCATGCTTTGATTGTTGGTTTCTCGAGCTTGAGGCTCTTGCATAAGAATTTGATGCACGCATTTAGATCGCATCCTAATATTTCATCTCCCATATTTTTCACAATCGATTTTACTAGCCTATCTAACTCTTCTCCTGTCATGTTGATCGCTTTGTCAATATCTTCAAGCATGACGAAGACGATCTCAAGAAGATCGCAGAGTTTGGACTAGACCAAGTGGCTGCTTATTCTGGTCACGTTAATCAAGATCCCGATCACTGATTTCTTGTCCTAGGCTTTTAGAAAAGTCGCCAATCTTAAAATACCTTTGTATTCGATTCAAGGGAGAATGATATTCTGTAGCCCATAGACAGCTTCTCAAGGATTTTTGGGAGATAGTACTTGCAGAGTTCTGACTCTTGCTACTATTTAATTGAGTTAAATGACAGGCAAACTTACGATAGCTACTGCAAAACAACCAAGAGCCAGAAGATTGGATTGATTCGAGCTGCTGACACTCACTCGATCAAGTTCTTCACAAACGTACTCGAAAAGGCTTTCAAGGATCTCTCTTTGACCCGTTTTCAGCAAATCCTAGATATACCCAATAAATTTAGCTTCAGACTAGTCATTCAGCATAAAAATTTAATCGAAACCTACAATCTTCTACTTCTCTTAAACCGGATCTCCAAGTCCCTTAACCAAACCCTTAAAGTCTTGCATTTTTCTAAAATTAGGTTTTAACTTAAATTATCTGAAGTCATTTGAGATAATTTAATTTATAATTAAAGCTTAAGAATCTGACATAAATTTCTGTATCATTTCTACGTTCTTATCGATCTGTTTCGCAAGGTTATAGAATTTTATACCCTCTTGGCACATCTCCACGATGTAGCCTATGGTGTTACAGATCTTCTCTGAAATTTCTCTGTAGTCGCTTGCATCTAAAGGCGAGGAGTGGTTGATAATATGGACAACTCCAATATCTGGAGTTTTTCTTGTACCAATCGGAAGAATGATTAAATTTCTTAGAGCATACACAGGACTCAGACAGTCAACGTTTTGGCTATAGAAAGAGTTTTTGAAGGGATTTTCACTGATGATGGGTTTCTTGGTCTCAAGCACTTGACCAGTCATTCCATCTCTCAAAGGATACCGGTGAAGTTCTTTCTGCTCTATGTCTGTGTAGTCTTTGACCCCAAAACTCGAATTAAGGCCGAGCAAATTTTCGCCTTTCTCATCTTTTACCAGAATCGCAAAATCTTCGCACTTGAGAAACTTCGTCAGGGTTAGTTTGAGCTTTATCATGAGTGTTGAAATTTCCAGGCTATCAAGATAGTACGGGATAGTAGATGCAAAGGACTAAAACATCTCCTCCATCAAAGAAGCTCTCTTCGACTAAAGATACATTTCTAAGACTATCCCTATATATCCAACAACCTCAAGAAGTGATAGTTTTTTGAAGTTGTGAAATATTGGGTTAGATGCTGATACCACAGAAGGATGAGATGATATTTCTGCCAACTTGAAAACCGCAACTCCGATATTCTCAACCCTCTTTGAGCCTCGGAGCGTAATCAAGAGAGGCAGATACACGTAGTTTCTAAAAGTCAGGGTAAACTTACTCAACTTACTTTTCTCTTTTGACTTCCCTAAATTCAGCAAGAGAATTAAGGACAATTTTTTAAATAAGGTTGTCAACTTCGCTTTCAAGTACTTGGTTTCCTGGCCCCTGTCTCTGGATAATTGCCTCTTTGAGCGGTGCTTGATAGGTCTGACCCTGAAATTTACATAGCTTGGCAGGCTACTTTTTCTCTGTAACCTGTCAATCCTCAATAACTTTTTCTATGAGTGTTTCTGGCGCATACTTCAAGACAAGGCTATATTGCTCGAATTCAAGAATTTTGCATACGTCTTTCAGTACGAAATCTATGCAGTCGAGGAAATTCGGCTCTGTGATGTGTTTGAAAACTCTGGATTTAATCTTAGCAAGATTTGAGCTCAGCTTACTGTACTGTCTTGTTACCTCATTGGAAATTCCATCCTTAACACTCAAGAAGGCTTTGTTCTTGAGACTCAGAGCTTTGGTGTCTATCCCAGTCTTCAGTGCTTCATTCTATGATTTGATGCGCTCAGTCAACAGCCTGTTTTACTCTCGCAATTCCTTGTTTTCCTCTTCCAGCTTGAATATTCGCTTTTGGAGGAAAGAAAATTTTTCTCTTTCAGAGACTGGCAGAGGGATTGCATAGTTTTTTTTCTGATCCAGGGAATGACTATCAAGGTGTAAGAGATACGAATATGGGTTAGAATCGATAGTCTTTTCAAGAGAGATATTTGAGTCGTCATTCGACATGGATCTGGATTTCAACTCTTTTACAGTTCTGCTCAAAAAATTAATTTCTCTTCTCTACTCAATAATCTACTGACGCGTTCCTTCTCTGCTTGAGGAATTAATCCCAATGTGATTCCTGTAGAGGCCAAGCTTGCTCGAGTTGTGCATTTCTGGGCCTATCAGAGTGCCATCGATCTCTTCTCTGACATAACTATTAACTACATCGCTTCTTTTAATAGGAGAATTAAATGTCCTTAAGACCTGATTACTTTCTCTAGCAAGAGCTGTGACATTCTCTAGTGACATCAGAAATTTTATTCTATATGGTCAGCTTACTTTTCCTGAAAATAGCCCTCTGTTTAGGCTGTTGAGGTTTTCGCTTATGGTTGTATGAGCTATAAATGTCTTCTGAGGTTAAACCAAACTAGAGGGAGTCCGTTCTCAAACGATCGTCTCGGAACTCGTCAAGTCTATCGGTTTTCATCATCCTGAAAACTATTTGGTCGTCGATGCCCACTTCATTTGTTTATCTTGGGGAACCCATATTCTTAAAATCCACTGTTGGTCGTTCGAATTCCTGATCTTAGATGCTTTCTGATTCCTTACTTAGATCGTCATCAGGATTTCTGTTCGACTTGCGGTTCCTGAAGTGATTTCTCTTACCATTCTAATTCTTGTGAGGTCCATCTATGCCTTCAACTCCCAGTGCATGGTCAAGCTCAAACAAATGCTGATTTTCTTCCAGGATGCGGCCTAATTTCGAATCGAAATCCTCTGAAACGCTCATTTCTACTCACCTTCAATGCAGTTTTATTTTAAATTTCGAACTGCAAATTTGTCAAAAAAAACCTTTTTAATGCCGGAAATCTGACTTTTTTGTTGGAACGTATCGAAAAATATTTTGATGGGGCTAAAAAAATTGACGAATTACGGCCACAAATAAACTAGATTAAAACTCACACAACTCAGAAGAAACTAGGATTTCTTGTTATGAGAAGAATTGCGAGTTACTTTACTAAAAACTTAGCTGCTAACTCCGAAAAAACTATCTACAGATCCAAGCTGGTTGGCGGGACCCTTTTGGCTTCCGCGATTGCATCTGGATTGATCATAAACCAAAAGCAAGAAAGTGGCTTGACTTCGCAGTTCGCAGACTCATATTCAATCGCTGAGGATACGTCCACTGAAGAGACGATTGCCATCGAAGCCATGACTGATAAGCAAAGAAAAGTCAGAGAGGCTTAGATTTACACCAAAGAAATTAACGAGGTGAGCTTTCGGATCCAGGATTAGCTTTGAAATCGTCTACCCTAGCTTTCAACAAAAAAATTATTTTCCTTATAGAAGACTGACTGGATAGGTGCCTTTGGACATCGCAGAAAATTATCAGGAAGGGAAAATGTACGTCCATCAGATTCCACTAGCACAAGGAAACTATGAAATTCTGGTAACCAAAATAGATGGTCAATACTACGCAATTTCGAACACAGATCCCTTCGATGGTAACACTAGACTTTCAAAAGGAAAACTTTTCGGCAACAAATTAATGAGCCCGAATAACGGTGTGGCATACAACATAAAAAATGGCGAGGTTGAATATGGGCCTGCTATCGACAATATTCCGATCTTCAAGTGTCAAGTGAATGATGGAGTATTGAACGTGATCGTGCCTAAAACCCCACCAGTGAAAATTCGCCCATACTTAGCTCCTCGAGATTATGCAGACATGAGAAAAGTTGTGATTATTGGAGGAGGAGAAAGTGCTATGGCTGCTGCTGAAACACTTAGGTTTCTTGACTATTACGTAAGTAGTTGGTCAGAAAACTATACCAACTTCGAATCAATTCTCTGACAAAAAAGGGTGAGATTGTGGTTGTCAGTCCACATCTTGATGTACCAATTTTTCGCAAGGGTCTGCTAAAAACTGTGAAGCACATGAACTATGATAAACTTCGGATTAGAAACGAAAAACTTCTACAAGACATCGGTATCGATCTCCGATTCGGTCAAATTCCTAAAGGCTTTACAGCCAAAAACAAGCAAGCTTTTCTGATCACCGATAACGACACGATGCTAGTAATCGAATTCTCTTTTAAAATTTAATTCATCTTAGGAATATGATGCGTGTCTGATAGCTACTGAGAGCTTGCCAGTGATTCCTGAAATGAAGAATATTGATGAAAAGAACAACGTATCTTTTATGCGTTCAGTAGAAGACCACAAACGGCTAAGAGAGTACCTAGAAACTGGGAAGGCCAAAAAAATTACTATTTTTGGTATGAATCCCGATAGTTACGAGATGCTGTCCACCATTAGGACAGAATACCCTGAGGTAGAGATCTCTGTCGTGAGCCCAGATAAGCAATCCTGGACTAAAACGTATCTCGGACATTAGGTTAGTTCAGCACTCAAGCAAATGCATGAGAACAGAGGAGTAAAGTTCGAAGTTGGAAGAAAATTCATAAGGTTTGATTCGAAGGAAAATGACCTAAGCGAAATCGGGAGAGTTAACCTCGCAGGAAAATCATTAGAAACAGATTATGTGCTTCTGTTCCCATCTTCGTATAAGGCTGACACGGAATTTGTCAGCGAGAACAAGAAACTAGTTGACAATATCAAATTTGACTTCATGGGAAGAATAAAGTCGGAATACAGCAACCGAACAGGGAACAAAAGATTATTCGTAGCCGGTGAACCAAGTGCTATGACATGGTTCACGACAACCGAGAGAATTACAGAAAACTCTCCTCATAAAAATTTTAACGAGGGATTCAACGCTGCCTACAATATCCTCGGTTTGGTAAGAATCCACCTGAATTTGATAATTGACTGCCTAGCATATTCCGTATCAGATCGTGCCTTTCACCTAGTTCGATATGTATGGACACACAATCCAACAGGTCGGAAGCTGTGACTGGTTTTCAGACTCACACATTATTGGCGACTTTGAGAGTATGGACTTCACTGCGTTTTACGCGAAGGGATAGAATGTCTACAAAATCGTCGGAACGAATAAATAGGGGGATATTCCTGTGTGGAACGAAGCTCTTAGGCTTGGGCTGATGCCATCCTTGGACACAATCAAGACCAACGACAAAGATGCGGCTAAAGTGATCGAGAAAAAGATCCAAGTAAGTCAACAATTCTTCGAATCCCTACACCTGTCTATCAACGACTTAATACATAGAATTCAAAGAGAAGTGGTTGCTTCCGAGAGCTGATCTACAAGATCAGACAAGATCCTCTGGACGATTACATCCTTTGGAGAGAAAGGGAGAATCGTATAGGTGATATTTATGATAAGGAAAACGAACGTATCACCATGAAGGAGATCAACGAAGGGATGAAGGAGGACGAAGCCAAGTTCTTCGACAAGAGATAATCCAGGCTTCAGCCTCGGCTCTAACTAACCACGTTTTTAAATAAGACTCAAGTTGTTAGTTACCCTCTATCAGGAGTAAATTCCAAATTTTTAACTGCGGGTCGTTGGACTCTTAGTGATGAGAAGCCATGAGGATGGCTAATTACTTTGAGTTCTTTCCAAGCAGATTCGAAACAAAGCTGTTGAGATTCTCACCTGCAGTGTTCGAGGTTTTTTTATGAGAAACAAGCTCGAAGGAGTTTTTGCTATGCATGCTATTCCCAAGTCCTGATAAATTAGCTGGAAGATTATCTGACAATACCTATATTGAGAAGCGCAGTGTCCTTGAATGATGACGGTATGGTCAAAAAATTTTTCGATCTGAGTTGGTTGTGAGACTGCTTCTCTTCGAGACTACTTCTTTGAGTCTGAAATCTCTGAGAAGTAGGGTTTTGTTCCTCCTCGATCATCTCGACTTCACCGGTCGGTAAAGGAGTTTTTTTTTGGTGTTGTAGCTTATCTGCTTAAGCGAATGCTGTCTGGCCTCTCGATTCATTGATGAAACTATACTCGTTAAGGCGGTTTCGGTCTTCGTTTCTTTCGTCAGTGTTCAGGCTTTGATTTAGACGCAAGAATTAGTCTCCGTTGTTATGGTTGAAGAAGTTACCGAATTTGGTGACCTCTCCAGCCTGTGTGATTCCTGATCTCGTATTTTATTTCCCTACTTCCCCAGGATTTTGAACCTTAGTCTACTTTGCGAGTTTGAAGAAATTCTCGGTCTCACTGAGTGTATCGATGATCTTATTCTTGTCTTCACTTTTGAGTGATTTACTGGAGTGGACCTTAAATCCATTAGATGAACTTTTGTGCTAGGAGACAGGCTAAGACTGGGGAAAATTTAGACCCAGGGCAAAAATAGCATTTTCTATGATTTTTTTGATGACCTTTATTCTCTTGGCGAGATATGCTGCGTCAGGGTTGCCCGTCTGAGTCGAAAACAGGTGATTGATTCTGAATGACTCTTCTTCACCGCTGAATTGGCCTCTAAGTAAGTAGAGCTACTGGAACAAATTTTTTATCAAAAAAGTGAAGATTCCCATAATAGCTTTTCCTCCTCTCGCGATCAAGGACCCGAAATGGAAGCTAGATTTGTTGAAACTTGCAGGGTTGAGTATAAGTTCAAGCAAGATGTCGTTTATGATAGTAACGTAAGCTGTGATCATGTCCTTGTTCTTGTCTTTGAACTTGATGCTCGTCAACATTAGCAAAATGTCATCCTGTCCGATCTTGCGCATAGCAAGAATCACTGGATCTTATGCATCAGCGCTTTTCGAGAAGTAAAGCGTCACCAGATGTTTGAGAGTCAAAAGCGTGATGAGATCCTCGTCAGTAGTCGAACCCTTTCTTATTAGAATCAGCCCAATCAACTAATTCGAACCCTACTAAACTTACCTTTAGTATGAGATTATTAATCTCGTTGTCGAAATTCATGAGCCTTTGGATCTGGTCGTTCGTCAGTTCGAGAACATACTTCGATTCTTGATCATCGCACTTATTTAGCTGCTACGTATTTAGAGTTTCAATTATTGGTGGTGTATCAATCTTGTCTATTGTGAGTCTTGAACCATCTTTAACTTTTTTCTAAGTCGTGTCCTAAATACCGAAATTTAAAAACTGAGATTCAAGGGCATCCTCTGGAGAATCACGTTTCCTGAGCTCGCTTAGATTTGTGAAGGGGGTGTCAAAAGGTTTTTCACTTTTTGGGACTTCTGCGAACTTTTCAAATGGGTACTAGGAGGTCGGATGAAAACCAGTTGCGAGCCTTACATCATCGACTGTAAATTCCTGGTAGCTTTTTGTCCTTGTGAAGTCTACGAACTCTCTGGATGCGACGATTTGGAAACAGTCGGTGTTTGAGAAAGAAATGATGTTGTTCTGGAGATCTGTGAATACCAAGCACACTTTTACTCCGCAGAGTGTAGCTAACTCAGCTGTCTTTTTTAGCAATCCAACTTTTCTTTTACAAAAAGTAACCTAAGTTGTTAGCAGCAAAACCCTTCTCACTCGGGGCAGATAATTCCACACGTGTCAAATAAAAATAGGACTGAAGGCAGTTAAACTGCTCCCAAACCTTCGCGGAATATATTCCAGTAAAAGACAGTAGATTTGAAATCGAATGACCGAATTAGGCTTACACTCCGATCCTTCTTGTTCTCCATAAGGCGGATATCGATTTTCTTCCTCCCCATCCTTGTTTTTATTTTTTTGCTTTTTCAAAAATTAATCCGTATCTTTCTGGACTAAAATCTAAATTTTTAAATATCGGTTGCTATTTTTGTTCTAAAATATGGAGAATCCAACTAACAACGAGCAAGGACCAAAACTTGACAAGAAAAAAGCTAAACAGGCTGCTCTCAAAAGGAGCCTGAAAAAGCCGAGCACAAAATAGGGAAAAACTCTGGTTGCAAATTCTAAAAAAAAGTCATCAGAGAACGAAGTGATTGATCATCCAGAGGATATTGTGACCGGAAGTGAAGATGATTATCTTGAAGCAGAGCCAAGCGAACCAGAAGAAGAGTTGAATATCAAAAAAATGACTCAATAGGAGCTGAAGTAGAGAGTTGACGTTCTTTGGAAGTATATTGTTGGTATGGAGTTTGTTTTACTTTCGTAATGAAATTAGAATCCAATCCTGAGACCCTCTAGTTGCTAGG
>Ga0169931_10009648_pt1 | contig 13892 bp, 10 predicted proteins | sample Kivu_15m_20L_FD_129675 | JGI IMG/M metagenome (GOLD analysis project Ga0169931, IMG submission 129675) | Freshwater microbial communities from Lake Kivu, Western Province, Rwanda to study Microbial Dark Matter (Phase II) - Kivu_15m_20L... | ecosystem: Environmental > Aquatic > Freshwater > Lake...
CGAATAAAGCGAATGGGACGAGCGCGAACAGCAAGGCCAGGGCGCTCTGAACGAGTACGCGCCGCAGTACATGTGCTCCGCCTTCGACAAAGGCCTGCGCTGCCCGCGGCGTAAGGAACCGATCCACACCAGTGAGTAACAGCGTCGTCACGCCGATCAGCGTGGTGCACGCGCCCAGCAAGCCGGCGGCCGCGGTGCCTGCTGCCGCACCGACCACCCAGACCATCACGTAGGGCACAATGTTGTGAACCAGGTAGCCGCGCACCGCCCAGCGGCCGAAAGCCCAGTTGTGCTTCCAATCGGCCAGGTATCGCCGCGCGTCGTAAATGGTTCTGCGCGTGCGGGCCAGATACCAGCCCAGCGAAGCCAGGCCGCAAGCGGCGCCCATCACCAGGAAGATCGCGCCGAGCGTGAGGCGATCGAGATAGGCCAGGGCGAGCAGTCCACCGAGTTGCACGCACGCCACGCATACGTCGATGGCCAGGGCGGTTGCGAAATCGAGATCGGCAAATGCGAAGCGGCGAATCCATTCGCGCAACAGCAGGAGCGGCCCGGCTGCCACGAGCGCCACGAGCGCGGGCAGGATGGCCGAACCACCCGTCGCCATCAGCACGCTAATAGCCACGAGTAACAGCGCGACGGCTGCGAGCGTGACGACCCCATGATGTATCCAGGCGCTGCCCGCGTAGGCTGCCCGCTCGACGCCCTGGTAACGCCGCGAGTAGATGGTGTACGGTGCCGCAATGATGTGCTCGTGCACGCCCAGCGAGATCAGCACGATCGTGAGCGACAGGTAGTACAGTCCGACTTCTTCCGGCGCGCATGCCCGATTGATGATAATCGCGGTGAAGAAGCTTGTGGCGCTGACGACCCCCTGATCGACGAGCGACACTCCTCCGCGCCACGCGGAGGGGAACCGGTTGGCAAGGTTGACAGCGCGTCGTCGAAGTCCTGGCGGTACCGCGGTGGGAACGTCAACCTCGAACGTTGGCGTGGAAGCTTCGTGCCTGTCGACAAGTTCGGTGCTCATCGCCGGCCAGCCTCCTCAAACGCGAGCGTCGGCGGGTGGATCGTCGCGGCCGCTAAGGCACCAGCGCGCAGTCGAGCGGTTGGAATCGCTCCCGAACCAACGTGCACGCTTTTGCCTGTATTGCGCATGGCTGCCTTGAATTGCTGATTAGCCGTACGAGAGTTCCTTGGCGGGCTGCACCGCGTCGTGCGGATCGAACGATCGCAGCCGCGTCTTCTGCAGCGCGAGATACGTGAGATACAACGGGTTCAGCAGCACATACCTACGCCATAGCCGCTTCGGCTCATGCACCAGGCGGAACAGCCACTCCAGGCCATTGCGCTGCATGAATTCGGGCGCCCGCGCGAGTTCGCCGGCGTGAAAGTTGAACGCCGCGCCCACGGCCAGAGCCGGCATCGACAGCGCCTCGCGAAGCTCAAAGGCGAATACTTCCTGACGCGGGCATCCCAGCCCGATCATGACGATTTGGGCGCCACTTGCCCGGATTTCCTCAACAAGTTCGGCCCGTTCATCCGGCGTTATCTGGCGAAACTTCGAGGCCCTGGTGCCGGCGATGTCAAGTCCCGGCGCGGCCTTGTGAAGCTCGGCCGACAACGTATCGAGCAACTGCTGCGTACCGCCGAAGAGGAAGATCGGCACTCCGTCCACGGCCGCTCGCTGACAAGTCCTGAGCATCAGCGTCGGCCCATCGCAGCGCCGGCTGAGCCCCAGTCCGTGCAAGAAGTTCAGGCCCCAGCGGACCGGCTGCCCGTCGGGGGTGAGCAGATCGAGCTGGTTTAAGCGGTAGCCGTGCACCGGATCGAGCACGCCGGTCATGAGTCCATGCACGGCCAGGGCGGAAACGGCCAGCGGCCGACCTTCGCGCGCGGCGGAGAAAATCTTGTCGAGCGCGGCGTCGAAGTCGACGGCGTCGATGCGGATGCCCAGTACGTTGTGTCGGCCGTGGTCGATCATTGGTGAACCGGTTCCTGGCGCTGCCAGCGCTCAATGTTGGCTTCGTAGATTTCGGTAAGAATGTCGTGCACGTTGTATTCAAGCTGCCAATTCGGATAGTCGTTCGAGAACTTACTGACGTCGCTGATCCACCAGATGTGGTCGCCAGCGCGGTTCTGCTCCTCATAGCTCCAGCTCATTTCGCGTCCGGTGATCTCCTCGCACATCGAGATCGCCTCGAGCATTGAGCAGTTGCTATAGCGTGCGCCGCCGATGTTGTAGACCGCGCCCGAGCGCGGTGCTTTGGCAAACTCGGCAAAGGCGGCAATCAGGTCGGCACTGTGGATGTTGTCGCGGACCTGCTTGCCCTGGTACCCGAACACGGTGTAGGGCGTGCCCGTCGCGGCGCACTTCATCAAGTAAGCGAGAAAGCCATGCAGCTGTGTGCCGGAGTGGCTGGGGCCGGTCAGGCAACCGCCGCGAAAGCAAGCGGTGTGCATGCCGAAGTAGCGACCGTATTCCTGCACCATCACGTCGGCCGCGACTTTCGACGCGCCAAACACGCTGTGCATTGTGTGGTCGAGCGACATGTCCTCGCGAATCCCCAGGGCATAGATGTGGTCGGGCTCGATCTCGAAGCGAGTTTCTTCCTCGACGAGCGGCAGGCGGTTGGGCGTGTCGCCATAAACCTTGTTCGTCGAGGTAAAAATGAACGTCGCCTCGGGCGAGAACTGCCGCGTGGCCTCGAGCATGTTCAGTGTCCCCACGGCATTGACGCCAAAGTCGGTCTTCGGCTCGCGGGCAGCCCAATCGTGCGACGGCTGCGCGGCAGTGTGGACGACCAGCTTGATGGCGCTGCCGTAGAGCTTGAACAGTCGGTCGATCGCTTCGCCGTCGCGAATGTCGGCCTCGACATGCTGGTAGCCGTTGCCCAGCTCGTTGCGCAGCCGTTCGGCCTGCCGCGCGGTGGACGCTTCGGCGCCGAAGAATCGCTGTCGCATGTTGTTGTCGATGCCGACGACGTGCATGCCGCGGCCGGCAAAATAGCGCGTGGCTTCCGAGCCGATCAGTCCAGCCGATCCTGTGATGATTGCAACACTCATTTCAAAAACCCGTTCCCGTTGGAGTTATGCGCCTCAATTGAAAGTCGTCAGAGATGATTCGCCGCCGATGCCGACGAGCTCCGGCATTTCGGCGGCGGTCGTCGTGCGATTGCCTCGGGTGCCGCCACCGTGTTCGCGTTCAATCGCGGCTTGATATATGTTCACGAGCTGGCGGTGATAGGCCTCTTCGCCAAACTCACGCTCGGCCTTCGCCCGGCCGGCCAGGCCCATCTGCCGGCACAATGCAGGGTTCTCCCACAGCCGCTTGATCTTCTCGGCCAGTTCCGCGGCGTTGCCTTGCTCGAACAGAAAGCCCGTCACGCCGTCCTCGACCAGCTCGGGCAATCCGCCAATGCGCGAAGCAATGACCGGCAGCCCGTGGCTCATGGCTTCCGAGATCACCAGCGGGCAGCCCTCGAAACATGCCGTGGGCAAAACCAGGAATCGTGCCCCGCGATAGAAGCCGGCCATCTGCGCAGCTTGCAATTGGCCGCGCATCGTGACGTTCGGCGTGGCGGTCGCGGCATAGTGATCGAACAGCGGACCGCCGCCGGCCAGGTGCACGGGGACGCCGGGCGCGTGCTGCGCGGCTGCCAGCAACGTGTCGATTCCCTTTTCGGTGCTGATGCGGCCCGAGAACGCCACATAGCTGCCAAGTGCGGCATCGGCTGGCTCGTCGCACAGTTCGACCATGTTTGGCAGCACGGTGATCTGCTCTGGCCGGAAGCCGGCGGTCAGCAGGCGGCGCCCCATGAAGTCGTTGAGTGCGATGACCGTGGTCACATTGTCGGCCATCAGCCGCAACCGGCGCACGGCCGCGTTGCGTCCGGCATAGGCGACGCTTTCCAGCAGGTTGCCGCGGCAGTTGTTCAGCACACAGTGATACTCGCGGCCGCCAATGCAGCGTTCGCAGATCTTGCCCGCGCGCAAGTGGTCTGACCGGGGGCAAGTATTGATGTGGTTGTGCACCGTCATCACGGTCGGGACGCCGCGCTTCCGGGCGGCCATCATCACCGACGGCGAGAAGTGTGGATAAAGATTGTGTGCGTGGACGATGTCGGGACGATCGGCGTTCAGGCGGGCTTCCATTTCCCGGCGAGCCGTGCGGCTATAGACCGCGCTGAACGTGGCCTGCACCTTGCCCCACAGCGAGGTCTCCAGTCCGCGGCTGCTTTGCAGCCACAACTCGGCGGCATGTCCGTGGCGCTTGAGCAGCGCATCGATCATCTCGACAACGCGCTCTTCGCCGTTGAACAGGCTGCGGTACTGATTGAAGACTTGGAGGACTTTCACGGTGGTGTGCCAGCGGTTGTGGCGGGCATTTCGGCGACTATTAATTGCCGAAATGGATGCCGCGGTGAACGGGGAAATTGTGGGGGGTGATGGCGCCTTGATAGTGCGGCTGGCGTCGAGCCGCTTCGAGTCGCCACTGTCGAGTGGCCAGGGCCTCGGCTCCGGCCAGCACTTCGTCGCGCGATCGTTCCGCGGCCAGCAGGCCATAGGCCGCGCCCAGCAGTGCGAACAGCGGATCGGTGTAGAACAAGTTGTAGGTAATCGTGTTGTCCGTAATACACGTGATCAGCAGAGCGCACAGGCCGAGATAGGAACCGGCTAGCGCGGTACGGGCGAGGCCGCTGGTTTCGCTGATCCGCTTGCGGAGCGCGAGCAGTTGCCAACCGGCGACCGCCAGATAAATGACCAGCCCGGTCAGACCGACCTCGTAGAACAGCCGCAGATAGTCGTTGTGGATCTGGTTGGTGTCTTCCCAGATCGTGTCGACGAAGTCATGAATCGAGCCGACGCCTTTGCCCAGGAGCGGCGTTTCGACGGCCTGGTCCCAAGCCTGCGTCCAGGCCTCAAACCGGCCCAGATCGTCGACTTTGCCGCTGGCCACGTCGCCGATGCTACCGGTACCGCCGTCGAAGAAGTGCTTCTGGAACGTGGGAGTGTAGAACAGCCCCAGGCCAATCAGGGCACAGGCTGCCACGGCTGCAACCTTCCATTGCAACGCTTTGACCAACGGATGCAGGATGAACGCGGCGAGCAGAGCCAGTGTGGCCATGCGGCTGCTGGTGAGCGTGGTAATGGCAACGCAGGCGCCCCAGCCGGCAAGCGGCAACAGCCAACGATTGGGGAAAGCGGCCAGAAACACACATCCCATCACCGTGGTTGTGAGCGCGGCCGATCGGACGTGGGTTTCCAGCCAGGTGTAGTCTAAGATCTCGTTGACGAACAGGAACGTGTAGAACGATACGCCCACGAGGGCGAATATAAACGAAGCGAACACCAGCTTCAGTTCACCCATGGTGCGAATCGACGTCGCCGCGATAATGCCGACGACGATCGGCATCGTGTACTGCATGGCATCCTGCACGTTCTTGCCGTCCAACTCCTTGGTCCAGAACAGCGATAGCCAGAGATAGCCCAGCCAGGCAAACCACGGGTACCAAGGCGTGAGGTCCATCTGCCTGCGCCCGGTAAGCAAGATCATCGAGAGCAGGTACAAGCCGGCCAGGAGCTGCGCGACCCAGATGAACCCGGTGTAGTTCATTCCGCCAATGCGAAACTCGAACATCGACACACCGGCAAGGGCCGGAGTTGACGCGACGTAAAGCACACCGAGCTTGCGGAAGGGGCTGGTCATCGCGTCGCCTCCTTGCGGCCCGGAGCGAGCGCCCCGAACGGTTCGGCCGCCGCGGTCGCCGGCGGCTCGGCCTGTGCCACGGCACGGCCGTCGATGTAGTTGCCGCGCAGTTGCCGCCGCAGGTCGATGGCACACTGTAAGAACCCGTCACCCAGCAGGCTTACGGCCAGCAGCGCGTGGCCGACCGGATACAGCGGCGAGGCGCGCACGGACCGCAAAAAGAACTGCCGCGCAACCCCGAAGTGACCGCGAATCGCGTTCTTCACGCCATGAATGCAGTACACGCTGGCCCGCACTTGGCGTGAGAAGCCGGCGAACTCCGGCATCTCCATGATTCGGCGCTGGACTTCGATTGCTTCGTCCAGGATCGCGTTCCGCTGCACGGTAATCATCTGCGAACCGTGGTAGCGATAGCAGGCCGTCGGTTCCGCCACATAGTAGAACGGGCGCTTGGCAGCCATCAGTCGCCAAAAGTCATAATCCGCCGCGGGACCCAGCGAGACATCGAACCGGCAGCCGTCGAGGTAAGACTTGCGGACGGTGCCCGAGCTCATGTTGATCATGCAACGCTGCGCCAGCAGCGGCAGGATCATGCCCGAGGGGCGCGCTGATCGTTCGACCTGGCTGTAGATACCGAGTTCCGCGCCGTTGCCGTCGACCAGGTAGCAATCGGCATACACGACCCCGACTTCAGGATTCCGCTCAAGCGCTTCGGCCACCAATTCCACGCAGCGCGGCGTGAGTAAATCGTCCGAGTCGAGGAAGATCAGCACTTCGCCGCGAGCGGCGTCGATCCCGTGATTGCGTGCGGCAGACACGCCCGAGTTCGCCTGCCAGAGCACGCGGACTTGCGAAGCATAAGGGGCCAGTACTTCCGAGGTGTCGTCGGTCGACCCATCGTCGACGACGATGATCTCGTCGGCGGCCCGGGTTTGCTTGAGTGCACTTTCGATCGCCAGCGGCAGCAGGTCCGCACGGTTATAGGTCGGAATAATCACCGACACGAGCAACCGCCCGGGACTCGAATCGTTGAGAGCGTCACGCGGAGCGACGGGCACCGCGGCGGCAGGCGAGGCGTCGTCTGCGCCGGCGGCAATCCGCACCAGCAGCAGGTCGAGCGTGGCAACCTTGGTGAGCGTGCCGGCGATCGATCCCACCAGGGCAGCCAGGGCGGCGCCCAACGCTCCGTAGGGACTGACCAGGATCATCGCCGCGACGAGTGTGATCGCCATTTGTGCGAGATCGGCCGGCAATCCCGCGCGCGGCCGGCCCACAGCCCACAGACCATTCACCGCCGTGAAGCCCAGACTGTTCGTGAGCACCGTGGCTGCCAGGGCCGCGAGGATTGGCCACGTGCCACGGAAGGCTTCGCCATACACGAAACTCCCGAGGAAGTCGCCGGCGAACACCATGCATAGCGTAAACAGGCCGAACAGGACCGCGAACAACGTGCCTGTCGAGAGGAGCACAAATCGCAGGGCCGGCACGCCCCCAATGGCGAACGATTGAGCCGCTTTGGGGCGCAGGAAGTTACCCGTCCCGACGACCAGGATGTTGGTGACGCCAATCAACGTGCCGCAAGCCCCGAACAGGCCGGTCGCCGACTTGCCGGCCGAGAAATCAACAATCCAGGGCATCACGAATGGCACGGTATCGACGGTCAGCCAGCTCAGCACGGCCCATTTGGCGAAGGCCCAGTTGTGGCGCCAGTCCTCTCCGACGCGGGAAATCTCGGGCCGTGGCCGCTCGCGTGTGATTACGAACCAGCAGATGCTCGCGATGGCACAAGCGGCGCCCATTACGACGAACACGTTTGGCACCGTGATGCGGCCAAGGAATGTCAGCGTGACTAGTCCACCGAGTTGCAACGCGGAAACCGCCGCATCGAGCATGATCGCGCCAGGAAGCGCCAGCCGTGCAAACGTCAGTCGGCGAATGCCCTCGCGGAGCAGCATCAGCGGCGCCGCCACGATTAAGACCGCCAGTCCCGAGAGGAAATCGACAGCGCCGGTGACGGTGGCCAGTCCAAGCAAGCTGAGGATGCCGAACATCGCCAACAGCGTGAGCCCGGCGTGATGGGCCCACATGCTGCCCGTGTAAGCTTCCAGCTCGCGACCGCGGCGCCGAGCACCGTAGATCGCGAACGGACCGGCGACAACATTGTCTTGAATGCCGAACAGCACCATCACGATGGTCAGCGTGAGATAGTAGACCCCCAGATCGCTGGTCGAAAGCGAACGGCCCACAATGACCGCCGTGACGAAGCTGGTCCCGCTATAGATCGCCTGGTCGAAGATCGACAGACCGGCTTTGAATAGCGCGGGTCGGCGCTGCCAGACAGGCACGCGTGTCTCGCGGTGCTGCGTTGCTTCCGAGGCTTCATTCAAATCGACGCTCATATCTTGATCGCAGTTGCTTTGACTTCTTCGCCGGCGAAGGCGAACGAGGGATTGCGCCGGTTCAGGTGTGCTCTCAGCCGGCGGGGGCCGACCAGGGCCAACGGCCGTTGGGCTGCACGCAGCGTGCGCGCCAGCGGGGAGTACCAGCCGCCGAGTTTCGCCGCCAGTGTGGCGGGCGTATCGGCAGTCGTTACGCCGAACCGGCCCCAGCGAAACGGATCTTCGCCCGGCCGTACGCAGTCAGGGCGAGTCATCAGTCCGCAGCGCACGCCCGACTGTTTCGCGATGGCCACCAGTTCCGGACTTGCCAATCCGAACGGAAAGCTGAACGTCGGTCGTTCGAGGCCAAAACGCTCGCGGAGAATGCTCACGCACCGGGCCAGGTCGGCGCGGAATTCCTCCGGCCGTTCGACGAAGAACTGGTGTGTATGCGTGTGGGCACCGAGCGAGACAAGCCCGCCGCCCTGAAGCTGACGGCACTCGTCGGTTGTGAGCGGTCGCCAGGCCACATCGGGAACTCCCGCGGCGCCCGCTCCCGACCAGTTGTCGTTGGGAAACGGCTGCGGGCTGTCGAGAAATGCCGTGGCGAGAAACAATGTCGCCGGCACGCAGAGCGACTCGAGAATGGGCAATGCGGCGGTGAGATTGTTGGCGAAGCCATCGTCGAACGTCACGGCGAAGGCCTTGGCCGGAATCTTCTCGCCCGATTCGCTGGCCGCGATCAGCCGCTCCAGAGGCCAGGGGGTAAATCCTCGCGCGAGCAGGCCAGCCAGTTGTTCTCGCAGCCGTGCCGGCGTGACGTTGATCGTCGGGCTATCGACCCCCGAGTGCTCATCACTCACGCGGTGATACATCAGGATGCCGAATGCACCGCGCGTGCGGGGTCCGAACGTGGCATGCAATCCGGTGGCGACGCGCGCGAGCGCCCAGGCAGCCCCTTCGCGCAGCGGGCTGTGAGCGAGCCTGGCCGGGGTGGGGTGTGCACAGTCGGTAGCGACCGGAGCGGTCATCGCGACAACCGTTTCAAAGGACGAGAGGGGAACTAGCAGGCACCCCGGCCAACGACCACGGCCGGGACTGTTTCTACGAGGAGTTTCAGATCGGCCGCCATCGAACGCGTGCGGATATAGCGAAGATCCATGCGCATCCAGTCGGCGAACGAAACCTGCGAGCGCCCGCGGACCTGCCAGATGCAGGTCATTCCGGCGGTGACATCCAGGCGCCGCCGCTGCCAGGGTTCGCAGCCGTTTGATTCGCGCGAGTCCATCGCCCGCGGACCGACCAGCGTCATGTCGCCCAGCAGCACGTTGAATAGCTGCGGCAGCTCGTCAATGCTGGTCGTGCGCAAAAACTTGCCGATGGGCGTGATCCGCGGATCGTTGGTGATTTTGAAGGCCGGGCCGTCCTGCTCGCTGAACTCGCGGAGGGCGTCTTTCTTCGCTTCCGCGTCAACGCTCATCGTGCGGAACTTGTAGATCATGAACTGTCGGCCACCGAGCGTATCGCGCTTCTGGCGAAAGATCACCGGGCCATGAGAAGTGAGTTTGACCGCGGCGGCCACGGCGAGCAGCAGCGGCGAGAGGACCACGATCGCGTTCAACGCGACGGCGACGTCGATCGCCCGCTTCCACAGCGGCAACGGCTGCAGAAACAGGGACGACATGGGTTGGGCGGGTGCTGCGCTACAGCGGACTGCCAGATCGCGCCCGGCGCCACGGCGTCGATTTCCACCGGCCGGCTGGAGTTCGACGGCCACTTCGGCCGGCTCTTCCAGCGGATCGTCCTGCGAGGGATAAGTGAAGACATCCGGCTTCAGGTCCCGCAATTCCGCGGGCAGCCTTTGCCCCAGGTCGGCCGCGAGCGTCCATGCGCCTTGGGGCGAGGTTTCCGGAAGCAGGATGCCGACGCGATCTTCGGCCAGGAGGCCGGCGTCGTCGGTCGCGCGGATTCGCGCCGAAAGCACGCCGTCCAGCTTGGCAAGCTCAACGGCCGAGAGCCGCGCAGCGCTCGAGAAAGTCAAAAGTGAAAAGATCGAATCGCCCCGGTCGCTCCGCATTCGCTCGCGTGCAAGAAGTTGCTGCATGCGAGCGGAATTGTGCAGTCCGTGAGCGGGGGGCGGCGAATTGGCAGCCTCGCGCCAGGCTTGGACGAATCTCCGAATCGGTGTCATATCGGCGGCTGTCGTGTAGGTGGGAGGGCGTTGAGGGTCTAGACGCGCGCGTCGAGCCAATGCGGCAGGTCACGCGTGTGGTTGTTCAGAATGACTCCGAGCAACGCCGCATTCGCGTGATGGAGCCGGTGTTTGGCACGGGTGGCCAGGTGGCTCTGGGTGGACTGACCGTCCATGACCAACAACACTCCGTTCAGAACGCCGGCCAGTGAGAAACACAGGCCCGAATCCGTGGGTGGCAAATCGACAACCACGAATGAAAAACCGCGCTCCAGTTCGTAGAGCAATTCAACGATGCGGTTACCGTCGAAACTCGAAAGCGAAGCTGCCGGCACGTCGCCAAGTGCCAGCAGCGAAAGATGCTGGATGGCCGTCGTACGGACACATTCGCACGGCGGGAGATCACCACTCAAGGCACGCAGCAAACCGAGATCACCATCCAGCGAGAGCTGCTCGGCGAGCCGCGAAGGCTTGCCGCTGAGGTCGACCAGCAGGACGGGCGTCGAACCGGTTTGAGCCGCGGCCACCGCCAGGTTCGCCGCCACGGTGCTTACACCGGCGCCCGGATGACAACTGGTCACACCCACCGACCTGGCGTCCGTCGAACTACCTTCGCGACCATCGGTCGGGCGCAGCCAGTGCGCGAGAGCATAGTATTGCTCGGCGACTGCTCCGCCATTCCCGCCCCGCCGGGATGACGTCGCTCGCTGAGCCTGCGTTTCCGTTAGCATTGGTTTCTCAGGACCTCGATTAGTTCTGCACAAGTTCGTGCCGTGTTCCGCGCGGGACGGAGAACAACACCGGAACTCCCAACTCTTGTTCGATCTGCTCGGGTGTTCGCAGCGAGCGATCGAAGTATTCTGCCACGAGCGCGACCAGCAGTGCGCCAATCGTCGCCAGCACCAGCGCCATGGCCAACGTCAGCTTCACCAGCGGGCTGGAAGGCTTGGCCACATACGTCGGCGGCTGCACCAGGTTCACGTTCGAAACCCGGCCGGCTTCGAGCGCTGAATCGATCCGAGCTTGCTCGCGATTGGTGGCATATTTCTGATAGCTCTCTTCCAGCAGCGTGGACTTCGAGGAGAGCTTCGTGATCCGCATCTCGTTGTCGTTCAAGGCTCGGATCTTCGTCTGCACGGCCTCGAACTGCTGCTTCAGCGAATCGCTCTCGGCCTTGGCCGCGGCGGCAATTGCCTGGGTCGTGGCTAGCTCGGTCTGCACCGCCTGGTGCACCGGGCTCAGACGTTTGGTCGACTGCGGCCGGCTCGCTTCTTCCTGAGCCAGAATTTTGCGAGTCTCCTCCACCTGTCGGCGAAGCGCGATCACTTTCGGATGCAGCGCGGTGAACCGAGAGCTCGCCTCCTGCTCCTGGATCTGGACCAGGTAGAGCTCCTTCCGCATCGCGTCGACCGCGGCGCTGGGAATCTCGGACTCTTCGGCGAGTTGCTTTTCCGGCAGTTCGCTGAGCGTCTTCTTCAAGGCCGTGACTTTCGCATCGGCCGAGGAAAGCCGCCGCTGGTTCTCGAGGATCGCGACTTCGATCGCATTGGCCTGGGATTCCACGTTCGCCCGTTGACCTTCGACCGATGCCACACCGTCTTCGTTCTTGGCGTCGCGGAGCTCTTCCTTCGCGTCGGCCAACTGCTCGTCGAGCAATTTGGTCTGGGTGACGAAGAAGTCGTAGGAGCCTGCCGTGCGGTTGGCCTGGCCGTGCCGCACCTGGTAGGCGCCGACAAACGAATCCAGAATTCGCTGGGCCTTGCGTGGATCGCTGGCCTTGCACTTCACGATCAGCACGCTCGACTTGCGGGGCGAGGCGATCGAGATGGATTTTTCAAGCTTGCTTACCGCCTGCTCATCGGCGCTGACGGCACCATTCAGCCAGGTGGACGCCGCCTGCACGGGCAGCATCAACGAGTCGGTCCAGCTGGCTTCGCCCGGTGGACCGTCGGAAAGCACTTCGTCCGCGCCGAGCTGGGTGACCACGTCTTCCAGCAGTGCACGACTGCGAAGGATCTCGAGCTCCGAGTTGATTTCACTTTCGCGCGATTCGTTGACGCTGATCGTTTCGTGCATCGTCGCCGTGGGATCGACCGAGATGCTTTCCTTGCCCAGCCGCACGAACATTCTCGCTTCGGACGTGTACGACCGCGGAAACGCAATCAGGCCGCCGAGGAACAAAGTCAGGATCGTGCAGAACACGACGGCCATCTTGCCCTTGTGGCGAAAGAAGACTCCCATCCAATGCCGCAGACCAGGCTGCGTGGGCGCGGTGGCAGGAACCGAATGTCCGTGGCTCGTATTTCGCGTAATCATGGCAATTTTGCCTTTTGGGGCGGCGGCCGAAAACAATGTCTCAGGGGCTGATTGTAGTTACCCCTGAATTGCTGCAACGGAACGTGTGGGGTAGGTGTTAAGAGGCTGTGGGGAATTGAGCGCTGGCCAGAGTTGTGCCAGCCCCACCGGAAATCTTGGTTTCCACGAGCAACTACACGCCCGGCGCGTGGAACTCACCGGAGTCGATCCAGCTCGGATGCAGGAGGGTGAAAAAATCCACCGCGAGGCGTTCTTCCACGTACGCATAGGGCAGCCAGCCGTAACCGGCATCACCCCACCCCGAGCCCCATGAGCTGCGAATCAGCAACGCGCCGCGCGAGCCGCGCAACCAGCGATCGTCGTAGCCCGCCGCCACCAGCGCCTGCCCTCCCAGCGGTCCGTCAAACGTCGGGCGATACGGAATCTGCCCGTCGAGCGTGATCGAATCGGGAATCGACATCCCAAAACAGGCCGAAAATCCGGCCGCGAGCAGCGCCCGCAACGTGTCCAGTGTTTTTCGACCGCTGGTTTTGCGCCCATCGATGCGGAAGTAACGCAGTCCGTCGTATGGTTGGCGAAAGCTGAACAGGAATGCATCCGGCTGCTCGGCCGGTCGCGATGAATCGTAAGGCCAGTGACGCTCCGGGGCGACGCCGCAGCGGATCATAGCCTTGAGCGTAGAGCGCAGATCAACGCCCACGGCCCCCGCCGATTCGCCGCCGGCCATGCGAACGGCATTCTGATGGAGCATCAAGCGCGAAGGTCGTAGTATGCGGCCATGTGCGCGTCGTTCAAAGTACTGCACGAGGGAAGTGCACGCATGCGCCGGCGAGGTGGGCAGCGCTAGCTGATCGTCCACGTCGACAAAGTATTCGCGGAGATCAACCGCCGGGGGCAACTCGTCGGATTGTTCCTCGTCAGGAGGAAGCCTGGCGAGCAACTCGGCAATCGGCGCAGATTCTGGCGTGAAGTCCCGAAAGTCGGGCGATGCTGGCAGCCAGCCGAATCCGCGCGGTAGGTAGAGTGCCATGCTGGGGACCTGGGCCCCTCGTGCGTCGTGTGTCGATTTCGCCGGAGAACGATCGTGCAACTAGCGCGCCGAATGGCGGCGATTGCCCCGTGCCGACGCTTGCCGCCCAAGCTGAGGCCACAGCATAGTTACCGGCGAGGTTTCGCCTAGCCCGGATTTCTCACCATGCGACTGTTGAGAAGGGAGTTTGATGGTTGTTGCCGTTGTGGGGCGGCCACTTGGGCTGCTGTGATCACGTGAGGCAATCGCGCGATCGATGCATGGGGA
>Ga0169931_10009649_pt1 | contig 13892 bp, 9 predicted proteins | sample Kivu_15m_20L_FD_129675 | JGI IMG/M metagenome (GOLD analysis project Ga0169931, IMG submission 129675) | Freshwater microbial communities from Lake Kivu, Western Province, Rwanda to study Microbial Dark Matter (Phase II) - Kivu_15m_20L... | ecosystem: Environmental > Aquatic > Freshwater > Lake ...
CAAAACCGGTCGCCGCAAGCGAACCGAAAACTTCAAAGTAGACCACGACCAACCGTGTACCGATGACAAACGTCGCGAGATCGAACAGTCGTCGGCGTCCGGAAACGGCGGCAAAGCTTGCGATGAGCGCCCAGACCAGCATGAAGACAGCGAGTCCAAGAAAACGCCCGGCGACGGGAGTGAAGACTGGAATCGTGAGGATCAGGGTTGCAAGACCAAGGGTGATTTGTCCAATGCGGCGTGACGCGCCCGACTCGATCGACGATTGAACTGCATGAGAGGTCCGACCCGATCGATGTTGCAGGCTGCGCGCGAGAGACGTGCTCGCACACCATGCGGCGAATAGTGCAAGCGGAAAGAGGCAAACCACCAGAGTTGGCAATGAGTGCTTCTGGCTGAGCTTGAGCAGCAAGTCTGATATGTCACCGGCGCGCACGAGGAACTCAAACGCAAGGCTTGCACCAACCACGATCACGATCGTGCCGAACAGATGACCGGAAGAGCCAAACGTCTGGGGAAGTTGACCGTCTTTAATCAGACGCGGAGGGATGAGCCGCAGGAGCGGCCCACTGATGATGCAAATCCACAGCGTCGCGACGACAAGCATGGCGATGGCCGGCGGAAGCAGGCGAATGTGATCGGCATGCTCGGCGATCCAGATACACGCCGTGCTGAAGAAAGTTATGTGCCAGCCCCAGGCCAGCATGCGGGAGCTGCAGCAAATCGTGATCGGCAACGCAAGGGTCAACCAGAAGGCGAGTCCCCGCCAGCCGCTTGAGGTCAGATTGAAAACCTGCGCCACGAGGCCAATCCCAGCGAGAAGACTGAGCGCAAACAGTGTGCTGAAGACTTCCCGGGCGAAAGCTCCACGCAGGAGGCCCTTTTCGCGAGTGGTCGAGTCTTCCGCTCCAGCCGTTGTCGAGAACACGCCATAGGCAAGCAATCCGGCCAGCATGAACCAGCCGAAGATACGGACACCACCGGGAATGGCGTACCAGTTGGCGGCAATGATGCTGATCAGACCAGTCGCAAATGCTGTGACGCCGATGCCGGCAACGCCAAAGATCGTCCAGCTGCGTCGCGGCTGGACCTTCTCGTGCGCGAGGACAGCTTCAGCCTGTTCGCTCGAGATGAGTCCCGCGGCAACCCAGTTTTGGAGTTTTGCCTTAAGTTTGAACATTCCTCAGGAGTATAGCAGAGATCTCGGGCAAGTCATGGAAAGGCGAAGCGAAATTTGAGGTCGGCTCCGGTGTCGGCTGGAACCGCGTTCTGGGCAGTGCGGGAGGTGGAGTTCGGTTCCTGGTTCTGGCGTTCAAAACCGACGCTCAGCGAGATTGAGTCGTGGATGGTGTACTCGGAGGTTACCTGCAGGTTGGCCTGATCGACGCGGAGGACGACGTCGAGTTCGTCGCTGAGATTGAGCGGCATGTTGAATCGTGGAATCGGGTTTCCTTCCGGCGATGGGTAGGTGTCGATGAACACCTGGCGGATGACATTCTGTCCCGAAAGGTCGAAGAGTTTTTCGACTGGTTCTTCAAACTGACCGACGAGAAGATTGAGGGCTTCGGCGGCGGCCGCGTTCTGCGTTTCTCCGACCGCGCGCGACTCGTCTGGCAGTGATCCCCGGGAAAGAAGAACGAGAATATCGACCTTCGTGATCGGCGCTCCGTTCTGTCTCGTTGGGGGATCGATGGAGAAGTCGACGACCGGTGCTGAGAGTTTGCCGGAGATCGCGAAGTAGACGCGGTAGTTCTGCACCTCGCTCACAGCAAGGATGTCGAGACCAGGATCTGGTCGCACCGGATCATCAAAAATGACGAGCCCGCGAGTAATCGTGAAGTCTCGCTTGTAGACGAATTTTCCGCGCTCAATTTCGACCTGACCCGCCACCACCGGTGCGACGTCGGTGCCTGTGATCTGCAAGCTCGTTGAGACAATCGCCTGGATGTTGCGGTTGGCAATGTTGATCGATCGATCGGCGTTGACGTTCACGTCGAGCAGGAGCACGGGCTTGTCGCGCGTGGCGGATGCTATCACCTGTTGGCTGCGCGCGGCGTTGATGATCTCGTCGCGAATGTCGACTTCGCGGGTTGAGCGCGCCTTGTTGACGGTGATGTCCCCGCTCAGGCGCCAGGGCTGTCCGCGTCCGCTGATGGAAACCGCTCCGCTCACAGTGGAATCAAAGCTCTTCAGGAACGCGACGGGATAGACAATCGAGGCATCCTTGAGGACGACATCGAGCCTCGACCCTTCTTCTCCTGCGGTCTCGCTCTCAAAGAAGTTGAGACGACCACGTGCCGAAACGGTACCGATGCCCTTGTTTGCGGAGAACGAGTCGATCGTAAGTCCCTCGTTGCCTATGTTTGCCGTGAGACGAATGTTCCGCAGCGGTGGTCGGAAATCGGCGAGACCAAGTGACACTGGTTCCCAACTCGTTGCGATGAATGGATTGGCCTTCAGATCGGTGATCTCGAAAGATGCTTTCGGCTCACTGACTGAACCGGTGATGGCGCCGCTCAGTTTCAGTTTTCCCGTTGCGCTTTCCACCTGCGTGGCAAATTCACGGAACAGTCCCATATCGAGGATGCCGTCCAGACGAAAGTCGAGATTTTCCGGTGGGCGCGAGCGGGGAACGCTCATCTTCACGTGTAGATTTCTGCCGGTGAGGAATAGTTCCTTGCCATCGCGAAACTGCCACCCATCCTCGGTGAAATCCATGGTCACTGGTTGGTCGTTGCTGATCTGCAGAGTCTTCACCTGGCCGGCGACGTCCCGCACATAGCGAATCTGCGCGTCCGTGAGGCTGAGTTCGCCGGTCGAGCGCCACCAATCCGTGAGGTTTCCACGCATCGTCCAGTCGGCGCTCACATAGGCGTAGTTGCGCGGATCCGAGTGGAAGAATTCTGTCGCAACCGCTCGCGCATCGAAGCGTCGGAGGTTGACGTACCACTCGTACGGGAGACTCTTTTGTCCGAAATCGGCGCTGAAGCGACCCTCGAGAACGTTTCCAGAATGACTCACGGTCACGTTGGTTTTTAGTCCATCCATGAACGCACGAAACGCGAAGTTCGCCATGGGACTTGAAAGAAGGGTCGGATCCTCAATCGAACCTTCGAAGCTGCCACCGAGTTTGTCGAGGTTTCCCCGGAACGCTCCCTTGGCGGTGATCTTGCCGCGAATCCCTGCTTTGCTGAGCACACTGCCGGCCCACGGCAGTCGTCCGAGATGATCAATGGTTGCCTGGGACGTATCCGCTTTTTTTCCACCGGCGCGTCCAGCGTGAATGTTCAACAACAGATCGTCACTCGGGTGCCAGCCGAGTCGTTGCCAGATTGTGGCCTGACTCCCACCGCGAACGGCCACAGGGCTCGCATTGCGCTTGTGACGCAGGGAGACGTCGACGGCGAGGTCACCAGCGACCACGCGTGCAGGTTCGATTTTCCAACCCTCGCCATCGATATTGACTGTGGCGGTGGCGCGATCAAACAGGCTTTCTTCGCCGTAGCGCGCGACAGTTGCTTCGATCTTCATGTTTCCGGTCCAGGCCAGTGGACGCAGCAGCGGACCCTTGATGTCGAACTCCGCGGCTGGAATCCCGAAGGCAAGCGGCACGTCCGGGGCTACTCTCCTGACCGCTGCCGCCACCCATTCGTCGCTGAGTCCACCGAGCGTCAGTCGCGAATCGATCATCAGATCATCACCGACCTTAAGCGTCCCGCTGCTACTGGAGATGGTCGCACCTTCCGGAGTAACGATCTGCAGTCCGGTCCAGGTCACGTCTTTCTTTTCGACCCTCAGTTTTGACTCGATGAGACCCAGAGGTATGGCAAGCACGCTTGCCTGATCGAGTTTCGCATTCACGTCGATGAGCACGCGGTCGTAGGGGCCGTGAATGCGAACGTTGGCGCTGCCAAGACCAGCAAGTGGTACCTGCGCAAACCAGTTGCCGAGTCCCGCGTCGAGTCTTGGCAGGTTGATGGCAAGGTCGAGTCCGCGCTCGGCGTTGAAGTGGACGATTCCCCCGACGTCAACGCGTGACACTGCGCTGGCATCTCCCGGTGCTTCGGTGTTGCCGCTGCGAACCTCGGTGTTTGCCCCTGCCGCTGTGAAGCATTGTCCGCCAGAGCCTCCCGGGTCGAGTGCGCGCGAAGTGATGGCAAGGCGGAGATCGAGAAGGCAGGTGGGTGAGCGCTTGAATTTCGTCTGATCCATTGTGACGGATGGCAGCTGCACGTCTTCCAGTGCCACAGTGGCATCGACTTGCATGACAAACGGATCGCCCTTGCCGCGAACGCGAACCGCGGGTGACGTCAGTCCCGCGTCACAGACATCGAAGTCGACGTCAAAGGTGGACAGGAGATCCATCAGGCGCAGATTCTTCGTTGTCGTCGTGAAGTCGAAATCGATTTCGGAGTTGAGCTTGAGTTCGCCCATGCCGCGACCGTAGACCTCGTCGCCAACGACAATCTCGATGTCCTTGAAGTCGATTCGATCGGCGTCGATGTGAAGCTTCGCGCGGGAATTATGGAGTTTGATCCCGCCGAGGCGCGCTCCGTCGACCTGGCCCTCGACGTTGACTCCAAACGTCGCCGGGTTGTCCGATGCGACAGGCAGTTGCGCCGTCACACTTGCCGTTGCCTGCGTGCGACCACTGGTGTCGGGTATGTCGAGTATCGAGCCGAGCATCGAAAAGTCGCCGTCGACCTTGGCGTCCGCGCGCAGGTCGATCGAGTCGATGCCAGTCGCGGGCACGAGCTGATTCATCGTTGCGACGAGACTGCCTTCGAGCTTCAGTCGCTCAGCATTGACGCTGAGACTCGTCGCGGTCAGCTGGCGACCGGAGAGGGATGCGCTGGCGCGGATATTCGCTTCTTCGATGAGCCAGGCCGGTCCTCGGGTCGAGTTGATCGCTCCGGCGTCGAAGCGCAACTGCATGTCATCCCAGTCGTCGATTTCGAGTTCGAGATTGATCGCTTCACCCGAAATCGTGAGCACATCTGGACTGATGGGAACGATGTCGGCGCGCAGACGCTCTTCGAACCAGAAACGTGCATTGCGCAACTTTACGAATTCCAACGGAACCGCGAAGTCCGGCGGCCACGAGGTTGCCTTCTCAGGAGTTGCTGCGGCCGTCACCGTCTTCCTGGCGAACCCGGGAAAACCCGCTGGCGGCGGCCAAATGACGTCGAGATCAGAGAGCACGAGCTCGCCAATGCGCGGGGATCCCGTGAGCAGCGACCAGATGGAGAGGTGAGCTTCGGCGCGCGCAGCTGTCGCGATCTCGGCGCGCGGTGGAAGCGCACTCGACACGCGGACGCCGTAGACTTCGATGCCCGGTGGTACCAGAGTTGCCTTGATGGCCTTGAAGTCGAGATCAACGTTCGTGTGCTCGCGCACCTGTTGGTTGATCAGCGTGCGGATCAGGCGATGGGTCCACGGATTGTCGGCGAGGATGTTGGCAACCCATGCAACGATGAGCAGGACGACAATCGTTGCGGCAAGACGTCGTTTCTGTCCGACCTTGCGTCCGCTGGTGCGCGATTGCGGCGGCGCCGACAACTGCGCGGGGCGTTCATCGCCGTTGCCGTTTGTCGATTTCTGATCGCTCATGAGTCACTCTTGCCACTCTTGCGGACTTTCCCGCGATGAGTCTGGCGTACGAGTGATGAGAATGGGATTGGTTCCCGTGGCGCCTTCTCGGTGTTCTTTTCGGGCAGTGCCCCCCGGGCATTGGATGCTTGAACCGACGGCGCAGGCGCAGGCACGCGAGTCACCACTTTGCGATGCTCGACGCCAAGACGCTGGATCGCCCGTTCCACAACGCTGGTGTCGATATCGCGTCGACCGATGGTGGCCGCTTCGCCAAGTGAGGCTTCAGCGATGGCCATAGCGGTATGTAGATTCTGCTGGCTGGCCCGCGTCAGGGTTTCGGTTGCGTCGCTGCTGAACGGATTTTTGCCGAGGGCAGGAGATGCGCGATCGTTGATGATCTGGGCAACACCAGAACGAAACGTCTCCTGATTTCGAAATCCGATCCCAAGACGGGCCGCGATGCGCGCGGCAAGCGTCGGGTGCTGGGCAAGAAGATCTTCGGTTTCTGCTGAACCGACCAGCACAAAGGACACGGCGTTGGCGGACAAACTTTGCATGTCGAGCAGCGACGCGATTTCGTCGAGGCCGTTTCGTCCCGTAATGCGCTCGGTGTTGTCCACGGCGATGACGAGATGACGTTTGCCAAGATAGATCCGTTCGATGCCCTTGCTGATCTGTTCAAGGGCGACGGACCAGCTGGCGTCGGAGTTCTGTTGATCGGATGTGTTTTCGGTCCAGCGCGCAAGTCGCGGGAGCAGCCAGCCGGGAGCATTGACCTCACGTACGGGAGTGACAAGGAGGAGATCGTGCGTTTCGGCCGGCAGGCGTTGGCCGAGCCAGCGCAAGATCGTCGTTCGTCCGACGGCGGGCGAACCGCTGAGCAAGATCAGACCCTGGCGTTCAAGACATCCCTGGAGCACGGCCGCTGCGGGATCAACCTGATCGGCGATGGGCGTGATGGTCCCTGACGCAGTTCGCGAGGAGAACAGCGGCTGGGCAAGTCCCCAGTGCGTCAGATAAGTACTGTTGGTCACGCCAGCAGTCATGGTTGATCAACCAGCAGCAGCGAGATTGTTTGCGCTCTCGGCGCTGTTCCACGCCGCCTGAATCCGGGAGAACGCGGCGCGGTTGTGATTCACGACCTTCTCGGCTTCGCCCTCTCGGCCTTCCGAGTAGAGGAGTCGCGCGAGATACTGGGGCACCTTGTCCATTTGATGGGCGGCCTTGAACATCGTGTAGAGGTAGCCGATTGCATCCTGGATCTGACCCATCATCAATGCCGCCTGCATGAGATCAGCCACCGGGATCATGGATCCCGGATAGGCGTTGCGCGCACCAGCGAAGACGCGATGGGCAAGTTTCGGCATCGCCGTGTGAATGTACAAATCACCGAGAGCCATGAGTGCGCCGAGATCGCGCGGGGAGCGTTTCAGGCAGTTGAGCAGAAGGGTCTCCGCTTCCTTGATTTTTCCCATAGTTCGCAGCTGGATCGAAAGTGTCGTCGCGCAGAGGGTGTGCACAGCTTCCTGTTCACTCAGCCGAGCAATCTGTTTCAGACCGGAATTCAAATTGCCATTGATGATCTCGTACTTCGCCTGGCGGAGGGACAGCCATGGACCTTCGTCCCACCGTCGCACGAGGGACTGAAACGCCGGTTGAAACTTGGATGGTGTCAGCGGCTTTTCGACGACTGATGGGCGGCCGAGCCTCTGCAGCGCCGGCGTCTCGGCCTTCGTCTGATCCTGGGCGAAGACCAACGTCGGTGTGATGGCGCCAACGGGATCACGCATGAGATGGCGCATGGTTTCGATGGCTGGAAAGTCCGGGGTGTCGTCAACGATGAGAAGTGTGGTCGCGCCCTTTCGTACCGAGTGCAACGCCGATTGAATCGAATCGGTGGCTTCGGTCACCGTCCAGCCAAGGCTGCGCACCAGCTCGCGAATCAGCATGTGTAAATTTGTGGCACGCGTCAGGACGATGCTGCCCTGGGCAGGCCAGGACGATTTGCGAGCAGCCTGAAAATTCATTCGGCGAATCTCCTGCGATCACCCGGAACAGATGGACGATCTGCGGGCAATCAAGACGTGGGGTACCAAGTTATTTCTCTATATATTACCATGGGGTGCGGCCGCTTCTGTGCGCCCGGCAGCTTCTGCCTTGCGGTGTCGATCGCGTCGAGAAACAGGGTGCGGTTAGTCGCCTTTCCAGGGTAGTCGATCGAAGGTATCGAAGCGGGTGCCGATCGCCGGTGAGCCTTTTTGGTCGACGCGCGAATGATACGGAGAAGTCATGCGAATTCTTCTGGTTGGCGGTGGTGGTCGCGAGCATGCCCTCGCGCGCAAGATTTCTGCATCGCCGCTCCTGACGAAGCTTCTCCTCTGGCCAGGAAACCCCCTTTCGCGTCGGGTCGCTCCGGCGATGGATTTGGCACCGAACGCAACGCACGGGGAACTTGCCGAGGCATGTCGCGCGCATCGAATCGATGCCGTCGTTTGTGGACCCGAACAGCCTCTTGCGGATGGGCTTGCCGACGCACTTGAAGCCGCGGGATTTCCTGTGTTCGGTCCGCGAGCCGCGGCTGCCGCGCTCGAATCATCAAAACATTTTGCAAAGGACGTGATGACCGCAGCTGGGGTGCCGACGGCACGGCATGCGACGGTGACGAGTCTGGAAGCCTGTCGGGCAGCGGCTCAGGGTTTCATGCGCGACGGCGCGCCTGCTGTCATCAAGGCCAGCGGGCTGGCTGCCGGCAAGGGCGTGTTTGTTTGCCACACGTGTCAGGATCTTGACGCCGCTCTGGCAAGACTCGCCACGCCGGCGATGCGCAAAAGTGCAGACACGATCGTCGTTGAAGAGTTTCTCGTCGGCCGTGAGTGTTCATATTTCGTTTTTCTTGGCGAGGCGGCACCGGTCAGACTTGGCTTTGCTGTGGACTACAAGCGGCTCACAGATGGCGATGCTGGTCCGAATACGGGCGGCATGGGTTGTTACGCTCCCGTACCGTGGTTGCCAGAGACCGCTGGTGATGACGTGGACCGGCTCGTCGTCAGGCCGCTTCTCGCCGAGCTCGCGCGTCGACAGATTTCCTATCGTGGTTGTCTCTATGTTGGCCTGATGTGGAGCGTCGCTGGTCCGCGCGTCGTTGAATTCAACGTGCGTCTTGGCGATCCCGAGGCTGAAGTTTTGTCACTGCAGGATGATCGCGATTGGCTCGCCATGATGATGCGGCAGGTCGGACGTTTGCCGGCGAGCACAGTCGTGCCGCCTCTCGATGAGCGTCGTCGCGCGGTGACTGTAATCCTCGCTTCGGCCGGATATCCGTACGGGGAACGTCCCGAAACCCCAGTTGAGATCGGTGGCGATCTCCTCTCCGATGGCAAACCTTCTCGTGATCTTGGTCCGCTTGCGGCTGGGCCCGTCGTCTTTGGAGCGAGTGTGCGTGCAGCCGGTGGATCGGACGTCCAGGGCAACGTCATGACCGGTTCCGGACGTGTTTTTGCCGTCACTGCAGCGGGAAGCAGTTTTGAGGCCGCACGCGCATTGGCCTACACTCGAGTGGCAGAGATTTCAGCGCGGTGGCCGGAGTGCCAGTATCGCCGCGACATCGGTGCGGGGATTTAGGTCGTGAGTTCCAATCAGAGTTTCCAGATCGTTCTTGGTTCGTCGTCACCGCGACGTCGTGAACTGTTGGCGATGGTGACTCCCGATTTCACGGTGATCAAACCAGAGACGGTCGAAGTGCCGCGACCCGGTGAGCCAGCCGAGGACTATGTCGTTCGCAATGCGCGTGAAAAGGCGGAATGGATCGCCGATGCGACGAACACCGATCAGGTTTCGCGGTTGATCATCAGTGCGGATACCATCGTCGTGCACGACGGCGTGATTCTTGAAAAGCCGATCGACGCGCCTGATGCCGTGCGCATGCTCAGTATGCTTTCAAACACGACGCATCGGGTTGTGACCGGAGTGCATCTCATTGCCGCTCGTTCAGGTGATCGGCCTCGTGCCGAACAGCGTCGCGTTGCGGCATTTGTCGTCGCAACCGAAGTGACATTCAAAGCCCTCACGCGGGCGGAGATCGACTTCTACATTGCCACCGGCGAACCCTTCGACAAGGCTGGAGGATACGCGGCGCAGGGGCGCGGAAGTTGGTTCGTGAAGCGCGTCAACGGCTCCTGGTCGAATGTCGTCGGTCTGCCGATGGCTGAGCTCGTTACCGCTGCCGAGCGCGAGTTCGGCATCGTGTTGTGGAAGCAGGCTTGATCGTCAGACGGGGTGAGGATTTTCGCAGATGGAAGAACCAGTTTCTGTACAATGTCCATTCTGTGGCGAGGTCTTCACGACGTTCGTGGATCCATCCGTAGCTGAGCAAACCTACATTGAAGATTGTCAGGTTTGCTGCCGGCCGATCGAAATGACGTGCACGGTCAGTCCGCGGTCTGGTGCGGTTCGGGTGCGTGTTGCACGAAGTTGAGTCGTCGGTCAGTTTCCGTGTCGTTGTTCTTGTCCCTGTCCCTGTCCCTGTCCCTGTTGTTGTCGCTGTCGGGTGAACTAATCTCCTTTCGGGAAACCTCATGGAAAATAATTCTGCTGTCACTCATCGCTTCACGTTCCATGGTCGCGGCGCTGAGTTTGCCCTGATCGTGCTGAAGAACATCATTCTGACGATCCTGACGCTTGGCGTTTACCTTTTCTGGGCGAAGGTCAATTCGCGTCGCTACCTCTGGCAGGCGTCGTCGTTTGCTGGCGCGCGCTTTGTGTATCACGGAACCCCAATGGAGCTGTTCAAGGCGCGGATGATTCTGTTCGCCGTCATTCTTGTTTCATCACTCGGTGTCTTCGCATTGTCGTCTGCACTCGGCTCGACCGTTGGGCCTGTTGCTGCCGCAGCAGTTTTCTATCTCGTTTTCTTTTTTGCTTTCTTCGTCATCGTCCCATTCGCGGTCGTTTCTGGTCTGCGCTATCGATTTTCGCGGACAACATGGCGTGGGATTCGGCTTGGCATGAAGGACTGCCAGAAGGAATACGTCCTCACCTGGTTGAAGGGCTACTTTCTGACGATCATCACACTCGGCATCTACGCGAGTTGGTGGCATGACGCGACATATTCGATTCTTGTCAACAACACCCGCGTGGGCACGCTCAAGTTGCGTTACACCGGCAAGGGCGCCGACCTGATGTGGACCTACATCCGCGGTTTTCTCCTGTCGCTGGTGACATTCGGAATATACAGCGCGTGGTTTGCGGCACAGGTGATCCGGTACCGGGCTGAGCATACTTATCTCGGCAACGCGACGGATGGTCACGCGCGGGCTGAGGCAACCGTGACGGGCGGCGAGATCTTCGTCCAGTTTCTTCTGCAGTATCTGTTGCTGATCTTCACCCTCGGCCTGGCATTGCCGTGGATCGTGACGAATACACTGACGTGGTCGATGGAACGGCTGCGCCTGAATGGTCGCATCAATTTCGATGCAGTCGCGCAGAAGGCCACTGAGAAGACCGGCGCATTTGGCGACGGAATTGGCGACGCTCTCGATCTTGGACTCGTTTGATCAAGATCACCTTGGGGTTCCCTGATTGAACAATCCCCGATTTCCATGGCGTGGCACGCTCACCGACGGCAAATCAGCCGGCTTGCGCACGGTTGAGGTTGGTCTCGAGGACGACGCGATCCATATGCGCGATGCCTCGACGCATGCACATCTCGGCGCGTGGCTCCTCGAGTCGGTCGACATCGAATCTGGTGCTGGAGCAACGATTCTTCGCCTGAAGGTCGATCCCGCGGTTCAGTTGACCATCGAGTCGGGGGAACTGGCGCAGCGCATTGCCGCCCGCCGCAGCGTGTTTGGTCAGTTGTTCTCGCATACATCCATTGCAACCAAGCTTTTCCTGCTTTTGCTCGTGACCATCGGTGGCCTTCTTGCCATCTGGTTCAGTGCCCATCGTTTCTCGCAACAAATCGCTCATCATGTTCCCTTTGAATGGGAGCAGAAGCTCGCCGAACCGCTCGTCAAATCCTACGTCGATCGGCGCTGCATCGAGCCGGGCATCGATGAAATGCTGAAAAAGCTGTCGGACCGATTGCTTGCTGGTGTTCCACTGCCCGACGGCATGCCGCGGGAGTTCCGCGTCATTGTTGTCAACGAGACAGCTCCAAATGCCTTCGCCTTTCCCGGCGGCATGATCGCGTTCACGCGCGGATTCATTGCCGAAGCGAAGAGTGCAGAGGAGGTCGCGGGTGTTCTTGCCCACGAGATGCAGCATGTGATTCAGCGCCATGTCATGGCTTCGGTGGTACGCGGCGCCATGCTCACCGTCGTTTGGAGCGTACTGATCGGCGACTATGCCGGAATGATCCTCATTGATCCGTCGCTTCTCTACACGTTGGTCACGGCGAAGTTCAGTCGCGATCAGGAGGCTGAGGCCGACCGCGGTGCGCTCGCCATGTTGGATGCAGCGCGGATCAGCCGAGCCGGGAAGCGTGATTTTTTCGCGCGCCTGATGGCCAAGGACATCCGCGATCTCGGACGTTGGACGGAGATGCTGAGCACGCATCCGGCTGACGCGAAACGCATCGCGATGATCGAATCTGGCATGCCGACAGAAGGTCTGGAACCCGCGCTCGAACCGGTAGACTGGCTCAGCCTCAGGGTGTCGTGTCAGAAGGCTTCGTCCTATGAGCGGAAGACTCAATAAGGCTCAACCACGCGGCGCGAAATGTACGACAGGCAATTCTGAGAGTCAGACGCGTTGGATCTGAGTACTCACTGGCGATCTCGGCAAGGCTGCGTTCAAGGCTGGTGATTGGACCGAGGATGGTGGCCGCAAGTGCGCGCGCCATCGGGGTCGGTTCCTTGGTCCGTCCCGATGCCACGAACAACGGCTGGCCAACGACATCTTCGAGTCTCTGCAGGTGGGCCGTGACGGCAGGTTGCGACAGTCCGAGTCGTTTGCCCGTGACCGTCGTGCTGCGGCAGTCCATGTACGGCGCGAACGTCTTAAGTAAATCAAGCACTTCAAGGGACCCCGGTGAACGTCTGCGGGCAGCCGCCTAAAATCATAAATCAGATAGAATTTATAATATTATATCCATTTTATTCGAATGCGTCCTGCTGCATATTGCATTTCGTTGCGGATGCAAACCAGCTCTGACGAAGAGCGGCAGTCGCCAAACATCAACCTGGTCGGCAACTTCAGTTGCCCAGACATAGTCTGAATCACAAGAGGATCTGTCATGTTTCGAGTTTCTCATTTCCTGTTTTCGTTCGCTGTTGCCGCAACCCTCGCGGCGCTCACCGGCTGCAGCGCGCAGCCATCCAGCAACACGGCTCAACTCGCAGATCACGGGGATGGCGTTGCTGCAATGATGCGCTACAGCGATGCCGCACAGGCGGTTGTGGATGCAAATCGCTGCGCACGCAAAGTCGCAGAGAACTCAGCTGGCGAGGTCATCGCCATTGCTCAGGACTGGGGTGTGGATTGGCCGGACACGTTCGACGTTGAACTGGTCGAAGAAGTTTGGTCGCCGGTTCGCACAGACGAAATCAAATGGCGGGTGGCGCACTCTGACTTCGCGTTCCTCACGCGAACCACGCAGCGCTGCCGAATCCTCGGCACTGAACGTCTTTCGACCGTCTCTGGTCCGGTGGAGTTTCGATCGACTGACATGAATGCGCTTGCTGCACTGGGGACTGAGTATCTTGGTCAGGAGTTTTTCGGCCACGACAACATTGGTGGATCGCTTCGATTCACGGTCAACGAAACCGACAACGAACTGTCCCCGATCGAGATGGTCAAGACGTACTACAGCGAGTGGCAAGACCTGAACGCCGATGTTGAACTCGTCACGGACGTCAGCGAAGCAGGACTGCGTCAGGAGCTTGAGACGATTGGCATCAAGGCTCATGAATCCGACGGCGACGACGACAACCAGATTGGTGCGGTCGCAGCTGAGTTTCTTGAGAAGCTGACGAATGCTCTGGCTGCGAATCGCAGCTTTGTCGTGGTCCGTGGCAGCTGGTTCGGCAGTGGAATTGGCGACCCGATGGCTGGGTTCATCGCGATCGTTGCGCCGAATTCTGGCAAGGTGCTGATTCTCGAGCAAGGTTACGTAGACTAGTCGCGTCGAGATCCTCGTTCGTTTTGCGCCAGCCCCGGGGAAACCGGGGCTGGCGCTTTTGTCTCTGGATGGAACGTCATTCCACGAGCACTTTGAATGGAACGAGTCGGGAGCCCTCGCGGCGCATCTGGATGTCTCCGAACCGGTAGGCTTCATGAATGTTGAGAACGGTCACGTAGTC
>Ga0169931_10009650_pt1 | contig 13891 bp, 9 predicted proteins | sample Kivu_15m_20L_FD_129675 | JGI IMG/M metagenome (GOLD analysis project Ga0169931, IMG submission 129675) | Freshwater microbial communities from Lake Kivu, Western Province, Rwanda to study Microbial Dark Matter (Phase II) - Kivu_15m_20L... | ecosystem: Environmental > Aquatic > Freshwater > Lake ...
AGAATCCTGCAAAATGCTAAATCTCAATCCTACAGGACTGTTGGTAACCAAATTATTCGATGCGTTTCTGATAACAGCCTGGTAACTCATTTTTTGTGGAACCTGAGCCATAGCCTGAAAAGCGAGCATTAAAAATGTGCAACTGAATGCTAATTTTAAAAAGTAAGATTTCATGAACATTTTTCTTTTGAAATAAATGAATGATTATATTTTGGAAATTTTAAATGTTTTTAGATTTTTTTCCTGATCCCAAACCTGTAGGAAATAAACAGCAGGTACTAAATCATCTGTAGGAATTTCAGAGATTCGATTACTGATTTGATTATTTTTTAATAATCTTCCGCTGATATCATACAATTGATAATGTAAATGTAAGTCAGTGCTAAAATTATCAACCAGCAATGTAAGAACTGAACTGACTGGGTTGGGGTAAGCATTAAAATACAGATCAATTTGTTCAATTTCTGCACCCGTAACTACCTCCAGTTGCCAGACCTGTAAAACGCCTTGAGAGCTGCTACCTTTGTCAGAACTACCATATTCTTGAGCAATTTGACCAATACTTTGGGAAATTGAACCTCCATCTCCTTTAAATTCACCATATCCGGAGGTGGTATTACTTTGTGAAAATAAGTTGCCACAGAGTAACGCAAATACTAAAATAAAAATATTGAAACGCATAGTTTTGATTTTTTGTAAAATTAATATTGTAATATAATGATATTTTATTTTATACGATATTGGTATGTTAACATTTTTGTGAAATAATAAATTATTGTAAATTTTGAATGAGTTCTTTAAAAACTTCAAATAATTTAAAATACTCAATTAGGTTTATTCTTTCATAGTCATCTGAAGGCTTGTGGTAATCCCCATGTATTCCCGTTGTAAATTGTATGAGTTTACTATTTAGATGAATACATGCATTTAGGTCACCTTTTTTTAAATCATCAACTTCTGTTTTTACGAAATTAAAGTATTCGGATGGCAATTGTATATCTTGATTACTAGTGAAGTAAACTCTTCCATCTTTTGGCCTTCCTATCATATCCAGGTTAATGATATAGTTTTGTTCGTAACTTTTTCCAAACTTCTTAAAAAAAGAATAGCTACCACCTTTTCCAATTTCATGACCTGAAGATATAAGTAGGTCCAAATTTAATTTTTTATGTAAAGCTTCAAATAAGGATGTTGCCATAGCAACTCCAGAAGCATTATCGTCAGCACCATTATGTATCGAATTTTGTTCGAATGATCTGGAAAATTGATTTCCCATTCCAATATGGTCAATATGTGCAATCAAAAGAATTTTATTCCCTGACTTGGGAGATCGAACAAAAAGCTGTTTTCCTTTTATTTTTTTATAGATGGCATGGGATTCAGGGCTGCTTGACATTTTATAGCTGATGAATCTAGGATTAGCATCTGAATTTTGTTTTATGTGATTTCTTATCAAATGAATAGCCTTAAGTTCATAAACTGAACCAGACATTCTGCCTTTTAAACTATCATGAGACAAAGCTTTTAATAAATAATCCAGATTTTTTAGGTCTGGATTATCTTGAGATTTTAGTAATGCAAAAGGGAGAAGTAACAATAAAAAATAATATTGTTTTATCATTTCATTTCTTTAGGCTTTACTGATGTATTTTCCTTTTTATCATATCGGATTTTCAACCCATCCCACCAAATGGGTAGTGCAGATCCTTTTAGATTTCCGTCATTGAAAAGTACTTCGTTTAGATTTGGTTCAAAATTTGAATCAAGAATTACCTCATCTTCCATATTTGTTTCAGATTCATTAGATTGTAAAACAGCCGTCCAACAAACTTTTACATTCGATTTTCCATTTTTATTTTCTTTAATGGTGAATCCTTTACTATCAATTTCAGCGATATAAAGACCATTTGTTTCACCCATCGCAGTGATGTTTATTATTGGATCATTTTGTAGCGTTCTAATTTCAGAATCGGCATAATTTACACGAGCATAGCCGTTGACCAGTTCAATTTTACCACTGAGTTGTTGACTTTGTTTTTGAGTTTGTATGGCATAAGATTTTTTAATTTCACCATTTTTATTTTTGAATAACTCTATATTCTTTCCAAAAGTAAATTGATTACCTGAGATATACTGACCTATTAAACCACCTTTGACAATGGAACCAAACAATTCTCCACTTTGAAAAGATCCTGAGAAATTTCCAAAAAATCCGCCACCAATACCTTCGAGTTCTTGACTGGCCATATATCCTGCTCCGGAGCTGTACCCAGATGAGCCGTAAACGCCAAATGTTGAAGATGCGCTATTTTTATAACCTAAAGAACCCCAATATGTACCAGAATATTGCGCCCCTAAAGCGCCTCCGCATCTGGTATAATCATTCCAGTTGAAATTTGCTGCGCCAAAGGTGTAAAGATCGCCCCAATAATTATAAGTGCCGGAAGCAGAGTTTGTATTAAAATATCCATAACCTGTTCCGTCGTTTTGAGAATCTCTTGTTCTGTAACTATACATACCATGTTGACCATCCCCGTTTGAGGTAAACTGGTTGGTATAAACATAAAGAGAGAATTGGTTGGTTGGGCTGGTTCCAATACTTGTAGTAATGCCATTATCTTGAAACATTGAATTTATTAAACCACCATTTTGCCATTTAGCTAAATAGTTATTTGTTCCAGAACCCGAGATGCCAGATGTGCCAGCTGGACCCTGCGGACCTTGTGGCCCTTGCGGACCTGTAGCTCCCTGCGGACCCTGCGTACCCGTAGCTCCTGTTGCACCAGTTGGTCCCTGGGGTCCTTGCGGACCTGTAGCTCCCTGCGGACCCTGCGTACCCGTAGCTCCTGTTGCACCAGTTGGTCCCTGGGGTCCTTGAGGGCCTGTAGCTCCTGTAGCGCCTGTTGCACCGGCAGGACCAGTAAGTCCCTGTTGTCCATTACAAATGTATTGGGTAAGATTGCCATTGACCTCATTTGGTTCGAGTACTCCATTGGAATTCAAATCGCCGCCAAACTCTACTTTATAACCACCATTCAAGCAATTGGCTCCATTGGGTTCTGCAACCGTTCTGACTGCAGCGTTCATGCCGGTATTTCCTTGCGGACCTGTAGCTCCTGTAGCGCCTGTTGCACCGGCAGGACCAGTAAGTCCCTGCTGTCCATTACAAATGTATTGGGTGAGATTGCCATTGACCTCATTTGGTTCGAGAATTCCATTGGAATTCAAATCGGCGCCAAACTCTACTTTATAACCACCATTCAAGCAATTGGCTCCATTGGGTTCTGCAACAGTTCTAACTGCAGCGTTCATTCCTGTATTTCCTTGGGGACCTGTTGGACCTGTAGCTCCAATTGGGCCTTGAATACCTTGTGGACCAGTTGCCCCTGTTGGGCCAGTTGGACCTGTTGCTCCAATTGGTCCGGTTGGTCCTTGTTGTCCATTGCATATGTAACGAGTAAGATTGGGATTGATTTCATTTATATCTAAAAAGCCATTTCCATTACTGTCTGTTCCAAATTCTATCTTGTAACCACCTGTATTACAATTTACTCCCTGATTTTCGGGGGTTGTGAGAACAGCTGCGTTAAAACCGGAAATTCCTTGCAATCCTATGGGACCCTGTTGACCTACCGGGCCTTGAATGCCTTGAGGTCCTTGCGCTCCAGTTGCCCCTGTCGGTCCTTGTAGACCAATCGGACCTTGAGGTCCCACGATGCCTTGAATACCTTGGGGTCCTTGAGGACCTGTGGCTCCGATTGGGCCTTGAGGGCCTGTGGCGCCTGTGCTTCCGACCTGACCATTACATAGGTACTGGGTTAGGTTACTATTGATTTCATTTGAATCCAATACTTGGTTCATGTTGTTATCTGGACCAAATTCAACTTTATAACCACCAGTGTTGCAATTATTACCAGCTGTTTCAAAGGTAGTTTTAACAACTGTGGGCATTCCATTGAGTCCGTTACAAATGTATCGGGTCAAATTTGGATTCACTTCACTGCTGTCCAAGGTAGTATTGAAGTTGGAATCGAGACCGAATAAAAGTTTTATTCCTCCGTTTCCGCAATGAATACCTGGGTTTTCAATGATGGATGATGATATCATATTGGTTCCGTTGATACCTTGAATACCTGCGGGTCCTGTTTGCCCTTGTGGACCTTGAGGTCCTGCTGGACCTGTTGGGCCTTGAGGTCCTGTCAGGTTTGAACTTGTATAGGTGCTGCCATCTGTAAATTGGAAAGTAAAAGTGCCGTTACCATTGTCAATTGTAGTGTCAATGCCATTGCCGTCAAGTCCATTATTTCCGGCTGGGCCACTCAAATTGCCCGTTGTGAAATTTGAACCGTCGGAATAGAAAAAAGTAAAGGTTCCATTTCCATTGTCAACGGTTGAAATAATACCATTTCCGGCTGGTCCTTGTGAGCCAACAGCACCATTACAAACATTTCTTGTTAAATTCTGAATGATTTCAGCATTATCCAGAACTCCATTTCGGTTTGAATCCAAACCAAACTGAATCCGATAACCCCCTGCTCTACATCCATAGGTACCGGAAAGAATGTTAGTTACCTTGATAGCAGTATTAAACCCATTATTTCCTGCAGGATTCAGTACTCTGTCTGCAACAAAGGCAAATGGGACAGTTAGCAGTTGACTGGTTCCTGTAATAGTGTAAGTAATACCGCCATTTGGGTCTGTCTCAGTTTTTAGATAGTAAATACCAGTTGACCAATTTATAGTGGAAAAGCTTCCTGATATAATTGTACCAGTACCAATTTCTATGCTTGCCAATCCATTTACGTTGGTAGTGGGGCGGTGGGTTTCTACATAAACAGCAGGTCCCGTAGATGAATCTTTTAAAATGCTGATTCTTAATCCAACAGGACTATTTGTAACTAAAAAATTACCCGAATTCCTAATGACGGCCTGGTAACTCATTTTTTGAGGAAGCTGAGCCTGCAAGATAGAACAAAAGAAAAGAAAACAAATTGATAGTGAAAGGCTTAATTTATTGAAGGTCATTGTTCTTATGATTTAAACTTCTACCAAGGTAGATTAAAAAATATTAAAAAACAATAGTTTACAAAAACTTAAAAGGCCATTCCAAAATTAAATCCGGCAAAAGGAATTGATAAAAAATTAGAGCCACCTGTTGGTAAAGTCAGTAAGCAAAGATAGGATCTAAAGTAAAAGCCATCTTGGTTGGGTTGGTATTTATAACCAACAATGGGTGCTGTTAGATAATAAGTGAAAAAAGTATTTTGTTGATTTAGTGCATAACTTGCACCCAAGCCCAATTCCAGATGATGTTTGGACTTATTGAAATTATAGTGAAATGCTGCTGTAGTATTGATGTTAACTTGGGTAAGCAAGGATCCTATGCCAAATCCAGCTGAAAAAAAATAAGATTTTTTTTCTATCAGAATTCTATCATATTGCAATCCGATTAACAAATTATTTCCACCCAAGCCCAAGCTTACAGCATTTTTAGCTCTTTTGTAATCGACATTAGAAAACCATTTTTTGGCTTTTGGGTCAACCATTGGTGTGTTAAATCTGATCTCTTTAATGTCTTTGAGTAGATAGTATTCAATTTGATTTTCACCAGTAAGCTCTCGAAAGAGAATGGTATCTTTCTTTTGGGATTCAATTTTCCCAATTAACATTTTACCGTCTTGTAGAATTAAACAGTCTTGAGCATTTACTATTTGAAAAAAACCAAAGGCAAGTAGATAAAGCAGTATCCTCATGGAAACTACTTTTTATTTTTTTTGAATGTAGTTCCAAAAACATAGTCCCAAAGCGGATTACTAACACCAAATCCTTCTTCTGGGCTCAAAAAGTGATGATCCATATGGTATTTTTTTAATTGTAAAAACCATTTGAATTTTATGAATTTTGCATGATGTGTTGCATAATGAATCATGTCGTAGGATAAATATCCCAAAACAAAACCTGCATACAAGGGTGCACCAAAGGCCAGGCCAAGACCTTGAATGAATATAAAATAAAAAAGTATAGCTAATGGTAAGCTTAATGGCGGAGGCATAACAAGTCTCCAAGAATCATTGGGATAATCATGGTGTACGCCATGCATGATGAAGTGTAACTTTTTTCCAAATTCACTGGTCGGATGAAAATGAAAAATAAATCTGTGCGCTAGGTATTCGAAGACAGTCCATAAGAATAATCCGGATAATAATATGAGCAAATCTATTCCGATACTGAAAGTCTGGTTTTGGAAAGATATGTAGGAAAAATAAGTAATTACAGGTAAATAAACAATAACAGGAATAGACCAATGTACGCGTGACATAAAATCAAGAAAGGGATTCTCAAACATTCTGATTGACTCATCCTTAGCGCTTACAAAGTTTTGACTTGGCTCTTGTAAATTACCTGTGCTCATAGTGAATAATTTTATCCTCAAAAATGAAATGTAAATATACTTTATTTTGATGTAAAGCTATTGAATTCCTATTAATTTTGCTCGATCATGAGTAGATTAATCTATGCGCCACAATAAAATTATCGCTATTCTCAGTTTATTTTTACTACTGAGCTTTCTTTTTTTTAAAGTTGAAAGGTATAAGGTTCCTGGAATTATCATGTGGGATGTGAAGGGCTACTATGCCTACTTACCTCCTTTATTTTCTGTAGAGCCCAGACTGGAAAGAGAAAATATCGTGAACTGTGGTGGAGATTGCTATGTCAATAAAATGAGTGTAGGTTTGTCCTTATTGTATTTTCCTTTTTTTATCCTTGGACATATTTGGGCTTTAATACATAGTGGTATGCCAGCGAATGGCTATTCAGAACCTTATCAAATCTGTTTGGGATTTAGTGGAATCTTTGCATTCATAATATCATTTTTAATTTTAGATCATTTTTTAGGCCGATATTTCAAATCAACAATACGGTATATTTCAATTTTGACCATTTTATTTGGGACTAACCTATTGTATTACACATTTGCTGAGCCGATGATGCCGCATGTTTTTAACTTCATGCTGATGGCATTATTTATGGAACTGACAATCAGATGGCATAAGCAACCCAATTGTAAACATTCTGTTTTCCTGGGAATCATTTGTGGGCTGATATCCTTGATACGTCCTTCGAATACAATTTTTGGAATTTTGTTTTTATTGTACAATGTTGCTTCCTTTAAAGATTTAAGATTGAAATGGATGTTTTATGTAAAGGAGTACAAGTCTGTTTTTTTATTAGTCTTATCTGCTGTTCTCATTTGGCTCCCACAAATGTTTTATTGGTATCAAAAAACGGGTAGTTTATTTTTTTATTCCTATGGAGCTGAATCATTTTTTTTCTTATCACCTAAAATAGGCTTAGGACTTTTTTCATTTACCAAGGGTTGGTTTGTTTATACGCCTATGGCTTTTTTTATTTTGTTGTTTTCAATTTTTATTCCTCTGCCAAAAGAATGGAGAATTTCATTTCTTGTGTTTATTCCATCTTTTACCTATCTCGTTTTGTCTTGGTGGAATTGGTGGTATGGCGGAAGTTTTGGCCATAGGGCATTTATAGATATTTTGCCTGTACTGATTTTTCTTTTAGCGAATTTATTGAGTAAAATTAAAATGTATACACAAGCGATTTTTCTTACTCTTATCGGATTTTGTCTGCTTTTAAATTTATTTCAAACCTGGCAGTATTCAAATTATATTATACATTACGAAGGGATGAACTATAAGACTTACCTAATGGTTTTTGGTAAAACGCAAAAAGTAGATCATTTGGATGAGTATCTGACAATGCCTGATCCCGAGATGGCAAAAAAAGGAAAAGTAGCTTATTGGAACGATTAAAATTTTAGATCAAGTCCAATCATAAAATTAATTCTGGCCTGAGGGAACAACCCAATCATTTGATAATAATCACCTTGGTCTGCGGTGCTGTAGGGATCATCATTTCTTGGATCATATCCGGGGGAGTAAAACCGATAGGTCCAGGCATTATTTGCATAAAAAGTATTGGTGAAATTTTTAAGAATAAAATTCAATCTTAGTTCCTTGCAAAGTTTTGTACCCAATTGATAGGTCAATCTGAAATCATTAACCCAAAAACCAGGCAAAGATCGCAGATCGTTTGAACTGTTATCGATAAATTGTTTTCCAACATATTTAGATATGATGGCAAGCTGTAATTCTTGCTTTATTGAGGTTTTTGAATGAAATGAAAAAACATCCCATTGCAACTGTGCTGAGCCAACCCAATTGGGGGAAAAGGAAATATCAGTATTTTTATGCTCTACTTCCATTTGAGTGCCATCGGCCCAATTGTCAATAAATTCTTTGAAAGCGGTAATTTTATTAATACTGTAGGCTATATTTCCCGAAAGCAGGAGTTGGGGCAAAATATACCACTGGCTTTGCAGCTCAATTCCAGTTCTGTAACTTATGGGCACATTTTGACGGGTAAAAGCACCCACATCATTTATTTTTCCTGTTAAAACCAATTGATCTTGGTAATACATTAGATAGTAATTACACTCTATACTTGCTTTTTTAAATTGTTTTCGATAACCCAATTCAAGATTGATTAATCTTTCCGGACGAGGTCGGCTTTCAGGGCTGGAAGCTGTAAAATCGTCTCTGTTGGGTTCTCTATGTCCCATAGCAAGAGAAAAGTAAATTTTTTGTTGTGGTGTTGGGAAAAAACTAAGCCCTATTTTGGGATTAAAAAAATGATAAACAGCATCCTGGCTGATTTGGTCTAGTTGATTGTTGTACCCCAAAAATTGGTAATTGATGTATCTATGCTGTAGGTCTGCATAAAAATTCCATTTATTTTTTAGTTGATAATTTAATTTTAAATAGGTGTTTCCATCCCATTTTTCAGCATCATTTCTATAATATTCATGGTTTATTTCGCTATTTCCAGCATATCTGGCCCAAATAACTTTTCCAAAATGAGCTCCCTTGTAACGATTCCAACCACCTCCCCAAACAATTTGAAGGTTCTTATTTTCATATTGAAGGCCATAAACAAATCCATAAAAGTCATTATCTAGCCATCTTTGTCTGATGAGGTCAGAGCTATTTACAGTGCTATCTGTACTTTGAATTAAATAATCTGCCAGCAATTCATTATTGCGGTATTGTTCATAATATCCGAATCCTTTGGTGTAATGTAGACTAAGATTAGATTTTATTTTTTCATTCCAGCTTTGATTCCAATGTAATTGATAATGTGATTGGGTGTAATTATCTGTTTCATTTTCATAGGTATATGGATTGAAGGTTGGAACTGAATCAATATATTGGATGGGGACGGCGCCCCATGCCTGATAGGTTTTTTCTTTGCCGGCAAAATGAGTAAACTGGATCATCGATTTGTCAGATAGATATCCCGCATTAACAAAATAAGATTGCAGGGATGAGGAGGCTCTGTCAATGAATCCATCTGACTGAATATGAGAAAGTCTGGCTTCGGCAAACCAATGATTTTGAAACAGGCCGGTTGAAAATTGGAGTGTATGTTTTCTGGAATTGAAACTTCCGTAACTATTTGAAAAAATAAGTTCAGCCTTGTCTTTTACTTTGGATGTATTCAAATTGATACTTGCGCCGAAGGCTGAGCCCCCATTAGTTGAAGCGCCCAAACCTCTTTGAACTTGAATGTTGTCAGTAGAACTGGCTAGGTCTGGCATATTCACCCACCACAAACCTTGTGATTCAGAGTCATTTATTGGTATTCCGTTGATGGTAACATTGGTTCTGGTTGGATCCGTACCACGAATTCTAATGCCAGTGTACCCAATTCCGTTACCTGCATCTGAACTGACGACAACAGAAGGTAACTGATCCAGAAGATAAGGCAAATCCTGACCTAAGTTTTGTTTTTTTATAGTTTCAGCACTAATTTCATTGAAGCTAAAAGGATCTTCTTGAGTAACTCTGGTCGAAAGTACACTCATCTCATCCAAAGTATAGGAATTGTATTGAATTTCTATAGTGCCCAGGTCATTGATCCCATTTTTTAAGTCTATTTCTTTTTGAAATTTTTCCATACTCAAATGAAAAATTTGAAGAATTTGACGACCCGTATCTTGTAATTCTATTTCAAAAACACCTGATTGGTTTGTGATTCCATTCTGTTTGGCAATTGTAACTAAAGCATTTTCTACGGGATTTTTATCAGATAAAACCACTGCTTTAATTAAGGTCTGAGACCAAGAAAATATAGGAATTATGGATAAGCAAACAAATAAAAGTATTCTCATTGTACTTTAAGTTTGTAGAGGTGTATACTTTACTTGTTGAATTATACCAATCCAGGCAACCTGGATTTTCTCCCTTCTCAGCATTACCTGAGCAGGTTCAACGGGTATAATCTCAGCCTGATAGTAAGGCACCCCTGTATGAATAATGCTACAAATATATTTTAACTTAACAGAGAAATGCAAATCTTAGATTAAAATTGTTGGTATGCTTTTTGAATTTTTATGAAGAGATACATTGCTTATTTCTTGGTAAAATATTGATAATCTGATATTTGAATCATTTTAATAAAGAAAAGGCAAATATTTTTATTTTACTTAACTGACATAATGTCATAATTAATTTTAAAAAATGAATCCAGAGGAAGTGAATATTGAATTGAATGATATGGACATCATGCCAGTAATGCATATGACTGAGGAAGAACAGGATAAATTGGACAGGGAAGGTTATGCAAGAATTTTACCTTTGATTCCACTTAAGAATATGGTATTAATGCCAGGTCTGATACTGCCAGTTACGGTGGGTAGAGCAAAATCTCTAGCTGCCTTGCAAGCCGCTTCTCAAACGGGTCAATTTATAGTAGTGGTTACGCAGAAAAAATCTGATGTCGAGGAACCTCAGGCGGAAGATCTTTACGATGTGGGCGTTGTTGCTCAGATTGTCAAAACCATTCAGATGCCAGATCAAACAATTGCCGTTATTTTACAGGGAAGAAAGAGAATTCATATACAGACGTTTCAGTCTCAAGATCCCTATTTAGCTGTTGAAACCGTGGTTGTGCCAGACCAATTAATTGAGGATAAAATAACTCTTCTTGCTCTTTCAAACTCAATGAAAGAGAAGGCTAAAGAAATCATAACTTTATCCAATCAGATCCCGAATCAAGCCATTCAAGTGCTTCAAAACATGCAAAATCCTTATTTTTTGATGCATTTCATAGCTTCGCACCTCAACATTTCAAATGATGAGAAACAAGCACTGTTAGAGATAAATAATATGCATGATAGAGCGGTTCGTACCTTACAATGGATGGATGAAGAATTGCAAATGCTTGAGGTAAAGGTGGATATCGAAGAGAAGGTCAGGTTTGATATGGAAAAACAGCAAAGAGATTACATCTTGAACCAACAGTTAAAAATGATTCAGGAAGAATTGGGCGATAATCCTCAGAAAGAAGATGTAGAGGAATTGGTTGCCAAGGCTGCTCAAATGAAATGGCCCGTACATGCCAAGGAAAAATTTGAGAAGGAGCTCAAGAGACTGCAACGCTCCAATCCGATGGTGCCAGAATATTCAATCACTTTGAATTATCTGGAATTAATGACTGACTTACCCTGGGATCAATGTTCTGAGGATAATTTTGATTTAGAGCTTGCTGAACAGATACTAAATGAGGATCATTACGGATTGGATAAGGTAAAGGATAGAATTTTAGAATATTTAGCTGTTTTGAAGTTAAGGCAGGATATGAAGGCGCCTATATTATGTTTGGTGGGACCTCCCGGTGTTGGTAAAACTTCTTTAGGCAAATCGATAGCCAAGGCTTTGGGAAGAAAATACATTCGCATGTCGCTTGGAGGATTACATGATGAGGCTGAATTGAGAGGGCATAGAAAAACCTATATCGGGGCAATGCCCGGCCGTGTTTTGCAATCAATAAAAAAATCTGAGTCTTCCAATCCAGTTTTTATACTTGATGAAATCGATAAAATGGGAAATTCTTTTCGGGGAGATCCTTCCTCTGCCTTATTAGAGATATTAGATCCCGAGCAAAATCATAGTTTTTATGATAATTATTTGGAATTGGAATATGATTTGTCCAAAGTTTTATTCATTGCTACATCCAACTCGCTCTCCAGTATTCAGCCAGCATTATTGGATCGTATGGAAATTATCGAAGTTTCTGGATATTCTGTAGAGGAAAAGATTGAAATTGCCAGAAAGCATTTGATTCCCAAACAACTAAAAGAACATGGATTAGACGAAAATCAATTTGTTATTAATGAAACTGCCTTATTATCCTTGGTCAGAGATTATACACGCGAGTCTGGTGTCAGGTCTTTAGAAAGAGAGGTAGCTCAGGTAATGCGGTATGTGGCCAGAAAAGTAGCATCTGATAGTTCATATAAGGCTGAGATTGAAGAATCTATGTTGGAAGATATATTGGGAGCTAAAAAAGTGATAATGGACTTATACGAGGAAAGACAGGGACCAGGTGTAGCTGTTGGATTGGCATGGACCCAGGTTGGAGGAGATATATTATTTATTGAGGTCAGTTTAAGTAAGGGGAAAGGCAAATTAACCCTGACTGGAAGTTTGGGTGAGGTAATGAAAGAATCAGCCATGGCTGCACTGAGTTATTTGAGAGCTCATGCTGTTCAATTGCTAATTCCTGCTGAAAAATTTGATGAGACTGATGTTCATATTCATGTTCCTGCTGGGGCAATTCCTAAGGATGGACCTTCAGCTGGTATAACAATGCTTTCAGCTTTAGCCTCAGCATATACAGGTAAAAGCTTAAAGTCTCATTTGGCCATGACAGGTGAAATTACTCTGCGTGGAAGAGTTTTAAGAGTTGGGGGTATCAAGGAAAAATTATTGGCTGCCAGAAGGGCAGGAATTAAGCATATCATTTTGAGTAATGAGAACAGGCAAGATGTTTCTGAAATAAATAAAGATTATTTTCTTGGTCTTCAATTTCATTATGTACAATTTATGGATGAAGTACTTCAAATCGCATTACATTAATTATGAGAGCAATTATTACAGGCGCCAGCCAGGGAATAGGGAGAGCCCTGGTAGAAAAATGGGCAAAGGAGGGTTTTGATTTGATTTTTGTTGCAAGAAATCAAAAGGCTTTATCCGATTTAGAGCATGATTTAAGAATCAGATATCCCCAACAAAATTTTACCTCCTATGCTGTGGATATGGAGAAAGAAGACGAAATCAAATCATGGGCTGATCAGGTAAAATCTACCCATACAAGTTTAGATGTACTTATAAATAATGCGGGAGTTTTTTTACCCGCCGGGGTTTCTGATCTCGAGCAATCTGACTCTTTTCATAGAATGATGCAATTGAATGTTAATAGTGTTTATTATACTACGGCACAATTTTTACCATTAATGTATGCCCAATCCAAAGGACATATTTTTAATATGTGCTCTATAGCCAGCTTTATGCCCTATGGCGCGTATGCTGTTTCCAAGCACGCTTTGTTGGGTTATTCAAGAGTTCTAAGGGAAGAGAACAAGAAAAAGGGAGTGAAGGTTACAGCTGTTATGCCCGGGGCAACCTGGACACCCTCCTGGGAGGGTTCAGGCTTTAGCGAAGATAAATTTATGACAGTTGAGGATATCGCAGATTTGATATGGTCATGCTATCAATTAGGTCCAAATGCCGTTGTAGAGGAATTAATCGTCAGACCTATGGAAGGTGATTTATAAGAATTAACAATTTTTATTTCTATGTACCATTAATTTTTTCTATCTAGTACCTATAAAATTAAAAACTATGAAGAAGATCCAAATCACAGGTATTTTATTTCTTTTTATATGCAATTTATTTGCTCAAACTCCGCAAGAGCGAAAGATTCAACTACATTATATTGAATCCTTTCCTATGGCTTTTAAAAATGGATC
>Ga0169931_10009651_pt1 | contig 13890 bp, 8 predicted proteins | sample Kivu_15m_20L_FD_129675 | JGI IMG/M metagenome (GOLD analysis project Ga0169931, IMG submission 129675) | Freshwater microbial communities from Lake Kivu, Western Province, Rwanda to study Microbial Dark Matter (Phase II) - Kivu_15m_20L... | ecosystem: Environmental > Aquatic > Freshwater > Lake ...
AAGGTGGTGCTCTCCGACACCGACCACCTCTGGGGCATCGGCGGCGATGCGGTCTGGGTGTGGAAGACCTTCACGCGCGGGCTGAACCCGATCTTCATGGACACCTACGACGGCAAGGTGCTCGGCAAAGTGCGCCCGCAGGACGACGGCCCGCGTCGCGCGATGGGCCGCGCGCTCGCCCTGTCCCGCCGCATCCACCTCGCCCGCAGCACGCCGCACGGAGAACTCGCCTCCACCGGCTACTGCCTCGCCGAGCCCGGCGTCTCGTATGTCATCCTCGCCCCCGAAGGTGGCGAGGTCGAAATCAGCCTCACCGACACGAAGGCCACCTTCACCGTGGAATGGCATGAAGTGAACTCAGGGAAAGTTTCCGAAGCCGGCACGCTTTCCGGCGGCTCGAAGCAGCTCATGAAACCTCCCTTCCAGGGACCTGCCGTGCTTTTTCTCCATTCTGTCAGCCGTTGATTTGCAGGATAAACTCCAACGATGAAATCCACGCTCCTTCTCCTCACCGCCCTGTTGCTCGCGCCGCTGGCCGCGCTGCACGCCGCAGAGCCAGCGCCGTCCATTCACGAGACCTTCGACACCCCCTTCGATGCCAAGCGTTTCCTCACGCCCATTCCGAACAAGAACACCGAAGTGCGCGACGGTGTCCTGTGGACGCGCGGCTCCAGTGGCGGCAAATACCCGCCGATGGTCTATCTCCCCGTGCAGGGCAAGGACCTCACGATTTCGTTCCGCTACCGCCACCTCGGCGCGGGCGGCATGATCTGGTTCTTCGTCGATGGCGATGATGGCTACGGCAGCGAGGATCACATGCTGCGCGTGAAACTGCTGCGCGACGGCGTGCAGTTGCAGATCGATGCCCACTCGAAAGACGCGAATCATCCGATGCGGCAAAACACCGGCCGCCCGGCGGATCCGAAGAGCGGCGCTTACCGGCTGAACGAAATTCTGGCGCTCGAAAAAGTCGATTTGGCCGCCAACCACTGGCGCGAGGTGAAGCTCGTCTTCCACGGCGAGGAGGTCACCATCACGCTGGATGGCAAGACGTGGTCCAAAACGCTCAAACGAGCCAATTTCAACGCCGCCAAGCGCAAACTCCTCTGGATGCAGAACGGCGGCAACCAAGGCATCGAACTCGATGACATCCATGTTACGCCCACGTCTCCCCAGCCCTGACCGCTTTCCCATGAAGACGATCCTCACTTTGCTTACAGCACTGCTCGCGCCGCTGGCCGCTGAAGAGAAGCTGGCACCTGTTCCATCCGGCACCGCCCCGCAGACCTGGCAGGAGCGCGCCGCCGCGCAGGCCCGCATCCTTTCCCATGTGAAGTGGTCGCCGGTCGCGGACACCCTGCCGAATCGGCAAGGCGGGTTCTTTATACGGGGAAAAGAATACACCGGCGTCCCTTACTCCAGCGTGCGGTCGGAAGGGCGCAACATCGGATTCGACATTGCTCTGCGCACGTTCCTCGCCGCGGTCGAGAATCCACGCAGCGTGCTCTACACGGAAAACCTCACGGGCAAAGTCTCCAACGCCGCTGCCTTCTACGGAAGCGTCTGCTCGGCCTACACCAGCTACGCACTCGGCTGCGGCATTCCCGAGGTCAGCCGCCGCTACGGGCCGCAAGTCAGTCAGGGAATTATGCTGGTCGAGCCACAATCCGCGCACGCCGCGCAAGTCGGCGATGTGATCTACACGCCGCATGCCACGGAGACCTCGGGCTCGCATGTGGAAATCATCACTGCGGTCACGCGGGACAAGGAGGGACGAGTCACCTCCATTCGTGTCGAGGAGAGCCGCCCGCCGACGACCAGTATCACCGACCGCAGCCCCGCGAAGTTCGACGCGCATTTGGCCACCCGGAACAAGCAGCTTTTCCGTGTCACCGACCTCGGCGCCTGGCGCGGCGACAATCGCGCCGAGCCGCTGCGTTTCCCCAACTTCGCACTCGACGCGACACCACCCACGATCAACCGCGCCCTGCTGCTCGATCTGGGCGACTGGGTCCCGTATCAAAAAGGAACCCCGGTGAAGTTCAACGTCATGGACCGCGACCAGCGCGGCGTGAAGAGCCTCGTCATCCGACGCGGCGGCCAGTTCGTGGAAGAAGTCGCGCTCGCAGGTCCGGGCCTGCACGAGCGGCGCCTCGAGGTCTGCGGCGACTACACCGCCCACGTCATCCACACCGATGGCACGGCCAGTCAGAGCTGTGAATTCGCCGTCAGCGACCTCGACCTACGATTGCCCGGTGACCGCCTCACCCTTGGCAGGGAATGGAATGCGGAGTTCAGCTCCGAGAACATGGACATTATCGCCGTTCATCTTTGGAACTCCGACGACAGCTACGGGCGTCATTCGATTTTCCTCACGCCCGAGGAGCGAGCCAGCGGCCGCGTGACCATTCCCGCCGACCTGGTGAAAAAGCCCGGCAAGCTGCAAGTCTGGCTCATCGGCGAGCACAACCTTGGCCGCCTCAAAGTACGAAAGGACATTCCACTGGTGAACTGAAGGTGAAGAGATGCGGTGCATCCCGGCCGGAAGAACTGAGAGCCAACAAACCATCCCGCACCTGTTGAAAACACGACTATGAAACGCATCCTCCATCTCCTCGCCGCCCTGCTGCTCGCGCCGCTGGCCGCGCTGCACGCCGCTGACGCGCCGAAGCCCGCAGCCATGTCCAACATCATCCTCTTCCTCATCGATGACCTCGGCTGGCGGGATCTCGGATGTCAGGGCAGCACGTATTATCGGACTCCTAACATTGACCGGCTCGCCGCCGAGGGGGCGCGTTTCACGGACGCGTATTCGGCCTGCGCGGTGTGTTCGCCGACGCGGGCGGCCATTCTCACGGGAAAGTATCCGGCGCGGCTGCTGCTCACGGACTGGCTGCCTTCGGGGCGATGGGAGCCGAAGGCGAAACTGCGCGAGGGACGCTTTGTGCGCGGCCTGCCGGTGGAGGAGGTCACGCTGGCGGAGGCGTTGCGCGAGGGCGGGTATCGCACGGCGAACATCGGCAAGTGGCATCTCGGCAGCGAGCCGTTTTCGTTGCCGGAGCATCATGGCTTTGATGTGAACATCGGCGGCAATGCGCACGGAGCGCCGGGCAGCTACTTCTTTCCCTATCCGGGCGATTGGAAAGTCCCCGCCACCGGCCAGCGGGCCGTCTGGAACGTGCTGCCGGATGGCAGAGAAGGCGAATACCTCACCGACCGGCTCACCGACGAGGCGGTGAAGTTCATCCACGCGAGCAAAGTGCAGCCGTTCTTCCTCTACTTCCCGCACCACGGCGTCCACACGCCCTTGCAGGCGAAAAAGGAGGTCATCGCAAAGTATGAGCGCATTCCTGAGGCCGAGCGTCAGGGCAAGCCGGAGTATGCGGCGATGGTCGAGAGCGTGGACGACAGCGTGGGCCGCGTGGTGACGACACTGAAGGAGCTGAAGCTCGACGAAAACACCGTCATCGTCTTCACCAGCGACAACGGCGGCTTTTACAACGCCACCAGCAACGCGCCGCTACGGGCGAACAAAGGAGCTTATTACGAAGGCGGCATCCGCGTGCCGCTCATCGTGAAATGGCCCGGCGTGACGAAGCCCGGCCTCGTGGTGAATGATCCCGTCACCAGCACGGATCTCTATCCGACCTGCCTCGCGGCGGCGGGCATGTCCGCGCGTCCGAATCAGCACCAGGACGGCGTCAATCTGCGTCCGGTGCTTGCCGGTGAAGGTTCTTTGGCCGCGCGCTCGCTCTTCTGGCACTACCCGCACTACAACGAGCATCCGTCGAGCGTGCCCAGCAGCGTCATCCGCAAAGGTCCATGGAAACTCATCGAGACCTTCGACCCCGAGGGCATCGAACTTTACAACCTCGCCGACGACCTCAGCGAAACAAAGAACCTCGCCACCACCGAGACCGCGAAGGTGGCTGAACTCCGCCGCGAACTGGATGCCTGGCGCAGAGAGGTCGGTGCCGAAATGATGAAGCCAAACCCCGACTACGATCCCAGCGTGAAGCCCGCGAAGAAGAAAAAGAAGAAGGAGGTGGTCGAATGAAACGCCTCATCCTGCTCCTGATCCTTTCGTCATTCGCCATTCGTGCTTCGTCATTCGCTGCGGAGCAGCGCCCGAACGTCGTTCTCATTCTGGCTGACGATCTTGGTTGGGGGGACGTGAGCTGCTATCCGCAGGATCGGTCGAACCCCGACGCGGCAATCCATACGCCTCAGTTGGATGCGCTGGCCGCCAGCGGTGTGCGCTTCACGCAGGCCTATTCGCAGTGTATGTGCGCGCCGGCGAGGGCGGCCCTGTTGACTGGACGGCTGCCGCAGCGGTTCGGCTTTTATGACAACTCCGGGGCGCACGTTGGGCTGCCGCGTTCACTCACGACGCTGGCCGATGTGCTTCGACGGCGCGGCTATGCGACGGCATGCATCGGGAAATGGCATCTCGGTCACTTGCCAGGCCACCGGCCTCTGGACCGGGGATTCGACCGGTTTTTCGGAATGCTGGGGGCGTCCCACGATTACTTCCGCCCGTCCTTTGGCACGGACACCGATGGAGCAAGTTATGAGGGGGCGCATGTTTATGACCAGGATCATGTCGTCACAAAGATGCGGCATCTCACCGATGAACTCACGGATCAGGCGATCAACTTCGTCCGTGCTTCGCGGAAGGGCGGAAAACCGTTTTTCCTCTACCTGGCTTACAACGCGCCGCACGGGCCACTGCAGCCGCGAGCCGATTTGCTGGAGGAACAGCAACGGCGCCCGGCGGGGGAGCCAGGACGGACCCAGACCCGGGCACTTGTCGATGGACTGGACGAGGGCGTCGGGCGATTGCTGCGCGAGCTGTTTCTATCCGGGGTGGAGGAGAACACCCTGGTGGTCTTTGCGAGTGACAATGGCGGGAACGAATACGAGACCGCCGCAGGCGAGATTCGCAGCGTGGCCCATAACGGTGGCCTGCGCGGGACGAAATTCACAACCTGGGAAGGCGGCGTCCGGGTGCCGCTGATCATGAAGTGGCCGAACCGGCTTTCCGCGGGGGCCACCTATTCGAAATGCATGAACCTGGTGGATATCTACCCCACGATTGCGGCTGCCGCCGGCGCGGAGCCTCCTCCGGATGCGGTGTTGGATGGTGTGGACCTGCTGCCATTCGTCACCGGGCGCGCGACGGGGTCGCCGCATGACATTGTGTATTCGTGCAATGGCCGCAAGGAATCGCAATGGTCGGTCCGGAAAGGCGATTGGAAGCTGGTCAGCGACCGTGCCTATAAGGATCCGCGGGACAAGAATGTGGCCCCGCTTGTCCTTGGTCTCTACGACCTTTCGGCGGATGTTCCTCGCGAGCGGGAGAACTTGATCGAGAAGCACCCGAGCATCGCCGCTGAACTTGGGCAACTTCACACGGCCTTCATGGCTTCGTGCCCTCCACCGTTGGCCGAACGTCGCACTGAACCGACCGAGGAAGCGGCCGCAGAGGCGGCGCTGTCTCTGGCCGGCCTGTTTACCGATCACATGGTGCTGCAACGCGACCGGCCAGTTCCGGTGTGGGGCACGGCGAAACCGACAGACCAGGTAACCGTCGAGTTCGCTGGAGAGTCGCGGAAGGTTCGTACCGGAGTCGATGGCCGCTGGAGCGTGACGCTTCCACCGCTTCCGGCCAGTCAAGAGCCACGCGAACTTCGCATCCGAACGGAGACAGGTGGCAAAGAGGTCATCATCCGCGACGTGCTGGTCGGCGATGTCTGGCTGGCAGGGGGCCAGTCGAACATGGGCAGCCGGATGAAGGAGTATCTGCCAACGGTGGCTGCTGAGATTCCGCAAGCGAACTACCCGCTGTTCCGTGTCTTCACAGTGCCGCAGCGCAAGGAGTTCTCCGAGTCCATGCCATCGGCGGCCTGGCGGGCGGTCACTCCGGACACCGTCGCCGATGTGTCCGCCACGGCCTATTTTTTTGGCCGAGATTTGCAGCGTCACCTCCGGGTGCCCATCGGCATAGTGGTGTGCGCCTGGGGCGGCACGCTGGCGGAAAACTGGATTGATCGCGAACTGCTGCTCGGCCATCCGGAGACCAAACCGATCGTCGAGCGCTACGATGCAATCGTGGCGGCCTATGGAAGTGACGCGAACTATCAGTCTAAGCTCGCAGACTGGGAGCGGACTCTGGCTGCGTGGAAAGAGAAACGTCGCTCCGAGGGCAAAGCCGGGCCGAAGGTGAAAGAACCGATGGGGCCTGAGCATTTTCAGAGACCAGCGGGGCTTTATGAAACGATGTTCAAAACGATTCCCCCGTTTGCGTTCAAGGGTGTCATCTTCTATCAGGGCGAAAGCAACGTGGCCGACGGACGCAGTTACCAATACCGTCATCTGCTTCCGATGCTGATCAACAACTGGCGGCGCGATCTCGGGCAAGAGCTGCCATTCCTCGTGGTGCAACTGCCCGTCATCAAAGGGCAGCAGGAAGATGAATGGGCGGAGATGCGCGAATCACAGGCTGTGGCCTGTCGCCAGACGAAGGGCTGCGAGCTGGCCGTGGTGCTGGAGTATGGTGAGTTCGACAAACTGCATCCGACGATGAAGGAGGGAGTCGGCGCTCGTCTGGCTCGTCTGGCCCGCGGTGCCGTATATGGCGAGGACATCGTTTGCCGGGGGCCGACGCTGCGATCTCATCGTGTCGAAGGGGACCGGATCATCCTCGAGTTCGATTCAGTGGGCGGTGGTCTGATTGCGAAGGGTGAACTGGCGGACTTTGTCATCAGTGACGCATCGGGCAAGTTCGTCCCCGCGCAGGCGAAGATCGTCGGCCAGTCCGTGGTCGTGCGCGCCGATGGGATCGAGAAGCCAGTGGCAGCGCGCTATGGATGGAAAAACTTCTTCAAACCCAGCCTCTTCAATCGCGAAGGACTTCCCGCCGGCCCGTTTCGCACGGACAACTTCCCCTTGAAGACGGAGGGCAATCGCTAAGCCATGAGACTCCCGCTGCTCATCTCCTGTTTTGCCGTGCTGGTGCTCCTTCCGGACGCCGCTCTGGCGCAAGCGGTCAAGGTGCCTCCGATTTTCCGCGATCACATGGTGCTGCAACGGGACGTATCCGTGCCCGTTTGGGGGCAGGCTGACGCTGGTTCCGAAGTCACGGTGCGTTTCGCAGGCCAAAGCAAAACGGCCACTGTCGATAAGCAAGGGCGGTGGGAAGTCCGACTGGACCCGATCACCGCAAGCATCGAGTCGCGGGAGATGAGGATCGGCAACTCCGTTATCCGGGATGTTCTGGTGGGAGAAGTCTGGCTTTGCTCCGGGCAGTCGAACATGAGGTGGATCGTTGGACACGTGGACAAGTTTCCGGGCGTCGAAGGAGCTCAGGAGGAAATCGCCAAGCCCGAACGTCCCGCGTTGCGTCTCTTTTCCGACGACGGCGAGGAAGTGTGGCAGCAGCGCGGTTGGCAGCGAGCCAACAGCGAACAGGTCGCAAGGTTTTCCGCCACGGCCTACTTCTTCGGGCAGATGCTGCATCGCGAACTCGGGGTTCCCGTGGGCGTGATCAACGTGAGCCGGGGCGGGACTTCGGTGCAGGCGTGGACGCGGCGGGAGTTTGCGATGCGCAATCCCTTCACCCGGCATTACGTCGAGTTGGAGGAGAAATCACGCGACGTCATCCGCAGCTACAACGAGGCACAACGCAAGGCGCGCCTGGCACGTCAAGCCGGGCAAAAAGGCGCGTCGCAACCGGCGGAGCTCGATCCAGAGATCGAGATCGCGCGTCTTTTCCATGTCGCCAACCTCTACGACGCCCACATCGAGCCTCTCGCGCCCTACGCCATTCGCGGCGTGGTTTGGTATCAGGGCGAGTCGAATGCCAGCCGGCTCAGGACCGCCCAGGCCTACGGCTCCATGTTGCGCGATCTGATCGCAGGCTGGCGCGATCGCTGGGGGCAGCCCGAGATGCCCTGGCTGGTCATGCAGCTTCCTTGCTGGGATGGCGCCACGTCCGCTCCCTGGCCCTGGGTGAGGCAGGGCCAGTGGGAAACCTCCCGCATCGTGCCGAATGTTAGTCTCGCCACGACCTGCGACGTGTCAGACAGCAGCAATCTCCACCCGGCTCAGAAGCGCGAGGCTGGAGAGAGACTCGCCCGCCTGGCCCTGGCAAAAGTCTATGGCCGGCGCATGGTCAGTCATGGGCCGACGCCGACCGGATTCCGCACGGAGGGAGATCGCCTGGTCTTGAACTTCGAGGCGGACGGAGTGGATTTGGCAGTCAAAGGCGGTCGTTGGAATGACGTCGAGATCGCAGGTGCGGATGGCATCTACCATCCGGCTCAGGCAACGTTCACGGGAAATTCCGCCACGATCCTGAGTGCAGCCGTCAAGGCCCCGCGAGCCGTCCGCTACGGTTGGCGCCCCGTATTTCAGCCCACCCTGTTCAACGCGGCCGGGCTGCCTGCCGCGCCTTTCGCACTGCGGATGGACAGCAGCGGCAACGTTCGACCGGGCATTCTCACTGCCGTAATGTCTCCCGGGTCTCCCGAAACAAACATCCGATCCGATCCATGAGAACTTATCTCCTCGGCTTCTGTCTTATTCTCCTGCCCTCATTCTTCTGCCTACCCGCAATTGCTGCGGAGCAGCGCCCCAACGTCCTCTTCATCGCCGTGGACGATCTGCGCACGTCGCTCGGCTGCTATGGCGACACCTTGGTGAAGTCACCGAGCATCGACCGCTTTGCCTCCACGGCGCGCCGTTTTGAACATGCCTACACGCAGCAGGCCGTGTGCGGGCCGTCGCGCACGTCGCTGCTCACGGGCCGGCTGCCGGACAACACGCGCGTGTGGCACAATCGGAACCTGTTTCGCGACACGTTGCCCAATGCGGTCACGCTGCCGCAGCTTTTCAAGAACAACGGCTACCAGGCGCTCGCGTTCGGAAAAATCTTCAGCGGCGACGAGCAGGAACTCGATCCCGTCTCGTGGTCCGAGCCGGAAATCCTGAAGCAGCCCGATTGGAACAACTACGTCCTTCGTGAGGGCGGGGGCCAGGGCAAGGGCGCAGCCTGGGAAGCTGCCGACGTGCCGGATGAAGGCTACTCCGATGGCAAACTGGCCGCTCTCGCCGTCGAGACGCTGACGAAGCTCAAGCAGCAGGAGACGTCGTTCTTCCTCGCCGTCGGTTTCTTCAAGCCGCACCTGCCGTTCAACGCGCCGAAGAAGTATTGGGACCTTTACGACCCCGCCGTGTTCGCGCAGCCCGAGCAGACGCGCGTGAAGGGCGCGCCGGAAATCGCCTATCACACGCATCGCGAACTCGGCGGCTACCGCGACATGCCGAAGGACGAGCACCTCGATGCCGCCACCACGCGCACGCTGCGTCACGGCTATCACGCCTGCGTGAGCTACACCGATGCGCAAATCGGCAAACTGCTCGCCGCGCTCGACCAGCTCGGCCTCGCGCAAAACACCATCGTCGTTCTCTGGGGCGATCACGGCTGGTCGCTTGGCGAAAAGGACCGCTGGTGCAAGGCGACGAACTTCGAGCGCGACACCCGCGTGCCGCTGATGGTCCGCGTTCCGGGCATGGCGAAACCCGGCGTGCCCACGCGGGCGCTCGTCGAAACGGTGGACATTTATCCCACGCTCGCTGCCCTGGCCGGCCTGAAGCCGCCCGCCGACCTCGACGGACGCAGCTTCGTCCCGGTGCTGCAGGATCCCGAGGCACGCGGACGCGACGCGGTGCTGAGCCAGTTCAACCGCCCGTGGAAGGCGGACACTTTCACCTCCATGGGCTACACGCTGCGCACGGAAACGCAACGTTACACCCGCTGGGTCGAGTGGCCCTCGCGCAAGACACTCACCGAGGAGTTTTACGATTACACTTCCAAGCAAAGCGCGACGCGTGACGGCGCCATGCTGATCGAACAGGAGAACGTGATTGCCGATCCCGCCCATGCCGAATCGCTCAACCGGCTGCGCGCCAGCATGGACGAGACCCTCGCCACGCGCATCAAGACGAAGGCGGAGGCATCGCCCGCCAAGGACTCAGCCGTCACGAAAAAGAAAAAGAAGAAGAGCCAGTGACCAACGGCCGCACTTTGAACCACTCAACCAAACGCAAACCCCACCTTTCATGACCAAACGCAAAACCGAAGGACTTATCGCCGCACCGTTCACGCCCCTGCGCGCGGACGGATCGCTCAACCTCGACGCCGTGGAACACTACGCCCGCTGGCTGCATCAGAATCGCCTCGTGGGGGCGTTCATCTGCGGCACGACCGGCGAAGGCATGTCGCTGACGCTCGACGAACGCCGCCAAATCGCCGAGCGGTGGGTGAAGACCGCCCCGGCTGGGCTGCGCGTCATCGTGCATGTCGGCCACAACGCGCTCGCCGACTGCCAGGCGCTCGCCGCGCACGCGCAGTCCATCGGCGCGGACAGTATCGCCTGCCTGTCGCCATTCTTCTTCAAGCCAGCGGGCGTCGAGGGCCTGGTGGACTGGTGCGAACAGGTGGCTGCCGCCGCGCCCCGGCTACCGTTCTACTACTACCACATGCCCTCAATGACCGGCGTGTCGGCCAAGGTGCATGAGTTCCTGCGGCTCGCGAGCCCGCGCATTCCCAATCTGGCAGGCATCAAGTTCACCTTTGAGGACCTCGAAGATTTCGAGCGTTGCCTGCAGGTGGAGGACGGGCGGTTCGACATTCTGTTCGGGCGTGATGAGTTGCTCCTGTCCGCCCTCAAGGTCGGTGCGCGGGGTGCGGTCGGCAGCACCTACAACTACGCGGCGCCGGTTTATCAGGCGCTGATCGCCGCTTACGAAAAGGGCGACGAAGCCAAGGCAGCGGAACTGCAGGCGCTGGCCGTGCGGATGATCAACGCCTTTCTCGAATGCGGCGCGCATCCCATCGCCGCGTTCAAATGGTTCATGGGCCAGGTGGCCGTCGAGTGCGGCCCGGTGCGGTTGCCGTTGGTGAATCCGACTGCGGAACAAATCTCCACGCTCGAATCGAAACTGGAGGCATCCGGCATCTTTGAGTGGGTGCAACGCCGTCCGTCCGCAACCGTTGCCGCCCACAAATGATTCACCCGCTTCCAGCGCTGCTGATCGCATGGCTGACGTTCATCGCCGCGAGCGCTGGCGTTGGTGCTGCTTCTGCAGGCACACTTCAGTGGAAAGAACTCGCCGCGATACCGGACAAGCTCGGCGTGGCCAGCCCGTTCGTTGGCACGCACAAGGGCGCACTGCTCGTGGCGGGCGGTGCCAACTTCCCTGGCAAGCCCCCGTGGGAAAGCGGCACGAAGGTCTGGCATGACACCGTCTTTGTGCTGGAGAAACCCGACGGCGCATGGAAGACCGCCGGAAAACTGCCGCGTCCGCTGGGCTACGGCGTCTCACTGAGCACCGAGGACGGCGTGGTCTGCATCGGCGGCAGCGATGCGCAGCGGCATTATGCCGACGTGTTCCTGCTGCGCTGGGAGAACGGCGAACTCAAGACCTCACCGCTTCCATCCTTGCCGAAGCCATGCGCCAACTTCAGCGGCGCGCTGCTCGGCAACACCATCTACGTCGCCGGCGGCATCGAGACACCCACGGCGACGAATGCGCTGAAAACATTTTGGTCGCTCGACCTCGCCGCAGCGCAGCCGCAGTGGCGGGAACTTGAACCGTGGCCCGGTCCGGCCTGGATGCTCGCGGTGGCGGCGGTGCAGGACAAATCGTTCTTCCTGGTCAGCGGCGCGGAGTTGAGCGGCGATGCGCAGGGCAAGCCGGTGCGACGCTACTTGAATGACGCCTACCGCTATCAACCTGGTCGCGGCTGGCAACGCGTGGCCGACCTGCCGCGCCCCGCTGTGGCCGCGCCGACGCCTGCGCCCGCGCTCGGCCAGTCCACGTTTCTGGTGATGGGCGGCGACGACGGCTCGCTCGTTAACTTCCAGCCGCTCGATCAGCATCCGGGCTTTCCGAAGACGATCCTCGCCTACCACACCATCACCGACACGTGGAAGCCGCTCGGTGAAATGCCCGCCGCGCACGTGACCACCACGCTGGCGCGTTGGAACGGCGGATGGGTGATGCCCAGCGGCGAAGTCCGGCCCGGCGTGCGTTCACCCGCCGTCTGGACGTTGCAGGCATCGTTTCAGAAAGCCGCGTTCGGCTGGCTGAACTACGGCATGGTGCTGCTTTACCTGCTGGGGATGGTGTGGATCGGCTTTGTCTGCTCGAAGAGAAACAAGAGCACGAACGACTTCTTCCGCGGCGGCCAGCGCATTCCGTGGTGGGCGGCGGGCCTCAGCATCTTCGCGACGATGCTCAGTTCCATCACCTTCATGGCCATCCCGGCGGCGGCTTACACCGACGGCTGGAATCTCTTCCTCGCCAACTCCTACATCCTCATCACGCCGCTCGTCGTGTTTGTTTACCTGCCGTTCTACCGGCGGCTGAACGTCACCTCGGCCTACGAGTATTTGGAGCGGCGGTTCAACGCGGCCACGCGTCTGGCCGGCAGCACGCTGTTCATGCTCTATCAATGCGGACGCATCGCCATCGTGCTCTATCTCCCGGCGCTCGCGCTGGCGACCGTGAGCGATTTCAATGTCCAGACCTGCATCCTCGTGATGGGCGTGCTGTGCATCCTCTACACGGTGGTCGGCGGCATCGAGGCGGTCATTTGGACCGACGTGGTGCAGGCGTTCATCCTCATGGGCGGCGCGCTGTTCAGCCTGGTGTTCATCCTGATGCGCGTGGACGGCGGACTGGGCGAGGCTGTCCGCGTCGCGGCGAACGGCAGGCATTTCTTTGAAACGGTGAACTGGAGCTGGGATCTGACCGTGGCGTCGGGCTGGGTCATCCTCATCGGCAGCCTGTTTCACAACCTGTTCCCCTACACCGCGAGCCAGGACGTGGTGCAGCGCTACGTGACCACGCCCGACCAGCAGACGGCAGCGCGCGGCATCTGGCTCAATGCGCTGGTGTCCGTCCCCGCGCAGGCCGTGTTCTTCGCCATCGGCACGGCGCTGTTTGTGTTCTACAAGCAGCAGCCGGCGCAGCTCGACGTGACGCTGCAAAACGATGCCATCTTCCCGTTCTTCATCATGTCGCAGCTCCCGGTCGGCGTGGCGGGCTTGATTGTGGCGGGCATCTTCGCGGCCGCGCAGTCCACGCTCTCCAGCAGCATGAACTCTGTGGCCACGATCTACGTCACCGACTTCCACCAACGCCTCCGGCCCGGCGCGAATGACCAAGCCTGCCTGCGCGTCGCCCGCTGGGTAACCGTGCTGGTCGGGATCATCGGCACGACTGCATCGCTCGTGATGGCCACCACGGACATCCGCACGATCTACACGCTCGTGCTCGAGTTCATGGGCCTGATGGGCGGCACCTTGTCCGGCCTGTTCGTGCTGGGCATCTTCAGCCGGCGCGCCTCGGGCAAAGGCGCGCTGATCGGCGCGCTCCTGAGCGCCGTGATCGTTTTCACCGTGCGCCTGACCCACCCGCTGAACGTCTATGCCTACGCCCCGATCGGACTGATCTCCTGCGTGGCGATTGGCAGGCTGGCCAGTCTTGCTTTTCCCGCGTCACACGCATCGCTGGATGGACTCACCATCCATTCCCGCTTCCGACCAACCCGTTGAATCCCGGAACCGCACCACGCAACAATTCAAACCATCATGAAGAAACTGGCACTGCTCCTCACCGCCCTCCTGCTCGCACCTCTCGCCGCACTGCAAGCCGCCGAGCCTTTGCTCGAAAGGTCTGAAGTCTTTCCGCCGGGCTTCAATGGCATCGCGCGCTATCGCATCCCGGGCATCGTCGTCGCGGCCAAGGGCACCGTGCTGGCCTACTGCGAGGCGCGGAAGAACAACAGCTCCGACTGGGGCGAGATCGAGGTGCATTTGC